>ERZ777011.1337-NODE-1337-length-26678-cov-19.168839_pt1 | contig 26678 bp, 16 predicted proteins | sample MGYA00374964_ERZ777011 | MGnify/ENA primary metagenome ERZ777011 (study PRJEB29310, sample SAMD00008975) | mouse gut metagenome | study: EMG produced TPA metagenomics assembly of the Metagenome analysis of fecal microbiota from mouse which was promoted... | reverse complement strand
GCCACAAATTTAACTCTTTTCTCAAAATTCATGCACCGTGCTTTCGGCTTGAGCCCTAATACCAATTATTCACATAACATGAAAAGAACACTCCTGAGCGCGTTGCTAATGCTTGTCATGGCGGTTTACGCGCAGGCACAGGACATAACTGTGCATGGTTCGGTCTGGAGCATTACAGACGATGAGCCATTGATTGGAGCCACGGTTTCGTCAGTGGCCAATCCGCAAACGGTGGTGGCATCGGATATTGACGGTAATTTTACCATCACCGTGCCCCAAGGTTCACAAATCGCAGTCACGTATATAGGCTATCGCAAGCAGGTTGTTGACGCGCAACCCCAGGTGCGTGTGCTTCTTGAAGAGGATGCACAGGCACTCGACGAAATTGTTGTTGTGGGCTATCAGACGGTTAGGAAGGCAGACCTTACCGGTGCGGTTTCGGTTGTAGCTACCAAAGCTCTTGAAACTTCTTCTGATACAGACCCGATGAGGGCTTTGCAAGGGAAGGTTCCCGGCATGACAATTACTGCCAACGGTTCACCCAGTGGCACCGGATCTGTCAGAATTCGCGGTATAGGTTCTTTCAATGCCTCGCAAGATCCTCTGTTTGTTATAGATGGAGTGCCGACGACTGCTACATTGAATTCTCTGAACATGAATGATATTGAAAGCATGCAAGTGCTTAAAGATGCAGCTTCGGCTTCAATATATGGTTCACGTGCAGCTAACGGAGTAATTATCATCACCACCAAAAAGGGGAAAAGCGGTCATGATAAAAAAGTGAATGTGAGCTTCTCCGCCAATCTGACGGCGCAGTTCTATTCGTCACAGTCGACGATGAAACTACTTGACACACAGGGGTATGCAACAGCTATGGCGCAGGCTGCGCTTAACGACGGTATTGATCCGGTGGCTTACGCCTCAGGTTATGGGCTTGACCTCAATGCAGCCTCAGGTTATCCGATATCGGTGTATGATGTTGCTACTGACAAATATGTGAATTATACTGTCAATGGCCTTTATGACGGATATATCAATGCGAAACGAACCATGAGGATGTCGGATACCGACTGGCTTGATGAGATATCCCGCACCGGGTTCGCGCAAAACTATGATGCTGCTGTTTCAATGGCCTCTGACAAGGGTACGGCGTTTTTCTCGCTGGGTTACAAAAAGAATGAAGGTATCCTGAAGTACACTGATTTTGAAAATATCGCAGCCCGCATCAATTCCTCGTATAACATTAGTCCGGTTTTGACTGTAGGCGAGAATTTTACGTTGACCCATACCAAACAGGTTGATTGTCATCCGATGGAAAACGCATTGAAAATGCCTTCGACCGTTCCTGTGTTTGAAACCGACGGCACAACCTACGGAGGCCCTGTTGGGAGCATGGCCGACCGTCAGAATCCGCTGAGAGAACTTGCATTCAATCGCGACAATGCACTTAATGTATGGCGTCTTTTCGGTAATGCCTATATTGACATAAAGCCGGTGAAAGGGCTTGTGCTACGGTCAAATTTCGGCCTTGACTATGATGCGGCATTTATACATTCTTATAATTATACGTTCCACAGTGACATTGTAAACAATGACACCAATTCCACAACCCTTTCACAGGCGAATGATGCCAAATGGACATGGACAAACACTGCGAACTATAATTTAACCATCAATAAGGATCATGTTTTTACAGTGCTGGCCGGTATGGAAATGTTCCGTCAAAGCCGCATCGACTTTTCTGCATACAATGAAGATTATGATTTGGAGACACCTGATTATATGTATCCCGACGCATCTTCAGGTGTTGAAAGAGCCACGGGTAACAAATCTGCTTATGCGTTGATTTCGTTCTTCGGCAAAATTGATTACAACTGGCGCAATCTTCTCTTGGCATCGTTCACAATCCGTCGCGACGGCTCTTCACGTTTCGGCAGCAATAACAGATACGGAACATTCCCGGCAGCCACTCTCGGCTACCGAATCTCCGAGAATTTAAACAAACAGTGGCTCAATGATCTTAAACTGCGTCTGTCATGGGGAAAGACAGGTAACCAGGCCATTTCAAACACTGCCCGCTATGCCCTTTATGTGGCAGATTACGGAAATGACCGCGTAACTTCGACCGCTTACGACCTTCTGCTTCAGCAGAGCGGAATTTTCCCCTCGGGATATATGGCGAGCCAGACCGCAAACCCTAACCTGAAATGGGAAACGACGATTCAATATAATGCGGGTATCGACTACAGTCTGTTGAACGACAGACTCTACGGTACGGTAGACGCTTATGTCAAAGATGTTGAAGATATGCTTATAAATCCTGCATATATCGGAACTATGGGAGAGGGTGGCGCATCTTGGCTTAACGGCCCGTCTTTGAGAAACTGGGGTATGGAATTCCTTATTGGCTGGCGTGATGACTTGAAATGCGGTTTGAGTTATAAGGCTGCTCTGAATCTTGATTTCTTCCGCAACAAAGTTACATATCTTCCCAGCACGACCACCGGTTCCTACGTGCATACCACTACAGAGAATCTCGTGCAATCAAAACGTCCTTACGGTTCGATTGTAGGATACGTTTTCGATGGCATATTCCAAAATCAAGAGGAAGTATATGCTTCCGGACAGGATAATGCCCGCGTGGGGGGCATGAAATATGCGGATTTAAATGGTGACGGAAAAATCACACCTGCAGACCAGACTTGGATTTTCAATCCGGTTCCGGATGTTTCATTTGGATTGAATGTGGAGCTAAATTATAAGAATTTCGATTTTCAAATGTTCTGGCAGGGTGTTCTCGGACAGGATGTGTATAACAATCAGAAATTCCAAAATGACTTTTGGAGTGTTACAGATGCAGGCAGCAACAAGGGTGTGAGGGTTCTTGATGGATGGCTCCCGAATGTGAATACTTCGTCGACCATACCTATGCTGACAACTAACAACACAGGTGATGAGGGCCGGACGTCGTCGTATTTCGTAGAAAACGGATCATATGCTAAATTGCGCACGTTGCAGCTGGGCTATTCGTTGCCGTTAAAGATTCTGTCGAAGCTCCGCATGACTAAAGCCCGTGTGTATGTGTCCGGGCAGAACCTGCTGACAATCAAGAGCAGCAGTCTGACATGTACTGATCCTGAAAATGCTAACTGGGAATATCCGATTCCTACTTCAGTATCATTCGGTCTCCAGCTTGATTTCTAAACCTTAATCGCAGAACAATCATGAAATATTTAAAATATATCCTGATATCTTTGACCACTGTTGCACTTTCAGGTTGCGACGACTTCATTGACGTTCCTCCCACCGGGGTGGTACATGGCGAACTGGCTTATTCCCAGCCGGAAAAAATGGTAAATGCGGCATATGCCTCTTTGGGCGACTGCTGGTTTGAATATCCGTTCAACCTGTGGCCCTACGGCGATCTTTCGTCAGACGACTGCCTGAAAGGTGGCGGCGGAACCACAGATACTGGATATCATCCGATGGAGATATGGTCAACGCTTACATCTACCCCTGGAGAACTCGACCAGCTCTGGTATCGGCTCTACTGTAATATCTCCCGCTGTAATCGTGCCCTGGTTTCGCTTGACAAGCATGGAATCGAAACCTTGGGAAAAGATGTGAACGACCAACGTATAGGAGAGGTGCATTTTCTCCGTGGACATAATTATTTCAAACTGATTACGATGTTCCGACAGATTCCATGGATTGACGAGTATGTATTTGAAAATGATTTGCAGGAACAGACTTCAAACACGGAGTTCACCTATCAGCAGCTTTTCGAAAAAATAATCAATGAGTTTGAGATTGCCTACAGGCTTCTTCCTGAGACTGTTGAAGACGGTGGCGGCCGTGCCAATAGGATTGCTGCCGCTGCTTATCTGGCCAAATGCTATCTGACATTGGCGTGGGGCGACGGATATGAGGCAACGGATGGGGTTGATTTCATTAATATGGAATATATGAAGAAAGTCGATGAATACACCAAGGTGGTTAAGGATTCCCGTTATGATTATCTTGAAGATTTCGGCGATATATTCCTGCCTGAATACAAGAATAGTAAAGAATCGGTATTCGCAGTGCAGACTTCGAACTATACCGAAGACAATACCCGTTATGGCCGTGCGAACTGGTCAAATATGCTCAATGGCTGCTGGGGTATGTGGTCATGTGGATGGGATTTCCATAAGCCATCTCAGAATCTTGTCAATGCGTTCAAGACCCGCAACGGGCTGCCGATGTTCGACAACTATGCCGATGAAGATGCATATCCGGTCAATAATATGCCCTCCAGCCAGAAATGGGATCCGAGGCTGTTCCATACAGTAGGTATGCCGACGTTCCCTTATAAGTATGAGGCACAGTACACTATGACTACCGATAATTCCCGCACACCTAATACTTACGGGTATTTTACATCACTTAAAGACGTTCCTCAGCGAAGCGGAGGCGAAACTTTCGAGGGATCGTGGCAGGCTTTCGCAATGAATGATTATGTGTTCCGATACACCGATATCATGCTTATGCGTGCGGAAGCACTTATTGAACTTGGATCAGCAGCACAACTTGAGGAAGCCCGCACAATCATAAACGAAATCAGACAGCGTGCGGCAAACTCGATAGACAAACATATCGCCTATGCCAAGGACTATTGTGAGATATCCCTTTATCCTGCAACATATTTCAGCGACAAGGCTACTGCACGTAAATGTCTGCAATGGGAACGGCGTCTGGAAATGGCAATGGAAAGCAGCCGGTATTTCGATCTTCGCAGATGGGGGATAGCATCGAAAGTTCTCAATGCATATTTCGCAACTGAGAAAAACGCGAGCTATGATGGTGTAAAATACGGACAGTATTATCAGGATGCCAATTACACGCCTGGGAAAAACGAGTTTTATCCGATTCCATACAATCAGATGTATTACGTGCCGGGATTATATGAACAGAATAAAGGATATAATTAATCTCAAAAGAAATTCCAATGAAAACCTTATATAATTATATTTTTGCATTTTTCATGGCATTCTGTGTGGTTTCATGCCAGGACAAGGACTACGAAATTGCAGAACCGCTATTGGAGCCTGTAAACGGAAATATCCTTATGGGCACACTCGATGGCAATGACTATGTCTGGTCTTGGGAAACTGTTGGGAATTGCCAGATGGTTGTCAATGTGTATGTAGAAAAGACGTTGGAGATGTCAGAAACCGTTGCCGGGAATGAGTTCCGACATAAAAACATTGATACCAATATAGATTACACTTATGTGTTCAAACTGACAGACGGCACAAACTTATCGTCGGGAACCGTCAAGCATTACACCAGATTCGGGGCTTCGAAGATGACTGGTTTATCACTTGGCCAGGTTGATAAAACCGGGGGATATGATGTGGCTGTGTCATGGTCGTCAAATGAAACTGCGTCGGAAATAATATTCTCTGCAACTAACGGGAGTGGCCGAATCATCAATGAGACTCTTGCTGCTTCAGCAACTTCATATATAATAGAAAATGTAGCGTATGGAGAGGAATGGAATGTGACGATTACAGCCAGAAATGACCAGGGAACGTCGTTGCCTGTAAGTTCTTCTCTGAAAATAGGGAAAACCGCCATTGGTTATCTAAGCGTATATCCGACTCCTGAGAAACTGATTGCCGATGGTGATGATGACGAGGCTTCGGCATGGATGTGGCTTCAGGAGGAGTATCCCACTGCCAGCTTTGTTTATTTCGGCGACATCAAATCGGCAAATGATCTTGAACCATATCGTGTGTTATTCTGGATGCGTGATCTGGAGAACGTGACAGAGAATGAAGTCTTTTCTATGCCTGAAGTGGTTGAAAATGCCACGCCTTCGGTGCGCCAGTGGTATGCTGATGGAGGAAACCTTCTGCTGTGGAGTCATGCCATTGTTTATGTGGGTGCTATCGGTCGGCTTGATATGGAGATACTGAAAAATAATGATCATGCTATCGGAACGGGAAGCGGGAATTTTAACGGAGATGTATGGCATATGGCCGTCTCGCTTAATCCTGCGGGGAAATTTTCAAAGGATTACTCAAGCCATCCGATTTACCGTGGGCTTACGGTGGCTTCAAATGACCGGTGCAAACTTATCGCATTCAAAGGCGCCGGATGGACAGAGGATCACAACTGCCTGTTCTTTAATATTCCAGCATCACTCACCGGCCTTGACCCTCAGGATGAGGCTTGTTATAATGTGCTTACCCAGGAATATGGGATTTTCCCTTTGGGCACCTGGGACTCGCAGATTGACTGGGTGTCACAGTTGAATGTGTGGGAGGCTCAACAGGGAAATACTGATTTTAAAGGAACGGTATTGTGTATCGGTAACGGTGGGTGTGAATTCTCTATGAAAAATCCAGACGGCACTCCTGATAAGAGCGCCCATCCAACGAATAATCCTCATCAGGATAATATTCTATTGCTGGCCAGAAATGCGTTGGAATATTTGAAAACGCGATAATAAACGGTATTGAAAAGCGTGTCAATAGAGGTCTGGCCTTTGTTGGCACGCTTTTTCATGCCTCCTACAGGAACAACATGATGCCTGCAGAAAGGGGGCGGAATTGTGGGGAGTTGTGGCCTTGGAGTACGCTTTGCGGCGAGTATCGCACGTAGAGGCCACAGGATTTCCAGAATTGCAGGCATCCGAAGAGGTCGACTGTGATGCGGCGGTGATGGAATCCTTCGGCGTATTCTTCAATTTCATTCCCGTTGGCGGTGCGGTAGTCTGTCTTCAAGGAAGCGTGTGTGTTGAAGTTGAGGATAGCGCCTGCCGTAACCCCCATGCCGCTACGTCCGAATTTCTGGCTTATCAGCAGCGGGATGCCGAGGCTGAACACTTTGATTCGGGAACTGCGTGGTTCGACCTCTTCAGGGTAGACATCGGGTTTAATGCCACCTTCTCCGTTGAGATTCATCCGGTGGATGGTTGTCATTTTGTAGTTGCGCCAGTCGAAACCGAGACCGAGCGACACACCGAATCCACGGTTGACATATTCAACAGCCAACGCATTTACCCATGAGATTTCAAATGATTTATTCCATTGGAGTCCCATACCTGATGGTTGCCCTGATGGATAGACAAGGCCTATTCCTATGCCGCCGGTTATTACATTCCAATGCCTGCTGCCGGCTTTCAGGCCTATGACCCCTTCGTTGAATATGGTTTCTGAAAAATCAAAATCAGACTGTCGGGATTTTATATTGGAGTTCTGCGAGAATTCTTTCTGGTAGACTGTTGTTGTGCTGTCATCATTGATTACTGTTACAGTGAAGCCGTTGCTTTTTTCGGTGATTACTGTTGTGGCCGGGTTGTGGGTCAACATCAGGGTGTCGGGCATTTCCTCACAGTGTGCTGTGATTGCAGCCAGTGTTATCGCTATTGCGGTGGCGGGTATCTGGAATTTCATATGTGGTAATCGTTAACAGTTTTGTGGTTTATGCTGATTTTGGCTGATGTTTCAGAAGTTGACGGTAGCTCCTATTGACCATGATTTGAAATTCGGGCCATAATAGGGCTGCATAACGTTCATGGGGCTCCATCTTACGTATGCCCCAATCCATCCTGTAAACCCGATGATGCCGATGATATCAACGGTTAGAAGGCGCTGTTGCAAACCTTTTATGGTTTCTTTGAATCGCACTCCGTCTTTTTCCCATTGGGATGATACTTCTCCATAGGTGTTGAAATTGACTATGGCACCGGCTGAGATTCCGAATGATTTATATAGGTTCTGTGTTATCATCAAAGGCACGTGGAACGTGTATACATCCCAACGGGAATGGTCGAGATGGCTGTCTTCATCAACCGGCATGGCAATCAGTTTGTCACCGACTTTATTGAATATCATATCTTTTCCTGCGATATAACGCCGCATGCCGAATCCGGCACCGATGTCGAACTTCGGCCCATTGCGCCATGGTTGCAATTCGATTGCAATTACTTCGGCAACTCCGACCTCAAAGCTGTTCTCGATTCCGGCTTTGCCATGATAGTTGAATGTCCAGCCCCAATAGGCGTTCTTCAATCCTGTTATCACTCGTTTGTTCCATGCCGGTAGGGTGGTTGAGGTTGAATCGGTCTGGGATTGAGGGCGGTTTTTTGTGAAAGGTAATTCCATTATCAGGCGGTCACTGTCGAATTTGGCAGGTGTGGCCTGTGGAGTTTCACTAACGGCATATTCATAGACTGAGAATGAACCGGAGTCGTTGTTATGGATGATCTGCACTTTTGTGTCGCTTCCGGTCTGGGTTACAGTGACGCGGTCGGCATTATTGACTATTTTGACTGTATCTGTCTGTTCGGTCTGGGCTGACATGGCCGTGGCTGCAAACATTAACAGTAGTGTTATGGCTGTTGTTCTCATGTGGGAAGTGTTTGATAATGGTTGTGTGGATATAATTTTGTTGATTGGCCTGGCTGGCGGTTATTGCCGGAATTTAGCCAGCATGGCATTAATTTTTTCATGAGAGGCTTTCCCTTCCATATATATTAGCAGAGCCTTGTCGCCTCCGCTTAAAAATGTGTTTAGAAACAGGATATAGCGGTTTAGCTTGCCGTTAGGGGGGAGTGTCAGGAATCCGAAACAAAGTTTTCCATTGGTATAGGAAATTTCTTTTTGTATGGCTTTGACGCCATCTGCCCTGACCGAAGCGGCAATTTTTTCACCTTCAGCTGCATCTGTTACCGTCACGCTACGGTAGAGGCTTAAGCCGTTTTCTCTGATTTTATCTCCTGACACAGTCACAGAGCTTACTTTGGGGCTTGAGCCATATGTTTCCTCGAAGAAAGGTGATATTTTTAATCCATCCTGTGCCATGGCTACCGACCATATGGCCAGTGTGGTTATGAATGCTAAAATTCTTTTTGCCATATCTGAGAGATTTTTATTGTATTGGTAGGAGGTTAATTGAGTGCATTGAAGGCATCGGCCATCTGGTGCCATTCTAAAGTCATGTCGTATGCTATCTGGTTGGAGGCTTTCGCCGCTTCTCCAAGTTCGCTGAACATCATTGCCGTAACGGTTTCGGTGTCGTCAATCCTTGTTCCGTTGACGTAAGCCACGCATTCTCCATAGGAACCTGATGGCCGAAGGGCCGGTATTATCAATGCTGCAGCCACGATAGCTGCCGCCGCGCAATTCCACCACACCAAATGTTTTTTCCGCTGCTTTACGGTGGTTGTAGTTTTATATGTTTCTCCTGTGGCGTCTGGTGTCGCCAGGGAGAAGGCCATAACGGCCCGTGCTTCATCGGCTTCTTCTATGTCGGGACAATCTTTGGCGGCGAGAAGCTGCCGGAGCAACTTTTCTTCATCTAAAGATGTCTCTCCGTTGAAGTATCTGCCGATTAATATTTTTAGTTCATCGTTTGTCATAGCTTCCGGTTATATATTTCTCTGACGGTTTTTCTTGCTCTTGCCACAACAACCCTTACATTCCCTTCCGTCATGCCATGTATTGCGGCAATTTCACTGAATTCCCATCCGTCGCGGTCGCGTTTTAGCAATATGTCGCGGTCGCGTTGTGAGAGGTGTCGCCCTATGATTTGCTCTACAGTGTGAAACAGTTGTTGCCGTTCCTCGTCTATGGAATCTTGGTATTCGTTATAATCATCTGCGAGAGGGGTAGTGGGGTGAGAGTTTTCGCGCCGCAACATGTCGATGCTTAGATTCCTGACGGTGGCCGTCAGCATCCCTTCGGCATGTGTTGTGCCGGTGATAGAAGCGCGGCGCTTCCAAAGCCTGTAAAAGGACTCCTGCAGTATATCGCGTGCTTTGTCGTCATCCTGTAGAAGACTGCTGGCTTTGGCCCGCAGTCGCGCCTGAAGACGTTCATAGACCGATGTCAGTATGTCCTTTTGCACTGTTGTTTCCTTTTATCATGAGTTCATTAACATATACGCAGGTTGGGGGAGATTGTTACATCGCAATCGAAAAAATTTGATGTGAGAAGTTGCCTTTTTTTGTTATGTGTGGTCAATGATATAAAATCTTCCGCAGATGGGGCTCATCTGCGGAAGATTTTAGTTTTAGCGATGGATTTCCGAATGATTTATGGTCAGGGAATGCTTATTTTGTATGATGCATCTGCAATCCGTACTATGTAGACTCCTGACGAAGCCGGGCGGTATGTTATGTCATTACCGTTGGACTGTTCGCTATATAATGGCAATCCGCTTATGTCATAGATGCTTACAAGCGTTTTCGCAGGGGTGTCTTTTACAGTGATTACTCCGTTCACGTTACTGACAGATGCTACTTGGTTTGAGGTTATCCCAGTTTCTCCTGCAGAGTCTTCGACAGTGACTAAGCACACTTGTGAATCAAAGGGAAGCACACCACTATGGCCTACCCATGGCTTAATAAAATATGCATAGCTGGCGCCAGGTTTAATGGCAGTCACAACGCCATTGTCATCAATTGTTATGCATTCATCCCCCGGCGACGGCTCCCAGCCGTAAACCCCATACTTGCGGCCGATTACTTTCCATTTGAAGCGGTTAGTGGGGATGACATCAGAGATAATTTCAAGCTGAGCTTTTTCGCCAACTGCTAAATTCAATTTTTTCGTTGATACTGTTGGATCGTCGTCATATACGTAGATGGTGGACGATATAGATATCTCGGGATAACGTTTTGAGGAAAGAGTGATAACGGACGTGCCAATAGAGAGTGGGTACAGATTAAACATCACACCAGACACCTCATTATTTATATAGCGCTCTGTGGTTTCAGCTTTAACAACCTGTTCATCGCTGCTGCTGACAATGATGTCTTTGTAGTTTGCGAAATCATTTAATCTCACATATTTTGTTATTGGTTGTGTATCTTCGATATGATTCATATAGTAATAAGAAGCGTTGTATTCATAATCATCCAGATATAAGTACGTTATCTCTGATGTAGGCGCGAAAACACTCAGGGCTGAGAACCTAATACTGAAATCCTCCATAAGTTCTTTGCAATGCCCGTTAACGCTAATCGCGCAGTCTGTTGAATATCTGTAGTGTCCGGCAACACGGGGTGTTACATTCCAATCTTCATCGATTGTAAGATTGTCAGTGATTTCTCCTAAGCTATACTCGCAATCTATCCCATAGGGCAGCAGTTTCTCCTTCGCAAGGTCGAGAGCATTAAAAGATTCTCCCGCATACATACAGAATTCAGATTCTTCGTTGTCGGAATTATATCTATATCCGTTAGACAGGCGGATGACATTTTTGAACACATCCCATCTTTCGGCCGGTTCATTTACATTATCAAAAAGGTAAACTTTGGAATTGTTATACGACAGCTCGTCAAACGCTGTTTCGTCAAATGTATATTCCACACAACCAGGATATGGGATCACAAGATTCTGTATCGAACATCCGGCAAAAGCTCCATCATTGATATGTGACGTCCTTTTCCAAGATGGGTATTTTATTTCTGCTTTTAGCTTTACCAGTTGCAGATTCTTGCAGTCTTTGAATGCGTTCTTGCCCACATCGTTTGTGATTATTGCCGTAGACAAATTGGAGCCTGAGAAGGCGTTTTCCACATCGCATTTACCCTCAAAGTATTCGTTGACTTTAGCGATGCCGAATGCATTGCTGTCAGGAAATCCGTGGGAATCAACATAATTGATTTTAGCCGAGATGAATACCGAGTCTGCAACAAATGGCTCACAGATGTTAATAGGGTTAATGCCAGTAGAATTATATGAGTTATGTGCAAATCGTAAAGAACGAAGTGAATTTTTACACGCCTTGAATTCATCTTTATTCAAAGTAGTAATGTTCTGGTCATCATACTTTTTGGCGTATATGACAAGATTTTTAATTGAACCTATGTCGCTGAAGGGCAGTCCGCTGAGCTTTTCAACATCGCCTGATAAGGAAAAGCGGAGTGTTTCTATCGGACAATTCTCAAAAGCGGTGTGTCCGATTGCGCCTATTTTGCTTTGACCTCCGATGGTAATCTCTACGTTGCGTAAGGAGCTGCAATCGGCGAATGCTTCGTCTTTAATGTTTTCTGCGTAAATAGAAATGTTACCCAAATTTGAGCAGCCCTGAAATGCCCCATGTCCCAGTTCTTTGCACTCAAAGCCTACACGGGTTAATCGTGAACAGCCAGAAAAGGCATGGCTTCCTATTTTCAGCCGATAAGACAGATTAGATATGGATAGTTTTTCAATATTGCTGCAGTTTTTAAACGCTTGTTGTCCGATAGTCTGAAGGCTTTTGGGGAATTCAAGTGCAGTCAGGCCGGCGCAACTCTCAAACGCGCTAACACCGATAGTCTGTAAACTCGGTCCGAAGGAAATGCTTTCCAGCCCGTCACAACCGGTGAATGCATGGCTTCCGATATATGTTAATGAATTCGGCATATTGACTGAGGTTAGTTTTGCACAATTTTGGAATGCCGAGCTGTCTATTATATTGACGGAGTATTTAGAGAAAATCACGTTAGACAGGTTTATGCAATTCCTGAATACACCCTCACCGATTTTTACGCATGATTCTCCCTGGTGTTCCTCAAATTCGATTGTGTGCAGATTATTGCAATCTGAAAATGCTCCTTCCTCGATGTTTTCACATGATTCAGGTATGTAAACGCTTGGCAAGAGGTCACATCTTCCAAATGCATAGGCGCTAATCGTTTTAACCAATGGCCCGATTGTCAGATCATTCAGATATTTGTTGTCGTGAAATGTCAAAGTGGTAGTGCGTCCAAGATAGAGCGTGGCAATTGGGCTGTCTGTAAAGTTGAAGGAGTCAGCATATAATGTGGATGCGGCATCTTCAATCCGCAAGCTGGATATGTTGCTGCAGCCGCTGAACGCTGCAGTTCCGATTTTTTGCAGATTGGTGGGCAATGAAATCTCCTGTAAGGATTCGCACATTGCAAATGCATAATCCCCTATGCTTGTGATTTTGTCGGGGAATTCAATTTGGCCTAACTCTCCGCACCCCTCGAACAGGCTGGGAGGTATCGCCTGTAGGTTATTCGGTAATTTTATGCTTTTAATAGGTGTTTGGCTAAAAGCACTATTTCCGATATTTGTTACGCTTTCGGGTATCGTGACTTGTGTCAGGTTGGTGTTATAAAAGGCTCGTGATCCGATTTCGGTTACAGTGGAGGGTATATCAATGTGAGCCAATTCTGTGCAAATTGCGAATAAATCTTCGGGGATGCGTTTGAGGCCTGATGGCAATGTGACGGATGTAAGGGGGGTGTTTCGAAAAGCGCCTCTTTCAATACTGATTACAGTGGAAGGTATTGATATCTGTTCTAAAGTACTGCTGTCAAAGGCGAATTCACGTATTTCACGAATACCTTGTGGGATTATTACGGATTTGATGTATTGGTTGCCCAAAAAAACAGATTTGCCGATAGCTTCCACCCGATGGGTTTCATCGGTTGATTTGTCTATGGTTTTCTGTGGAACAACAAAGTTGCCTGAAGCTGTAGGCGCATCTACGAGGCAACAGGTTATCCTTATAATCTTTTGGGTGGTAGTGTCATAGACCGTTTCCTCCTCATATCCGAATCCATCTGTTCCGGTAAATTTGTAAACGGTGGTGTATGTGTAGTCCTGTGCATTGATCTGCGCCGCTATGATATAGGCGAGTGCCAATACTGATAGTCTAAGTATTTTGTGCATGATGATAGGTTTTAGAGACTTGTGAATTTCGGCCATTGTCTATCAACTGTTTGGCGTTCTATTACAGTAGTGGAAGCAACTCATATAACAAGGATGCATCATGTTGATTGAGCGCTTCTTGTAGCTCTTTATTTTTTGAAAATGTAAGCATCGGTGATGTTATGATGACGTTGTATTCGTGTTTCGAGGCAAAATTACAGAGCAAATCGTGAACTGCGCCTCGTGTTCGCCCAGCTGCGAAAATAATCTTGGCGTTTTTACATTCCATTAATGCCTGGTCGATAAACTCGATTTCTTCATAATCTCCGGCTGTGACAACGGCCACTGTGCCGGAGGATGTTGTGGCTATAAATAACTGGTCTTTGCCATTCGGCGTATATAGATGCGTTAAAGTCTGTAGGTCGGGATCCTGTTGAAGCTTTCCGATTAGTCGATTAAGGGTGTCAGTTTTGCCGCAACCGGCTACCCCGCTTAAAATTACTAACGTTTTCATAGTTCATGGTAGGCTGCCTCCTGTCTCCTCTATTCGGCGATCGATTTTGAAATGATTGGCAAAAATAAAGCGTAGGAGTCTGTATCAGTTACCGTCCTACGAACAGAGGCTTCTCGCATTGCCCTATTTATGTCGGACGGCAACGCCAGAAGCCCACGCTTGAATATGCAATCTATGCATTTGGTAAAATCATGATTTAGAACGATTTTACCAAATGCAGAATATTACATATAAACAAGGCATCTACGTTGCTCAATCCTTGACATAAATATGAAATTTTGCGAGAATTCCTGTCCGTCAAGAACCAGCGCGGATAAACGCTTTATAATGTATTATGTTACGTCCATGGGGTTCTCCAGTTTCTGGTGAAATTTAAGGAGTGGCATGGATGCAGTGGCAAAGATAATGAATGTTTTTTAATTATGCAAAATGCATTGTCAATTTCAGTTTTACGGATTATAAAAAGATATGTGTCTCAGGGCTTTTAAACGATGAGGCACGATGCCATTATGTATAGGATGGTGGCGATGCCCACGGCAATTGTCATATCTCCCACGGTTATGCCGATGGTGGCGTTCTGGCCGTCGGAAAGCTGCATGCCGGTGGGGATTGAGAATATGGGGTTGCCCATGGCGTTGAGAGAGGCGTGGCGATGCGATGGCTCGATATGTCGGGCTACACGGTAGCAGAGGTAGCCGAACCCGCTCCCGATTATGGCTCCGATGAGCAGGTCGCCGGGATAGTGGACACCAAGATACAGGCGTGTATATGAGTTCAACACAGCCCATATTATGATGAATGCCACGAATTTCGGTCTACGAATCAGGCAGCCGATGAATGTTGCGAGGGCGAAGGAATTGGCCGAATGGCAAGATGGGAATCCGTATCTCCCCCCCCGGTATCCGTCAACGATTACTGCCATAGCCGACAATGGGTTGTCGGGATTTGACGGCCGTAAACGGGCCACGGCAGGACGGATGAAGGTGGCGCAGGTCTGGTCGGTGAGGGCTATGGCAACACCTATTGCGATTAGATAGATGCCTGCGAGTTTGGCTCCGAATGTTTTGAAAAGCATTACGGCAAGGGCCACATACATCGGTATCCATATGAACCGACCGGTAAACAGCATCATGAAACGGTCGAGCAGCGGGGTATGCATCCCGTTGAAGAAGAGATATATCTGTGTGTCAATGTCAATCAGGAAGTCGAGCATTGTGCGCTATGTTTGAAATCTAAGGTTGATTATGTCTTGATTGCTTATCAGCAAACTGTGTTTTTATAATTAACTTTATTAGACGGGAAATATTGCCTATGGTTTAGTTAATTAACTATAGTTTTTCGATATAATCGTAGAGCGTCTGCAAATATGCTTTTGTCTGGTTTACGAGTTTCTCCGGATTGTTTCCATTGGCTGTTAGGACAGCTTCTGAATCGGTGTTGATAACCACTGTGTCGGTGGAGGTGACAATGCCGGCTAACGAAGGTTGGGTGAACACGCCATAATGGGGTGCTGAGGGGTCGAGCATGTCGTGGCTGAAGGGGAACATGCTGTGGTCGATGCCGAGCATTCCCAACAGGGTTGCGGCGATGTCGTTTTGTGAACCTGCTACATTGATTGTTTCCCCATTGGCGTTGAGAGCACCTCCGGCCATGACAAGCGGCACATGATGGCGATCTGTTGCTTGAGGGAAATTGCTTGGCCACGCGCCCTGGTGGTCGGGAACCATCAATATGAGGCTGCGGTTGTAGGATGGTAATTGTTTCAGGCCATCGATGAAAGCCATCATACAGCTGTCGGTATATGCGAATGCGTTTTTTTGCGGGTTGTCGGCGAAGCGAGGGTTGGAATATGGCACTTCAAAAGGTTCGTGGCTGCTTGAAGTCTGTATGACTGTGAAACGTGGCTTCGCTGGGCTATTCTTTGTGACGTCTGTCAAAGCCCGCTCGAACACCACATGGTCAGGTGCTCCCCATTTACTCATTCTCTGCGAGATGGGGAAATCTTTGTCGCATATGATGTTGTTGAATCCGGAATTTACCAGATAGGCTTTCATGTTTGTGAAATTTATGTCGCCGCCATAATAATATGACGGTTCGTAACCGGTGGTTTTAAGCTGGCGCGAAATACTTGGCAGTCTTTCGGTTTTCTCTACGAATTTCATGATGCTCATGGATGGCTGCGAAGGAAATCCGCTTAAAATGGCAGGTAGCGCCCGGTCAGTCCGGAAGCTATTGGCATAGAAATTGCTGAACAGAACTCCTTCTTTAGCAAGAGAGTCGAGATTGACGGCAATGTTTTCACCACCGAGAGATTCCATCAGGTGGGCAGAAAAACTTTCAAGGATAATAAGGTATATGTCAGGTTGTTGGCAGGATAGCGTTATTGTTGTGTCGGCCTGTATTTCTGTCAGTATAGGTTTGTTTAGGCTGTTCATGGCTTTTGATGCATCGCTGTCGCTCATGAACCGGTATTGGCTGCCGAAATCGGTCTGATGTGTGGCGGAATACATCAGGCTGAAGGCCGGATTGACTGCTGCGTGGTTTAAGAACTGGTCTTCGCTGAAATATGCCCGGCTCAGGTTCATGGTCGAAACTGTGATTCCACCTCTTATGGGGATGAATAATGATGCGGTTAGCAATGTCATCAATATGGTAGATGCCATGCGTTTCTTACGGTCGGGTGAAATTCTCAAAACCGTTGTTGAAAATAGCTTATACAGGCCATAACCGGTTATGGCGATGGCCGGGAGGCCTACAACGAGCTGCCACCATTCCACGCTTGCCATGGCCGCTGCAGGTGAGGTTGTGAAATAAAACAACGGTGTCATGTCAAGGCGGAAACCCCAGTAGCCGTAAAGGGCTAAATCAAAAATCGTTATTATGGCGAGCACTGAAGAGATTATGGCGAAATATATTTTCTGTGCTGTCAGTAACCACCGTTTTGTTATCCATTGCTCGGCAATTATTGCCATGCCTGGCAATACGGAAAGATAGCCGGCTATCGAACAATCCATAGACAGACCGTTATATATCACGGCCGATACCCCATGAAGTGTCGCTTTTTCGGAAAGGTTATGGTAAAATATGATGAACAGAAGTTTCTGAAATATGAAAAACGCTATGAATAAAATGAATACCAATATGAATTTTTTCAGTGCCTGTTTCATTTTAAGCAAATTTGGATTATAAAGTCACGGTGATTTATACTATGCAAATTTAGCAAAAAAATCCGGCAGATATATGTTTAATGATTTTTAAGGTATGAACAGGTTGCGGTGGTATACGTTTGGCACGGATTTTGCCGTTATTTAATGACATAAGTGCGAACTATGGTTTTATGACGAAAATACCATATGGCTTTGTGACTTTTCGGGGCATATGTTTGTTAACAATAGTGAAGGGATGCTCCGATAAAATAATAAGAAAGAAGAAAGGTTAGGTTTTACAGAATGGAAATCAATTTCTCAAATGAAGTGAAAGCAGTGTTGGAGAACAGCCGTAAGGAGGCTATCCGGCACAATAACAGCATAATAACACCGGAACATTTGTTTCTGGCTTTGCTGGCAGACACTGGTTCGCGGGTGTTCGCCCTTTTGGAAAGGGTGACACGCGATGTGTCGGTCTACCAGTTGCGTCAGCAGCTTGATGATTCGCTTTATGACACATCCGCACCTTTGGGTGGTGAGATTGTTGCAAGCGATTTGAGCAACCGTCTGGTGAAACTGTCTGTGCTTGAGGCGCGTATGCTCAAAAGCGAGACTGTTGACACTGAACACCTGTTGCTGGCATTGCTCCATAATCCGGAGATACAGCATATGGAATTTATAGTGCCATTCCGTCAGGCCGGAATCGATTATCAGTCGGTGTTGAAGCTACTTTCAAATGTGAAAGATATCCCTCAGTCAGGTTTCGGCGCAACAGATGAGGAGGAAGATGATGAGGATGAGGACGCTCAGTCGCGTTCTTCCGCGTCGTATGACAAACGCGACGATGCCCCGAAAGGGAAAACGCAGCGTGGGCGCGGCAACAATGATACTCCGACCCTCGACAAGTTCGGCAACGATATAACGCGTGCGGCGGAAGACGGACGTCTTGATCCGGTTGTCGGGCGTGAGAATGAGATTGAACGTCTGGCGCAGATTCTGAGCCGCCGCAAAAAAAACAATCCGGTTCTTATCGGAGAACCCGGTGTGGGGAAATCGGCGATTGTCGAAGGGCTGGCATTGCGCATCGTTGAAAGAAAAGTGTCGCGTATATTGTTTGACAAGAGGGTGGTGTCGCTCGACATGGCTTCGATAGTGGCCGGCACGAAATACCGTGGCCAGTTTGAGGAGCGCATCAAGGCGATTCTGACCGAATTGTCGAAAAGTCCCGATGTGATATTGTTCATTGATGAACTCCACACTATTGTGGGGGCCGGTAATGCAGCCGGTTCTATGGATGCCGCGAACCTGTTGAAACCGGCTCTTGCCCGTGGTGAAATACAGTGCATCGGTGCCACTACGCTCGATGAATACCGCAAGAATATAGAGAAAGACGGTGCTTTGGAGCGTCGTTTCCAAAAGGTGATGGTTGAGCCGACAAGTCCGGAAGAGACTTTGCAGATTCTCAACAATATTAAAGATAAATATCAGGATCATCACAATGTGACATACACCGATGATGCCTTGAAAGCATGTGTGAGCCTGACGGAGCGTTACATTAGTGACCGTAATTTCCCTGACAAGGCCATAGATGCTTTAGACGAGGCCGGTTCGCGGGCGCATATAACCAATATAGTGGTGCCTGAGGAGATTGAACGCCTTGAGAAAGCTATTATAGAGGCCGGGGCAGCTAAATTGGCTGCGGCACAGTCGCAGGATTTTGAAAAGGCGGCTTCGTTTCGTGATAAGGAGCAGGAACTTAAGGGCAAGCTCTCACAGGCTAACGAACAGTGGGAAAAACAGCTTGAACAGAACCGTGTGGAGGTTAACGAAGATAAGGTGGCCGAGGTTGTTGCCATGATGACCGGAGTGCCGGTGCAACGTATTGCCCAGGCTGAAGGCAGTCGTTTGCGCGAGATGGCGCCAAAACTCAAGGGTGACATAATAGGGCAGGATGGAGCCATCGATAAGATAGTGAAAGCTATCCAACGTAACCGTGTGGGGCTTAAAGACCCTAACAAACCTATCGGTACATTCATGTTCCTGGGGCCGACAGGTGTGGGAAAGACTCATCTGGCCAAGAAACTTGCGGAATATCTTTTTGACTCGGCCGACACTTTGATAAGGGTGGATATGAGCGAGTTTATGGAGAAATTCACTGTCAGCCGTCTGGTTGGAGCGCCTCCGGGATATGTAGGTTATGAAGAGGGTGGTCAGCTCACGGAGAAAGTGCGGCGCCGTCCCTATTCGGTTGTGCTGCTCGATGAGATTGAGAAAGCGCACCCTGATGTATTTAATCTGCTGTTGCAGGTTATGGATGAAGGCCGTCTGACCGACAGCCTTGGGCGTCGTATCGATTTCAAGAACACATTGATTATAATGACCTCGAATATCGGTTCGAGGCAATTGAAAGATTTCGGCGCAGGGGTTGGATTCAACACCCGAACCGGCGATATGTCGAAGGAATATTCGCAGGGAGTGCTTCAAAAAGCCTTGAACAAGGCTTTCGCACCTGAATTCCTGAATCGAATCGACGACATTGTAATGTTCGATTCATTAGACAAAGATGCGATATTCAAGATTATAGATATTGAGTTGCGCGGATTCCTGACCCGTATGAGCAAGCTCGGTTATGAGTTTGAGATTTCAGATGATGCCAAAAACTATATCGCTACCAAGGGATATGACCAGCAGTATGGTGCACGTCCTTTGAAGAGGGCTTTGCAGAAATATCTTGAAGACCCGTTGGCAGAGCTGATTATCAACGCTGAAGTGAATGCCGGCGACAAGATTCTTGTGGAATATGACAAAGAGTCTGATAAAATCATCACAAGAGCCGATGCTCAAACCAAGCCTGTCGAGGCGGGGAGTGGCGCGTCGATGCCCGAAGCTGACAATCAGACGACCGTTGACAAGTAAATTTGTCAGTAGCGACCGACATAATTAACAATAGTTATGAAAAAATGCCAGACATAATGTTTGGCATTTTTTTTGCAGGTTGTTATAACATAGATAACAAAAACAAAAAATATATGACCATGGCAAAAACAGGATCTATAGGGGTTACGACTGAAAACATATTCCCCGTAATCAAAAAATTCCTTTATAGCGATCATGAAATCTTTCTGCGAGAGCTGGTATCTAATGCGATAGATGCCACGCAAAAGTTAAAGACACTGTCGTCATTCGGCGAATTCAACGGCGCGATGGATGATATGACCGTCAGAGTTACGGTAGACAAAGAGGCCGGCACCCTTACGGTTTCAGACCACGGTATCGGCATGACTGCAGATGATATCGAGAAATATATCAATCAGATTGCTTTCTCAGGGGCTGAAGAATTCCTGGCCAAGTATAAAGACAATGCCAATGCTATTATCGGTCACTTCGGTTTGGGTTTCTATTCCGCATTCATGGTGGCCAAGAAGGTGGTTATCAATTCGCTGTCATATAAAGATGATGCAGAGGCGGTGAAATGGGAATGTGACGGTTCTCCTGAGTTCACAATGTCTGAATCGGATAAGAGTGAGCGGGGTACTGACATTATTCTTTATATCGATGATGAAAACAAGGAATTCCTGGAGCAGAGCCGTGTGGATGCTCTTTTGAAAAAATATTGCCGTTTCCTTCCGGTGCCTGTTATTTCAGGTAAGAAACAGGAATGGAAAGATGGGAAAATGATTGATACCGATGCAGATAACATTGTGAATATCACAGAACCGGCCTGGACTAAGAAACCCTCGGAACTGACGGATGAGGATTATCGCAATTTCTACCGTGAGCTTTATCCTGGGCAGGATGATCCCCTCTTCTGGATTCACTTGAACGTGGATTATCCGTTTACACTGACCGGTATCCTCTATTTCCCGAAAATCAAAAATAATTTTGAAGTCACGAAGAACCGCATCCAGCTTTATTGTAACCAGGTTTTTGTGACTGATTCTGTTGAAGGCGTTGTTCCTGAATTCATGATGCTTCTGCAGGGTGTTATTGATTCGCCTGATATTCCGCTGAATGTGTCGCGTTCTTACCTGCAAAGCGACTCTGCGGTTAAAAAGATTTCATCATACATCACCAAGAAGGTGGCCTCAAGGCTGGATGAGCTGTTTAAGGCTGACCGTAAGGAGTTTGAGCAGAAGTGGGATGATATCAAGATTTTCATCGAATACGGGATGCTGACTGATGACAAATTCTGCGATGCTGCAATGAAGTTTGATTTGCTGAAGGATACTGAAAGCAAGTATTTCACCATTGAGGAATATAAAGAGCTCATTGCGCCGGAACAGACTGATAAAGACGGTAACATCATCTTCCTCTATGCAACTGACGTGACAGCACAGTATAATTATATAAAGTCTGCAACAGAGAAGGGGTATGATGTTCTGGTAATGGACGGGCAGCTTGACAGCCATTTTGTAGGATTGCTGGAGCAGAAGATTGAGAAGAGCCGTTTTGTGCGTGTCGATTCAGATGTCATAGGAAATCTTATTCAGAAGAGTGATAAGAAAACTGTTGATTTGTCGGCAGTGCAGCGCGATGTTCTGACTTCGTTGTTTAATTCTCAGCTGCCTAAGGTTGATAACTCGCAGTTCTTTGTGAACTTTGAGGCGATGGGTGAGAATGATGCCCCGATAGTCATCACTCAGAATGAATATATGCGTAGAATGAAGGAGATGGCGGCTCTGCAGCCCGGCATGAATTTCTACGGCGAAATGCCCGACAGTTATTCGCTGATAGTCAACACTGAGAATCCTATAGTCAAGAAGATTTCCGTTGCAGCTGACGGTGCGTTGGCTGCTAAAGTCAAACCGATGATGGATGAAGTTAATGCGAATAATGCAAAAATCTCATCGATAAGGGACGCGAAAAAAGAGTCTTCTTTGACTGATGAAGATAATAAGGAGATAGATGCTTTGCAGGAGGCCAACAATAAGCTGAGAGATGAACAGTCGCATGTTGTGGCTGAGTATGCATCTTCCCAACCGGTTGTAGGACAGCTGATTGACCTTGCCCTTTTAGGCAACGGAATGTTGCGTGGTGAGCAGCTGTCGAAGTTCATCGACAGGTCGTTGTCGCTGCTCTGATAACAGATATAAAACACCAACGCCCGCGTTAACATCCGGTTAACGCGGGCGTTGGTGTTTTATCGGGCGGAATTACATTGATTCCACACGTTTGAGGTTCTCTTCGTCGTTGAGGTTATAGTAGATGCTGCGGAGCACCTGGCGGGCATCTGACATGGTGTCGTCGATTTCGTATGCTTTTTCGAGATACCCGGCTGCTTCTTTCAGAAGGGGGTCTACCTTGTTGGCACGGAATTCGTTGTATTGGGCATTAGAAAGGTTGCCACCTTCGTTCTGGTCGATGTCGCAAGCACGCTGGTAGAGCTTGTAGCCATACTGCATAAGTGCGTTGGCGTTTTTCTCATCAAGCGAGATAGCTTTCTTATAGGCTTCCATTGAGGCTTCGGGGTTACCTTCGCTATCGCAAAGCACGCCTTTCACGAAGTATAGCTGTGCATTGTTGGGATCTTCGGCAATATATTTGTCGATGAGTGCGTCAGCTTTAGCGTATTCTTTCTTGTCGATGAGGTTGTTGATCATGTAGCCGATATAGCGTGAATCTTCCTTGCCATAGAGGGCATAGGCTTCTTCTGCGATTTCTGCCATTGCCTGGGGATTCTGGAGCTGCGAAGCTGCGGATATTGCATAATCGTAGGCGTTCTTTTTCGTATAACCGTGGGCGATGGCGTTGCGGAAATCTTTCAGAGCGGCTTCATTGTTCTGGGCCAAGGAATTCCCGATACCCATGTTATACATGATTTCAGCAAGCAGTGTGTCGGCCGGAGCTTTCAAACCTGCTTTTACCAATGCGGGGTTCTGGGGAAGTGTTGTGTAAAGTTCCCATGCTTTGACGGCATTGGGATAGTCTTCTACTTCCCAAAGGAAAAGGGCTGCATTGTTGAAGTCGTTATAGTGTTCTTTTATGCCTTTGATGATGTCTTTGGAATATTTGGTTTTCACTTTTCCTTTGGCATCTACAACTGTGTCGAGCGGAAGGGCTTTCTGATAGAAGTCGTAACCTTCAAGTATGGATTTACCTATCAGGTCTTTTTTGACTTCTTTACCCATCTGGGCGAACACACTCTGCTGGTCGTAGTAGTCGAAAGCTCCTTTGCCGGCAACGAAATATGTGTATGCATCAGAAGCCGACTCCTGGTTTGTAAAAGCTGGAGCGAGTTTTTTGACACTTTCGGGATATGAGGCTGCATTGCCTTTCATCTCGCGTTCAACCTCCTTGACGAGCTGTTTCTGGGCAGCTGCCGAGCCAAGGGTGAGGAGGCACAGGCTTAAAATAGTGATTTTTTTCATAACTGGATAGAGTATGATTTAGTTGGGTTAAATGGTTTGTCAATTTATACCTCGGTAATAGCTTCATCGTCGGTTTCCGGATCTTCATCATCGGTCTCAACGGTGTTGTCGGAGGGTTCTTCAGGCAGTTCTTCGGGGTTTTCGATGGCTTCAACCGCTTCTTCTTCAGGATCAGTGGCTACGCAGCATACGGAAGCGATTTCATCGCCACGTTTTTCAAGGTTGATGATACGCACGCCTTGTGTCGCACGTCCCATCAGACGGATGTCGGCCACACGCACTCTCAGGGTTATGCCTGAACGGTTGATGATTACCAGGTCGCAGTCGTCGTCAACGCTCTTTATCGCCACAACGGCACCGGTCTTTTCGGTGATGTTCATGGTCTTCACACCCTTGCCGCCACGGTTGGTGATGCGGTAGCCGTCGAGTAGCGACCGTTTGCCGAATCCGTTTTCCGAGATTACCATCACGTTTTTGTTGTCGTCGGGATGCATACATATCATGCCGATAACTTCATCGTCGCCTCCGTCGAGTTTCATGCCTCTCACACCGGTGGAAACACGTCCCATCTGTCGAACAGCCGATTCATTGAAACGGATGGCGCGTCCGTTGCGGTTGGCCATGAGTATTTCGGCATTGCCGTCGGTGAGTTCAACTCCGATTACTTGGTCGCCTTCACGAATGATAATGGCTTTCTTGCCTTTAATGTTCACACGGGCATATTCGGCAAGAGATGTTTTTTTGATTACACCCATGCGGGTGGCGAACACGAGGTTGTGGGTCGATGTGAATTCTGTGTCGTCGAGATTTTTGCAGCGGATGAATGCGTTGACAGAATCACCCGGCTCGATGTTGAGGAGGTTCTGTATGGCGCGTCCCTTTGTGTTTTTGGCACCTTCGGGAATCTCGTAGACCTTCATCTTGTAGACCATGCCGCGCTGTGTGAAGAAGAGGATGTTGTTGTGCATCGAAGCGGGGTAGATGTATTCAATGAAGTCTTCTTCGCGGGTGTTACTTCCTCGGGAGCCTACGCCTCCGCGGTTCTGTGCACGGAACTCCGACAGGGGGGTGCGTTTTATGTAGCCCATGTGTGAGATGGTGATAATCATCTCGTCGTCGGCATAGAAATCTTCTGCGTTGAAATCTCCTGCCGTATAGTCAATCATTGTGCGGCGCGGATTGCCATAGGTGTCGCGCACTTCGATGAGTTCCTGCTTGATGAGTTCGCGGCATACGTTTTCATCGTTTAGGATTTCTTCGAGGTGTGCTATGAGTTTCTGCACTTCTTCATAGTTCGCGTGCAGTTTATCCTGTTCCAGCCCGGTGAGCTGGTAGAGACGCATGTTGACTATTGCCTGGGCTTGCACGTCTGAAAGCTCGAAGCGTTCCATCAAAGTGGATTTCGCTGCTTCGGTTGATGCTGCATGGCGGATAATCGAGATAACCTCGTCGATATGGTCGGAGGCGATTATGAGTCCCTCAAGGATGTGGGCGCGTTCTTGTGCTTTTTTAAGCTCGAAACGTGTGCGCCGGATTACAACCTCATGGCGGTGGTCAACAAAGGCTTTTATGATTTCTTTGAGGTTGAGGATTTTCGGTCGGCCATTGACAAGGGCCACGTTGTTGACGCTGAATGACGATTGCATCGGCGTCATCTTATAAAGTTTGTTGAGCACAACGTTGGCGTTGGCATCCTGGCGCAGTTTGATGACTATGCGCATCCCTTTATAATCACTCTCGTCGTTAAGGTCGGCAATTCCTTCGAGTTTCTTTTCCGTCACCAATTCGGCGATATAACGGATCAGTTCAGCTTTATTGACGCCGTAAGGGATTTCGTTGACGATTATGACCTCATGGTCTTTTTCCTGCTCGATTGTGGCGTTTGCGCGGATTATCACACGGCCACGGCCTGTTTCATAGGCTTCTTTGACTCCGTTGTAGCCATAAATAGTTCCACCGGTAGGGAAGTCGGGGGCAGGTATGTGCTGCATCAGTTCGGCAACCGACAGCTCTGGGTTGTCGATAAGCGCTATGCACGCATTGATTGACTCTGTGAGGTTGTGGGTCGGCATATTAGTTGCCATACCCACGGCGATGCCCGACGAACCGTTGACAAGCAGTGCCGGTATGCGTGTAGGAAGCACCACAGGCTCTTTTGCTGAGTTGTCGTAGTTGGGTTGGAAATCGACTGTATCGGAGTCTATGTCGCGTAGCATTTCCTCGCCGATGCGTTGCAGACGCACCTCGGTGTAACGCATGGCTGCAGGGCCGTCGCCGTCGATTGAACCGAAGTTTCCGTGGCCGTCGACCAAGCATTCGCGCATTGCCCAGGGCTGGGCCATGCGCACGATTGTGCCGTAAATCGAGCCGTCGCCGTGCGGGTGGTATTTACCCATCACTTCACCTACAGCTTTCGCCGCTTTACGGTGGGGCTTGTCGGAATTGTTGCCCATCTCGTTCATTCCGAACAGCACGCGGCGGTGGACGGGTTTGAGACCGTCGCGCACATCAGGGAGAGCACGCGAGACGATAACCGACATCGAATAGTCGATGTAGGCCGATTTCATCTCGTTTTCAATGTTGATCTTAATAATGCGATCTTCTTCCAGCATCTTATAATAACGTTGTTTATGAAAATCAAATTTCTATGCGGCCGGCGCGTTTATGGTGTGATGCGGAGGCTGCAAATAACATACAAAGATACGGAAAAAAATCGGTTTGGAGAAACGTTGGGCGATGTATTTGATTTGTGTGTATTTGATTTGTTATTAGCGGTTTATCGGCTGATTTCATAGTCGGGTCGCAAATCGCATGTGTTTAATACACAGCAGTGTAGGCATATGAAAAAGAGGCGCCCGCGCTATTGCGGACACCTCTTTGGCTTATAAGATTTTATACGGACACCTGATTGTGTCGGCTACCGCTTACTCTTCGATGGCAGCCTGCGCCGCACAATCGGAATGGTTATTATAAGTCACTTGGCGTTTTTGCG
>ERZ777011.1336-NODE-1336-length-26699-cov-56.431617_pt1 | contig 26699 bp, 22 predicted proteins | sample MGYA00374964_ERZ777011 | MGnify/ENA primary metagenome ERZ777011 (study PRJEB29310, sample SAMD00008975) | mouse gut metagenome | study: EMG produced TPA metagenomics assembly of the Metagenome analysis of fecal microbiota from mouse which was promoted... | reverse complement strand
CGACTTATACCCCAAAATTCGATGTTTTCAAATTTTTGTCATGTACTTAAACAAATTTCTAAATATAAAAGGCTCTTAAAAATAAAGACGTATTTGTGGACAAAATTATACACTTGATTAACAGGCAAATGTATGCTTGTGCATTGTTATAAAAAAATACCGGAGATGTATGGGGGCATACATCTCCGGTAGTCGTATTGTCAGACGTGCTTATTAGCGTTTGAGAGTGTTGATTTCGACTTTAGGAGCGAGGATATTGGGGACGGTGGTCACTTTTTCCTCAACCTCTAAGGGGAGGGTGGCGCGGATGTCACGGGAAGAAGCTCCAATGAGTAGATTGTATGTTCCGGCATCCAGACGCCATGCTGATTTGGCTTCGTCGAATGAGGCAAGATCGTTTATGTCAAAGTTAATTTTGATGACTTCCGATTTGCTCGGAGCGAGTTCGACGGTTTTTGCAAATCCACGCAGTTCTTTTTCCGGTTTGTTGCGTTCTTTTGCCATGGCATCGGAAGCATAGAGCTGAACGATCTCTTTGCCGGGACGAGAGCCTGTGTTTGTTACAGTAACCGAGACTGTTACATTGTCTCCATCACGTGACAGCTTGGCGTCATGGTATTCAAATGTGGTGTAGCTCAATCCGTAACCGAAGGGATATGCCACATTTTTGTCAAAGCTGTCAAAATAACGGTAGCCGACATAAATGTCTTCCTCGTAAGGTGTATAGTCTACGAGTTTGGTGTCGTATTTAGGACCTTTATTGCCTATTGTCATATTTTTTTCAGGCTTTATGTCAACAGGGAAGTTCACGGTTGAGGCGTGATCTTCAAATCGGATGGGGAAGGTCATGGTGAGTTTGCCTGAGGGGATTGCTTTGCCGGTAAGTACATCGGCTACGCTATTTCCGCCTTCCTGTCCGCCTTGCCAAGCGCATAACACGGCATCCACATTGTCTCTCCATGAGGCAGTCTCGATGGCTCCGCCAATGTTCATTACCACTATCACAGGCTTTCCGGCTGCGTGGAACGCACGGCTGACATCAGCGATCATAGCTTTGTTCTCAGCGCTGAGGTTGAAGTTTGTGGATTCACGGTCAAGGAATTCGCCTGAACCGCGACCTATGGTAATGATAGCTGCATCATTGTTTTTCGCTTGCTTTGCGAGGTCGGCGGCAGCAAAATTACGTTCGGGAGGAAGGACGATAGGCATAAAAGAGGCGAGATGTCCGGTGTCTGAAACCTGTTTGTCGCGCCATGCCTGCACATGTTCCATGTATGCTTTCTGAAGAGTGCTGTCAGCAGTGATACCGGTATTTTTAAGACCGTCAAGGAGCGACACGGTATAAGCTCTGTTCACATTGCCTGAGCCGGTACCTCCGGGGATGAAATCGTATGAAGTGCAACCATACAGAGCAACCTTATTGATTTCCGGTTTAAGAGGGAGCGCCTGATTGTCATTTTTCAGGAGTACCATACCTTCACTCGCAGCCGAACGGGTAAGGGATGCGTGTGCCGCAAGGTTAGGCTTGTTGGAATACTCATACCCCTTGAAGCGAGGTGTGCGCACAATCATTTCAAGGATGCGCTTAACGTTTTGGTCAAGGATAGCTTCATCCAAAGAACCGTTTTTAACGCCTTCGATGATAGCTTCGTACTGAGCATCATATCCCGGTTGGAGCATGTCGTTGCCGGCTTTCATCTGGGCTACGACATCCGAGCCGCCAAACCAGTCGGTCATTACCATGCCGTCAAAACCCCATTCGTCACGGAGCAATTCAGTCTGCAATTCGGGATTCTCAGAGGTATAGATGCCGTTGAGGTAGTTATATGATGACATTACAGTCCATGGTTTACCCTCCTTCACGGCTGTTTCAAACCCTTTAAGGTAGATTTCACGCAAAGCTCGCTGGCTTACCTGCGCATCGTTTGCCATGCGGTTGGTCTCTTGGTTGTTGACGGCAAAATGCTTGATGCTTGTGCCGACACCATTGTCCTGCACGCCCCGAACGTAAGCTGCTGCGATTTTACCGCTTATAAACGGGTCTTCGGAATAGTATTCGAAATTACGTCCGCACAGAGGGTTACGGTGAATGTTAAGAGCGGGTGCAAGTAGCACATCGACACCATATTCCAACACTTCGTCGCCGATAGCCTTTCCGACCTGCTCGACAAGTTCCGGATTCCATGTTGAAGCCAACATTGTGCCTATCGGGAAGTGGGTGCAATAGTAAGTGGCAGTGTCGCCGTCACGTGTAGCATTGATGCGAAGTCCGGCAGGACCGTCAGCAAGCACGACAGCCGGAATACCGAGACGGGGTATGGGATAAGTGGTTCCAGCCGCACCGGGGACAATAGAGCGGGTTTCGCCAACAACGGCACTGTCACCGCTGTTGATTCCTGACATGCCTGTGCCTACTATGAGGTGAGCTTTCTCCTCAAGGGTCATCGCTGCCACAACATCATCTATGTTGTTCTCGTTGAGCTTGGGAGTTGTGTCGCATGAGGCTACACCGAGTGAGAGGGCAACCCCGGCTGCTATATATGTAATAGATTTCATAATTATTTCTTGAATAAAAGTGGGGTAAATTCGGTAAGGTAAATACGCCAGTTTTTCCAAATATGTCCTTCCGGAGTCTCGTAGTAGGTATAAGGATACCCGTTGTCGTCCAGCTTCTTACGATAAGCCTTGTTTGCGTCGAATAGGAAATCTGTATTCCCTATGCCGATCCAGTAAAGGGCAGGCTTTTTGTCAAACTGAGTTTTGAGTTTCTTGTCAAGGTCATCATATATGGGGCTCTTGACATCCTTTCCGGGTTCGATGGCAGCAGAGAAAAGACCTATGTAATCAAACATATCGGGATACTGCTTCGAAATATGCATGGAGTGGAATCCACCCATTGAAAGGCCGGCAATCGCACGGGATTTTTTGCTTTTGATGGTGCGGTAGTTCTTGTCTATGAAATTTACTACATCGGGGAAGTGTGTTTCAAAGCTACCTTCCATTGTCTTAGGGAGATTCATTGTCGGGGGAACGAAGCCGAGGCTTGACTCACCGGGAGCGGCTTGGAGGGCAACATTGCCGTTTGTCATCACAACGATCATAGGTTCAGCTTTGCCTTGAGCAATCAGATTGTCAAGGATCTGTGAAGCCCTACCGAGTTCTGTCCATGCGTTCTCATCTCCGCCCATACCGTGGAGAAGATAGAACACAGGATAGCGTTTTCCGCTTGTCTCATATCCTGCGGGTGTGTAGACGGTGAGACGGCGATTCATGCCGAGTGTGGGGCTGTTGTACCAAACCTTAGAAACAGTACCGTGGGGCACATCGTTGATTTTATACAGATCAGCGCGGTCGCCGGGGATGATGAATACATCTGAGATTGATTGCACGTCACGGATGCGGTGAACATTGGAGGGGTCGTTGATTTTAAGTCCGTCCACGAGCATTGTATAGCTGTAAAGTTCGGGGGCAAGAGGTGCGGGAGTGGTATACTGCCATACACCGTCTTTCTCAACCATGTCGGCTGTGCCGGGTGCGTCAAATTCACCGAAGGGTGTCTGCACTTTCTGTGTCGGGAGGAAGTCGCCGGTAAGTTGTACTTTCACAGCCTTGGGAGCTGACAGACGGAAGGTGACAGTTTTGTCCGGATTGATTTCCGGTGATACGATCTGTGAGCCGCCCCACAGAGCTTGCTGTGCATTGGAGCATAGCGATGTGAGTGCCAATGCGGTAATGAGGATATACTTTTTCATCATAATGTATGTTTGGTCTATTAATAGATTTATTGCGGTTGATTAGAAGCTCTTAGGCTTCACTACTTTTGACACTACGTCAAGGAGTTCACGGTCATGGTTGTTGTGTACCGAACATTCGTTATCAAAAAACATTGTGGCACCCTTGTCGGTGGTGTATGGGTTCCATTTTGGTAATGATGATGTGATCGGATTGCCGGAGCGGGCAAATGCTATCCATGCGTCAGACATTCTGTCGGCGAGTTTATCGGCTTCAGCAGTGCCGCCGGTCATTGAGGCATGGATTTTTGCGTTGTTGAATACGAATGGGATTTCCATGCAATGTGTGCTTCTGAGCGCACCGTTTAATACGGGTGATTCCCATGTGAACAGATACATATATACGGGTGCTCCACCCTGTTTTGTCTTGATGTCTGCCTGGTGTACGGCACTGGGACGGAATGTAGCGTCGAAATCAATCAGGTCTTTAGGCTGATAGTCGGGATATGCCTTGGCGTAGGCGGCTATGATTTTTTCAGTGGCTTCCTCGCCGTAACGCTGGCTCATGACTTTCTTTGCCATATTCATGTCGGCATTTCGGAACATGGGGACGTAGGTCGATGGGGAGAACTCGCAGCGTGTTGTGCCGATTAGCATGGGTATGTCACGGCTCTGCTCGGGTGCACCGTCGGCAAACGGCTGTGTCGGCAATATATTCCCGTCAACGGTAGGTGCCCAGCCGAATATCAGCATGTCGCCTGTGCCACCCTCGGCTTCAATCTGCTTGCGCACTTCTGCCACGGCTGCGTTTCCTGCCGACAGGAGCTGTTCGTAAGGTATGGTAGATAATTTCTTAATGTCGTTTTCGAGACCAAGTTGTTTCACCACCTCTCTGCCAATACGGCGAGACTGTTCGGAGGTCATGGTTTTTAGTATCGACCCGGACTGAACTATAGCCTTATGGAAGAGCCCTTTTGCCGCAGGGGTCGCACATAAGGTTGACACTTTGCCTCCACCTCCGCTTTGTCCGAAAATAGTAACGTTAGATGGGTCGCCACCGAATGCCTCGGCATTGTCACGCACCCATTCAAGGGCTGCAACGAGGTCAAGGAGTCCGGCGTTGCCTGATGATGCATATTCAGGACCAAAATCCGAAAGGTCGAGGAAGCCAAGCACATTAAGACGATGGTTCAGAGTCACCACTACTACATCGCCTTTGCGAGCGAGGTTTGCACCGTCATATCCGGGGAGTTCCTGTCCGCTACCGGCAGCGAAACCGCCGCCATGCAGCCAAACCATCACAGGGCGTTTTTTACCGTCGGCAGTTTTAGCCGGAGTCCATACATTTGCACGTAAGCAATCTTCACCGGGATAACCGTCGTCCCAGTTAAAAGCAAAAGCTATTTCGTCGTTTTGCCATCCCTGTCTTTTGTCCTGCGGGCATGTCGGACCGTAGTTACGGCTGCTGCGTACACCTTCCCACGCATCGGGTGCTTGGGGAGGCATAAATCTTTCAGCTTTGGCATAAGGGATACCTTTGTAGGTGTAGATGCCGTTTTCAGAATATCCGGCTACTTGCCCCTGCTTGACAGTGGCAATCGCATCTTCGGTTGAAATTTCCGATCTTGGTTCTGCCGCATTCATGGTAATGGCAGTTGCGAGGGCAAAAATGCTTAGAATAGTTTTTTGCATGGTTTTATCTATATTTGTCAGTGTGAAATTTAATATTATTTTGACAGTGCAAAATTAATATGGTTTTCTGAAATAGATTTGTATTATTTTTCAAACCTTTTGCCAATCCAGTCACAGGCGCTTGTACATTTGTTCAAATATTTGCGCATACGTTCAAAATTGTTTAAAATAATGCGTTAAAAGGCATCTTATACCGGGTATTTTAAATAAATTTGCATATCGAACCACCAAATCTTCTGCATGAAAATTTACATCCATATTATCATCGCATTATGCTCCATTTTGGCTTGTGGATGCTCACATCCTTCAGGCATAAAGCATACGCATACATCGCCTGTGAGGAGTGACAATATCTCCAATCAGTTTGTCTATGATATTGCTGAGGATTCCACCGGGCAGATATGGATAGGGACGTTCCGCGGAATCAACCGTTACAATTCACAGGAGTTTTACCAGTATTTTGAAGGTGACGATTCGCTGTCGCTTCCAAACAACCAGATACGTGACATCTTAGTGGCAAGCGACGGTAAGATTTACGTTGCGACAGTGGAGGGGGTTAGTCAGTTCACCGATCAGGATAATTTTCGTAATTTGCCGCTTGGCGACAAGTACATGGTCACAGGCATGGTGGAAATGATGGATTCCACTATAGTGGCGGTAAGTCTGAACGGCTTGTTTGCTTATTATCCACGCATAAATAAGGTGGAAAAGCTCGTGGAGCAGATATGCCCCGGTTCGTATAATATCAAGGCACATGTTAACGATAAAAACGAGCTGTGGATAGTCAGCGATAATGCATTGCAACGTTATGATATGGGTAATCGGCAGTTAGCCGATTCGATTCCCACCGGCTTCTATGTGTCAAACTCATTTTCGATTAATGACAGAGAGATATGGCTGGTAGGGAACAAGCTTAAACGATTTGATACTTACACCCGTAAATTCATCCCATTGCCATCTGCGATAGCCGATCATAAAGTGTTGTCAAGGTCTGCAATCGAGTTCGTGCATCCATACGGCAATGGCATACTCATACAAAGCTCCGGTGACGGGATGTTTTATTACGATGCTGTAAAAAACGATGTAACTGTTCAGGGTGAGACCGACTTCCCTGTTGATGTGCCTGATTTCAGGATTAAAACTATGTTCACTGATTCGCGACATAATCTATGGTTTGGAGGGCATGATCAGGGCGTAGCCGTGCATTACCAGTATACGGAACGTTTTAATCGCAATAAATATGTGAGCAATTCTTTAGCCGGGAAATCGGTAGTGTCTATGGCAATCGACCATGACAATAACCTATGGATGGCAACACGCCATGGTGGTGTGTATGTCTATGACGATAAGGCAAAGAGGATAAATCAGATGCCGTTTTCATATTTCTCACAGGCAAAAGATATTTACGACGAGGCAATAAAGAATATATTTATTGATTCGGATAACCGTGTGTGGTTGACACTTACATCCGGCGAGATACTTCAAGGGAGGTATCTTAATGGGAAACTGAACTTAGAACAACGTTTCACAGCTTGGGGCGTTATGTCGATTTGTGAGGATCCAAACGGTACGATATGGTTAGGGAGCGGAACACCTTACGTCTATTATCTCAAGCGGGGAGAGAAGGAGTTCAAAAATCTACAGGTTTTTGATTCCGGATTTTGTTTTATTCCCGGAGTGATGCCTTACGGTGATGACAACCTCATGGTTGCAGCATTCAATAAGCCTATTAAATTGGTGGATATTAACACTATGGAGGTAAGCTCTCTGCCTGAAGACAGTTGCGGGATGAAATCGGTGCTCAAATCTAAGAATTTTATCCCTACTGATGTCTACTGCGATTCAAAAGGTATGGTATGGATCGGGACGGTGGCAAACGGGCTGTTGAAGTATAATCCGACGGATTCATCGTATGTCTCCATTACAGGTACATCCTGTAATGATATTTCAGCTATAAGGGAGGACTCGGAGGGGGCGTTGTGGATAAGCACACTATATGGTTTGAGCAAATATACTCCCGATAAAGGTACATTTGAGCATTTTTATGACTATGACGGTACCGGCGGCAATCAGTTTTATGACCGTTCAGTGACAATGGATGTCGCAGGGAATATTTATTTCGGCGGTACGCATGGTGTCACTTCCTTTAACCCCCGGGAGCTTTCACAACATGTAAAGGCTACTCTGCTGTTTCAGAACCTTATGGTGCACAATAAACCGGTACGTCCTGGCGAGGGGATAATAGACAAAGACCTGTCGTTGTCGCCGGATGTGCATCTTGATAATGAAAGCAATAGCTTCGGCATCTCTTTTGTGGCTGTTGATTTCTGTGAAAATCCCCGTGTGGCGTATCGTTACATGCTTGAAGGTGTAGATAAGGGCTGGGTTGAGGCTTCAAACTCACGAGAGGCATATTATGCGAATGTGCCTCCGGGTGATTATAAATTCCATGTGGGTATTGTGGGGGACGAGGATTCTGAGATAAGCCTTAAAATTAATGTGGCTACTCCTTGGTGGCGGTCTTGGTGGGCGATATGTATATACATCCTCCTTATATCCGGAATCATAGGTGTGTTGGTGATAACGTCCATGAAAATACGAGCCGAGCGGCTTGCCGTGCGTAAAGCCCGTCAGGAGAAAGAGCGTGAGCGTCATATCAACGACATGAATATGCGGTTCTTCGCTAACATATCGCATGAATTCCGCACACCTCTCACCATGATTTCAGGTCCGATAAAACAGTTGGCAGGTGCCAAAGGTATCTCATCTTCTGACAAGCATCTGCTTTCCATAGCTGATGTGAATGTCAACCGTATGCTCAATCTTGTAAATCAGCTTTTGGATTTCAACAAAATTGAAAATGACACATTGCCGTTGGAGGTTGAAAGGATTGACATAGCCGACCTCCTGAGGGGTATCACAGATACATTTGCCAATCATGCAGCCGGCAAGGAGATAAGTTTCTCGGTAAGCGGTATGGAGGAGAACTGTTTTACTATCGCTGATGCTGACAAAATAACCAAAATATACTGCAACTTGTTATCAAATGCGCTCAAATTCACTCCAAGAGGTGGCTCGATTTCAGTAGGTCTGGATACGCTTAATGATCCGGAAACAGGCAATTCTCTGAAGATATATGTGCGCAATACCGGTATGCGAATCCCGTCGGATAAGCTTGAAAAAATCTTTGAACGCTATTATCAGCTTGATGGCAAAGCTCCTGAGGGGTGTTATAATTGCGGTACGGGTATAGGGCTTTACTATGCGAGAGCTTTGGCAAAGCTTCACCACGGTAATCTGTTTGCGGTTGATAATCTGCCGTTTGAAGGTGCTGAATTTGTATTGGTAATCCCCTCAGACGCATCGGCATATACTAACGATCAACACAAATCATCGCCAAGCCAACCGGTCGCATATCCGCTTGATTATGAAAATTCAGAGCCATCAGAGGATGCTACGGAAGAGGATTTGAAGCCTCTCGTACTGGTAGTGGATGATGATATACAGGTGGCAGAATATTTGCGTTCGCTGTTGTCTCCAAACTATAAGGTGGAGACACGCTTTGATGCCGATAGTGCGCTTGAATGGCTTAACGGGAGTATTCCGGCGTTGATTATAAGCGATGTGGTGATGCCGGGTATGGACGGATATGAATTCTGCCGGTTAGTAAAGCATGATTTGCGTTTCAGCCATATACCTGTGATACTTTTGACTGCAAAAGCGACTCCGGAGAACCAAGTGGAGGGTCTTGAAGCCGAAGCTGATGCGTATGTGACCAAACCGTTTGACCCTGCCGTGCTCATGTCGCAGATAGGCTCGCTGTTGCGTAACCGAGAACGTGCGCGCAGGATGATTAATGCCGGTACGACGGTAGAGGATGTTGACAAGGATGTGCTATCACCGCAGGACAGTGTGTTCCTAAACGAGCTGTACGGGTTGATGGAAAAAGAACTTGCGAACTCAGAGATAGATGTCAACGAGATAGCAAGGTTGATGAACATGTCCCGCACTAAATTCTATTATAAAGTGAAAGGACTGACAGGTGAGCCGCCATCGGTATTTTTTAAGACCTATAAACTGAACCGTGCTGCCGCACTTATAAAGGAACATAAATACACTATGTCGGAAATATCGGATATGACAGGCTTCTCCTCTCTTAGCCACTTTTCCCGTAGTTTCAAGAAGCAGTTCGGCACTAATCCAAGCTCATTTGAGGTCTAAAGATAATTACAGTACAAAATTAATCACCCCTTCAATGGTCCGGAACCTTGAAGGGGTGATTGGTTTTATATATTGAACTGATTTATTCTTTGCGCATTTTTTCAAAATAGTTTTCGAGGAAGTCCATCTGAGGTTGGTTAGGCACCGGTGAAAGGTAGAAACCTTCTTTCATATACATGACGGTCGGAGCTCCTTCTTTGAATACGGTCCAGTAGGGTAATGCGGTTGAATTGGGATTGCCTGTTTTGATAAAGTTAATCCAGTAACGCTCCATAATCTGTGACATGTGGGTATCCACTTCGCTCATCTTGCCTCCGAAATTGAAACCGTAGATAAATGGCATTTCAGCGACGTGAGTGGCTCCGCGAGTGCCGCGCATTATAGTGTTCTCAGAGAGCTGGTCAAAATAGTAGAAGTATACGGGGTGTTTGCCGGTGCGAGTCTGTAAGTTCGCCCATGCCCATGAGGGCCATCCGAATGCCACATCACGGAACACATCACGCAATGCCTGAAGAGCTTCGGCATCGTTTGTGGCAGGGAAAGCTTTTTCCGAACCGGCTACATCAAGCGGGAAGTTAGTCTCCATCATCTTTTTATATGCGTCCATGCCTAATCCGTGAATGAATAGACTACCCTCGTCAGAGTTATATCCGACCATCAGGTCAACATCATTGTAGTCACCTTTCATATATGCTTCGTAGGTGTCACCGGTTATGACATATCCGTCAACCAAGGGCCAATATTTATTGTACTCGGTCTTAGCCTGAATTTCCTCTGCCGAGAGTTTACGCATCTCTTTGAGATTTTTGCAGCCGAGCATTTTCTGGAATCCGAGCCCGAGGCTTTGTGCGTATGCCATATCTTGAGCTGAACCGCAAACCGAAGCGTCACCCTTGCGTATCGGGAGGAAGTTGCCACCGCTTTCGCAGATGGCACGTTGGAACAAACCTTTGCAAAGTGGTGATGCACAGAGGACGCTTACCGAAATACCGCCGGCTGACTCGCCGCAGATAGTAATCTTCTCCGGGTCACCGCCGAATTGAGCTATATTGTCATGGATCCACTGCAATGCCATGATCTGATCCATTAATCCATAGTTTCCGGCAATACCTTTTTCTGATTCCTTGGCAGCTTCAGGGTGAGCCATGAATCCGAGAGAGCCGAGACGATAGGCAATGCTGCAATATACTATGCCGTTGTTCACGAAACTATCCTGTGTGCCGCTGTATGAGCCGGTGAAAAATCCGCCTCCGTGTATATTAACGAATACCGGCAGACGCTCTGACTTATCTTTGGCAGGGGTCGATACGCTCAGGTAGAGACAATCTTCACTCATCGGAAGAGAATTTCCCCCTTGGTTCGGATCGTTGACCTGCATCGGGCGGTCACCCCATTTTTCAGCTTTGTAAACACCTTTCCAAGCCGCTTTTTTCACCGGGGCGTGCCAGCGTAATTTACCTATCGGAGCTTCGGCGTAGGGGATGGCTTTATACAAGGCATATCCGTTGTGGATTTCGCCTTCGATTTCACCCTGTTCGCAAGTTGTTTTCAGGATTTGGGCATTCATGCCGATGGCTGAAACAGCCATTGCAGATAGAATTGTGAGTAATTTTTTCATTGGTAAAGTGGATTTTAACATGCTGCAAAATTAGCGAAATTCAGAGATAGCCTGTTTGTCTGCATGTTTAATATATTTGAGCATTGGTTCAAATATGTGTCTGAATGACAGATTAGGTGAAATTTATCACCTGTATTCCACTGATTACGGGTTAGCGAGGTAAAAGTTGTATGGTGTGTGTGCCGAGTGAACGTGCCGGTAGTATATCTTTTTTGAGTGAATCACCGATAGTGACAACATGTTGGGGCGCAAGATTGAGTGCCTTTATGCCGAGACGAAATATTTCAGGGTTCGGCTTGCGGACACCAACGACAGCGCTTTCAATTATGGTTTTGAAACAGTGTCGTATCCCAAAATCTTCTAACACGGCGTTTAGATTTCCATAGAAATTGGAGACGATGACCATCGGGTACTTCCGGGATAGTTCTTCGAGTACCGGCTTTGCTTCAAGGGCACAACTGCGGGCAAATGTATAGAGGTGGTTGACAATAGACAGTGCGTTAACCGGCTTTTCCGTTATGCTTGGCAGATGGTGGTCTTTTGCTAACTGTTTCAGTTGCAGGTCTACTTTTTTAGACAGCAGGTCAAAAAAAGTGTCGTTGGGAAGTATATGCGGCAAACGTGCCAATTCACGCTCGGCATAAACGTATGCATCCCAAAATATTTCGTAGGGGATGGTGACACCGGCTTCCTTATATCCTTGGAATATGATATCACTCCAATGTTCGCCATGTGTGTCAATAGTCCCGCCATAATCAAATATCAATCCCTTGATTCCGTAACTGTCAAGATCCAAACTCAGCAGCTCTGACAAAGAATCTATCTTATGCTCCAACAGTTCCATGACTTTCAATATTTACCCTCCTGAAGCATTCGGGTGAAGTGTCGGCAGATGTTTTCATGCCTTACTATCATATAAACGGCGATAATGTTGAATAGCGTAAGCTCAAATATGAAATAAAGCCATGGCTGACCTATGAATAGTGAGATGAATAACCAGATTGTACGCCAATTAAAGGATAATATATTGGTGTATTTCATCAAAGGGAATGACTTCTCACGGAAATCATCACGGAATTTTTGTGGGATATTACCTGTGGGAAAACGGTGGTGAAGCTCTTTGCGGAGTTCCTGCATGGAAGGTGTTGTTGCTTCCTGCTGGAGGGTATAGTTAAGATATGTCCGCATGGTAAGCCGTTTCCAAAAGTTATTCTTCCATGTGATGCCGCTATCGTCAAGCTGACGTTTGAGTTCTGCTGCGTTTTCAAGTTCGCTACCGTCCTCTCCCTTCAGAAAATACAGATGGAACTGGCGGTAATAATCAGCCATCGATGCCTGTTTTGCGTGGCAAACACCTGTGACTATGGCTATCACCCATATAAGCCAAGGTCGGTCTGAAAAAAACGGCTCAAACGCATTTTCTCGCAGACAGATAGCGATATATATTGATGCGAACCAGAAATCACCGCTGAGTCCGTCAAGTATTCTCCCTATTCGGGAATACTGTTTGGTCATACGTGCAAGTTGCCCGTCGGCACTGTCGAAAGAGTTAGCCCATATCAACAGCAGCATCCCTATTATGTTTATCCACAATACGGGGAAATAGAAAAGTACACCGGCACATATACCTAAAAATATCGAAGCTATGGTTATGGCATTAGGAGAAATCCCGAGACGCTCGGCGAGACACGCCCACATAAATCCTATGGGGCGATAAAAAGCCAAGTCGATGTGTTCTTCTGTATCCATCGACTTCAGCGAACGGTGATATTCTTCTTTCCAGCTTCGCTTCATATCATATCAGTAACGTTTCGTAGAGATATAACCAATGTATTTTTTTATAAAACCGGCAAAAGCGGGTATCATCATCAGGACAAATTCAAAAATCAGAAATCCTGCCAAAGTGAATCCTATACCCATCAGAACATCTATAATGTAGTGATGCGAGGTGTATACTGCCGTGAACCATATTCCAAGACAGATGACTGCAAACAGTCCTCGTAGCCACCATGAGCATTTAGCTTTCAGTGAATAGATGAAAGCGATGAGCATGTATGCCGCATGAAGTGAGGGAAGGGCGGCAAACACATTTGAATTTCGTGAGTAAAGACCGTTAAATATGCCGAGTCCGGTCATCTCGTCAAACTTACCCAAGCCAGCCACTTCACCGGTAGTGCCGAGTATGAAGTCAAAGCCATGTGACGCCACATACCACGGCGGAGCTGCCGGATGGATATAATAATATGTGAAGCCGAGGAGATTTACAAACAGGAACACGAGGGCGAAATGCAGATATACCTTGTACTGACGGTTGAAATATAGCCATATTCCGAACAGTATGGGTACCGGTACCCAGCACAGGTAGAACACGCCTGCCAAAAAGTCCATTACGGTTGAGGTGTGAAGGGCGAAAAACTCATTAGGAGTCAGCACCCCCGCAGCGGTGGTTATACCGAAAATCTCTTTTTCAGCTTCGTAAAGATTTCGGATATCTACCGGATTGACCTGATAGTTGGGTACTATATTCATCCAGTCGTAGGATATGCCGAATATCACAAACGGCAATAGAGCCACTATTAAACGACGTGTTAGCCCCGACAAAAAAAGCATGAGAGCAAGCAGCACGGATATGACAAGATGTTCCGGGCGCAATCCCACGAAAAAGGCTGTGACCACAATCCATGTGACCAGTGAAAAACATATTATCGTCGCTTCCTTACGTCTCGGGAATGATATATAAGCCATATACGGGTGCGTTAATGGTTTATTTACGGGTCAACAGACGGCGGCAATGAGCCACACGTGCAAATGCTGTGATATTGGCGAATACAGCTATAATACCCATAGCCACTATAAGTATGATGTTTGCATCGAATTCACCCGGAAGCACATTCATGCCTGTGATACCTGCGGCAAGAGCACCTACACTTGTCACAACCACACGCTCGGGACGCTGCATGAAGCCTACTTTACATTCCAGACCGAGACCTTCGGCGCGGGCACGCACGTAGCTTACCATTATAGAGCCTACAAGTGCCACAAATGTGATGAGTGCTCCCATGACGTAACCGCACTGGATGAGGTAGTAGCTTATACCACCGAGAGTGAAAAGCTCACAATACCTGTCAAGGACAGAATCGTACATGGCTCCAAACACTGATGTCATGTTTCCGAGACGTGCCACCTGACCGTCAAGCATGTCGAAAAGTGAAAATAGAATAATCACTGCGCCACCCAAAGCGAGTAAGGGGAAATTAAGATTGTCGGGAGTGGCGGTGTAGCCCGCATACACAAATATCACTGCGGCGGCGATATTTCCGAGCAATCCGATAGTGGTTACCATATTTGGTGTAACGCCAATACGTATTAACAGGCGCACAAACGGGTTTATCACAAAATAGATACCCTGTTGGAGTTTGTCACGTAGACGCTTGAACATACTGCTTTTTTGAATAGATGTTGATATTGTTAATTCGTTATCTGCCATGATAAAAAAGACGATAAAATTTATCTGTTAATATTGTTGTTGCTCGTCGGGCGCTTTTTTAGGGGCTCCGACCAAAGTATCTATTAATTTCTTAGCGTAGGGGTCAAATGCTGTGGGGCGGTACACGAAGTTGCGTTGCAGGACGAAGTTCCATCCCCATGACACGATGAGCGAGGCTGCAAGACGGGATGCGGCGAAAATGCCATCCGGTCTGAAGCCGATACTGATTAGCCAATTCCAATTAGAAAGGAGTGTGGCAAGACCTGTTGTGCCATACATGTTAAGAAGCAGCGAGCCGCTCCACACGAGGAAGTACTTCACACCTACTGCCCTTACGCTCTGCCCTTTGGCATGGAACGTAAAGCGATAGTTGATACAGCAATTCACCACGCCTCCGGCAATGGCGCCTATCGCCACCGACAGGTTTGACCTATAGAATGGGTCAAGTGATGTGAGAATCACCATATAGAACAAGAAACTCATGCCAAGGTCGGTCCACGATGCGACCTGCGATGACACAGCCGAACGCAGGAAAGTGGAAATCAGACCTCCCCCATGAAGGAATTTCTCTTTACAGTCATTAAGCTTCTTTTTCATGGCATGATATTTGGTAAATACATGGAAAATGTGAGAAGCACCGCACTGTATATTCCGGCAAGAATATCGTCAGCCATAATGCCGACACCTCCGGGTAAGTCCTCCATTTTTCTGACTCCAAGTGGCTTGAATATGTCGAAAAATCGGAACAAAATCAGTGATATCACAGCAAACACCCAAAATGCGGTGGTGTGATATGGGTCACGCTCGGATGCGAACACGCATAGAGGGAGCATGGCTATCCATTGCCCCACAGTCTCATCCATCACTACTTTTGACGGGTCGGGACCCCAGTGTTTTTCCGCCACGCCTGCCGACCAGATTCCAAGTATTGTAAATACCGCCACAAGTACGGCATTTATTAACAATGTGTCGATGACATCATGTGTCAGCAGAAGCGGAAGCCAAAGCAAAAGCCCGACTATTGCTCCCATTGTGCCGGGACCCCACGGGAAAAATCCGGCACCGAAGCTGGTGGATATGAATTTAGGCAAAAACGGGAATTTCCTATCCATAACACACGTTAATTATTTCCACGTTTATGTTTCTTTATCTCGCTGAGTATAGCTCTTGCTATAACCGCAGAAGCTTCCACTCGACATGGTGCAAAGCTGGGCCAGTCGTTAAAATCGATTATGGTAATTTCACCATCGGGCGACAGTATGCAGTCGCCGCCATAGATTTTTATGTCAAGAGCCTCGGCAGCCTTGTTGCATATCGATTTGAAATGCTCGAGGTCAAAGCTCGGATGCTTGGGCAGTTCCTCCACGCTGTCACTTCCATCCTTAGAGTAGGTTTTGTCGAAATGGAAGAACCAGTAGAAATAAGGTGTGCCGTAAACGCCATAGAACTTTATGAGGTCACCCTCAAGATGGCGGTTGATCACAGCTCTTTTTATACCACGGAGGAAATATTCCTGAAGTACCTCCTGAGCTTCCTCCGGATGGCGCACGTAGGTCACGTCCTCCTTATGCATGGCATAGAGGTCACCTCGTTTTATCCATACACGCTCCATATTTGCCTGTTTCATCATCGGGATTATCACCTCGTTGGTGTTAACCATCAGGCTTTCAGGGTAGGGGATGTTGTTGCCTATAAGTATACGTGTGAGACGTTCACGTATGCAGTTTTCCACTCCATAACCTGAATTTATAACTAATGCGCCCTCATCCTCTTTCTTCTGAAGGATGGGAAATGACCTGTGGTCACGGCACATGCTTATAATAATATCCTCCTTTACCTGCCCGGCTATGAGCTGTTCCTCACTGTAAATTTTCACTTCACAGCCTCGTTTGCGAAGCTGCTCGGCAGTGAGATTGAGGATAGAAGCGTCATTCCCGATATGGTTCGGTGAATAAGCGCCCGCTCTCATTATTCCGGCTATTTTAATGTCAGCCATATTCTATCTGTTTTATGGTCGAAGGTTATATATTACTTATGATAAATCATTGCAAGCGATACTTAAAAACCGTTGAGCTTTTTCAATGTCAGCCAAATGATCTACGTCGATTATCTTCTCAAACGGATAAGCTTTCAGACGCATATCTGACGCCACGAGCGCACGTTGAAAGTCACGCATACGTGTATGTCCGCTATCCATGCAGTCGGCGAGTATGTCAAGTGAATTTCGGCGGAGAGCATATATCCCTCCCGACACGAAAGCTGCCTCAGTCACCGGGGTGTCGAAAAAGCCCGTTATATCACCATCGGAAGTGGCGGAGACATATAGCGGTTTCTCGTCGTCAACGTATGTGGTGACAGCCATATATCCGTCAGCGGAATTGTCCGAAACAAAATCGTTTATGAAACGGGCAAATTCCATCGGGGAAAACACAGTGTCTACTGTCGTAAGACAGAACTTGTCAGCATCGATGACTTTGCTCAGCTCGTAGAAGCTATGCATTGACCCGGGTGTGGATTTAGTGATTACTTTTAGAGGTATGCTGAGGTTTAGAGATTCTAAGAATGCTTTTACTTCCGGCATCTCCTCGTTGACTATCACACTGATGGCTTCAGCTCCGTTATGAATGAATATATTGACAAGACGCTCTATCATAGCCTCGTCGCCAAGACGCACAAGAGGTTTGGGAAGAGCAACCCCTTCCTGCATCAATCGTGAACCTTGACCTGCCGCAATGATAGCGTAATGCATATATTATTCCTTTAAATCATCCTTAGGTTCTGCAGGCAGTTTGTCACTGCCCTTGTCATAGTTCTGCTTGCGGAGTGGATGGCGTGTCGCCTCACGTTCGCGTCGGCGATTGCGGTAAATGTCTATTGCCGAATATATCGCTTCACGGAATGACTGTTCGTCAGCCACGCCTTGACCTGCTATGTCGTAGGCAGTACCATGATCAGGCGAGGTGCGTACCACAGGGAGTCCTGCGGTGAAGTTCACACCGTTTTCCGAAGCAAGCAGTTTGAACGGTATGAGCCCTTGGTCGTGATACATGGCAAGAATTCCGTCAAATTTTGTGTATGCACCGCTTCCGAAAAGTCCATCGGCAGGGTACGGACCGAATGCCATAATACGGCGTTTGTTGGCTTCTTCGATTGCCGGTGCTATTATATCGGTATCCTCGGTGCCTATTACGCCGTTATCTCCTGCATGGGGGTTAAGAGATAATACGGCTATGCGAGGACCATGTATCCCGAAATCTTCTACCAATGAGCGGTTGAATGTCGAAAGACGCTCCAACACCGCTTCACGTGTGATTTTTGAAGCGACATCAGAGATGGCGTCATGGATGGTGACAAGTGCGACACGAAGATTCTCGCTGCACATTATCATCATGGCTTTTTTACCTTCGCCTACTTCTGCTTCAAGGAACTCTGTATGACCGGGGAAATTGAAATTTTCGCTATGTATGCTGTGTTTGTTTATCGGTGCGGTAACAAGCACATCTATTTCGCCTGACCGTAAGTCTGCCGCTGCGCGTTTGAGAGCTTCAAGAGCTGCCGCTCCTGCGACAGGTGTTGCTTGACCCGGCTCTATTTTAGTGTCTTCCGGCACAACATTTATTATGTTGACTTGATCGTCACGGGCGTCATCGGCGTTCTCTATCTGAAAAAGCTTAAATTCCGGAAGCCCGAGATTTTTTCGGTAGAATCCTGCAATCTTAACCGAACCGTATACTACCGGTGTGCAAAGCTCCACTATGCGTGGGTCGCCAAGCGCTTTTAGCAGTATCTCATAGCCAATTCCATTGATATCGCCATGGGTAATACCCACTTTGATTTTTTTATCTTGTTCCATTATAAAATCAAATATAATATAAAAATTTAAGGCGAGGCATACCTCAAAAAGACTCAATCCTATAGAAAAGAGCCTAATATCCTTAAAATAATCTGTAAAATTACGAATTTTTCCCCATCCATCCACTTCTAAACCCCGGCAGCAAGCTCTTTTAGCGTTTTTTAACATTGAATTGGCATATTATATAATATATGTGTGTTTGCAAGATATTAGCCGGGATAAATAACATACCCCTCAGCAAATCAAATTGCCAAGGGGTATGTTGTTTCAGTATTTTGAATGATTCCTCAGTCAGTATTAGTCTTCCTTCATGTTGTGGAATACGTTCTGAACGTCTTCGTCATCTTCGAGCTTTTCAAGAAGCTTTTCGATGGCTGCACGCTGCTCTTCGGTTACTTCCTTAAGGTCGTTGGGGATGCGTTCAAACTCCGATGAGATGATTTCAAAGCCGTTGTCCTCAAGGTACTTTTGGATGTTAGAATATTCCTCGAAAGCACCGTAGAGTACTATCTGCTCGTTGCCGTCCTCATCCTCGTCATGTTCAAGTTCGTCAACACCGTAATCGATAAGTTCGAGCTCGAGGTCATCAAGGCTGACACCATCCTTAGGCTGGATTTTGAACACGCTCTTATGGTCGAAGAGGAATGTCAATGAACCCTGAGTGCCGAGTGTGCCGCCATGCTTGGTGAAGTATGAACGGACATTTGCAACAGTACGGGTATTGTTGTCGGTGGCCGCTTCAACGAAGATTGCAATGCCATGCGGACCGTATCCCTCGTAAGTGATTTCCTTGTAATCGCCGGCATCCTTATCGGTAGCCTTTTTGATGGCGCGTTCTACAGTGTCTTTAGGCATGTTTGCAGCTTTTGCATTCTGCATGAGCGCACGGAGACGGGGGTTGGTGGAAGGGTCAGGACCGCCGGCTTTGGCAGCGATAGTGATTTCCTTACCTATACGGGTAAATGTACGTGACATGTTACCCCAACGTTTGAGTTTTCTTGCTTTACGGTATTCAAAAGCTCTTCCCATGGTGAAGTATGAATATTGAGTAAGTATATTTGTTTATTTATATTATTTCCAAATAGTGAGGATTAGCGCAGCTCGGCATTGAGCTTTTTTTTCAGATTGGCGATAACCTTGTTCATCACGGCTTCAATCTGCTTGTCCTGAAGAGTTTTTTCTTCATCCTGAAGAGTTAGAGCGATAGCATACGATTTCTTTCCTTCAGGAAGGTTTTTACCTTCATAGACGTCGAATAGTGTCACATCCTTGAGCAGACGGCGTTCGCTTTCACGCACTGTCGCTTCAACCTCAGCCATAGTGATGTTCTTGTCAAGAAGAAGTGCGAGATCTCGCTTGACAGGCATTGTTTTGGCAAGTGCATGGTAGGTAACACTCTTCTTGCGGGCGAGTGACATGAGTGTATGCCAGTCAAATTCCGCATAAAGCACCTCCTGCTTTATGTCAAACTTGGCGAGAAGCTTCTTGGAGACAATTCCGAGGTTACCAAGTTTCTTGCCTGAGCGGGTAGCCACGTCAAGGCTTGCTGCATAAAATTCGCCAGCTCCTTTGGTAAGCTTAATCTCACCCGGATTTATGCCGAGACGAGCGAAGATGTTGGCAACTACTGCCTTAAGGTCATAAATGGTAGCCTGCTGTTCGGGACGAGCCCAGTTGCCATGACGGAACGCACCTGTCATACACAATGCAAGACGAGACTGTTCCTTGTAGGGCGCGAGCACGTTCTCGGCTGTGGCTTCAGTGTCGGGGTTGAAGAAGTAGACATTTCCGAACTCATACATTGAGACATCACCTGTCTTGCGGTTGATGTTGTGGCTCAATGACTCCAATCCGCCGAATATGAGTGACTGACGCATCACGTTGAGGTCGTTGCTCAGAGGATTCAGAAGTTTCACGCAATGAGAAGCGGGATATTCTTCAAGGTCAGCGTAGTAAGCCTCGGCAGTAAGGGAGTTGTTAAGAATCTCGTTGAATCCCTCTCCGCAGAGCTGTTCGCTCACAAGATTTCTGAGGGTATTGTCCTCGTCTTCAAATGTCTTATATGAGAGTGACGACTGGACTGTACCGCTTATTTCTACATTGTTATAGCCGTAAATTCTAAGCACATCCTCCACAACATCGCAGGGACGAGTGACATCGACACGGTAGGTAGGCACCTTCATCACCACTTTCTCAGAGTCGATGGAGAGGATTTCCATTTCAAGTGACTTGAGGATAGATATGATGGTGTCAACCGGTAGATTCTTGCCTACAAGACGGTTAACATAGTCGAATTCAAGAGTTACCTCAGCCGGGAGTATCTCTGTCGGGTAATTGTCGCACAACGGACCGCAGATTTCGCCTCCGGCAAGCTCTTTAACCATCAATGCTGCCAATTTGAGCACATACAGAGTGTTGTTGGGGTCAACGCCACGCTCGAAACGGAATGATGAGTCGGTGTTGAGTCCGTGGCGGCGGGCAGTTTTTCGTACTGATGTGGGGTTGAAATATGCGCTTTCAAGGAATACCGAGGTGGTCTGCTCGGTGACACCTGAATCAAGACCTCCGAACACACCGGCGATACACATAGGCACCTGTGTGTTGCATATCATGAGGTCACGTGCATCAAGTGTGTGTTCAACTCCGTCAAGGGTAACAAATTTTTCGCCCTGACAAGCATTTTTCACTACTACTTTACCACCTGCTATCTTTGCCACATCAAAGCAATGAAGCGGCTGCCCCATAGCGTGGAGTATGTAGTTGGTGATATCGACAATGTTATTGATAGGACGCAAGCCGATGGTGGAGAGTGCGTCTTTTAGCCATTGAGGTGATTCTTTAACTGTAACATTCTTGATGGTGACACCTGTGTATCGGGGGCAAGCCTCAGTGTTTTCAACTTCCACACTGATTCCGCCTTCGGGATTTTCCACGCAGAATGTGTCTACATCCGGGCGACGGAGGGTGGATGCTTCGGCATGTTGTCCCATCCAAGCTGCAAGGTCGCGGGCAACCCCATAGTGAGAGGCTGCGTCTATACGGTTGGGTGTAAGATCCACCTCAAGCAGATAGTCGGAAGTAAGACCAAAATATTCAGCGGCGGGTGTGCCGGGCTTCACATCTTCATTGATCACAATGATGCCATCGTGGGAATTTCCAACGCCGATTTCGTCTTCGGCGCAAATCATACCGAATGATTCGGTGCCACGGATTTTTGATTTCTTAATCATAAATTCCTCGTCACCGCTGTAAAGTGTTGTGCCTACTGTTGCGACAACCACTGTCTGTCCGGCAGCTACATTGGGAGCTCCGCAGACTATCTGGGTAGGTTCGCCGTTACCGAGGTCAACAGTTGTGATGTGGAGATGGTCGCTGTTTGGATGATCGAAGCAGGTAAGCACTTTGCCGATTACTATTCCACGCAAGCCGCCACGTATCGATTCCACTTCTTCCACCGAGCCGGTTTCAAGCCCTATTGATGTCAGGGCAGCGGCAAGCTGGTCGGGAGTCAAATCGAAATCAAGATATTTTTTAAGCCAGTTATATGAAATATTCATGAGAATGATTGATTTTTATTCTATTCCAAGCTCTTTCAGCTTGCAAAATTACAAATAATCAGCCACATTCCCTACTCCAAAGGGAAAATATTTCACGACTAACCGCAGGATGATAAATTTTTTGAAAAATTTCTAACGCACTGAAAGATTTTAATTATCGGGTATGATTTTAATGCTTAAGCTCCACCTTGGTTGTGGGTGGCAATGTGGCATTTCGAGCTGCGACAGCATCGGTTACCTCATGGGCGAGATGAGCAAACGCATATCCGGTGATGGTGTCGGTCATGGCTATAGGCTTGCCATTGTCGCCACTGTCGGCGATAGATGCCACAAGCGGAATCTGCGCAAGCAGACGCACCCCAAGCTTTTCGGCAAGTTTCACAGCACCCTCTTTGCCGAAGATGTAATATCTTTCATCGGGATGTTCAGCCGGGGTGAAATATGCCATATTTTCCACGATTCCGAGGATGGGTACATTGACCTTATCCTCCATAAACATGGCTATACCCTTGCGAGCATCGGCAAGCGCAACTTCCTGAGGAGTTGAGACTATCACCACGCCTGTGAGTCCGAGAGTCTGCACAAGGGTGAGATGGATGTCGCTTGTGCCCGGAGGCATATCTATAAGGAAGTAATCAAGCTCGCCCCAATCGGCATCAGATATTAGCTGCTTAAGAGCATTTGACGCCATGCTGCCACGCCAAAGCACTGCCTTCTCTTTGTCAACCACGAAACCGATTGACAGCAGTTTCACACCGTATCTTTCAATCGGGATGATGAGCTGGCGTCCATCCACATCATGGATATATAGCTGTTCGTCCTCTATTCCGAACATTTTAGGCACTGACGGTCCGAAAATATCGGCATCGAGAAGTCCTACCTTATAGCCTTCACGAGCGAGAGCCACGGCAAGATTTGCGGCAACTGTTGATTTGCCGACACCACCTTTGCCGGAGGCGACACCGATGATGTTTTTTACACCCGGAAGAAGTGGCGCGTCCTTCGGAGCCGCCGGACGACGTGATGCCACGTTGACAGTAACCTTTACATCGGGTGAGATGTATGTGTGTATGGCAGTTTCTGCAGCCTTCACCATCGATTTTATAAACGGGTCGGTAGGCTTATCGAATATTAGGCTGAAACTTACAGTGTCACCGTTGATGCGGATATCATCCTCCACCATCCCTGCTTCAATCAGGTTTTTACCATTGCCGGGATAGCGTACAGTCTGGAGAGCGTCGGTTATTAGTGCCGGATATAATTGCATGGTCATAAATTTTTTTAGTGCTGGTAAAAGTTCTTACTTTATTATAATACTTCAGCTTATGTCAAAGTTCAAGTTCGCCTGATTGTAGGACACCACGCCCGAACGAGCGGTATGTGTCAGGCTCTATCTCCACCTCAGGCTCTGTCAGTGTGATACCTTCAGGGAGACGCCATGATATGTATTTGCTGGGGATGCCTCGGGCAAGCCATTGCTGCTCGTAAAATGTCTTTATCGGGGGGACAATCCGGGAATATTCCGTTCCGTAAATGTCGTCAGTGGCGGCTATCGGCACGATTCCGTTATGGCGAAGCATCTCGGTGGTATATGTATAAAGGAATGGGCTGTCGGTCTTAAGATGTATTACTCCGTCGGGGGCAAGCACCTGACGGTATATGTCGAGAAAATGTGTTCCGGTGAGACGTTTGTTAACCTTCTTCATCTGGGGGTCAGGGAAAGTAATCCATATCTCCGACACTTCGCCGGGGGCAAAAAATGACGCAAGCAGATGGATAGATGTACGTAAGAACGCAACGTTTTCCATCCCTGCCTCTTCGACTTCCTTGGCTCCGGTCCACATTCGGGCACCTTTTATATCTATACCTATAAAATTCTTGTCGGGGTACAGGCGTCCGAGTCCCACGGCATATTCTCCCTTTCCGCAGCCAAGCTCAAGCACTATAGGGTTGGAATTATGGAATACATCCTCGCCCCATCGTCCTCGCAACGGGCATTCGACATGTTCCTTCAACACGTTATAAGGATACTGATAGACACATTTGAGTGTCTCCATCTCTGCGAATTTCTTAAGCTTGTTCTTTCCCATCGGGCTTACGGGTTGGGGAGTTAATTACAAGTTTTCAATAGAATCTTAAGCCTTGGCAGCGTCCTGCTTGGCTTTGAATGCTAATGCGTACAGGCGCATCTGCTTCACCATGGCAAGCAATCCGTTGGAGCGTGTGGGTGAGAGGTGCTCCGACAGACCTATCGCATCGATAAAATGAAGGTCTGATTTCAGGATGTCGTCGGGAGTCTGATTGTCAAGAGCCTGAATCAAAAGAGAGATTATACCTTTTACTATTATCGCATCGGAGTCGGCGGTGTAATGCACGGTCCCCTCCGGGGTCAACTCGGCATTAAGCCACACACGGCTCTGGCATCCCTCTATGAGATGGTCAGGTGTCTTATATTTTTCATCGATTTCCGGGAGATTGTTGCCAAGGTCTATGATCATGGAATAGCGGTCCATCCAGTCATCCACTTCCGAGAACTCGTCTATGATGTCCTGCTGTATTTCGTCGATAGTCATAATTAATTGATAATTTAACTATCCGCAAAGGTAATACTTTTAGCTCGGATTTCAAAAGGGATTAAAAATGATTCGCAATGAGGAATTTTCGCTAACTTTGCAATTCGACTACTCAAACACCCCTAATAGGATGAAACGAATCGCAATTTTCGCATCCGGCAACGGATCAAACGCTGAGAACATAATAAGGTATTTTCGCCAATTTCCATCTGATGGCAAGGTGGTGTTGGTGGTGTGTAACAGGGCTGGAGCCGGAGTGATAGATCGGGCGCATAGACTTGGGGTGGAGTCGCATGTGATGACACGTGACGAGATAAATGATCCCGAGATGATGCTTCCGTTGATGGATGAATTTGGTGTCGATGTTGTGGTGCTTGCCGGATTTCTGCTCATGGTGCCCGGATTCTTGATTGAACGTTATCATGACAGAATGGTGAATGTGCATCCGTCTCTGCTTCCCAAGTATGGTGGCAAGGGTATGTATGGGCGTTACGTGCATGAAGCGGTCGTGGCGGCTGGTGACAAGGAGTCGGGGATCACTATCCACCTTGTGAGTGAGCAGTGTGATGAGGGTCGTATTATTTTCCAAGCATCTGTCCCGGTTCTTCCTACTGACACGCCGGCTGATGTCGAGTCGAAAATACATGACCTTGAACGCCTTCATTTCCCCCGTGTGATACATGAAACATTCTGTATGGAGAAATAGGTAAGTGTATTTTCTGTCTTAAGGTTGGCGATATACGGAGGATTTTTAGTAATTTTGAATTTATACGATAGTAAAGAATAAGGGACCTATGCCTTTTTAATATCGTATGAAAATTGTAGAAGTAAAATAATAGGTAGAAATCGAAAATTATATAATTCTGTGCAAAAAGGTTGCGCAGTAGGTGTGCCGTCCGCAATTCTTCATGCCTATCATCTCGTTGCTCAGCCAGTCGTCAAAGCGTGGTGCTCGTACAATCATCAGCCTCCGTCAGGAACTCTCGGTCGCCAAAGCTCAGAGCGTGGATGTCACCAAGTTTGAGGAACGTCGTGACAAGTTTACAGCTGAGTTTATGAAGTTCGTTAAGTCGCACAAAGAGAAACACGATGAAGCCATCGCAGCTATTGACAAGGCAATAGCCGACGCCGAAAAACAGATTGACCGACTTCGCAAAATCAAGGGGCTATTTGACACAAGTAACCAGAAGTTAGAACGTGCCGGAGAGGTGCTGGAGACCGATTTCACCATCAAGAAACTCACATACGGCAACCCGACAATGCGAGCAAAGTTCGAAGAAGCAAGACGGCTATCCTCAGCGTCGGACACTACCGGTCTTATTGAATAAGAAATCCCACGTTAAGTCAGCTGCTTAGTAAGGCTTTGTGTTGTATTTGCAAAGCCTAAAGGTATTAAGTCTCAAGCCCCGGATTTTTTACTTAAGTCTGTTAGTGTAGTGTGTTCGTCAGTTGCACCGGGCTAATCCTGTTGCTGCGCTTTAATTGCCTGCATCAATCGCTTGTATATTTATTATTTATGTCTTAAAATCGAGTGGATTTATATCAATATTCCTCCTCGTTGAAAAGCGAGTAGGTCGCTGTGTATGAGGATGTTAAGTGTGTCATGTTTGCATTTGGCAAAACAAACCGCACCATTTGAGACGGTCTGAGGCGATTGTCGAGCCTTTGGCCAAACATTGGCGAAACATTGGTCAAACATACTGCCAAATCTCTCATTATTCTTCTTCCTTTGGAAGATTTCATTCTGTTGGAGAAGTTTATTTTGTATAAATAACGGATAATGAGGAGCTTTTATTCCCCAAAAATCCTCCTTTGGCAAGTTTATAACATTTGTTAACATTAGAGAAGTGCCATTCTTCTCGTTCATCATAGCTGTGAGATAAGCTCTGTTCCGGTCATGACATCCATCTTTGAGAAGGCAAACAGCTTCTTTCCGAGGTCTTTAAGTGAATGACCGATGTGATAGA
>ERZ777011.1335-NODE-1335-length-26716-cov-17.561007_pt1 | contig 26716 bp, 23 predicted proteins | sample MGYA00374964_ERZ777011 | MGnify/ENA primary metagenome ERZ777011 (study PRJEB29310, sample SAMD00008975) | mouse gut metagenome | study: EMG produced TPA metagenomics assembly of the Metagenome analysis of fecal microbiota from mouse which was promoted... | reverse complement strand
AAATCAGGCATCCTTATTTTGGAACTCAAAAAAGTGACGAAGTCAGGAAATATATGTAATCAATGCCCTTTGTGTATTTGGCATATAAAAATATATGGATCCACCAATACGTTTGTGGTTGCCCCCTCTGACAAACTCAAACCGCAGGCTATGTTAAATATCGTCCAGCAATAATATTATCAAGCTCTGTCTCCGACAACCACTTTCACTTTCGAGATACGATGCTGTTCCATTTCCAATACCTCAAACTTGAATTTATCAAACGGTATTTTCTCATGTAACCGCGGAAACTCACCTTTTATGTAAAGTAAAAGCCCGGCAATAGTATCAGCTTCTCCTTCCACATCGGCAAAGATATTACTATCCTCTTTCATTATTTTAGTAAAATCGCTCAACAAAGTCTTGCCCTCAAAGATAAAAGTGCTACTATTTATACGTATATAACTCTTCTCATCATCATCATATTCATCATTAATCTCACCGACAATTTCTTCCAATACATCTTCTAGGGTCACTATTCCGCTCGTCCCTCCAAACTCATCCACAACAATGGCTATATGCACTTTATTATCCTGAAAATCACGAAGCAAATCATCTATCTTCTTGGTTTCAGGAACAAAATATGGCGGACGAATCAAAGTCTGCCACCGGAAATTTGCTGATTTCCCTAAATGCGGCAATAAGTCCTTAATATAAAGTACCCCACGTATATTATCTATATTATCCTGATACACAGGCATCCGCGAATAATTATTCTCCACAATACATCTAAGTACTTCCGGAAATGTTGATTTAAAGTCCAAATCCACGACATCCTGGCGGCTCGTCATTATCTCCTTTGCCGTCTCGTCACCAAATCTCACGATTCCCTCAAGCAGTTTTTTCTCTTCCTTTATAGCATCGGTATCCGTCAATTCAAGCGCTTGCTCCAAGTCATTTATACTCAAAACATGGTTCTCTTTCTGCACCACTTTTTCCGCCAACACACCGGAACGAAGCAATACACTGCCAAGAGGATAGAATATTTTACGTAAGAAAAGAATACCGGGTGCAGAGAAACGGCAGAACCGCAAAGGCTGTTGGCTGCAATATACTTTAGGCATAATCTCTCCGAAAAGGAGCAATATAAACGTAAGAATAACAGTGATACATACGAATTGCAGCCAATAGGCATTGCCAAAATCTATCAAACGGCCGAAAAAATAGTTGCAAAGCATGATTATCGTTACGTTAACCAAATTATTGGTTATCAGTATTGTTGCCAATGTACGTTCCGAATCATTAAGAAGTTGCATTATATTACTATCCGATACAGATTTTTTTTCGGCTATTATGCTAAGATCGTTCGGAGTAAGTGAAAAAAAAGCAATCTCCGAACCGGAAGCGAAACCGGAAGCTACCAACAAAAGACAGGCCAATACACCAGATATGATAACCCCGGCATCAGGTGCCATGAAATGCACCTCACTAAACATTTGTTCTATTGTTAAAAGTAACACCTTTATTTAAATTTAGAATGGCAAGTCATTTTCCGGCTCCATCGACTTGCCTGTCGCAGACTGAACGGCTGTATTTTCGGAACTTTCAACATCCTGAGACATCTGCAAAGTCTTTGGTGTCAACATCTCCATATTGTCTGCCCACACTTCCGTAATACTATGCCTCTTCCCATGTTTGTCGTCATAAACCGAATAACGGAGTCGCCCTTCTATATAAAGCTTATCACCTTTGTGCACATACTTTTCCACTATTTCAGCCAATCTCCGCCATAGCACGACATTATGCCAATCAGTACGATCGGGCACCTTGGTACCGTTCGGCAATGTATAACCGCGTTCGGTTGTCGCAAGCGACAACCGCGCCACCGCAACACCTTGATCTACATAGCGAACCTCCGGTTCCCTGCCCACATTTCCGATAAGCATAACCTTGTTCATGACTTATTATTCTATCAAGTTTCGATACTATTTGCACATTCCAAGATAATGGAACTTAAAGTTCTTTCCCTTTACCGATGGGAACTGGCTGCGGCTATCCACACGCTGACGCAGATAATCGACAATACGGTTATAACACTCCAACCCTGAATTTGCCTTGCAACGGGCTACAAAACGAGTATCACGATATTGGAATTTTCCTGTTCCCGGAACTTGAAGCACACGCTTAAAATCAATCTCTCCCTCATACCATCCGAACAGATTATCATTAAGACGTGACATGACAGGGGGCAAAACCTTTTCTCTGCTATCGGCAGTACCGCCATGCACAGCACGCTTTTCCTTAAAATCGAGCATTGTAGCTGCTTCAGTCTTTATAATAATAAAATATACACGGGGACGTATTTTATAACGCTTCGGATAGTAAACATCACTCTCAACATATTCACGGACATCGGCTTCAAGTACGGGGTTCATTCCGATTTCACTTATACTACCCAAAAAAGTAATGGCATCATTAACATTAGTGACTAATGTCTCTTTATCAAAATATCTTAGATATAAGTTCATTTAAAAATTGTTGTTTTCCTTGTAGAATAATAAAAACGAGCGGAAAACGGGACTCGAACCCGCGACCCCAACCTTGGCAAGGTTGTGCTCTACCAACTGAGCTATTTCCGCAACAAAAAGAATGTGAAGAGGAGGAGACTCGAACTCCCACGTCACAATTGACACTACCCCCTCAAAGTAGCGCGTCTACCAATTCCGCCACCTCTCCAACATCAACCATGTTGAATAAAAAAGAGTGCCCAGAACAGGACTCGAACCTGCACACCTCACGGCACACGCACCTGAAACGTGCGCGTCTACCAATTCCGCCACCTGGGCATAAAACTGTTGAAACCAATTTTCAACACTCTTTTTTGTTCAATATGTGAGCGGAAAACGGGACTCGAACCCGCGACCCCAACCTTGGCAAGGTTGTGCTCTACCAACTGAGCTATTTCCGCAACTTTTCCTTTTGTCAGGAGCATTGCTCTCAATGCGGTTGCAAAGGTAGTATTTTTTTTTGTTCCGACAAATTTTTTCGAGCTTTTTTTACTAAAAACGGCATTAATCCATACGATTTTTATAATCTTCATAGCAAAATTGGCGCAAAACAGTCAGTTCCCCGTCATTTTTAAGCATTCCTATTGCCGGATGCTCTACTCCATTAAACATGGTGGTCTTTACCGTCGTATAATGAATCATATCTTCAAAAATGACCCTGTCTCCAACTTTCAACGGCTTTTCAAAACGCCATGCTCCAAGAAAATCTCCCGACAAACAACTATTTCCCCCAAGCCTGTATGTGTTTTCTTCCACTGCCTTTTCCATTGGAAGAGATTTCGCTCCACGGACGACAGGCTGATAAGGCATTTCAAGACAATCCGGCATGTGGCATGTGAAACTAACATTCAATATTGCGGTTTTTATCCCGTTATCTTCGACTATATCCACTACTTGCGACACCAATACTCCGGTCTGCCACGCAAACGCACTTCCCGGTTCAAGTATAATTCTAAGATTAGGATAACGGCAACGGAAACTCCGTAATATCTCCACCATCAAATCGATATCATAGTCATCACGGGTCATCAAGTGACCACCACCGAAATTTATCCATTTCAGCTGCGAAAACCAACGTGAGAATTTCTCCTCTATATGCACAAGGGTTCTCCGGAACACATCAGCCCCGCTTTCACAATGGCAATGACAGTGAAAACCATCTATTCCTTCCGGCAATATCTCAGGAAGTTTACATGCCGAAACACCGAATCGCGTACCGGGAGCACATGGGTTGTATAGCATCGTGCCGACCTCCGAATACTCCGGATTAACACGTATGCCGCACGACACAGAAGCATCCAACGCCTTAACCCTCTCAAAATATGTCTCAAACTGTGACAACGAATTAAACGTGACATGACTTGAACAACGCACGATATCATCTATATTATCATCGGTATATGCGGGAGAATATGTATGTGCAGGAGTTCCGAATTCTTCAAACGCGAGTTTTGCCTCAAAAGAAGAGCTTGCCGTCGTTGCATTAATATATTCGCGAAAGATGGGGAATGTCTTCCATAAGGCAAATGCCTTAAAAGCAAGAATTATCTCCACGCCAGCCCTTGACGCCACATCAGAAATCACGGAAAGATTGCGCCGAAGCAGTTTCTCCTCTATAATATAAATAGGTGTAGATATGTTCTCAAATGTATCCATCGTTCATCATTATTTGTTTACGTACGCAAAATTAACAAAAAACATCGTAAAGCACCAACACGACATGATGAAAAAGACGATTTATTTACCTTGTCATCCTTTTTTGAGAAATTAACTAAAAAACAATCTTCAAAAACTTGTGGATAATGAATAAAGTATATACATTTGCACACAAATTAAAAATATTCAGAATAATGACACAACCAATGGCACAAAAAGCGCTCACGCTCAAGACATTGACCAAAAACACAGTCTGGGACGTACAAGAGAATGACATTTTCCGAATGTTGGAAAGTGTGGAGAAGGATGCAGACATAAGGGATAACATCCGTCGATACACAGACATTATCAGGGTTGCATTTATGATTGAAGAACTTCAAGAGCCATCATCTGCAATGAAAGGTAAATTTGAGAAGACCGGATATAAAATCGGACAAATACAGATTGACGACAATACCAAAATGACATTGGCTCTCAAAAAACGCCCGATATCACGTGTTACCGATCTCACGTATGAGAATATACACCATATCACTGCCGCAAAACTAATAGAAGTACTCGACAGAAATTTCGGAGGCGGTTGGGAATCGTTATCCCAAAGTGTCAAGGATATTATCGAAAGCGGTTTCGACATATCCACAACCACACTCCCCAAAGACAGGCTTCACAAACCTGGCGGTATGTACGAAAAGAAAGTCGCCGACGGATATGATGTGCTTGAAGTAGTAAAAGGAACATGGGTGGAAGCCATTTTCGCAAAGTTGAAACCCGAGACAGAGAAGCCACGCCTGAAACTAATGTCGAAAAACGAGGAAGACGAAATTCCGGAAGACGACTACAACAAGCCAGACGAAGATGATATCATCGATGAGGAACCGACCATATTGGGCGACGATGATATTACCGAAGACAACTACCGCACTACATTTGAAATAGAAGGTGAACCCGACGAGGAAGCGGAAAGCATGTCAGATTTCGGTGACGAATAGTATATACAAAACTACTAATGCAATATACATAGTATAAAGAGTTGAAGGAGCCATCGTGCACTGCGTTAAAGCAGAGCGATCGCTCCTCTTTTTTTAACAATAAAACTCCAGAGCTTTTGCTCACATTTTCATTTTAATCAAATAACATAACCTAAAACAACAATGAACATTCCAGAAGTTTTTTGGCTCATTCCGGCAGCATCTGTAACGGCGCTGGGAATGGCATGGTTCTTCTTCCGTCAGATGATGAAAGAAGACGAGGGAACACCGCGCATGCGGGAAATAGCGGAACATGTGCGCCGAGGTGCGATGGCCTATCTGAAACAACAGTACAAAGTCGTCGGTATCGTATTCGTAGTGCTTGCGCTTATATTCGCTTTCATGGCCTATGCGCTTAATGTACAGAATCCTTGGGTTCCGTTCGCATTCATCACAGGCGGTCTTTTCTCCGGACTTGCAGGTTTTTTCGGCATGAAAACCGCCACATACGCTTCCGCACGCACGGCCAACGCTGCACGGAAAGGACTTAACAACGGCCTTAGAATAGCTTTCCGTAGCGGAGCTGTCATGGGGCTTGTAGTAGTGGGACTCGGCCTGCTCGATATCGCAATCTGGTTCCTCGTGCTCAGTTATTTCTATAACGGAGATAGCATGGCACTCATAACCATTACCACCACCATGCTTACTTTCGGCATGGGAGCATCTACCCAAGCACTGTTCGCACGTGTAGGAGGCGGAATATATACCAAAGCGGCCGACGTTGGTGCCGATTTGGTTGGAAAAGTTGAGGCCAACATTCCCGAAGACGACCCTCGAAATCCGGCAACCATCGCTGACAACGTGGGAGATAACGTGGGCGATGTAGCCGGCATGGGCGCCGACCTGTACGAAAGCTACTGCGGAAGCATCCTCAGCACGGCGGCCCTCGGAGCAACAGCCTTCGCTTTCAATATGGATATGCAACTCAAAGCCGTCATTGCCCCCATGATAATCGCTTCCGTAGGAATATTCCTTTCGCTGATCGGAATATTCCTTGTGCGAACCAATGAAGGAGCAACAATGAAAGACCTGCTCAAATCTCTCGGACTGGGAACAAATGTTTCGGCCATACTTATTGCCGCCGCGTCTTTCGTCATCTTGTATCTTTTGGAACTTGACAACTGGATAGGAGTGTCATTCTCCGTAGTGACGGGTCTTATGGCCGGCGTAATCATCGGTCAAGGCACGGAATATTACACGAGCCAGAGCTACAAACCTACACGACAGATATCTGAATCATCACAGACCGGCCCGGCCACCGTTATCATAAAGGGTATCGGAACGGGAATGATCTCAACCATGATTCCGGTCGTGACAATATCTGTCGCAATCATGCTGAGTTATCTCTGCGCCAACCATTTTGATCTGTCCATGAGCGCAGAAAGTATTTCAAGGGGGCTCTACGGCATCGGTATCGCCGCTGTAGGCATGTTGTCAACACTCGGCATCACTCTCGCCACGGACGCTTACGGCCCTATCGCCGACAACGCCGGCGGAAACGCCGAGATGAGCGAACTGGGCGAGAACGTGCGTCACCGTACAGACGCACTTGACGCACTGGGCAATACCACTGCGGCCACAGGCAAAGGATTTGCCATAGGCAGCGCTGCCCTAACAGCCCTTGCACTCCTTGCATCTTACGTTGAGGAGATAAAGATTGCCATGGTACGCGCAGTAGACAACGGACAGATATTTTTCAACAGCGTTGGCGAAGTGTTCGATCCCGCCACTGCCAACATGGTAGACTACATGGAGTTCTTCCAAGTAAACCTGATGAACCCCAAAGTTCTTGTCGGTGCTTTTATAGGCGGAATGGCAGCATTCCTGTTCTGCGGCCTCACCATGGGAGCTGTAGGTCGCGCCGCACAGACAATGGTTGAAGAAGTGCGCCGTCAATTCCGTGAAATAGCCGGAATACTTGACGGCAAAGCCACTCCCGATTACGGCCGTTGTGTAGAAATCAGCACACGTTCGGCACAGCGCGAGATGATTTTCCCCAGCCTTTTAGCCATTATCATCCCTATCGTTGTGGGTGTCCTGCTCGGAGTGGCTGGTGTGATGGGACTGCTCGTAGGCGGACTTACCGCCGGTTTCACCCTTGCCGTGTTCATGGCAAACGCAGGCGGAGCATGGGATAATGCCAAGAAAATGGTAGAGGAAGGTTATTTCGGCGGCAAAGGCTCAGAATGCCATAAGGCAACTATCGTGGGCGACACCGTGGGCGATCCGTTTAAAGACACGTCAGGCCCATCACTCAATATTCTTATCAAACTCATGTCCATGGTAAGTATAGTAATGGCCGGACTCACTGTAGCGTTCCTATAATTGACAGATAAAGACCGGACACTACACATAAAACAATGTATACAGAATGCCCGGCCTAAAAAAACAACTGCAGGGACACGGAGATTATGAAGAAAATATCGTTTAATACGGTAACTCTCCATATCTCCGTGTCTCTATGTCTATAATATATTTTTATTCAACTTATCACATCTTTTTTTAATACGATACATTCATTAATTGCGGTTATGAAATAATAAGACAAAAAGACTTTCAAAACTCGTTTATTTTTAATAAGAAAAAACAGGAGTCGTAAATACGCAAGTTTTAAGCAATTTACATAATCGCTTGGCTATCAACTAAATAGCAAAATTCCACTTCACGACTATTAATGATAAAGACCTTATTGCATTGCGTTTAGCATCCCGTTGGCCTACATTCAGCAATCCGTTGCATTACAACGAGACGCTAAACGCATCGCAATTACCTGCCAAACGCACTCTAACGAGCGTCCCGTTGCAAGACAAAGCCCAAACCACCTTTCCGTGATGAATAACTTATAGTATTGTATATCGAAATCAATATCGCCTTAATCAATCTGGAATGAGAAAAAAAGAAATGTTAATTCCATGACTTTATTATTACAACATAAAGTTGTATGCAACCGCAAAACAGATAGACATAATACTATCAGAATTGAAAAATAGTAAAAATCAATTCACAGTCATGTGAAAACATCCTTGCTTCACCTCATATTTTATATAACACCTGTCTTGTTCCCTGAAATCTCGCAGCACCTCGCTCAATACCCATTTTAACGTATCGTTGCGTACACGGCGACGCTCCGGCCCGTCAGGGTCTTCCACCGTCTTATATCTGTTATAACATATATCGAATGTTGTACCATAAAGATGACAACTGTTTTCCGTGGCGTTTCCGTTGCGGTTGCGCAGTCTTTGCACATCGTCACGAGTGCGGAGAACACTCGTCACAATAATTTTATGAAGCGGTATGCCTTTTATTTGCAGACTGTCGAAAAAAGCACGGCCTATATCCTGAAGCAGCACGGCCGCACGAGGTACAAGATACGGAATACTGCTGTTGAGTCTGTCCACATGATAATAAGGATTACTACCCACATATACAAGATCTTTCTTCCTATGCTCAGCCTCGTCACGATCTTTCACCGGCGACACACCGTGAGAGTTTGCCGCTTCCAGCTGTACGTCATTATTATCCGGAAACGCCTTCTGAAATGAACTTACACTGTATATGCGATGCTTTACCGGAGTGCCGTCGGCATTGAAAAAGCGAGCGCCGACTCTTTCTGACACCTGTATTCCGGCTTTTCCCTCGTCCAAAACCGCCCCGGAAACTATTTCCGTCCCGTTACCGTCCAACGGCTTCGCCACTCCCGGAAAAACACAGCGTATAACAGCCAAAAGAATAACGATGGCAAAAAAGCCTTGCAAATATCTCTGTTTGGTTATCTTCGTATTGAATATTTTCCTCATGTTCGAAAAACAAATTTCAATGCAAAGATACACTTTTTATCCCAATAATGCCTTACCGGACAACCATTAAGTTTACGAACATAAATGAAAATAACATCGTAAAGAGTCATTTTCATGATGCCGCATATCACTTACCTTTCAAGATAATTACCATGTCAAGGCTTTTCTTACGGACATCCGCAATACTATACGGATATATCCCGTTCGGATTAACTGACCGATGGCCGCCCCGGCATTCGAAACCCAACAAAACCGAAAGAACATATAAACAATATTTTAATACAGAAAAGACATGTAGTATAAACAATGTTTTTTGCAGATTTTATTCGTATATTACAACGTTTTTCGCTAATTTTGCAACAAAATTCAAAATCATAAGAAATTGATAGAGAAGCATATCGTACTTGAAGACATAGACCCCGTAACGTTCTACGGAGTCAACAACGCTCATCTGCAAATGATAAAAGCGTTATATCCCAAACTGAGAATAGTGGCGCGCGACAATGTCATGCGCGTGCTCGGAGACGAGGAACAAATGTGCGCATTCGAGGAAAGCACCGAGAAAATGCGCAGACACGTGCTTAAATTCAACACTCTGAATGAAGAAGACATTATAAAAATCGTCAACGGTGAACGCCCCAATGATGAGTTTCCCGAAGGAGTCATCGTATACAACATATCCGGCAAACCGATAAAGGCCCGTGGCGAAAACCAACAAAAACTAATAGAAGCATACCACGCCAATGATATGGTATTCGCCGTAGGCCCGGCAGGAACAGGAAAAACCTACCTCAGTATAGCACTTGCGGTAAAAGCACTTAAAGAAAAAACAATAAAAAAGATAATCTTGAGTCGCCCTGCGGTGGAAGCCGGCGAGAAACTGGGTTTCCTGCCAGGCGACATGAAAGATAAAATAGACCCGTACCTGCAACCGCTCTACGATGCTCTCGAAGATATGATACCGGCAGCGAAACTGCAAGACATGATGGAAAAACACATCATACAGATTGCTCCACTGGCATTCATGCGCGGACGCACACTGAGCGATGCAGTGGTGATTTTGGACGAGGCTCAAAACACCACTCCCGCACAGATAAGAATGTTTATCACGCGAATGGGATGGAACACAAAAATGATCGTCACGGGAGACATGACCCAAGTTGACCTTCCGAGAGAACAGAAGAGCGGACTTGTGGAAGCTTTGAGAATACTGAACGGCATTGAAGGAATAAGCATTATAAATCTCAATCAAAAAGATATAGTGCGCCACAAGCTCGTGACACGGATTGTAAACGCATACGAGGCATTCGACAAAACAAAAATATCAAAACAACAGAATAACGATGAAAGCATTAACAAGAACTGATTTCAATTTTCAGGGACAGACAAGCGTGTATCACGGAAAAGTACGCGACGTGTATGACATTAACAACGACCTGATGGTCATGGTTGCCACAGACAGAATTTCAGCATTCGACGTCATTCTTCCCAAAGGCATTCCGTTCAAAGGTCAGGTGCTGAACCAGATTGCCGCAAAATTCCTCGATGCCACCAGCGACATTTGTCCAAACTGGAAACTCGCCACCCCCGACCCAATGGTAACAGTGGGTCTGAAATGCGAAGGTTTCAGAGTTGAAATGATTATCCGTTCTATCCTTACCGGGTCGGCATGGCGCGACTATCAAAAGGGATGCAGAGAGATTTGCGGCGTGAAACTGCCTGATGGCATGAGAGAGAACCAACGCTTCCCAGAGCCGATCATCACCCCGACGACAAAAGCCGACGAAGGACATGACATGAACATATCGAAAGACGAGATAATAAAGCAAGGCATAGTAAGCGCGGAAGACTATGCCGTAATGGAAGACTACACAAGAAAACTCTTTAAGAGAGGCCAAGATATAGCTGACAAACAAGGGCTTATACTCGTAGACACAAAGTATGAGTTTGGCAAACGAGACGGAAAAGTCTATCTCATAGATGAAATACACACTCCGGATTCGAGCCGCTATTTCTATGCAGACGGATATGAGGAGAAATTTGACAAAGGCGAGCCACAGAAGCAACTGTCAAAGGAATTTGTACGCCAATGGCTCATAGAGCATAACTTCATGAACGAACCGGGACAGACAATGCCGGAAATAACGGACGAGTACGCCGAAAGCGTGAGCGACCGCTATATCGAACTGTTTGAACATATCACTGGAGAGAAATTCGCAAAGGCTGCGGACAGCGATGACATTGCGGCACGAATAGAAAAGAACGTAAACGAATATCTTGCCGGCAGATAAATGTACAAGCAGGAAGAGATAAAACCATACGGACAATCGGCCGACAAAGGGGAACAGGTAGAGTTGATGTTTGACAACATCGCCTCTACCTATGACACTCTAAACCACCGCCTGTCGTGGAACATCGACAGGTATTGGCGACGAAAAGCCATAAGCCAACTTGCACGATATGCCCCCAAATCAATACTCGACATAGCCACAGGGACCGGTGATTTTGCAATAATGCAAGCAGAAAGCCTTCCCCAATGCAAGATAACGGGAGTCGACATAAGCAACGGCATGATGGAAATCGGACGCAGGAAAGCAGCTCGTAAAAACCTGTCGGATATTATCTCTTTCTCGAAAGAAGACTGCATGAGCCTTTCATTCGGTGACAATTCATTCGATGCGGTGACAGCGGCTTTCGGCATCCGGAACTTTGAAAACCTTGACCTTGGATTAAAAGAGATGCACAGAGTAATGAAAAAGGGCGGTCATCTGTCCATCATAGAACTGACATCACCTGTCAGATTCCCGATGAAACAGTTGTTCAGAATTTATTCTCACACATTTCTACCGGCATACGGACACATGATTTCAAAAGATCCGGCCGCTTACAACTATCTGATAAAAACGATAGAGGCTTTCCCGCAAGGGGAGAAAATGATTGAAATATTGAAGAATGCCGGCTTCAGAGCCCCAGGTTTCAAACGTCTCACATTCGGCATCTGCACCTTATATTTCGCAACAAAATAAAACAAACACACCCCTATGGACATATACGGTTTAATCGGCTACCCGCTTCTACATTCGTTCTCGATAAGCTACTTCAACCAAAAATTTGAAGACGAGGGAATAAACGCCCGATACGAGAACTTTGAAATTCAGTCAATAGAATCGCTGATGGAAATTATCGATTCAACCCCAAACCTGCGGGGACTTAATGTCACTATTCCATATAAGGAAAAAGTAATATCGTATCTTGACGCACTGAGTCCCGAAGCAAGAGCCATCGGAGCCGTAAATGTGATTAGGGTGATACATGAAAACAATAAGGTAACGCTGAAAGGATATAATTCCGATGTGATAGGATTTACACAAAGCATTGAGCCTATGTTAGAAAAATATCACAAGAAAGCATTGATTCTCGGCACAGGAGGCGCATCGAAAGCCATCGATTACGGCCTCAAATCTTTAGGTCTCGAAACTGTCTTCGTCAGCAGATACAAACGTCCCGGAACTATACAGTATACAGATGTGACACCGGAAGTGATAAAAGAATACAACGTGATTGTGAACTGCACGCCGTGCGGGATGTATCCACACTCCGACGAGTGTCCGCAACTGCCATACGAGGCAATGGATAATCACACGATTCTCTACGATCTTATATACAATCCGGACGAGACGCTATTCATGAAAAATGGCATAGAATATGGCGCCAATGTTAAAAACGGACTTGAGATGCTGTTGTTACAAGCATTCGCAAGTTGGGAGTTTTGGAACAACAAAGATTGAAAGCACCGAAATAAACACTATTAATATCAAAAATATTTATGGACAAGAATAACCGATATATGATGCGCGGTGTAAGCGCAGCCAAAGAAGATGTGCATAATGCCATTAAGAATATTGACAAAGGAATCTTTCCGCAGGCATTCTGCAAGATAATCCCCGACATTTTGGGCGGAGACCCCGAGTATTGTAATATCATGCACGCAGACGGGGCAGGCACCAAATCGGCTCTGGCATACATGTATTGGAAAGAGACAGGTGATTTAAGCGTATGGAAAGGAATAGCGCAAGACGCATTGATAATGAACACAGATGATTTGCTTTGCGTAGGAGCGGTGGACAATATCCTTGTTTCAAGCACGATCGGACGTAATAAAATGCTTGTTCCGGGCGAAGTAATATCGGCTATAATAAACGGTACCGACGAACTTCTTGCGCAAATGCGTGAAATGGGAATAGGCATATACGCCACCGGCGGCGAGACAGCCGATGTGGGAGACCTTGTGCGTACGATTATCGTTGACTCTACCGTGACATGCCGAATGAAAAGAAGTGATGTTATCGACAATGCCAACATCAAACCGGGAGACATCATCGTTGGTCTTTCTTCGTCAGGCAAGGCGTCTTATGAGCAGCAATACAACGGAGGAATGGGAAGCAACGGGCTTACAAGCGCACGTCACGATGTGTTCTCCAAATACCTTGCCGAGAAATATCCGGAAAGCTATGACCATGCAGTCCCTGATGAACTTGTATATAGCGGAAACTACAGTTTGGAGCAGGCTGTGGATGGTACGGATGTCAATGCCGGTAAACTTGTACTCTCCCCCACCCGTACTTATGCTCCTGTGATAAAGAAAATCCTGGATGCTCACCGAAAAGACATACACGGAATGGTGCATTGTACCGGCGGCGCACAGACCAAAGTGCTACATTTCGTCGGAGACAACTGCAAGGTGATAAAAGACAATATGTTCCCTGTCCCCCCACTTTTCAAAATCATCAGCGAAGAGAGCGGTACCGACTGGAAAGAAATGTACAAGGTGTTCAACATGGGGCACCGCATGGAAATATACGTAAACCCGGAACTTGCCGACTCTATAATTGAAATAAGCAAAAGTTTCAATATTGACGCTCAGATAGTCGGACGTGTAGAAGAAGGAAAGAAAAGCCTGACAATAAAATCTGAATACGGAGTGTTTGAGTATTAAAAGAAATACGAAACCCAGGAATTTGAGAAAACAATAAAGTTTTTTCGAGAAAATCCGGCATTGCTTGAAAAAAAGAAACAACAGACAATTAATGATAGACAACAACAATATACTCGAAAAACTTGACGGTCTTGTGAGCCGTTATGAGGAAGTAGGGACGTTGATTACAGACCCAAGCGTAATCGCAGATCAGGAACGTTACGTAAAACTAACCCGCGAATACAAGGACCTCGGCGACATTATGGATGCCCGCAAACGTTATATTAACTGCATCAACGGTATTACGGAAGCAAAAGATATTCTTTCGAATGAAAATGATCCTGAAATGAAAGAGATGGCCCGCGAGGAACTGGCCATTAACGAAAAACTGATGCCTAAGATTGAAGAAGAGATTAAGTTTGCACTCATCCCCAAAGACCCGGAAGACGCAAAGAATGTACAAATGGAAATAAGAGCCGGAACCGGCGGAGACGAAGCCGCCCTGTTTGCCGGCGACCTGTTCCAAATGTATAAAAAGTATTGCGACTCCAAAGGCTGGAGCCTATCGATAACCAGTGCAAGCGAAGGAGCTGTAGGAGGATTTAAGGAAATTGATTTTGCCGTAAGCGGAGATTGCGTGTATGGAGTATTGAAATATGAATCGGGAGTACACCGCGTGCAACGTGTACCGGCAACCGAGACACAAGGACGCATGCACACAAGTGCGGCAACAGTGGCCGTACTTCCTGAAGCCGACAAATTCGAGGTAAACATAAATGAAGGAGACATCAAATGGGATACGTTCAGAAGTTCGGGAGCCGGAGGACAGAACGTAAACAAAGTAGAATCAGGCGTGCGCCTGCGTTATCCCTGGAAAAACCCCAATACCGGAGAGACGGAAGAGATACTTATTGAATGTACAGAAACACGAGACCAACCAAAGAATAAAGAAAGAGCTTTGTCACGTTTGCGCACATTCATATACGACAGGGAACATCAGAAATATGTCGATGACATTGCCAACAGACGCAAAACACTTGTATCTACGGGAGACCGCAGCGCAAAAATTCGAACATATAATTTCCCGCAAGGACGTGTTACGGATCATCGCATAGGATTTACCACCCACGACTTGCAAGGCTTCATGGGTGGAGACATACAAGCTATGATTGACGCCCTTACCGTAGCAGAAAATGCAGAACGTATGAAAGAAGCCGAGCTGTAATAATAAATCGGCAAGTGTTACGATAATCTTTCCATTATTAAATAAAGACAAATAATAATGAACAGACAAGAATTAATAGAACAAATCAGATTAAAGAAAAGTTTTCTGTGTGTCGGATTAGATACCGATACAAAAAAAATCCCGCCGCATCTGCTAAAAGATGAAGATCCTATATTCGCATTCAATAAAGCAATAATAGACGCGACATCACCATATTGTGTGTCGTATAAACCCAACTTGGCTTTTTATGAAGCGTTCGGCGTTAAAGGTATGGTTTCATTTGAGAAAACAATAAAATATCTCAAAGAGAACTATCCCAAACATTTTATCATCGCAGATGCCAAGCGCGGAGACATCGGAAACACATCGGATATGTATGCCCGCACATTTTTTGAAGAATATGACATTGACGCTTTGACCGTCGCCCCTTATATGGGAGAAGACTGTGTCACCCCTTTCTTAAAATATGAAAACAAGTGGGTAATACTTTTAGCACTTACAAGCAACAAAGGCAGTCACGATTTCCAGCTTATGGAAGATAAAAACGGACAGAGACTGTTTGAAAAAGTACTTCAAAAAAGCCAAAATTGGGGAAATGACGAGAATATGATGTTCGTAGTAGGAGCCACCCAAGGCGAGATGTTCAGAGACATAAGAAAAATTGCCCCCAATCATTTCCTTCTTGTCCCAGGTGTAGGAGCTCAAGGAGGAAGTTTGCAAGAAGTTTGCAAATACGGTATGAATAAAGATTGCGGGCTTCTTGTAAACAGCAGCCGCGGAATAATATATGCTTCCACAGGAGAGGATTTTGCAGAAATTGCCGCCCAAAAAGCAAAGGAACTGCAAAAAGAAATGGAAGCCGAATTAGCATGTAATGAATGAAGCTAAAATTATAAACGATCCGGTTTTCGGATTTATAAAAATCCCAACCGGTTTATTGCTTGACATCGTCAAACATCCGCTTATGCAACGATTGACACGCATAAACCAGTTGGGATTGGCTTCTGTTGTATATCCAGGCGCACAACATACACGATTTCTGCATTCATTGGGAGCTTTTCACCTCATGAGTGAAGCTATACTTTCACTACAACAAAAAGGTAACTTTATTTTTGATAGTGAGGCAGAGGCAGTCGAAGCGGCCATACTTATGCATGATATAGGGCACGGACCGTTCAGTCATGTACTTGAACACACACTCATAAAAGACATTTCCCATGAAGAAATATCGCTGCTTATGATGGAGCAGATAAACAAGGAACTCGGCGGTCATCTTAATCTTGCCATGAAAATTTTTAAAGATGAATACCCCAAGAAGTTCCTTCATCAGCTCATAAGCAGTCAACTTGACATGGATAGACTTGATTATTTACGCAGAGATTCTTTCTATACAGGAGTTACAGAGGGTAATATCGGAAGCGCGCGAATAATAAAGATGCTCAATGTCCACGACGACCAATTGGTTGCCGACTCAAAAGGAATATATTCCATAGAGAATTATCTCACATCACGACGGTTGATGTACTGGCAAGTATATCTACATAAGACAGCCGTAGCTTATGAAAAAGTTCTGATCAACGCACTAACACGAGCTAAACATCTGGTAAATGAAGGCCACAAACTATTCGCGACTCCTGCATTATCCTATTTTCTGAATAATGATGTAAACCGTGCTTGGTTCTATGAGCACGATGAAGCCTTAAAGATGTACGAATGTCTTGACGACAATGATATTTGGAGTTCTCTGAAAGTATGGGCAAATCATGACGACAAGATATTATCGACTTTATCATGTGACATGATTAACAGAAACATTTTCAAGGTTGAGGTTTACGACGAACCAATATCTGAAAACCGAATTTCAGAAATAAGACACGGTATTGCAAAAAAGTTTGCCATCGAAGAAAAAGACACGAGCTACATGATAAGCGTCAACACCATTCAAAAAGACATGTATGACACAAACGATGACAAGATAACCATTCTATATAAAGATGGAACAACAAAGGATATTTCAAAGGCTTCTGAAATACTTAATATGCAACTGCTTTCTAAAAAAATAAGAAAATATTATCTCTGTTATCAACGCATATAAATAAAATTTGTTATATTTGCATATTAATAGAAAATAAATTAACTGCAAATGGAATTTACAGCAAAACAAATTGCCGATTTTATCGGTGGTAAAGTTGAAGGAGATGCAAATGCCACAGTTCACACCTTTGCGAAAATAGAAGAAGGAAAAGCAGGAGCAATATCTTTTCTTTCGAATCCCAAATATACACAATATATTTATGACAGCGAGTCGAGCATAATTCTCATCAACGAGGATGTTGAATTAAACAAGCCGGTAGCGGCAACTCTCATCAGAGTAAAAAATGCTTATGAATGCGTTGCTAAATTATTACAACTTTACGAATCAAGCAAACCAAGAAAAAAGGGGATAAATCCCCTCGCTTCAATCGCCCCTACCGCAATAATCGGAAAAGATGCCTATATCGGAGCATTTGCCGTGATAGGAGATAACGCAGTGATTGGAGATAACAGCATGATTTATCCCAACACAGTGATTGGAGAGAATGTAAAGATTGGAAACAACACAAAAATATATCCGAACGTAACAATCTATGAGAATTGTAAATTGGGAAACAACGTTACCGTTCATTCCGGAACAGTAATAGGAGCAGACGGTTTTGGATTTGCCCCCAACACTGACGGATATAACAAAATACCGCAAATCGGTATTGTAACAATTGAAGACGATGTTGAAATTGGAGCCAATACATGTATCGATCGCTCCACTATGGGAAGTACCGTAATACATAAAGGTGTGAAATTGGATAATCTTATCCAAGTAGCCCATAATGTTGAGATTGGCGAAAATACCGTAATGTCCGCTCAAGTCGGCATTGCCGGAAGTACAAAAGTAGGCTCGTGGTGCATGTTTGGCGGACAAGTGGGATTGGCCGGACATATCAATATCGGAGACAAGACTTTCCTTGGTGCACAATCCGGAGTTCCTGGAAATATCAAAGGTAATCAAACACTTATAGGCACTCCACCGATGGAGCCTAAAGCTTATTTTAAATCACAAGCTATATTCCGCAAGTTACCTGAACTTTACAAACAGATTAACGAACTACAAAAACAAATTGAAGAATTAAAGAATAAATAATTTTATTTTATGATGAAGCAAAAAACACTAAAAGGAAGTTTTTCACTTTGTGGAAAAGGATTACATACAGGATTAAGTCTTACCATCACATTTAACCCTGCACCGGAAAACACCGGCTATAAGATACAACGAATCGACCTGGAAGGAATGCCGATAATAGATGCCATTGCAGAAAATGTAATTGATACACAGCGTGGAACCGTTATCGGAAAAGGAGATGCCAAAGTCTCAACCATAGAACATGGACTGGCGGCTTTATATGCATTAGGCATTGACAACTGTCTAATTCAAGTAAACGGCCCTGAATTTCCAATCTTAGATGGAAGTGCAAGCAAATATATAGAAAAAATAAATGAAATCGGGACAGAAGAGCAAAATGCTCCCAAAGATTGGTATATAATACGCAAAAAGATTGAGGTAAAAGATGAAGAAACCGGTTCATGTATAACAATTTTGCCTGATGATGAGTTTAGTCTTACGACAATGTGCTCGTTTAACTCTAAATTCATTAACAGCCAATTCGCCTCTCTTGACAAGATAGAGAACTTCACAACAGAAATTGCACCTGCACGCACTTTTGTTTTTGTACGTGATATTGAACCTTTACTCAAAGCCAACCTAATAAAGGGAGGGGATTTGGATAACGCCATTGTAATATACGAAAAACAAATATCGCAAGAGCAATTGGACAAATTGGCCGATATGATTCAAGCAAGACACCATGATGCCGAAGAGCTCGGATATATCCAAAACAAGCCTTTGGTTTGGGAAAATGAATGCACTCGGCACAAACTACTCGACATTGTCGGTGATTTGGCTCTTATTGGTAAACCTATAAAAGGACGCATTATTGCCACACGCCCTGGACATACCATAAACAATAAGTTTGCCCGCCAAATGAGAAAGGAGATACGCAAGCATGAAGTTCAGGCACCTATATACGATCCAAACGAAGAGCCTGTAATGGATGTTAACAGGATACGCGAACTTCTTCCCCACCGCTACCCGATGCAATTGGTAGATAAAGTTATTTCCCTGGGTGCGACAAATATTGTCGGTGTAAAAAACATTACAAGCAATGAACCGTTCTTCCAAGGACATTTCCCGCAAGAGCCGGTAATGCCAGGGGTATTGCAAGTGGAAGCGATGGCACAATGTGGCGGTCTGCTCGTACTTAACACTGTTGAGGAGCCGGAGCGATGGTCTACTTATTTCATGAAAATAGATAGTGTCAAGTTCCGTCAGAAAGTCGTACCCGGCGATACTTTGTTATTTAAAGTTGAATTGCTGGCACCGGTTCGTCATGGAATATCCTCAATGAAAGGTTATGTATTCGTTGGAGACCATATTGTTTCTGAAGCGACATTCACTGCCCAAATAGTAAAAAACAAATAATACGATAAGGTATGAACCAAATAAGTCCATTAGCTTTTATCAGTCCGGAAGCAAAAATTGGAGACAACAATATAATCGGTCCTTTCTGCTATATAGATAAAAACACTGTCATCGGAAACAATAATAAGTTCTATAACAGTGTAACGGTACACACCGGAGCACGCATAGGGAATGACAATGAGTTTTTTCCCGGTGCGAGCATAAGTACAAAACCCCAAGATCTTAAATTCAAGGGAGAAGAGACTCTATGTGAGATTGGAGATAACAACAGTGTAAGAGAAAATGTCACAATAAGTCGCGGTACGGCAAGTAAAGGCAAAACTGTCGTAGGTTCCGGCAATTTACTTATGGAGAATATGCACATCGCACATGATTGCATCATTGGCAACGGCCTGATCATAGGCAATTCAACGAAGTTCGCCGGAGAAGTTTGTGTGGATGACAATGCCATAATTAGTGCCTCGGTACTTTGTCATCAATTCTGTCATATCGGCGGTTATGTAATGATTCAAGGCGGATGTCGTTTCAGCCAAGACATTCCTCCATATATTATTGCGGGAAAAGAACCTACAAAGTACTGTGGTATAAATATTGTCGGATTGCGTCGTCGCGGTTTTAGCAATGAAACAATAGACATAATACACGACACGTACCGCATAATATATGCCAATGGCCTTATAAAAGACGGTATCCAAGAAGCAAGAGCCAAGTATCCCAATGTTAAGGAGGTTGAATATATATGCTCTTTCATTGAGAACTCCAAGCGAGGTATAATTCGCTAATGAAAGATACACTTATTGTCATCACCGGGCCTACTGCGGTAGGAAAAACCGCATTATGTATGGATATTGCTAAAAAATATGGCATACCTATCATTAATGCTGATTCGAGACAGATATATAAAGGCCTGAAAATAGGAACAGCAGCACCCACAAAAGAACAACTCAAAGACGTTCACCATTATTTTGTGGGTGCTCTTAATTTGAACGACTACTATAATGCGTCTATGTTTGAACAAGACGTAATGAAAGTCCTTAGTAAATTGTTCAATGACAATAACCATATAGCTTTAATGACCGGTGGGTCAATGATGTACATTGACAGTGTATGCAATGGCATTGACGATATTCCCACGATCGAGCCTGAAATTCGCGAAATGTTGAAAAAACGCTTTGAGCATGAAGGTCTGGACAGAATGCTTGAGGAACTGAGAGTCGTAGATCCTGAATATTATAATCTGGTTGACAAGAAAAACCACCGAAGGGTAATACATGGACTTGAAATCTGCTATCAAACAGGTAAACCATATACTTATTTCCGGAAAAAGAACAAACAAAAACGTCCTTTTAATATCATAAAGATTGCTCTTAACAGGAGTCGTGAAGAACTTTATGATAGAATTAACAACAGAGTGGATAAAATGATGGAGGAAGGACTACTTGATGAAGTCAGGCAGCTTTACAAGTATAGAAATTTAAATGCGTTAAACTCTGTCGGTTACAAAGAGATATTTAATTTTTTAGATGGCATATATACATTGGAAGAAGCCATTGAACACATAAAAAGCAATACAAGACGATATGCCCGCAAGCAATTGACGTGGTATAAAAAAGACAAAGACATATATTGGGTGCACCCAGATGACAAAGAAGAAATAATGAATTACATATCTCAAAAATATGAAAATGGACTCTGAAAACAAACAAAACGCATTTGTTTACTATTGTAAACTCGGCATTAACAAAATTTCCCTGATCGGCAACTGGTATAAGAGCCTGTATAAGGGAAAACCTTGGTATATCAAAACCATATCGGGAATTATCTCACTATTTATAGTTTTCATACTTTATCTCGTTGCCGTAGACATTAATTTCTTATGGTTATTCGGCAAATCTCCGAGTATGAACATGATTAAAAATCCAGTTACAAGCCAGGCATCAGAACTATATAGTGCAGACGGAGTGCTCATAGGCAAGTATTTCAGCGAGAACAGAACCCCAGTAAAATATGAAGAAGTAAATCCTGTCTTTTGGAAAACTCTCATCGCCACGGAAGATGAAAGGTACTATAAACACTTCGGGATAGATTTCCAAGGCGTGGCCGCTGCGGCAAAAGATTATGTCATACACCACGATGCCCGTGGTGCATCCACCATCACTCAGCAACTTGTCAAAAACATGTTCAGAGTACGCACCCAATACTCTACCGGACTATTAGGAAACATTCCTGGCTTGAAAATGCTTATAATGAAGAGCAAGGAATGGATTACGGCAGTTAAGATAGAGATGCTTTTCGATAAGAAAGAAATTCTGACAATGTACGCAAACACGGTTGATTTCGGTTCAAACGCTTTTGGCATAAAAACCGCATGCAAGACATACTTCGGCAATACACCGACAGAGTTAACCACCGAACAGGCAGCTGTTCTTGTGGGCATGCTGAAAGCCACAACATACTATAACCCCAAAATAAACCCGAATAACAGTCTGAAACGACGTAATACAGTCTTGCAAAACCTCGTCACCCACGGACATCTTAGTAAAGAAGAATACGACTCTTTGAAAGATATTCCCATAAAACTTGATTATAGTGTAGAAAGCAACTATGACGGACAAGCGACTTATTTTCGCGAGGCTGTAGCCAATCACCTGAAAGAATGGTGCAAAGAAAACGGTTATGACCTTTATAACAGTGGTTTGAAAATATATACCACAGTAGATACACGCATGCAGAAGTATGCCGAAGAGGCTGCACGCAAACAGATGAAGGTCGTGCAACGCAACTTCAACAATCATTGGGGAAGAACCAATCCGTGGCAGGATGAACATCACATTGAAATTCCCAACTTTATTGAAGGCATAGTACAAAAATTACCCGTATACAAACAACTCGTCCAAAAATATCCCAATAACCCCGATTCTGTAAACTATTGGCTGAACAAACCACATAAAGTCAAGCTATTTGACTATGAGAACGGAACAATTGAAAAAGAAATAAGCACGATGGACTCTATCCGCTATATGACCCGCTTCATGCACTGTGGTTTTGTGGCTATGGAACCAACCACAGGATATGTTAAGGCGTGGGTTGGCGATATAGATTTCGATGCATGGAAATATGATAAAGTAACAGCTATGAGACAACCCGGATCGACTTTCAAACTATTTGTATATACAGAGGCAATGAACCAAGGTCTTACCCCATGCGACAAACGACGTGATTCTTATTTCAGCATGAAAGTATATGATAAGTTCAAGAAAAAGGAAGTCACATGGGCACCGACAAACGCAAACGGATATTTCACGAATGATTCGATGCCTTTAAAAGCTGCATTTGCACAGAGTATAAACTCAATAGCCGTGAAACTCGGACAGGAAGTCGGAATAGACAATATAGTGAATACAGCCCATGCAATGGGTATAGTAAGTCCGCTCGACAATACTCCGGCATTGTCTCTCGGATCCAGTGATGTTAATCTGCTTGAACTTGTGAATGCATACTCCACAGTAATAAATGATGGAAAAATGCACGAGCCCGTGCTCGTGACAAAAATTCTCGACCGCAACGGAAAAGAAGTATACACCGCCCCCACCGAACAGCATCAGGCCATACCATACAAAAGTGCATTCCTCATGCAGCAACTCCTGCAAAGCGGACTGCGGGAGCCGGGAGCAACCAGCATGAGCCTTTGGAGATATGTAGGTAAGCATAACGACACTGAATTCGGCGGAAAGACCGGAACATCAAACAACCACTCCGACGCATGGTTTGTCGGCGTCAGTCCAAAACTTGTTGCCGGTGCATGGGTAGGCGGAGAATACCGTTCTATACACTTCCGTACCGGTGCTCTTGGACAAGGAAGCCGCACAGCCTTACCTATCTGCGGATATTTCTTCGAGTCAGTACTTAATGACCCTGCTTTCAAAGAATATCACGGTAAATTTTCCAAACCAAAAGATGAAGCGGTGAAGTATGACATGTATACATGCAGCAGTTACTATCACAAAAAAGAAGAGGATAGTACAGATATTGACAGTGTTCAAGTTGCAGAAGAAGAAATACTCATTGATGAAAACGGAAATCCGATACAAAAGAAATCCGAAACTACCAATGATAACATTTCAGGTTCTCCCGATGCTCAGCCTAATGGCGAAGCGACTGAAAAAAAGAAAAACAACACAGTCACTTATGACGATGTATATTTCTGATTGCATGCAATAGAGATGACATTAACACCCGATCAAGACAACAAGGAATGGCATGATGCCATGCAAATAATCAATTATACCCGTCGCTCGCTTTTCCTGACTGGAAAAGCGGGGACGGGTAAATCAACTTTTCTTCGCTATGTCGCCGAAAACACAAAGAAAAAGCACGTAGTTCTCGCACCTACAGGCATAGCGGCCATCAACGCCGGAGGGAGTACCCTGCACAGTTTCTTCCGTCTTCCGTTTCATCCCCTACTCCCAAACGACAGCCGTTACAGTCCACGCAACATCCGCCAGACGTTGAAATACAGCGGTGCCCACTGCAAATTACTTCGTGAGGTGGAACTCATCATCATCGATGAAATAAGCATGGTGCGAGCGGATATCATCGACTTCATGGATAAAGTGCTAAGGATATACAGTAGAAACATGCGTGAGCCGTTTGGTGGAAAACAGATGCTATTCGTCGGCGATATATATCAACTCGAACCCGTATTACGTGAAGACGACCGCCGACTGCTACAACCATTCTACCCGTCATCATATTTCTTCGCAGCAAAAATTTTCCATGAGATGCCTCTCATAAGTATCGAACTGCGTAAAGTTTACAGACAGACTGATGCCGACTTCATCGGTATTCTAGACCGTATCAGAAATAACTCAACAACAGTACACGACCTTAAGACGCTCAACTCACGGCTTGGGTCCAAACTTAACGGAAAAGACTCTGACCTTATCATAACCCTTGCCTCACGCCGCACTACAGTAGATTATATTAACGACCGCCAACTGGCTAGCATTAAAGGTCGTCCATCTGTTTTCCATGGCAATATAAAAGGTGACTTTCCCGAGACATCCCTCCCTACCCCGATGGAACTACAAGTGAAACCTGGTGCACAGGTTATATTCATCAAGAACGACAAAGACAAGCGGTGGGTAAACGGCTCGCTGGGTGTAATAAGCGGTATAGATGAGGAAAATGAAATTATCTGCGTGGTTATGGAAGACGGCAACGAGTATGACGTGGAACGTGAGATATGGGAAAACACAAGGTACGTGTTCAACGAGAAAGAGAAAAAAATAGAAGAAGAACAACTTGGCATATATACCCAATTCCCTATACGCCTTGCTTGGGCAATAACTGTGCATAAAAGTCAAGGACTCACATTCCGTAAGGTAAACATAGACTTCACTGGTGGCGTATTTGCCGGAGGACAGACATACGTAGCTCTCAGCCGCTGCACGTCACTCAACGGAATCAGCCTGCGCGAACCGATAAAGATGTCGGATATATTCGTAAGAACAGAAGTCGTGCAATTCGCCCGCCAATACAATAACCGTGGATATATAGACCGGGCGTTGAGCGAAAGCAAGGCCGACCGAGAATATCACGATGCCGTCACAGCATTCGACAATAGAGACTTCGACTCTTTCCTCGACAACTTCTTCAAAGCAATTCACAGTCGCTACGACATCGAGAAACCTGCCGCAAAACGTCTAATCCGCAAAAAACTCGGAATTATACACACTCTCGCAGAAGAAAACAAAAAACTTAAGGAAGAGCAAATCCGGAAAAATGAATTCCTCAAAAAACTTGCCGCTGAATATACCTTGCTTGGCAAAGAGTGTGAAAGAGAACACATGACAGAAGCGGCTATAAAGAACTACGAGAAAGCCATTGAATTATATCCGGAAGCATTTGACGCTATACGGAGGCTGAAAAAACTGAAAACATAACACATAATCTTCAATGCGTGGAAACCCGCTCTAAATAATAAACGAACAAACAAATAGTCCAATGAATAATAATAAACCTATAAAAACAAGAAAACTCATTTTTAACAGCATTAGCACTTTTATTGTCTTTGGCAACATCCGCACTCAACAAAGATAGTATCAAGGCATTTGCCATAGTACCATATAAACAGAACTATATACATTATCATAAAACATGTAGACAGAACTTCACTGATTGATGATGTCCCCGTCCATACAATTAATCGGAACATAATAATAACACCCGACAAATTATAATATAAACACTAATTTATCATTTTTTACACTTTACCCGAATTATATAAATCTCATTTTCATTAGTTGAAAAATACTCTTATATTAACTTTACCCGTTAATTTTTTAGCGGAACAACTGATAATCAGCGGCATGGTGCTTTTTATGAGTTTGCCATAATTGTCAAAGGAGTGCTTCTTTTCAGATTGTTCTATCAATATGTTGCTATATAACAGCTGTATAATTCCAAATCTGAAAAACTAATGACAAAATGATATTAAATCTCACAAAAACAGCAATATTAATTCCGCCAACGGGTTAACTTTGTAAATATTTATCCGCATAATCATATTTCAAATACATTTAACAGCACGCAAATATACCACAAAAAATCTATAAACAAACACTAGTGTCCCGTTAAAATTGTGAATCGGCCGCATAACAAGCTATATATCTGAGTAATACAAACAATTTTAAGGTAAACCGATTTGATTTCGAAACTTAACCCAACTAGCATAAGATGTTATATAAGTGCCTGAATATCAAGAACGGTATTCCGAGAATTTGAGCTCAGATGATACTTCGCGATTTTAACGGGACAGCAGTGATAAACAAAATATTATTACGATACACTTATCCCCCCCAAAACACTACTGTCCACTAAAAATGGACGGGGTTAAAAATTAAATAAATTTGGTTCA
>ERZ777011.1332-NODE-1332-length-26789-cov-3.241453_pt1 | contig 26789 bp, 24 predicted proteins | sample MGYA00374964_ERZ777011 | MGnify/ENA primary metagenome ERZ777011 (study PRJEB29310, sample SAMD00008975) | mouse gut metagenome | study: EMG produced TPA metagenomics assembly of the Metagenome analysis of fecal microbiota from mouse which was promoted... | reverse complement strand
GCATTTACCGCAAATTCTTCTATTTTCCCCGTAATGCGGTCATTGAACCGTGTTCCTATTGAAAAAAGAACATCACAGTTACTGATCGCTGAATTGGCGGCATAGCTCCCATGAATACCTATATTGCCAACATATAAACTGCTCGTGGTAGGAATTGCCCCTTTTCCCATGATAGTTGTAATAACAGGCACGCCTGTCAACTCTGCAAGCTGTGTCATCTCTGTATTTGCATGAGCAATATTCACTCCGCCGCCTATCAGAAAAACAGGCTTCACCGCATGGTTCAAGATGTCCAGTGCTTTATTTAACTGCCCCATGTGTACAGAAGTATTCGGCTTATAACCTCTCACCATAATTTCCTGTGGATAAAAATCGCTACCGTAAGCCCTCTGAACATCCTTTGGCAGATCAACAACAACTACTCCCGGTTTTCCTGTTTTTGCAATATAAAATGCCTTTTTTATAGTTTCTGCCAAATCTTCCCTCTTTCGTACCATCACAGCATATTTACAGATACTTCTTGTAATGCCCACAAAGTCCACTTCCTGAAAGGTATCATTCCCAATAAGGTGTGTCGGCACCTGTCCCGTAAAGCATACTAACGGCACGCTGTCATAATTCGCAGTAGCAATACCCGTAACAAGATTCGTAGCTCCCGGTCCGCTTGTCACAAGACAGACACCAACTTTACCCGTAGAACGTGCATAACCATCTGCCGCATGGATCAAGCCCTGCTCATGACGTGGCAGGATCACATCTATTTCTCTTTCTCCATACAGCGCATTAAACAGATCTATCGCCTGTCCTCCCGGATAAGCGAACAATGTGTCAACTGCTTCTTCTTTTAGTGCTTTCACAAATAAATCTGCACCTGTAATCTGTTTCATAACTTCCTCCATTTCTTAATGCGTGTGCTTGCATGCATAACATATATTTTTTAGGCACTGCCACCTGACAGCGCCAAACCTTACTGATTGATTCCTTCTATAAACATCTGCACACTTTCTTTAATGTACTCATCTTTTTCAACATCTGTAAGCTCTTTTCCAAACGATGCATTCAGAAATGTGTAGCCAAATGTTGCCGAAAATACGGTAAGTGCCAGCGTCTTAAAGTCTTTCTCCGGTATTTTTCCCATCTCACGCATCTTATTCAGGTAATCGGTAAATGTCATCAAAAAAGCCTGTGGAACTTTCATAATGAGCTGTTTGGTTTCCTCATAGAGCTGTGGCGCTCTCAGACCGATTGACAGATTGACGAAATCCGGTGTCATCCTGTCAATATATGCCCTCATGAACATTTCCAAATCTTTCCGCAAATCCCATGTTACATTTTCAAAAATCTCCGGTGTGACATTTGCCCGCCAGCCTGTCTGGTTTGCCCCTTGTAAAACAATATCCTTTTTGCTCTCAAACTTGCGGAACAGGGTACACTCATTTACACCGGCTGCCCTTGCAATCTCTTTTGTGGTTGTTGCGTCAATTATTTTCTGGCTTGTTTCATCCAAGATTACTTCCTCCTTCATGCAAGTACATGCTTTCATATTAGCAGACACAATACAGAAAGTCAATAGGGTATAAGAAAGCACCCCACCTTTTGTAACAGTTATGGCACGTTTTCAAACAACGAAATTTTGATTATTCCATATACTCCTAAAATTTTTGCTATATTATCAGCTCAATCATTTTATCTATTTCTTCATCAAAACAATTTATGTTTGAACGAATTTCTGAACATTTTGCTGAATCATACACAATTCTTTTTCCATTCTTCTCAAAAAAGAATAAACCATTACCCTCTGTTTCCTTTTTTGCATGAGCCAAATTATTTCTTTCTGTTATAATTTTTTTAAGATATGTATCATAAAAATCTTTACGATACTTTTGTTCGGGATAATGCATATTAAAAATGTGTTGAACAATTCGAGCCAATTTTGCAGAATCTACTAAATAACTATTTGTTAAAGCATTTGTCAAGAAATTAGCTTCCCGAAAAGAATCACATTTCTTTTTATTGTCATCTATTTGCTTAACTATTAAATCATATGCATATTTATCTATTTCCTTCCCTTTTTCCGTGCCAGAATAAGAAGAACAAAATTTCATAATTACAAAGCGTAATTTTTCATCAAATTCACTCAAACTGTCTACTAAAATTCCTCTTGTAGAAACTATATCTTCCATCCTCCTAACAGCCTTATCAATCAATTGTTCCACCTTATTTTCAAATAGTATATCATCTCTTGATGAAAAATACACGCCTTCAAATATCCCCATTCCCATTTCATTTCTTATTTTATCTACACCGTCCGAAGAATAAAACAACGCGTCTGACAGAATATTTTTATCACGTATACTTTGTATAGCATTAGTACCTTTGGTATTATGATCTAATTTTAAATCAACGAGAATTAAATCATATTCACAAATTGCCGTCACTTCATTAATTTTATCTGTACTATCATAACGTTTAAAATCAACAACAAAATTTTTACCCGTTAGATATTCCTCAATATTTTCTTTATTTGTTTCATACCACTCCTCATTATCCTCAAACCATAGAATGTTAAATTTCATACTCATTGTCGTACCCTCATATCAATTTTGAATCCTGATTTTACATTTGTATCAATCGCAACAGTTCCACCCATATCTTCAATAATTTTTTTTACATGAGCTAACCCCACTCCCGAACCATTTGTTGTTGTGTAACCCAGTTCAAAAATTTTCTCTGATTGAGTAATATTGGAATTTAATCCAACACCATCATCTATAAAACTAATAATAGTTTCTTTATCAGTCCCCATAACATTAATAACAATATTATGAGCCCTAGCTTTCAAAGAGTTATATACAATATTTTCTATTAATATACCAAATTCCATTGGATTAAACTGTAATATATGCGTTTGGCCATCACTTCTAATTTCAATGTTTAAAATTTCTCCTGTTCTCGGAAAGAGTGCATCCTCTATGTATTCACACAAGAAATCTACAATATTATCCTCTATCTTTCCCTTTTTAATATCATAGTCCGCATGGCATACAATGTTATATGTGCTACTAATCTTCTGCGTTGCTTTCATAATTTCAAACAATCTCTTGCTAATTTTAATATATTCCGGAGTTCCTTCCCAACGACGCATTTCCTTTATCACTTTATCTAGATTAGTTTTTATGCTTTTTGCATACGTATTTATCATATGGAGTGATTCTACTGCATTTTCATATTTGGGGTTTGCCAAATTTCGTAAAAACAATGCTTGCCGATGTGTCGTTTCTAACTCCCTCTCTGTTTGTGTCAACTTTTCTGAAACTTCTTCTGCCTTCCTTATAACATCTGCCTTTTCTTTTTTGATTTTTCGATCATATTTCTCTATTTTTTGAGCTAATTTCTGCAAATCATCACTTTTCAATTCCTCAGCCATTCGTTTTAATTGGCTAATTTCCTTTGGTTGATCATTTTCTCTTTTTTCATCAACTATCTCAAACAATTCTGGATTACAATTTACAGAAATTAACAATTTCGATTTTTCATACTCCGTTATATAGTTTAATATATCACTCCTTATTTCTTCCGGTTCAATAGACCTACCACTTTCTTGATCTGGATCTCCCCAATTAATCAGTCCTACTACATACTTTTCTAATGGGCGTAATGCATATTGAATAAAAAAATCAACCAACTCAAAATATGTAGATGTCTTTATAAATCCGCCATCACGACTTGTTGTCTCTCGTAAATAGTCACTACTTCCATATATTTCAATGCGACCCATTAAATCACGCGTACCAAGGTTTCTATTATACCCTTGAGCTTTTCTCTTATCTATTCCAAACACATCATCTCCTGGTTCTCCATAAGGCATGATTCTAAAACCATTTTTATAAATAAAAATGGTGCCATATTGCCCTTGTTTCATTCCCATTATCTTTCTAAAGTTAATTTTTGCTGCTCGATTCAGCTGAAATAGTCTTATTTTTATATTCTGTAAAGTGGAAAATGGATTTTTTTGCTTTAATTCAAACAAAAATGTTCCTCTATCATACATTGATGAAGTGATCATTTCCCCATTTTCTGAAATCTCTACCTTAATCTGAGTAGTCTTAATATTTAGAGTCTCAAAAACGTAATTTACAACTATTCCATTAACAATATTTTGTCCGCTGGCAGCTATTTTGTTTTCTAATTCATCTATTTTTTTTCTCTCTATCTGATCACTATCTATTTCTTCATCACACTTAATGTATATGTTAAACTGATCGTCTTTACTTAATTCTGCATCAGGATTCACCATTTTAGATAGAGACTTTTTCAATTCTAACAGAGTATTCCTATTCCATTCACTTCTTAATTCAAAAATTTCGATTGTAGTTCCACATTCAAAACCACTAGGCAATTCTAAACAAATTCCATGTCTAACAGGCACATTTATAAATTCTTCTTTAGAATCAATTTCAAAATCAGACCAATCTACTTCTATATAATTTATCTCAGCATCTCCGTTTTTTTTTGAAAACAGTTTCAGATTTTTTCCTAACCGATCACATGAAAAACGTCCTACTCCTTTTGCTCCGGCATATACTCGTTCTGCAAAATTATCTCTATATGTTCCCGCCCGTTTGCCCTCTATTTTTTCCGAGTACGCTACAAAAAGCCATTTGTCTTGAATATCCTGGCCATTCATGCCATGCCCATCATCCGAGATAATTATTTTGCTATTTTCCGAATATATATTTTTAAATTCTATAACAACATTTTTAGCACCAGCATCATAAGAATTTTTTACCAACTCAAATATAGCAATAAATTCATTGGTAATCAACTCCCGGCCAATAATATTCTTTAACCCTGTACTAACTTTGAAATTCCAATCCATTCTCTCTCCTGTTAATCAGTTCAATCAATGCCTTTCCCACCTGTTCTGCAAATAAAGGTGGGATTGCATTTCCTACCTGTGAATACCTAGGTACTTCAAGTTTTCTAGCCTGTCCCCCTGTCGTATACTTTCCTTTAAATTCAAACCAGTCTGGAAAACTCTGTATTCTTGCGCACTCTCTGACTGTCATAATTCTAGGTTCTAAATAATGTATGTAATCATCTGGATGGCTTGTTATAGTATTGCATACTTGCTGTGCATCCAAAACCGTCACTCCTCTTTTTTTAAGTTCAGCAATATTATCTTTTTTCCCAGATAGCCTTCTTCCTCTATCACATTCTCTTAACATTCTCTCAAATAAGATTACTGTGTTCTCACGGTGATTGGCAAACCTATGGCTATCTGGTATCTTTTGCTCATTAACTCCAAATCTTATAAAGCGTTCATACTGGCTAATCGGTTCACCATATAATCCAGATTTAAAATTCAAGCAATCTGGACAATCAACTTCTCCATTTGCCTTTAACAAGTCCCCTATCGCCTCTGAAATCGGAATATTGACTTTAAGACCTTTTTTTTCTAAAAAATCATCTCTATTATTTTTTAATATTGTAAAAAATTCTTTAGCCTTTCCATTTAAACATCCCACCAAAATAAATCTTCTTCTTTTTTGTGGCACTCCATATTCTGAAAAGTCGATAATCTCATCTTTCAAATCATATCCCAACTTTTTCAACTTTTTTATTATATACACTGACGCAGGAATTCCTTTTTTATTATTATTTCTCTCATCTTTAAAAGCAATGGTAAAGCCATGAACATTCTCAAAAAAAATATATTCCGGTCTTACCAATTCTACAAATCTCACATATGAATTTACTAACTGATTTCTTTTATCCTTAGCATTTCTTTGTCCCGCCATAGAAAATCCTTGACACGGAGGACCTCCAACTACTAATGGTATTTTCCCTCTTAACCCTTCTAATTCTTCCCTGTGCTTCTTCAAAAGCTCATTTATATCATGATTTTCTGTTTCGATCCAATCAACCCATTCAAAATGTCTTAACTGATCAATTAAATTATACTTAAGTGTTGCAAAGGCATCTTCATTTTTTTCAACAGCAAACGCTCCTCTCCAGCCTGCATTATGCAAACCCAAAGAGAGTCCCCCACATCCTGCAAAAATATCAATATATTTTTTCTCCACAACTGTTTCTCCTTACAACTGCTACGAATTTCGGATAAGAGTACTGAAATGAACAAACCAAAATTATAGCATCACTATGCTCGTTTGTTACTGCTAAACAAATGTATTCACTTTCTTCTGAAAAGCACAATTTTGAAGTAACATTTTGAAGGAAATCCACTGGTTGACAAATGTTTTTTTTAAATCTATCAAATTGCTCATCTTTTAGAATAGCAGTATCTATTACTTTATATTTTTGACGCTTATAATTCCTCTGTTGCGCGTTCCATGTTTTGTCCTGCAATTGTTCAAAATTATCTACATCACAGAAAAAATAAGCAGTGTTATTCATAAATTCACTCCTATTTACATCAATACTTATAAGTATTCCCTTTCGGTGTGAAAATATGATGGAAGCTAAAAATTCCCATCATTATTTTAACACAATTAAATGACTCTTTCAATCTTATTTTCCCTTCATTTATTTCATTTCATCAAATCCGTTGTCAGTCCAAATTTGGATTCAACCTCAAACCTTACCCCGTAGATTATAATTTTCTCAATTAGACAGCCCACAATCTACTCCTTATATTCGAAAGATTCTTTCTTACGGTAAACATCCTTGCTGTTCAGCTATGTGCCTCGCCGTTTTCCATACACACTCAGGACGTTCTCCTGTTAAAGATCACCTCTTCTGAGCAAACTAAAAGGGAATGCCCACAACACTTGACATTCCCTTTTTACGGCTGACTTTTCTATTGTTTTCCAATCTTTCTAACACTTTTTCTGTAAAATAACAGGTATTTTCACTGACTACCAATCTCTAATATCTTCGTTTGAAAAAGTATCAAGTTTTAGATGTCAACCCCACCGCTACTTCACAGCTTTTCTAATCACATTTCAGCAAACCATCTGTTAAAATACAATCAATTTTTATCGTATTTTCAAAAACAGATATTATTTCTTTTCTCTAGTGTTCATCCTAATACCAAAAATCTAAATTTGTAATTCTGCTTATTCACATCAAGGCTCTTTCGAAAATGGTGTAGCAGTGGTGTAGTAAGCGCCTTATCAAACCATAAAATCATTGATTTTACAAACTTTTCCAGAACATTTCAAGATATTGCCGTGGCAGACGAAAAGTATCTTAATCATAGGTTTCATTCTCCTTGCTTGCCCCGAAATACAATGTTTTGCAAGTATCTCGTCTTGTTGTAAATTGCTCGTAAAATACGGAATATGCCAAATCAGAGCAGATTTTAGAAAGTTGTTGCTACTACTTTGTAATAAAATCAGCAGTAAAAAAGCATTGAGATACTACTATGTGATTGTTCTATTGTTTTGAATTTGATTTGCTAAGTCATTATACTTCTTTGCTCTCAATTTCAAATTCGATGCTATGAACATCATAAAATCCTTCACCAATGATTGGATGCCATTATCACTTTTATTTTTTTCGTCATTCTCTATATTTTTTATTATATAATCTGTATTTTGAACACAGTGGCAAGTTTCCTCATCCAGTTTTTCAAAGCTCTCTTTGGATGGATACATCATTTTAAACTCGCCGTTCTTATCAAAATTCGGTCCCGAGTAATCGCCAGAAAAAGCATAAAACTGTATTTTTCCAAAATCAACATCTATCTTTTTGTTTTCATCACAATATAAAGATTGAAATGCAAGCATATAAACAAAACCGCCTATACTAACCTCCATCCACTTATGATTTTTTGTCCAAGGAGTTGTTCCTTGTTTAGGCAAAAGAGCAATGGCAGTTTTTTTACGCCACTCCGACTTTATTTTTTTATAATAATCTGTTATCAAATTTTCGTAAGCGTCGTCTTGCAGATGAGGTATAATGTGAAAATTAAGATGCTTTCTATTATCATCAAATGAGTACCAGACCATATCTGTATTATAATTAACTTCTGTCATGTTTCGCATACTGTTTGCATAATAACCGTTATAAGTAATACAATCTTTATTTTCGGCAATGTCGTTTCCGCCCCGCATTGTCTTAACTTCATCTCTCACGCCTGCATTTTGTATATATTTTAACATTTTCATTCCTTCTTTCTAAATTTTATCATACCATTTCTCCCGTCATTTTTCTACTAAAATAATACGCTCCAACCAATGCGGACGTACACATTCTTAGTAACCAAAATATCTGAATATCCCAATAGTAATGAATGTTTTAGGATTCACACAAAAAGAACCCTGTTCATCCAAGCACAGGATTCTTTTTATATTATTCCCTCGCGTCTCGCGCTGCTTTCCTTACCCGATTCTCTCCATCACGCACTCAGCCTGAAAAGGCTTCACGACAAAAGCGTCCGCTCCGAGCTGTAATGCCTTCCTCACGTTGCTTTCCTGCGCCATTGCTGAAAGCATTACCACCTTTAGTCCGGGATGCTCTGTTTTTATCCTTCTCAATACCTCCAGCCCGTCCATACCCGGCATATTAATGTCAAGCAGACATACGTCTACGGTCTTTTCCCGCAGTACGCTCAGGCACTCTTTACCGTCCCTTGCCTGCAAAACGGTATGACCCCGGTGAGTCAGCACTTCCTCTAGAATCGTTCTCATAAAATCAGCATCGTCGACCACAAGCACCTTTTTGCTTTCTCCCGATACCGGAAACGGAACATAGTCAAAAATACTGTCCACCTGACTTTGGTTCAGGACCAGATCAGCATTTTTCTCTGATTCCTGTCCCTCCTGGACTTCTCTTTTATAGGACGGTCTGATGCCTAACAGCTCGTCGGCGCTCACCCACAACACCTCTGAAATCAACGGTATCATGGCAATATCCGGATATGACACCCCCATCTCCCACCTTGATACGGCCTGAGGTGTAACGTTCAGCTTTTCCGCTAATTCCGCCTGTGTCATATTCTTGTTCTGACGCTTGCTCTTGATCACATCTCCTATATTCATCGCTTTTCTCTCTTTCCGCACTGTCGACATAATGCAATTTCTTTCATATGATACGTTCAGATTATCATACAAAAAGAATCTGCGTCAATCAATTGGCGATTGAGAGATTCGGTTTTAACTCAACGAAAAATTCCCCCTGTTCCACATACCCTCCGGGGAAAGCGTATCCACGCCAGTCATTTTTTGTTCTGCCCATATATATTGTTTCCCTACATCCTCCCGTCCAGCAGCCCGTACAACTCCTCCAGCGTTTCCGTACTGTTGACCTGCGCCCTCAGCGCCGCGCCGCCGTGAAGCCCCGCTGTGTACCACGACACATGTTTGCGCAGCTCGCGCACCGCGATGTATTCCGGTTTATACTGGACCATAAGGGAAGCCTGTTTTTTTATCATGGCGATGATCTCCGAGGGCGACGGTCTGTCGGGTATGGGCAGTCCCGCAAGAGCCGCAGCGATTTCCCTGAAGATCCAAGGATTGCCCTTTGCGCCCCTCGCGACCGCCACGCCGTCGCAGCCGGTTTCGCGTAACATACGGACGGCGTCCTCTGCCGTAAATATATCTCCGTTTCCGAACACCGGAATACCGACGCGCTCCTTGACTTTTTTTATTATGTCCCAGTCAGCGCTGCCCGAATAAAACTGGTCCCTCGTGCGTCCGTGAACCGTGAGCGCCGCCGCTCCCGATTCCTCCATGATATGCGCGAACTCCACCGCGTTTATATGTCCCTCGTCAAATCCCTTTCGGAATTTCACGGTTACGGGGCATTTCACGGCGGCGGACATTTTCTCAATTATCCTGCCGGCAAGCGCCGGATCCTTCATAAGCGCCGAGCCTTCGCCGTTGTTCACTATCTTCGGAACGGGACAGCCCATATTTACGTCGATTGCGGCAAACCCCAGATCCTCAAGGCGCGCCGCGATCTCAGCCATTATATCCGGATCTGAGCCGAAAAGCTGCAAGGCGACCGCTCCCTCCTCCGGCTCACGCCTCAGAAGAATGTCGGTATTGCGGTTATTATAAAGCACCGCTTTGGCGCTTACCATCTCCGTGACGGTATATGAACTGCCCTGTTCCCTGCAAAGCAGCCTGAAGGACAGATCGGTCACTCCCGCCATGGGCGCGAGCATTATATTGTTCTCAAGTTCAACGCCGCCTATTTTCATTGTGTATCGGGTTCCTCTCCCAGACAGAACACCCTGTAATACATCTCAAGAGCAAGGAACGTGTCCTTCTTTTCTGTTTGAAGTCTTTTGACCTTGAGTGCCGCGCCGATCTCGTCATAGAGAAGATCACCCTCGTCCGCCTCAGTCCGCAGAAAAAGAGTTCCGTCCGCGTCAAACTCGACCGTTAATATCCCGCCCACGTCCTCTGTAAAAAGCACGCACATTATTTTCAGCTCGTCCTTAACGCTCTGCGGCAGCCCGTCAAAAGCCTCGTTCAGATAAAATTTTTTATCGTAGGCGCTCGCCGCGCACAAAACCTCGTTTTCTTCCATCGTTTAGCTCCTTTTGTCAGGTATATCCGTATACTCCGCGCACAGATACCTCTCCGGCGCGGATATTTTCTGTATTTCCGTCCGCATCCTCCACGATAAGCTCGCCAGAATCGCTGATACCGAGCGCCCTGCGGCGTTTTTCGGTGTCCGCGTCTATTATCATCACCTCGGCGTTTTTATTTACAAGCGCCGCCTCGTACTCGACCCGCAGCCTGCGCATATCCTTGTCTTCCATAAAAATCTTATAGCATCTCTCAAAATGCTTTCCGAATGACGCGACGATCCTGCTTCTGCTGACCTTATGCCCGCATTCGGCAAAAAGTGAAGTGGCTTTATCCCTTATCTCCTCCGGAAAGCTGTCGTTGTTCACGTTTATTCCGATTCCCACTGCGACATAATTTATACATTCCATATCGGTGCTCAGCTCAACAAGGATTCCCGTAAGCTTGCGCCCGTTTACCACAATATCGTTGGGCCACTTTATCTGTGCGGGAAGTCCAAGCTCCTCGCGCACCGCAGCCGCCACTCCCATAGCCGCGACAAGCGTTATCCCCGCCGCCTGCTCGGGCGTTATATCGGGTCTTAGCAGAAAAGACATCCATATACCACTGCCCGCCGGAGACTGCCACATTCTGCCGTGTCTTCCGCGCCCGGCGCTCTGGCTCTCGGCTATGGCAAGAAGCCCCTCCCTGCCGCCATGCTCCGCCTGTCTTTTTATCTCGTTGTTGGTGGAATCGACCGTTTCAAAATAAAGAATATCCCTGCCGAACCATTCGGTTTTAAGGAGGCTGTGAAGCTCCTCCGCCAAAAGCACGTCAGGGCTGTCTTTAAGCTTGTAGCCGCGGTTCCTCACCGACTCTATCTCATATCCGCTCTCCTTGAGCGCGTTGACAGCCTTCCAGACTGCCGTGCGCGACACTCCGAGACGTTCGCAAAGCTCCTGCCCCGACACATAACCGCCGCTCTCCTTGAGAATTGAAAGAACCTTTTCCTTCATTTTAAAGTCCTCCTATGGCGATTCTGCTCGCATACGCGATACCCGTCAGCAGCAGACCGAAAAAAATCATTATGATTCCCGATATGCGGCGCTCCGTCATAAGATGCTTTATCGCCGTGAGCAGATTCATCGCCGCCCCCAGCAGGAAAATAAGAGGAAACATCCATTTGTTGTTCTGCGTGTCGAGAAAAGTTATAACGGCAAGCACGACCGCGCTGATACCTATCGCCACATTGAGAAAATCTATGATAATCCTTATTGCTTTTTTAAGTTTGCCGCCGGAAGAAGCCATATCCCGTACCGTCCCTCAGACAAAAAGAACACCTTTCGTCCGCGTATTTCCTTTCTTTTTTCTGTAAAAACGGAGCAAGAAATCACTCCCCGCCGCGTTCCCTTAAACAAACAAAAAATCCTGCTGTGCAGGATTCTTTGCCTGTGGCGTGCCGATTAAACGGCATGGTTATGCGCCGCACATTTATTATATGATACTATAAATTCCCCAATGTTGCAACCATCACCGCTTTAATTGTGTGCATTCTGTTTTCCGCCTCGTCAAAAACGACCGACTGCGCCGATTCAAACACTTCCTCTGTCACTTCCTTTTCCTTAACGGCGGGCAGACAGTGCATAAATATCGTTTCGGGCTTTCCCGTTTTTGCCATAAGCGCCGAATTTATCTGATAGGGCGTAAGAAGCGCTATCCTCTCCGCCGCCTTATCCTCCTCGCCCATCGAGCACCACACGTCCGTATAAAGCACATCCGCGCCCACAACCGCGTCGGTCGAATCCGTTATCGTGACAGAGCTGCCGGATTCCTTTGCGTAGCCCTTGCAAAGCTCCACAAGCTCCTCGCCGGGGAAAAGCTCCTTCGGCGCGATGATCGTAAAATTCACTCCCATTCTCGCGGAGCCTATCATAAGGCTGTTCGCCATATTGTTGCGTCCGTCGCCGAGATACACGAAATTAAGTCCTTTAAGATGTCCGAAATGCTCCTTCATCGTAAGAAAATCCGCAAGTATCTGCGTGGGATGATATTCGTCGGTAAGTCCGTTCCAGACCGGAACGCCGCTGTACTCGGCAAGCTCCTCGACCGTTTTCTGCGAGAAGCCCCTGAACTCAATTCCGTCAAACATTCTGCCAAGAACCCTCGCCGTGTCCTTTACGCTCTCCTTATGTCCGAGCTGTATGTCGTCTTTTCCAAGATACTCCGGGTGCCCGCCCTCGTCAATGCAGCCTATGGTAAAAGAGCATCTTGTTCTCGTCGACGGCTTCTCAAAAATAAGCGCTATGTTCTTTCCGGCAAGACTTTTGCCCGTGATCCCCTTCTTTTTCTTAGCCTTAAGTTCAGCCGCCAGCTCCAGAAGATAATCTATCTCCTCCGCCGTAAAATCCTTAAGCGTAAGAAAGCTTCGTCCTTTTAAATCCATACTCAATGCTCCTTTCCTTATATATGAGTCGTTTTTCAACTCATAATGGTATCCTCGCAGAGGGTTTCCTTGTATATGCGCCGCCTCCCAGCGCATAATGTTATCCTCGCAGAGGGTTTCCTTATATAAATACAAAATAACCCCCTGACGGACTTTTGTCAAGGGGTATTTTGTATATTATTCGCATTTTATGAATATTTATTCATTTATGCGCGCTGTTTTATTAACTGGCTCTTATTTGCGTTGATGCGACACGGCTCTATTCAATCCCGTTAAACTCCTTCATACGTTGTACTCCGTCGCACTCCGCATAAAATTCAGCCATAAATCTGTCTTCACTGCGGTCGAATTTCATTGAGCGCATCGCGTCGTACCATTCGTTATCTGGTCCCTGCCACTCGATGTTCTTAAAAAAAGCGCTGCTGTAAAAAACTACATACGCCTCCTTATTTTTGCGCGCCACGGCGTTTGCAATCATCCGTTTCACAAGCTTTTGCCTGTCATCCTTGCTTAGCTGCCTGCAAGCGCTGCTCTGTGAAAGAAACACCTCCATAAGCTCCTGCTCCTTGAAGGTCTTAAATGCGGCGTCGGTAACCTCATGGGGAGGAAGCTCTGAGGACATATACATATCCATCATTATTCCGGCATAGTCGTCCCTATCGGACAGGCTTTTTACGGCGTCCGAATGACCGGTCCACATCTCAAAGGCAAATTCCGCCTCCTCCCACATATCGACCGTCTCAGTATTTTCACGGATATATTCCAAAGAATCTTCTATCAGCTTTTGAACCTCTTCGTTATTCTTTGACCCGGTACGCGAACTGCTTTTTGAGTCGGTGCAGCCGGACAGCAGCAATGCCGCCGCGCAGACGCAAAGGAACAAGCCAACCCTGATTTTTTTCTTAATCATATAAAAACCTCCCTACTTATAATAATATGTTATACCTGACTCCATGCCGCTGTACACGTTGGCATAATGTAATACCATAGGACCTCCGCCCCATTTGGAAATAAACCTGTAAGATACATAAGCCGTGCCCGGAATCTGATATAATGTCGTGCTCACCACCTTGGCGGAATGTCTTCCATTGTTCCAATGCGCGATCTCATTAGCGCGGCTGGGCATAGTTTCCTTATGGTATACCGGGTCTGTGATTAACTCCGAAGGAACCGAACGAAGCGTATATCTTTGATATTTGGAAGCGTATGTGTCGCTAAGCCAGGCATATGAATGACAGTTGAATGTACTGCTCGCGGAGCTTATAATTCGCACACCTGGTGTCTCCGACACTATTGAAGACCACTGCTCCATATCACACATAATAGTTTTTTCCGCTTCTTTTACAATAAATGAACGACCACTCGGACTTTTCAGCGTCACATAATGATATGTGCCGTCATCACCTACAAAATCCCTTGACGGCTCAGAATATGTCTGCATGATCTGCTGATTTGAAATAAACACGCTTGACGCTTCATATCCGTATATCTCTGACGCTCCTTTTTCCTCTGTTTTCTCAATTACAAGCTCTATTATCTCCTCCTGCTCTTCAACAGTAAGCGCGTCGCTTTTCACAAGCATTATCATCTCAAGCAAATCGCAGATATGCTTCAATCTGGCATTGGCTCTGGCGGCTGCCAGCAGCTCCTTATTCTCTATAATATAATTAGCGTTTTCAGCCAATACCGCCTCGTCTATTTTTAAATCATACGGCTTCTTTTCCGGAAGCTTATAAGTATCATATTCGCTCTTTACCGTACTCAGGCAGTCCTCCCGAGCAAGCAGCGCCTTCAAGGCGTTGCACTGACTTACTAAAACATCAAAGCCCTCCTGCATATCCGTGTACATATACATAGTTCCAAGAAGAGGATATTGTTCTACTGCCCTTAATAAATCATATGTTGTCATTGAATTAATCGCAACATATGAAAGCTGACAAATATCGACTCTGTCCTCCATAAGATACAACTCGTCCCATTCTTCATCTTCCGGCGTGACAGGATATATTATATCGTTTTCGCTTAATCCGGCAATTTCCGGAGCTTTTGCCGCCTCCTTCTGAATATTACCGTTTGCCGCCACGGTTACATGATTCGGATATGCAAATAAGTTAATCAGCATTATTCCAACATTTAAGCCAAGGAAAATCTTATTCATTTTTAATCCTCCAAGTACAGATTTACATCTCAATACATATCTGTATCTTGAGATTTGCACCGAATCTCAAAATTCTATATCTTCATTTACCTATTTATCATATATTATTTTCCAGAATATTTCAACAGCTTATTCAGATATACACATAAAAATTCCCCCGCAGGATACCCACAGTTCAATAGCGGGTATCCGCGGGGGATAAAAATACATATCCTCGTTTATTTGATTTACTGTTCCGCTTTTTTCGTCACATCGCCGCCGACTTCGACAAGCGACTTGGCAAGTCCGGCAATACCTTGGATCTCCGAAGGAATTATGATCTTGGTCGCCTTGCCGTCAGCCGCCTTCGCAAAAGCCTCAAGGCTCTTTAGCGTAAGCACGGCGCTGTCTGCGCCAGCCTCGCGGATAAATCTGATACCTTCGGCATTCGCCATCTGTACGGTCCTGATCGCCTCAGCCTGACCTTCTGCCTCGCGGATAGTAGCCTCCTTTTTGGCTTCGGCGCGGAGAATAGCAGCCTCCTTTTCAGCCTCCGCCTCAAGAATGGCGGACTGCTTCTTACCTTCGGCTACGGTTATGCTCGCCTTCTTCTCGCCCTCCGCTCTCGTTACAGCCTCGCGGCGCTCGCGCTCCGCCTTCATCTGCCTTTCCATCGCGTTCTGAATCTCGGCGGGAGGAATGATATTCTTGAGCTCCACGCGGTTTACCTTGATTCCCCAAGGGTCAGTCGCCTGATCGAGCGCAACGCGCATCTTGGTATTGATTATTTCTCTTGAGGTAAGCGTCTGGTCCAGCTCAAGCTCGCCGATGATATTTCTCAAGGTAGTGGCAGTCAGATTTTCGATAGCCATAATGGGATTTTCAACTCCGTAAGCATAAAGCTTCGGGTCAGTGATCTGAAAATAAATTACAGTGTCTATCCTCATCGTTACGTTATCCTTGGTGATAACCGGCTGAGGAGCGAAATCCACAACCTGCTCTTTAAGGCTTACACGCCTTGCCGCTCTGTCTATGAACGGCACCTTAAAATGCATTCCGACCGACCATGTAGCCCTGTAAGCTCCAAGCCTTTCGAGTATGACTGCGTGCGCCTGCGGAACTATTTTGATGCAGGACGCGATTATTATCAGTACAAGCAGGGCTGCCGCTCCGATCGCGACTCCCTCCCCTACTGTCAAAGCTGCGAAAATCATCATATCCTTTATCTCCTTTCCTTATACATGCGCTGTTTTTCAGCGCATATTGTTCACCCTAAAGCGTTTTCTCTTCGCTCTCGCGAAGCCGTTTCACTATTAATTTTACTCCGGAAATATTTACGATCTCAACCATTGCGTCCGCCGGAATTATTTCGGCGTCGTCCTCGGCGCGCGCCGTCCATTCCTGTCCGCCGACAACGGCGCACCCTGTCTGCCTGTTATTGTCTATCTCGGAAACGACCTTCGCCTTTCTTCCTATAAGTCCTTCAACATTAGTCTTTGCCGAACCTATTTTGAATATTTTGGTAAAAACAGGTCGTGTAAAAAAAAGCAATACAAGCGATACCGCAAAAAATGCCGCTATCTGCGCAAAAAGCGGAAGCTTGAACAGCGCCATCACAAAGGCAACTAACGCTCCGCCCGCGAACCATATCGTCGTAAGAGTTGGAGTTATCAATTCGCATACGACAAAAAGCACAAGCACGCCAAGCCACACCCAGATAACAGGTTCCATAATTTTTCCTCCTATCCGTATAAGTAACTATCCACGACATCGCCACGCATCAAAACGCGTAACTCTGCCAGTTGTTTTTAGTATACTTTATTTTATGCTTTTTTTCAATATGATAAAAAATCCAGTCAGATTTTGTCAGATTTTGAAAACATCATGCCGTCGATGATACACCCATCCACGGGCATACCGTTATAAATACCATGTATTACAATAACTGTGCCCCTTTTATCCGTCAAGCTTTTTGAGAAAACGATCCAGCTCATTAAAATCATTTACAATATCACCGGAATAAACCTCGTTATCCCTGTTAAACAGAACCGTGTCTATTCCTGATTCTTGCGCAGCTTTCAGATTTTTAGCGCTGTTATCGACAAAAATACATTCCCGCGGGCTGCACTGCAAATGCTCCGTCGCATAGGTAAAAATCCGGCTTTCAGGCTTGCGCATATGGACTTCCCCGCTGACAATGCAATCTTTAAAATATTTTTGAAGTCCGTGCAATTCAAATAAATATTTGCTCCATTCCTTCACATCGTTTGAAAGCAGTACAAAATCGTATTCCTTATAATTGCTTTCCGCAAATTTCAGGAAATCCGGATCGAGCGTCAAAAAATTAGTCAGATAATCGCGCGCCGATTCCGCCGGGGCAGCATAGCCAAGCAATGACAAAAATTCATCGGAGCTGAATTCTCCGTTTTGGACTTTCGTAAATAAGCCCTCCTCACGAAAAGCCCTTGTGAGCCTGTCGTATTCTTTTCTGTCAAAATGCTCAAATGTGTACGGAATAAAATATCCTTTGCTTTCTTTTATGATTACTCCATACATATCAAGCAGAAGTATTCTCTTTTTTGTCATGGAAATAATTTATCCTCTCATCCAAAATATCTTTTATTATACAGAGAAATGCCCGCGTTTGCAATTAAGACTTTTCTTTTGATTATGTATTAATTTCGCGGGCAAAATAAAAAACCGTCCCATCACCCTGCGGGCGCTGAGACGGTTCCCTATTGAATCATTCTTTTTTAAAACATATAAAAGCAGTGATTGTTGATTATAGTGTACTTTGTGTAGCGGGCGTAATTCGCTTTCTTTACGCTGATAAAGAATGCGTAGTCCTCGATGTTGTTCTGACCGGACAAGGCCTTTACCGCCGCATCGTAGCAGCCCCTTACATTGAGCTGTTCGTTAGTCATGTTGAGCACCTGCTGAAACCTTGCGGAAGGCGCGCCGTTTTCCGCAACTCCGGTAAACTGACCGGGCGCGTATATTACGCTCGCGATAGTATTCTGAGAAAATCTCGGTGAAAGCACACGGTTAAGCACCACGTTCGCAACCGCGAGCTGTCCGTGCGCAGGCTCCCAGCCTGACTCCCAGTATACGATAGCCGCAAGGAGGTGTATCTCCTCAGGCGTAGCCGCGTATGCTCCCCTGACGCTTCCGGTGGTAACTGAGCTGTTCTTCTTCGCCGCTGCCGCCGCTGCTGCCGCTGCTGCCGCCGCCTCATCTGCCGCTTTTTTGGCTGCCGCCGCCGCTTCCTCCTCCTGACGCTGCTTTTCCACCTCGATGGAAATAGCGGTGTCAAGACCGTAATTAACGATGATGTCCTCGGAAAGGATATAACCGTATTCGTCCTTGTACGAAACCATAAAGAATCCGTTCACGCTGTCAAGCACTTCGACCTCGCCGCCCCCGGCAATCGTGCCGAGCTGACGCGAGCTGCGTGAAGCGCCGTCGTAAACCGCCGCTCCGCCGTCCACAACCTTTGTCGTCTTGTGTCCGAGCGTGGAAGCTATGACCTCTGCTTCTTTTCCGAAAAGAACATTTACATTCCTGACATATCCGGTAATACCGCCGGACGTTATCTTGCTCCATTCCTCGCCTGCTTCAACTACCTCTCCCTCGCTTCCCGAATACATAACTCCGAGAAGTTCGGAAGTAAAATCCGGCTCCGCGTAAATGCAAAGCCTTTCGCTGGTATAAGATACTATTTTGTTGTCGTAATCACCTTTGTCAATATTTCCTTCAAATTTATCGACTGCCTCTGTCAAAGTAAGTGTGCTTCTGTATACGACGTTCAAGTCCGCAGATACTACTTCTTCTTCGGTGATTGATACGGTATTATCCTCCGTCTGCGATTCCGATTTATCAGCGCTGTCTACGGCAGCCGTGATATCCGAACCGTACTCTGTCATGCCGCCCTGGGCTTCCGCCATGGTGACCGCTCTGCTATCGGAAGTATTGCTAATACCGGCAAAAACAGCCTGCACGACCAGTAGCAAAGCTAACACAGTGAGCACCGCTGCCTTCTTGCTTTTGAATCTCATATTAACCTCCAATATTATAAGTTCTTTCTTATAAAGATTAAATGTTACAAAATTATTAAATTTTGTTACAAAGTATTCTAACAGATTTAACAGACTTTGTCAAACCCTTATCTTCGACAACTTTTCACTCCCCTCCAAAGCCTTATTTTATCGGGCTTTCAGCTCTCTCTGCCTTGCCGCCTCATACAAAAGAACTGCGGTCGAAACTGCCGCGTTCAAGGATTCAAGCTTCCCGCGCATAGGAATTTTTATGCGGCTCCTCGCCGCCTTTGTAATTTCCTTCGTCAGTCCGCCGCCCTCGTTTCCGATCAGTACCGCCGTCGGCAGACAGTAGTCAATATTATAATATTCCTCCGCGCCCTCAAGATGAGCGGCACAGGTATTTATTCCTTTATCGGACAAATTCCGCACCGCGGCGCATATATCCTCCGCATAAACAAAAGGCATTCTGAAAAGCGATCCCATTGTCGAACGGACAGTCTTCGGATTAAATATGTCGGCGGTGTCTCGCGACATTATTATGCCGTCGGCTCCCGCGCCCTCCGCCGTCCTGATTATAGTTCCGAGATTGCCGGGGTCCTGAATATTTTCAAGTACGACTATCAGCGGAGCATGTCTTTTGCCGAGAATATCATCCATAGAGTACCTCGGCATACTCACCGACGCAAGAATACCCTGCGGAGTTTTTGTATCCGACATACGCTCAAAAATGTCGTCCCTTACGACCTCATATCTGTATCCGTCAAGAAGCGCCACGTTGTCCTTCGCAAAGCTCTCGGATGCGTAGACATTCTGCACGCTTTCAAAAGGAACCTCCTTGAACATACGGATTCCTTCAATTACAAAAAGTCCGCGGCGTTTTCTTTCCCCGGACTTCTTGAGCAGACTGACAATATTTTTAACCTGTGAATTGGATGTGGATGTAATCACTCCGTCACCTATCTGCAAAGGAGTTTGCTGACTTCATACATATGCTCGTCAACATCCTTTGTCATTGCAAGAGCTTCGTCAATGTCAAAATCCACAAATTCTCCGCCGTGGTAAGCAACAACCCTGTTGGACTTGCCCTCGCAGAGAAGCTGCGTAGCATACGAGCCCATCATGGACGCGTACACGCGGTCCTTACAGGTAGGGCTTCCGCCGCGCTGCATATGCCCGAGGATAGTAGCCCTTGTCTCGACTCCCGTCGCCTCCTCGATACGCTTCGCCATCGAAGTGGAATGTCCTATTCCCTCGGCGTTGACGATGATGTGGTGCTTCTTGCCGCGCTTTTTGTTCTCTATAATGCTGTTTATTATTCTTTCCTCGTTAAAATCGTACTTGCCGGGGAGAAGAATATCCTCCGCTCCGTTGGCGATTCCGCACCACAGCGCGATATGTCCGGCGTTGCGCCCCATGACCTCGATAATAGAGCATCTCTCGTGCGAGGTCGAGGTGTCCCTTATCCTGTCGATAGCCCTCATTGCCGTGTTGATAGCCGTGTCAAATCCTATCGTATAATCCGTGCAGGCAATATCAAGGTCGATCGTTCCCGGCACGCCTATCGTGTTTATTCCGAGCGCCGAAAGCTTCTGCGCGCCCTTGAAGGAGCCGTCCCCGCCTATGACAACAAGACCGTCTATGCCGTATTTCCTGCATATATCGGCTCCCCTGTTCTGATACTCGGGATCTATGAATTCAAGACATCTCGCGGTGTAAAGAATGGTGCCGCCCCTGTCTATCGTGTCTGATACGCTCGTAGCGTTCATATCAATTATCTCTTCGTTAAGAAGCCCGTTATAGCCCTTAAGAATGCCTTTTACTTTAAGTCCCTTAGCAAGACCTGTCCTTACGACGGCTCTTATCGCCGCGTTCATTCCGGGCGCGTCGCCTCCGCTTGTAAGAACTCCGATCGTCTTTATATCTGCCATTTCAATACCTCCGAATATGTCTCTGTATACAGATTTGATTTTATGCCAGTTTCGATTATTTTTCAATATCTTTTTCCACTACTTTGACATTTTTTTCACCGAACCGCCCGCAAAGCTTTGCGACCGTCTCCGCGTCCGCTTTTACGGTCATGGACGGCGGCAGTATCTTTTTCGCTTTTTCCGCCTCGCAGTAAATTATGACGCTGTCGCTGCCGTCCGAACTCTGTAAAATATTGTACAGCTCTTTCTCCGCGTCTATATAAGCCTGCTTATCCGGAAATTTTATCCATACGTCCCTTCGCAGCGAGTCAAAAGGAATCACCTCGTTGCATATGAGCTTGCCGTTCTTCTGTCTGTCGATATCAGGAAGGTCCACGTTTCCCTTGACAAAAACCCTGCTGTCCTCAAGAATAGCGGCGCGGTAGTCCTGAAAGGGCTTGGGGAACACTATCACCTCTACGCTGCCCGCAAGGTCCTCAAGATTAAAATACGCCATGCTCTTGCCTCTCTTTGTCGGCTTTATCCTGATTCCCGATATGATTCCGCCGACTACCGCGCGGTCGCCGTCATGTACTCTCGCATCGCCGCTTTCCTCGTCGCGCACGAAATCGCTGCACATATTGGTTATGTTTTTATTCCAGAGCTCGCTGTACTCGTCAAGAGGATGCCCGCTAAGATAAACTCCCAGCACTTCCTTTTCAAAGGTAAGCAGCTCATCCTTTTCATATTCGCCCACATCGGGTACGGGGACCTCGGACGGCTTATCCTCCGCCTCAAACATGTCAAAAAGCGACATCTGCCCCGATATTGAGTTTTTGCGCTCCTGAGAAAGGCTGTCCATTATCTCCGAGTACATGAGCATCATCTGTCTGCGCGTGAGTCCGAAGCTGTCAAAGGAACCCGCCTTTATGAGATTTTCAAGAGTTCTTTTGTTTATGTCGCGTCCTGAAAGTCTTGTGAGAAAGTCCTTTATTCCTGTGTATCTGCCGTGAGCCGCACGCTCCTCGACCACCGCTTCGATTACGGGACGTCCGAGACTTTTTATCGCGGAAAGCCCGTAGCGGATCGCATTGTCCGACACGCCGAAGGAGCCCTCAGCCTCGTTTATGTCGGGCGGAAGTATTTCTATTCCCATCTGACGGCAGGTGTGTATATAAGCGGATACCTTGCCCACGCTGTCCATAACGCTTGACATAAGCGCCGCCATGAATTCAACAGGATAATAATATTTGAGGAACGCCGTCTGAAACGCTACATAAGCGTAGCACGCCGCGTGCGATTTGTTGAAGGCGTATTTGGCAAAGTCCATCATCGTATCGTAAATATGCGAGGCAACCGCTTCAGGAATGCCTTTGGATACGCAGCCCGGAACGCCCTCTTCTTCATTGCCGTATACGAAATTCTTTCTTTCCTTTTCCATGACGGACTGTTTTTTCTTGGACATGGCTCGCCGCACAAGGTCGCTCCGCCCCATAGTATATCCTGCGAGGTCGCGAACTATCTGCATCACCTGCTCCTGATAAACTATACAGCCGTAGGTGGGCGCGAGTATATGCTCAAGCTCCGGACAGTCATAGCTTACCGTAGCCGAGTTATTTTTACCCTTTATATATCTGGGAATAAAATCCATCGGACCCGGACGGTACAGCGATATTCCGGCTATCATATCCTCAAGGCAGGTCGGCTTAAGCTCCTTCATGAAATTCTTCATGCCGGGACTTTCAAGCTGAAAAACTCCTTCGCATTTTCCGCTGCCTATCATATCGAGGACCGCCCTGTCGTTGTAGTCTATTTTATTTATGTCAAAAGAAGCCCCGCCCCTTTGGTTGATATATTTCTCGGCGTTCTGTATGACGGTAAGCGTGCGCAGTCCGAGAAAATCCATTTTAAGAAGCCCCAGCTCCTCAATGGTCGTCATCGTAAACTGCGTTGTAAGCGTGCCGTCCGCCGCCCTTGAGAGCGGTACAAATTCGTCTATGGACTTCGAACCGATAACGACTCCCGCCGCGTGCATGGACGAGTTCCTCGGAAGCCCCTCAAGCTTCCGGCTCATGTCGATAAGATTCTTTACCTCGGGATCGTTCTCGTAGAGCGCCCTGAAATCGTTGCTCGCGCCAAGCGCGTCGTCTATGGTGACGACGGACTTGTCCGGCAGCCTGTCGGGAATTATCTTGGAAATCGCGTCCGTCTTGGAATAAGGAATATCAAGCGCCCTTCCCACATCCTTGATAACGCCCTTCGCAAGCATCTTGCCGAAGGTTATTATCTGTACGACGCAGTCTTTTCCGTATTTCTCCATTACATAGTCGATAACCTCGGGTCTGCGCTCGTAGCAGAAATCTATGTCGATATCGGGCATGGATATACGTTCAGGGTTTAAAAAACGCTCAAAAAGCAGATTATATTTGATCGGGTCAATGTCGGTTATCGCCAGCGTATACGCGACGATCGAGCCGGCCGCCGAGCCGCGCCCCGGACCTACCGCGATGCCGTTGCTTTTGGCATAATTGATAAAATCCCACACGATAAGGAAATAATCAACATATCCCATTTCTTTTATAACGCCAAGCTCATAGTCAAGACGCCCGCGGAGCTCGTCCGCCCCGTCGCCGTAGCGTCTTATAAGCCCCTCGCCGCAGAGATGGTTAAGGTACGTCCACGCGTCAAAGCCCTCCGGCACCTTAAACTGCGGCAGCTTGGTAACTCCGAATTCAATCTCGACATTGCAGCGCTCGGCAATTTTATGCGTATTGTCGATGGCTTCGGGCGCGTACGGAAAAAGAGCCCGCATCTCCTCCTCGGACTTGCAGTAAAACTGACCGCCTTCATAACGCATCCTGTCCTCGTCCGATACCTTTTTGCCCGTCTGAATGCACAGAAGGATATCATGCGCCTCAGCGTCCTGCGCATAGGTGTAATGAATGTCGTTGGTCGCAACAAGGTCGATCCCAAGCTCCTTGCTCATACGCACAAGCTGCTGATTGACTAGTTTCTGTTCATATATTCCGTGATCCTGCAATTCCAGAAAGAAATTGCCTTTGCCGAAAATTTCCTGATAGTGAAGCGCCGACTTGCACGCCTCGTCATAGAGCCCTCTGGCAAGATATTTCTGCACCTCTCCCGCAAGACAGGCGCTAAGGCAGATAATGCCTTCTGAATACTGTTCCAAAACCTCGTAATCCACACGGGGTCTGTAATAAAAACCGTCAACAAAGCCCTTGGAGACGATTTTGGTAAGATTTGAATATCCGGTATTGTTCTGCGCGAGCAGGATAAGATGATAATATCTGTCCTCGTTCGCGCCTGTTTCCTTATCGAAACGCGAGCCCGGAGCGACATAGACCTCGCAGCCGAGTATGGGTTTTATGCCTGCCGCCCTTGCCGCTTTATAGAAATCAATGACACCGTACATCACTCCGTGGTCGGTTATCGCCATGCTGTCCATACCAAGCTCTTTCGCGCGCGCCGTTATCTCTCCGATCTTGCTCGAACCGTCAAGAAGGCTGTACTCCGTATGTACATGCAGATGTGTGAATGCCATTTTTTATCCTCCGTTTAAGGCGTTTCAGCCGTCGTTCTCGTCGCTTAAATATTTCTCGATCTCGGCGACAGCCTCCGTCTCATCGTCTCCCTCGGCAACGACACAGACCTCCTCGCCCGCGTCAAGACCGAGCGTCATCATGCCCATAATGCTCTTGGCGTTCACCTTTTTGGTGTCCACCTCCACATAAACCGAACTCTTAAACTGGCTTGCCACCTGAACGAATACGGCGACAGGTCTCGCCTCAAGTCCCGTGGACAGTTTAATTTTCATGTTTTTCCTGATCATTTTCATTCCTCCCGGCTTTCTTTTTGTCTTAAGTCGTCGGCAATCTGGCTTATTCTGCGAAGCCTGTGGTTGACCCCTGATTTGCCGACCGCGGGAACGAGCTGTTCACCCAGATCCTTTAACGGCATATCAGGATATTTCAGCCTCAGTCTCGCAATCTGCTCCAGACCCTCGTTAAGACTGTCAAGTCCTATTTTATCCTTAATATAGTTGATGTCCTCTGTCTGCTTTACGGCGGCGCTTACGGTCTTGTTGAGATTAGCTGTCTCGCAGTTCACCTTCCTGTTGACCGAATTGCGCACCTCCTTTAAAACCCTTACGTTTTCAAGCTCCATCAACGAAACGTGCGCTCCCATGACGTTTAGCATATCTGCAATATGCGAGCTTTCTTTTATATATACGACAAAATAATGTCTGCGGAGGGCGATTTTCGCGTCAAGCTCAAAGGCGTTCGCCGCCTCGGCTATCTGCTCAGCTTTTTTTCTGCCCGACGTTACTATCTCAAGGTGATACGCCTTTCCGGGATCGCTCATTGAGCCTCCCGCAAGAAACGCGCCTCTCAAAAACGCGCGTTTACAGCACATATTGCTTATCGCTATCGTGCTTACAAGGGACATATCCCTGTTAATGCTGCCGTCCCCGTCCATAAGCTTGCATGCCATTAGAATCTTTATGGCGGTATCGGAGTCCGTAACTGCCATAAAATATGCCCTGACACGCGTCTCACTGTTATATCTTACGGAAACGTCCGCGCCGTGTCCGAACGCCCTTCGTATTATCGTACCGCATTTTACTATTATTCCGCGGTTTTCGGAGGACGCCGTTATATAAAGCCTTCCCGACGTCGTCGTGCACACATGACCGCACATTCCTATGAGCGCCGCGAGCTCGGCAAGCTGACAGTGCCTTGCGCCGGCGGTTATACCCGACAGCTCTTCTTTTACTTTATGAGAAAAAGACATATCAAACCTGCTTATTTTTTGGTCTTGGCGTCAAGGTCTATATCCCTGTGCTCTATTTTAAGACCGTAATCATGTCCCTGCAGCTTTTCAAAAAGCGCGTTTGCCAAGGTCACCGAGCGATGCTTGCCGCCTGTGCAGCCCACCGCTATGACCAGTCTATTTTTACCTTCGGAAATATAATTGGGAATAAGAAAATCAAGCATATCCGACAGCTTATCAAGAAAGACCCTAGCCTCGTCAAAGCCCATGACATAATCGCGGACGGGCGCGTCGTTTCCTGTAAGCCTTTTCAGTTCATCTATATAATATGGGTTAGGCAGGAACCTCACGTCGAAAAGAAGGTCCGCGTCGCCCGGTATTCCGTATTTAAAGCCAAACGATATTACTGTCACGACGAGATTGGAAAATTCTCCGTCGTTTAAAAAAATTTTCTCCAGCTCCTGTTTAAGTTCTCTGGTTAAAAGCGTGCTGGTATCTATGATATAATCCGCTCTTTTTTTGAGAAAGGCTATTTCTTCCCTTTCCCTGTTGATGCCCTCCATGATGCGCATCTCTCCGGCAAGCGGATGATTCCTTCTTGTTTCCTTGAAGCGCTTTAAAAGCACCTCGTCCTCAGCCTCAAGAAAAAGTATTTCGTACTTGAAATCCATCGCGGTCATTCTGTCAAGCACGAACTCAAGCTCTCCGAAGCTCCCTCCGCTCCTGACGTCTACGCCCATCGCGATGTTGCCTATTCCGCTTCCTCCGGCGGCAGCCAGCTCAACGAATTTCATTACGAGCATTATAGGCAGATTATCGACACAGTAATAGCCCGCGTCCTCAAACACCTTAAGCGCCGTTCTTTTACCTGCACCGGACATTCCGGTAACGATAACCATTCTCATCCGTCTCTCCTTTGAACCGTGGCGATCCCAAGCAATATTAATACTACACATTTCACAATACGTCAAGAACTAATCACAAAATTTCCCG
>ERZ777011.1331-NODE-1331-length-26809-cov-12.823727_pt1 | contig 26809 bp, 26 predicted proteins | sample MGYA00374964_ERZ777011 | MGnify/ENA primary metagenome ERZ777011 (study PRJEB29310, sample SAMD00008975) | mouse gut metagenome | study: EMG produced TPA metagenomics assembly of the Metagenome analysis of fecal microbiota from mouse which was promoted... | reverse complement strand
CAATGTTCATTACCAACTGTGCTGGATATAATCACTCAGGATTCCGAGAGATTATCTATTCTATATAATTTTATACGGATTTAGATAAAAGTGCAACTATGTGAATAAGTCAAAAACAAAACTCCGCTCATACACGCCGCCGTTTCTTTCTATCACCTTTCTTGACGCCGTATTTTCCCTTTCCACGGAAATTTGAAGTTCTTTCATCCCCGACTCTTTTGCTGTCTCGATAAGTTTACATAACATTTCTGTCGCATACCCTTTCCTTCTCTCAGACGGGCGCACACTGTACCCACAATGCCCCAGGTCTTTCAAAAAATCATTCAGCGTATGCCGCAGATCGATGATCCCGACGATCCTTGCATCACTTTCTCTGACTGCAAAGAAGGTGTCGGTAACGGCCCATGTTTCGCTTACCGTTTTCGGGTCAGTGTTTCGTGTTATGTCAGTCAGCCATTCCTCATAGCTTTCCGTCTTGTCAAGCAGCTCGCTCCCGTAGATAATCTTTTCGCCCTGCTGAAAATGCTCCTCGCGGTAAGCAAGCGCTTCTTCTTTCAGTTCTAAAGTCGGTCTTACCAAAATAATATCATTTCTCATAGTTTCCTCCATGCCAAAGTATTTCAATCTTCCTTCCATGTCAAAGTTTTTTCAATCTTTCTTCAGCAAAAGTCTTTTAATTTCCCCAACGATCTGTTGCGGAATCTTTTGATCTGTTTCCATCAACTTACTGTACATTCGCACCCCCTGATAGGCAAATACGAGCATATGAAAAACGGCTTCCGGATTGACACGCTGAAATTCATTCGTGCCGATTCCATAGTTGATCAGTGCTACCCACACTTCCTTTGCGATTTCATACTGTTTTTTCACAGAATTATCCTCTTTGGAAATCGCGGGATTGCTATAGAACTCGTAAATGGCAAGGCTGATGGAATTTTCGTCGTCCGACATTTCCTCTGCATATTTCGCAAGAAGCTCCTCCAGAATCACAGCCGCCGGGATATGCTGCTGCATCTTCGTAAATACTTCGCTTCTCTGCCTGTCAGAAAAGTCATTGACAATCTCCAAAAAAATCTGTTCCGTACTTTCATAATGGCGGTATAGTCCGCCGCGGCTAAGTCCTGTCGCTTCACAGATATCTTTCATGGTAACTTCCTTAAATCCCTTTTCCGCGAACAGGCGATATGCCTTCTCCCGAATGTCCTGCCTTGTCTTGTCACCTTTTTGGCTCATTCTTTCCTCCATGCCGGAAGCCCTTGCTATCTAAAAAAGCAAAAGGTCTGTTATCTACCAAAATAATCTGATAAAATATCTTACGAAAGGAGCTATCATCATGCGCAAAAAACACTTATCTGCCACTCTGTTCCTCCTTCTGCTCTTGTCTGCCTGTTCTTCCACAGGCAACGAGCAGAAAGCGCAGGCGTCACACCGCTATCAGGAAATCTACGCGCAGGCCGTCACGGAAAACACAAATGAGAATGCGCTGTTTTCCCTCATCTTTCTGGACGATGACGACATCCCGGAGCTGATGGCCTACGACAGCTATTATCTGACTTATTCCATTTATACAGTAAAGGATGACGCCCTCTTTTGTCTGGCGGACGCCCTCGACACGGTAGAGCTGACTTATTACGAACGCACGGGGATCTTGTGTGAATTTGCACGCTGGAACGGCGGCGGCGATGAGGGCGGTTACGGGCGCTCTTATTATCGGGTCGGTCATGACCGTACGCTCACCGACGACGATACGCCTATTCTGAACTATGTCTACAATGCCGTCTATGACGAAAATGATGTCTATACAGGCGAAGGCATTACCGAATATTTTTCCATGGGTGAAGAAACGGACGAAGCGTCCTATGAAAAATCAGCGGAAAGTCTGGGGATTTCTGATAGCGAAGAAAGAGCCTGCTCGGAGAATGCCCTCGGCAAAGAAGAAATGCTTACCCTCCTATCTGAAACCTAAAATCGCAGTCAAAAATTTGAAATTCCCGACGCATGCCTTTGCAAAAAATCTGGCATGAAGGTAATCAGGCAAATTTCTGTTTGCTTAAGTTGGAATTATGGTAAGCGGGATCGTTAGTCACATCCTGACTGAACCAGTCAAGCATCTGGAACGCCTCCGCCGTTTCCTGATCCGGGAACTCCACCTCCGCTATGACCAGCGGAGCAAAAGGCGGTTCAAAAATATCCAGTTCTACAGACAGACTGATCTGGTCAATTTCTTTTCCCGCAAATGACAAGCGTGTCATATCAAATGTCGGTTCCTGAATCGGTATCACATAGCGTCTTTTGCTGATCACATTACCGTCTGCTTTATCTCGCAGATGATAGTAAGACGCCTCATTTAAGGGGAGGTTATACTCCTCTCTGGCAAGCAGCCCCTTCCCCTTATAAGTCATATAAAAGGAATCGTCCTCGCGGCGTACCCTGACAACCGGGTCGGTATTTAAATAAGCCTGTTCGATGATATGACAGGGATAGGTTTCCAGATCATCAGGCAGTTTGGTTACGGTAAATTTGCGTTCTATTTCCATGGCTACATCCTCATCCCGCGCAGGGTCCCGTAGAATCCCGCACCACAAGCTCTGCTGGAAGAATGATCTGCTGGTGTTCTTTGCGCTCCGCAATCACCTCCAGAATCATTTTTCTGGTTTCCGGGTTGATATCCGGATGGTTGTTGATTGCCCTGGAGACCGTACTGATACCCACGCCGCATTCTTTCGCTATGTCCTTGATCGTAATCTCCGCCATTTGCATCCCCCGCCGTACATAATCTATTTGGGGGCAGAACCATCCTTTCGCATCCTGCCCCGCCAAAATCGTCTGCTCCCTAATCCTTCTTTGCCGGCCTTCCTGCCGATTACCTGACTCTGCCGTAGAGTTTCGACATCTCCAGTATTCTTGCCGCCAACTCCTCGGTAAACTGCCCGGGCAGCATCCGCCACTTCCAGTTCGTCCCCAGCGTGGAAGGCATATTCGTTCTTGCCTCTGTCCCAAGCCCCAGATAATCCTGCATCGGGATCACGCAGGTATCTGACACGCTGGCCATGGCCGCTCTGATAAAGGCCCACTGGATCTCCTTCGTTGATTTGATGTTCAAATACTGCTTCGCAAAAGCCTTGTCCCTGCGGTTGAGCTTTTCATACCAGCCCAGCGTCGTATCATTGTCATGCGTCCCCGTATAAACGATGCTGTTCGCAATATAGTTGTGCGGCAAATAGTCGCTGTCCTCGCGGGAATCAAAGGCAAACTGCAGAATCTTCATGCCGGGATATCCGGTCTTCTTTACCAGTCTAATGACCGACTTGGTCAAAAATCCAAGATCCTCCGCAATCACCGCCTTTTTCCCAAGCTTCGCCTTCATAGTCTGAAAAACATCGTAACCGGGGCCTTTTTCCCAATGCCCAAACTCCGCCGTGGGATCGCCGTAAGGGATCGAATAATACTCGTCAAATCCTCTGAAATGATCGATCCTCACCACATCATAAAGTTTATAGCAGTAGCCGATGCGCTCCATCCACCACTCGTAATCCGTCTCTTTATGGTAGTCCCAACGGTAGAGCGGATTGCCCCAAAGCTGTCCCGTCGCGGAAAACGCATCGGGCGGACACCCCGCCACCGCCACAGGCGTCAGCGTCTCATCCAGCTGAAACAATTCGGGACTTGCCCAGGTATCCGAGCTGTCAAAGGCCACGTAAATCGGGATATCCCCGATGATGTCAATCTTCTTCCCATTCGCATACTCTTTGAGCGCAAACCACTGCTTGGCAAACAGATACTGCTGGAACTGATAAAAAGCCACTTCCTCCGCATACTTCTCGGCATATTTCTTCATCGCCGCCGGCTTTCGGAGTTTGATGTCTTCATCCCACTCTGCCCAGCTCTTGCCGCCGAAAGCATTCTTCACCGCCATGTAAAGGGCATAGTCTTTCAGCCAGTAAGCATTCTCCTCCACAAACTGCCGATACGCCTCGTCCTTCTCAATATGGCTGTTTTGGAAGGCCTTCTTTAACACCTTGAACCTCGACAGATAGATTTTCTCATAATCGACATAGGCGTCGTCATCTCCGAAATCATACTGCTCGCAATCCTTTTCCGTCAGCCAGCCTTCTTCGATCAACGACTCCAAATCGATATAATAAGGATTCCCCGCAAAAGTGGAGAAAGACTGATAGGGAGAATCCCCATATCCCGTAGGACCAAGCGGCAGAATCTGCCAATAAGACTGGCCCGCTTTTTCTAACAGATCGATAAAGCTATATGCCTCTTTGGAAAACGCACCAATCCCATATTTTGAAGGGATAGCGGAAACAGGCAGCAAAACACCGCTTTTTCTCATAACATCCACATGTCCTTTCCTGTCAACCATTCCGAATCCGCTCGGAAATCGATTTCTATACGAATTTTACTCCTTTTTGGGGAAAATAGCAAGCCTGTTTAGCGCAGAGAATGCCGTATTTCAGGCATTCTCTTAGATGAAAGAGATTTGCAAAGCAAATCTAGAAGTTCTTGGCGTCCCGTCCAATGGCGGGACGTCTTTAGAACTTCTTTTCATCTACCCTTTGACCGCACCCGCAGCCACGCCCTTGATGATATACTTCTGGCAGGACAGATAGAAAATGATGACCGGAATAATACTCATCAGGATCAGCGCCATCGCCGCGCCCAGATCCACCGTGCCATAGCTTCCTTTCAGGTACTGGATGTGAATAGGGATCGTACGGTATTTATTGATATCAAGCACCAGCACCGGCAGCAGATAATCGTTCCACACCCACATGATTTCCAGGATCCCCACAGAGATCATGGTCGGCTTCAGCATCGGCACCACCTGGAAGAAGATACGCACCGGGCCGCAGCCGTCGATGGAAGCTGCGGTCACTACCTTTACCTCTACGCCGGTCTATGCCTAACCAAATGTTTTGCAATAGGAGATTGTGTTTTGCAATCATTTTTGCTGTTTTAGATAGAAATGGCTCAGACAATTTATGCACTTTTCACAAGCGAACGGTCTCTGTGCATGGTTTAAGAAATGGCTTCTCCTTCCTCTCCCGCGCGCTGCCACTCGTTTTCCTGCAAAAAGGCCAGAAAATCATTTTCCGGAAGCGGTTTTGAGAAATAGTAGCCCTGGATATAATCGATGGCCAGCTCCTCCATCGCCAGATACTGCTCTTTGGTCTCGATTCCCTCTGACACGATCTTCAGTTTCATACCGTGAATCATCTGCATGGCCGCGTTCAGCACATACTTTGCCTTCTCGTCCCGGAAAAAGGCCTGACTCATATCACGGTCAAACTTCACGATATTGACCGGCATATCCACGATATAATTCAAATTCGACTGCCCTGTACCGAAGTCATCCAGCGAAAAGTATACGCCGTACTCCATCAGCTTGCGCATATTCTCCAGCAGTGTCTTTTTGGCCGCCATGGAAGCGGACTCCGTGATCTCCAGATTGATATATTTGGGATTGATCTGGTGCTTCTCCATAATGGCTATATAATCATCCGCCAGCTCCGGATAGCCGCACTGGATCACGGAAAGGTTTACCTCTATATAATGTAAGCCGTACTGCTCCAGACTCTCTCTGGTAAAGAAACGACACACTTTGTCAAATACGATCTCACCCAGCGGCAGGATCTTGCCGTTTGCCTCCGCCACGGAAATAAATGAACCCGGCGGCACCAGCTTTCCCTCCTCGTCCCGCATACGAACCAGAGCTTCCGCACTCACAAACTTCTTTTCCCTCGTAGAAAAAATGGGCTGATAAAAGACCTCGATCCGATCTTCCCGCATGGCGTCCTCAAGCATCTTTTCCATGCGCTTCTCCTGACGCATCTGATCCACAAACGTCTGATCCACCCGTCTGAAATTAGACGTGCCGTGATCGCGGCTTTTCCATCTCGCGTACTGCATCAGGGAAATCATCTCCTGGTAATCATTGACCAGTGTGGTATCCGGCATATAAGTAAACTCTATCTGCGCCATGCCGCCGAGTTCTCTTCTCCCATACTCCACGAAACTCCGCACTTTTTCCACGGTATTCTCTACATCTTCCATCGATTCAAAGATCAGCCATACCTCATCATCCGCCATCTTAAAGACTTTGGTATGCGCAAACTTCGGCAGTCTTTTGGCAAAGGCCAGCATCACCGCCTGCTCCCTGGCCCCGTCGTCCGCCTGACTTAAGCCCAGATTCCACCAGACCGACATCACCGAAAATGTTTTCTTCGTATTATAGAGCTTTTTTGCATAAAACAAAAGCGCGTCGTGATTGTACATCCCCGTCACGCGATCCGTCAGGTATTCCGGGTTCTCCAGTCGGAAAAAAATAATCAGCACACCCATCGCGCCCGCATAGCCCACAAGCAAAAGTTCGTTATTCAAAAACTGCGTCACCGCCGCCGCAGACCACAATCCCATCCACAGCAGGATCACCTGCGTCCTTCGCGGATTTCCCTGTTTGCGTTTGCGAACGGTAAAAATGACATTGGAAAGGATAAAGCTTCCCGCAAAGACATAGGTTGAGAGGACCGACGGTCCTGCCGTATACACCACTCTGCCCATCCTATAAACGCCCAGCGACAGACTGGCAATTACAATACATTCTACAAAAAAGGCGCCGCAGCCGATGGCCACGATCTTCCAATACTTTTTCTGTCCGCCGTACACATCAGCGCACTCATACAAAAAGCCCAGCAAAGCCACCAGCACGATCGTCATCAAATAGGTTTTGCAGATCGCATAGACAAGAAGTCTGTGCTCCTTCATGATCCTGACGATCGCCCAGATGGAAAGCATATCAAAAAAGATACAAAGAAGCATCCCCGACATCAGTATCTGAAACGCGATCTGCGTCCCCAGACGGAGCGATTTGTATTTTGCATAAAACATGATCATGATCACAAGCAATATCACGCCGCATACCTGCGCCTGTATATTCATAGTTACCTCCATGCCGAAGCTTTTTGCTTTCTATCACCTTACTTACAACATATATCGGCTGATCTGACAAGCCTCATAATCACAGAAACGGAATCATCTCCCGCACCGACGAAAAGATCAGGTGCGGCTTCACCTCGGATGCCTCTGCATCCTCCATTCCCGCCTCGCCGCTGAGGACGAGTACACTTTTCAACCCATGGTTTTTGCCTGCCGCAATATCCGTATACAGGCGGTCTCCCACCATGGCGATACGGCTCCGTTCTGTTTTGACCCGTGTAGTCAAATATGCGATGATGTCCTCGTTTGGCTTGCCGATCACCCGGTCGGGAAAGCGAAACGCCGAGGCGTGGATAAAGGCGTGGATCGCTCCCGCATCCGGGATAAAACCGTCCTCCGTGGGGCAGTTATAATCGGGATGAGTTGCCAGGTAAGGCAGCCCTTCACGCACAAAGTCACAGACCTTACACATTTTCCCATAATCGAGTGACGTGTCAAAGGCGGTCACCACCACTTCGGGATCTTCGTCCTCCAAACCGATGCCCGCCTGTGCAAACTCCTCCCGCAAAAGTTCATTTCCCAGAAGGAAGACCTTTTTGCCCGCAAAGTTTTGTTTGAGATAATGGATCGTGGCCTGCCCCGAGGTAACGATTTTTTCCTCCCCCACAAAAAGGCCCATCCGTGCCAGTTTCTCCACATAAACCGCCGCGTTTTTAGAGGAATTGTTGGTCACAAAAACATAACTTCTCCCGGTGGCTTCGATGCGTTCAAGAAACTCTCTGGCACCGTCGATCCAGCTCTCCCCCAGATAAATCGTGCCGTCCATATCCAGGGCAAAGCAGTCGATCTGTGATAGAATCCCTTCCGGATCTGTATTCCTGTGGGGAAGCTTTGTCTGCATCGTGTGATTCCTCCATTACCAGCGTAAAGAAACGTGTATAAACGTGTATAAATAAGTATAACATTTACTTCCCGTTCTCTGCAATACTCTGATGTGCTGTTTCCAACTCCCTGCTCTTTCGATAGCCGTCCTCTATGATCCTTTCGATCGCCTGCATAAAAATATCCTTTGCCTGTTCGTCGTTTTCGGTCTTTTCTTTGCTGTATTTCTGGGCATGGCACTCATACAGGGCAACCTCGCTTTTCATGCTCTCAGCCAGATTTCTGTAATTCTGCATTTTTTCCGAAAACTTAAAATGTGCCATCATACCTGCCGTTACGGTGGCGATCAGCGTGATCACGGGAACCACCAGGTCGAGTGACGGATACTTCGCCTCATAGAAGCTGGCTGCTGCCGACGCAAAGGTGGCAAAAGCCGGCAGCACAACGCTCAAGGTCCCCAGAACGGTATCGCGCCTTTTATATTTATTTGCTTTTGTAAGATAGAAGTGAAGACTTGTCTCCACGCGCTTCTTTAAGATCTCGTCACTCAGCCCGTCCACCAGGAATCTGTACCGGGCAAACTCTGTTTTACGAAAAAACATCCGTCTTCTCCTTTCTCATGTATCCTTTCCCATTCATCCTTTCTGCTTCTTCATCTCCTCGAGGACACTGCAGATCTTTGCGCCATACCCTGCCCCGGAAGCCCAGCCCTTTCCTTGCGGATTTTCTTTCTGCCCAAGCCACTCCACATAGGGAGCGCAGCCCTTTTCCACATAAGCATAGCGGGGATCGATACAGCAATTCGTAAGCTCCTCCTTACTTGCATAGGCTTTCAGGTGCTGGATCTGCGCACGCACCCCATCCTGCATGGTCTGAAAGCTGTACCCTTTCATGCCGTTTGTCATAACGCCCATCCCGCAGAAATTATTTTGGTCAAGTGTCACCGCAGAACCCGTAAAGGTCAGATTCCCGGTCTCCACCATCGCCTGCGCGGCGGCAATATCGCCCCGCACGCCCTCGTAGATGCCTTCTTCCAGGTAGAGCTGCGCGAGCTTTTCCGCAAAGTATGCGGCGGAAGCATTTTTTTCTTTGATATAAGCGGCGATCTGAGACGCTTTCACAACGGAGACGCCCATGATCGGATGCAGCTTTTCGTCTTCCTCCTCGGTATGCTGCCGTTTTTTCAAAGGCTTCCTGATCTGCGCAAGCAGCTGATCCAACAGCCGCAGGTTCTCCTTTTTCCTGCTGTCATCACCGCCCGCGATCGCTTTTTGAAATTCCTCCCACGTATGCTTCGTCTTGTTATGGACATAGGGCGCCGGACATATTTTCCCCGTAACGTCATAATGACGCAATACATTGGATGCCGGCACATCATATTTTTTCATCAGGTATCTTGTCAGCTCCACCGCAGCCTCCACCGTGGCATCTTCAAAATACCAGTCCTCATCTTCCGCCTTCAGGCTGTCGTGATCCTTTTTCCGCACACACAACTCGATACCCAGACTGTTTTCATTACGGCATTCCGGATGCTCGTATTTCTTGGCGCCGCAATGCCAGGCGATATTTTCTTCTTCCACGCTTTGCCAGATCTCGCCGTCATAATTCACAAAAAAATGCGCCGATGCCCCTCTGTCTGCTCCTGCAAAATAGCGGCAGTTTTCCTCTGCTGTCGCGAAACCGCCCGTATAGTGGATCACGATGTATTCGATACGGTCTGCCTCTCCTTTTTTGAAATTATATCGGCTTATCATCATATTGATCTCTTTCATGTTTTCCTCCATGTCGGAGCATCTTTAGATTTTTCAATCTTCGCTCCATTTCCGCGTTGTTTTTATTGGGGCGGCGTTATGCCGCCCCTCATCTTTCGCTGTATTAAAAAAGATTCTCAAACACTTCCGTGATAAACGGCTTCCAATACAGCTCCTTAAACTCGTTCAGGCAGTTATTGTAGTCAACTTCCGTCCACAGATCGAGCGTTAAGTTCTTTCTGTACTGATACTGAAAGATAAAGGCCGTGAACACTAACCCCTTGACCATCATCAGACCGCCGTCCGACGCCATATACATTTCCCAAAAATCATAGGACAGACCGGGATTGCCCAATATCTGCGGATCGTCATTGGCAAGCACACAGGGCACGCCCATCTTCATAAGGATCAGCGCATAATGGTTCCTGATATCGGGGAAATAGCGCAGCATCTGATTACTGATCGGGCACACCTCAAGCACCGGCGCTTTGAGGGAGACATCGTAAGCGCCAGCCTGATAGCACATCAGCGCCCCGGGATATTCCAGCAGCTGAAAACCGTGACCCATCCGGCTTCTGCAGGCGATCTTCGCATCGATGATATTCTCCTGTTCGATCCACAGGCTCTCTCCTGCATGAAGCATCAGCTCGATCAGTTCTGACCGCAGGGCGCCGTCGAGTTTCTTTTCCTCCCTAATCTGATCAAAGACCCCTGCTGCGTCTGAGCCCTCCGGATACCCGGTCATCACTTCCCCATAGAAAATGTTCTTATAATAACTGTAGCTTGCCCTTCCGCGATCCTCCTCGCTGACGAAATCAAAGCCCCTGATAAAATTCTTATACTCTCCCAGTTTCCAGGCTATCGCCGTATCTATTTTTTTCATCAGCTTGATCCTGTCCTGCTCGCTTTCGGCATCTAAGTCCCTCCTTGCACACAGGATCACACCAAGCTCCAGATCTCCATAGGGCAGTTTCCACACCTCTTTCCCTGTCTGCTGATTGTATTCTTCGACTGCCGCATTTTTAGCCTCCATCAACGCATCCAAAAAGTCCGGTGTCTGACCCAGGATCTCGTCATGCTTGACCTCTTTTTCTTTCAACTTAAATTCCTCAAAGCCGCAGCGAAGCTCCACATAATCGATCCTGTCCCAAAGACATTCCAGGAAAAACCGGCGATGGTATTCCACATAGAAGTCCCGGTTGGTAAACAGCTCCGCTGTGCGCATAAAAATCTGATTGAACTCATCCCAGATATACAGCGCATGGTCCGTGTGTCTTCCAACGGTCAGCCATCTTTTCAGCGCATTCCTTCTATTAGGAAACTGTAAAAATTGTTGCAGCTCTACGACATTCCCGGGATTTCCCGCAGCCGGCGCCTGATAGGTCATCTTTCCCATCTGCGATCCCCGCGTCACGATATATATTTCCTGTCCATTCCACTCCTGCAAAAGATCCAACAATCCCTCAACAGAGAGCGCCGCCGCACTGTGGACATGAAGCAGCCCGCATTTTGGCATCTTTGAAAAGACAGCCATGATATCATCTTGAAACGCATAATCATCTTCCTTGTAATTGGCAAACGAAATACCGCACGGATAAGGGCTGTTACCCCTTTCATAGTCCTCCCGATAGAGGTCCTTTGTCGCCCTCAGATGATTTGTCACACGACTTTCAAGCGGATCCGTCGCTCCATCGACCGCTGTCAGCCCGGGCCATTTCTTATAGAACCACTGTGCCTTATCATGGATCAGCAGCAGATTATTCTGTATCACTGCCTCATTTAGTCCGCGTTTTACGTAATCGTCGTTCTGTAGTATCATATTTTTCTCCTTTTTAGTGACAGAAAGGTCGGCAGTCCAATTGTTCTGCCGACCCTTCCTTGGACAATATACGCCTCCTAGTCGATCGCTTCCCAGGAATTGTTTGCCGTAAGCCTGATCGATCTCTGATACTGGTTGATCGGGAAATTGATCTCGAATCTCTGCGTCATGCGATTGAGATCGATGACCTCGCCTTCCTCGAAATCGCCGAACGCGATCCAGTACTTGGGATGCAGCCCAAAGGTATACTGCAGGTTGGGATCCGCAGGTCTTGCAAACGCAGGATTACCGGACATCGCGATACCGATGGAAGCCTTTCCCGCAGGAATGGAGCTGTCACATCTGATCCCCAGCTTGCCCTGCGTCGTCTTATGATCGGATTTCACAAAGTGATAAGCGCCGCTTTCCCGCTTGAAGGCGATGGAATTTTGCGTCGTGTCCGAAGGATCCGCCTTGCGTACCTCGGAAGCATGGAATACCACGCCGGGCTCTAAAGAGCCTTCCTCGCACCATGCAAAGCTGTAGTCGATCCCCCAGCGGAATTTCAGCTTGGTGCCGGGATGCGCCTTCTTGCTGAACCATACCAGGGAGCGAATATCTTCGTCCTGATCTTCATAGGTCTGATAGATGCAGAAATCGCCGCAGGATGTTCCCTGGTGATCCACATCAAGTTCATAAAGTGTTGCCATAATCTTTTCCTCCATTTTTTTATTTTTTCAAACATGTTGCAGCTGCGCTTCCTGTCTGATGGAGCCAGTGTAGCATGACCACTCGGAAAGTTTCCGTAATCAAATCGGAAAGTTATCGGAATCCTTTCAGTTTGCGGCTGTAGTAGATCTCCTTCTCCTTATTTCCCTGCTTTTCATAGTGAACAAGCAGCCTGCCAAGCACCTCGTAATATGCCATATCATAGACCGCTTCGTATTCCTCCACCCACTCATAGCTGTTCTCAAACAAAAGAGGAGCCGTATAGATCCGTTCCGCACGTTCCCAATCCTCAACATTCTCACTGTCGAGGCACCTGATAAACTCCTGCAGATCCAGCTCTATCAGCTCCGTATCCAGATAGATTTCTTCTCTGTATATGGCAAGCGGCAGCTCGATTCCTTCTTTCTTCTGCCATCCGTTCAGAAATGCGCATACCTTATACAAACTGTCGCGGGCTTTTCCTCTCTCCGCCTCTGCCCACATCAATTCTTCCAGCATCCTCTTTCTGACTGCCCTCCCTCCGCTGCAGCAAAGATAGGAGAGCAATTCTTCCGCCTTTCTGTTTTTCATCGGATGATAGCGCCCATTTCCATAAATGCTGAATTTACCAAAGCATTCAATTTGCACGCTCATTTTTTTTCGTCCCGACCATAGTTTGCGTCAGGAGGATCGGTGTCAGCAGGATTCCCGTCTGTGTGATACTGCATTCCAGAAAATCCTGCTCCCTGATAGAAAAAGCTGCCCTTGCCTGCGCGGGGAGACAGATCATCCCCTCATTTTTCACTTGTACTCTCATTGTTTTTCCCCTTTTACGTTTTTCCATCATTCGAATTATCCTGCCCGATCTACAGATCAGACTGTCTGCTTTGACACCTCCTTTTTTATGATAAATCCGCACAATGGTTTACATAATATTACCATAATTTCCATGTTATGTAAAGTTATTTATGTGCCGTGTCCGTCTTTCACGATCCATGCCGCGGTAAGGTTACACTGTGACCTTTCCTTATTGCCCACAGGGTGCTATACTGGATGATAAGAAGCAGCGATCCGTTGCCCGCGAAAGGAGTCTTACCTATGAAAGAAAAACTCTACACCATCCCCCTAAACGACGCTATGAATGCGCAGGACGAATGTCCTTTCTGCTTTATCGAACGCAATGTGGAACAGGATCTTTTGGATTTTGTCCTCGGCTCCGGCTCCTCCTACATGGAGAGCGACGTCCGGGAACAGACTGACAAAGAAGGGTTTTGCAGAAATCATTTCAAAAAAATGTTTGATTACGGGAATACGCTTGGAAACGCCTGGATCCTGAAAACACATTACCAGCGGATGAACCGTGAACTGCATGAGCAGGTAAAAGGCTTCAAGCCCGGAAAGACCTCCTTTAAGGATATGCTCAAAAAGCAGAGCGGCTGCACCAATCCCATCGGTATCTGGGTCGCTGAGAAGGAAACCTCCTGCTACATCTGCAAACGCTACGCCGACACTTATGAGCGCTATCTGGACACCTTTTTCGTGATGTTCCAAAAGGATCCCGACTTTCGGGAAAAAGTCAAAAACAGCAAAGGATTCTGTCTCCACCACTTCGGCGATCTGTGCGAAGCAAGCGAAAGCCGTTTAGGCGAAAAGGACAAAAAAGCCTTTTATGACCTGATCTTCCCGCTGATGGAAGAAAATATGACACGCCTGTCAGAAGATGTTTCCTGGCTGGTGGAGAAATTTGACTACCGCAACAAGGACGCCGACTGGAAAAATTCAAGAGATGCCATCCAGCGCGGCATGCAGAAATTAAAGGGCGGCTATCCCGCCGATCCGCCGTATCAGGCGAATAAATAGAAACAAAGGAGGTATTCTTCTCACGAAGAATACCTCCTGTTTTCTGCACTTTTACATTCTTTCCTGGTTCCTCTATGACTTGACCTGTCTATGCCTCCGCGTAGCCATCGTCCTCGTCATCAAAGAACTCTTCGACTTTCTTTGCGCCGCCGACGACCTTGTCTGCTGCCTCCGCCTTTGCCGCCTGAATGCCTTCTTTAAAGACATCCTTCACTTCTTCTTTCAGGCTCTCTTCCGCCTTATTCAAATCCAGATTCACATAGTTGCGGTCAGGATCGCCCTCGTCGAGATCTTCGTCAAAGTTATCGAAATCATCGTCATCGTCAAAATCATCATCCAGAAAAGCGTCCCTGCTCTTGAGATAGTAGTACGCTCCTCCTGCTACGGCGCCAAGAGCCGCTGTCAGAAATAATGCTTTACCAAATTTTTTTGCCATCAGTGTTCTCCTTTCACGGATTGTCGCCCATGTATCTGTTATTATATATACTAATACTATTTTGTAAAAATGAAAAGAGAATATGTATAAAAAAACAGTAAAATTTACCAAATCCGCCTGACAACCACTACATCTTGTGCTGAGAAAATTTTTCAAAACTAGTTTTCTCCTGAACGTTGAATCCTCGCTGCTGTTGTGCTATAGTAGAATCTGACCGAAAAGGTCAATTTATGTAGAATCGGGGAAGACATGAACGAAAAATTTTTTGATTTAAAAAAGGAAAAGCAGGACCGCATGATCAACGCTGCCTTAAAAATATTCGCTCTTGGTGGCTATAAACATGCCAGTACTGACGACATCGTAGTAGAGGCCGGCATCAGCAAAGGATTACTGTTTCACTATTTCGGGAGTAAGCTCGGTCTTTACAGCTTCCTCTTTGATTACAGTGTACGCTTTATGAAACTCGAGTTGACGGGCGCCATCTCCTCCACAGAACAGGATTATTTTGAGATCCGCAGACTGATGGAATATGCCAGACTGCAGGTCCTTAAGAATTATCCCTACATGCAGCAATTCTTAAACCGCTGCCGCTGCGAGGATGTGAGCGAGGCGCTGGTAGCCATTGAGCGGCAGAGAAACGTGCTCAGCGACGTGCAGGCCGTGCTGAAAAATCAGGCAGACCGTTCGCGTTTTAAGGCGGAGGTCGATTATGAAAAACTTGATCATATGCTCACCTACACCTTAAACGGATTGATGAACGCGCATTTTGAGGATGCTTCTTTCCATCCCGATATGCTCTACGAGGAGAGCTGCGCTTATCTGAATATGGTGAAAGCATTATCCTATCGCTAGAGTATACTTTTGCAAACGAAAAGCTTGGCTTAGCGCCAGGCTTTTTTTAATCTCCCGATTCCTTCCCGGATCTCTGTCTCAGACAGTCCCCCGTAACCCAAAATCACAGTAGCCAGGCTGTTTTTCCGCTGTCCGTCCTCCGGCCTTTTGACTTCTTTGGTCAATTTTGCCGTCAAAGTGGCTTCTGCCTGCGCGTCCCCCATCATGCGAAACGCACTCATCCCGTAAACTTTCACATCCGCCTCCGCCGCCGCCCTGACAAGACTTTCCTCATCCCGCCCTCTCTTGTCGGTCAGCAGGATGTGCAGCCCTGCATTCTCACCTTTGACGTCAAAATCCGCCTCCCATCCTTTGATCTCTCCCAGGAGCAAATCATGCTTGCCGCGGTAAACCTTGCGCATCTTATTGAGGTAGCGTTCAAAATAACCGTCACGAATAAATTCGTTTAAGATCGTCTGGTCGATCCTGGATACCGTGGAAGAAATAAAACTGCACTCGCTGCGGTATTTTTCCAGAAGCGGATAAGGCAGCACCATATAGCTGACACGGATCGCAGGGGCGATCGACTTAGAGAAGGTTCCCAGATAGATTACCCTTCCCTGCGAATCGGATGCCTGCAGGGAAGGCAGGGGCCTTCCTTTATAGCGAAACTCACTGTCGTAATCATCCTCGATCAGATAGCGTCCCTCCGCCTCCGCCGCCCAGCTAAGAAGCTCCATACGCCTTCCGATGGGCATGGAGATACCTGTCGGATACTGGCGGGAAGGCATCACGTAAGCAACCTGCGCGCCACTCTCCCGCAGCTGATCGACGCGGATCCCTTTTTCATCCATGGGCACCAGGGAAATCGGGTAAGCAAAAGAATGGAAGATCCGATAGGCTCTCCTATAGGTTGGATTTTCCATAGCGATCGGCACATGACGTCCCAGCAATTTCTCCAGCAAAAGAAGCAGGAAGTCATTTCCTGCTCCAATGATGATCTGTTCCGGCCCGCAGTTGACGCCGCGGGAACCGTGCAGATAGCGACATATCGTAATCCTAAGTTCCTCATCCCCCTGGGGCTCCCCCAAGGCAAACATCTGACTTTTCGCATCTACCAAAATGTTTTTGGTGATCTTTTTCCAGGTGGTATAGGGAAAATGCGTCATGTCGATGGCAGTGGGCGAAAAGTCATAGCGAAAGGCGCTCGCCGACTCTTTCCCGAATGTCTGCACCTTCTCCCCCGCTGTCGACATCCCGGTATTATACTGCCCTTCCGTGGCATTCACAAAATACCCGCTCTTAGGCTTGGCCGTCAGATAGCCTTCCGCCACAAGCTGACCGTAAGCCATATCCACCGTCGTTCTGGATACTTGCAGAGAATCCGAGAGGAATCTGGCTGAAGGCAGCCTTTCGTCTGGCAAAAGGCTCCCTGTCCTAATCTCCTCCCGGATATATTCATAAAGCTGCTCGTATAAAGTTTTACCGCTCTCCTTCTCTAAGCGAATACGGATCGGTAACTCTTTCATAGCAATCTGCGCCTCCGCTATTTCTTGGCGGCTGCGTTCTTTTCCTTGATCTTTTTCATGATCATTTCCTTCACATCCCGCGCCTTATCCTTCATACGGGGATTGGCTGTCTTTGACGTAATGAGACCCGTGATCAGACGGCTCGCCACATCATACTGCTCAAAACGCATGGCCGTAACCGCGATCAGGAAATCCACTGTAGGCTCATCCATGCCGCACATGGGGAAACTCTCGGTCTGTCTCGCCGCCAGGAAGCCTTCCAGCGCATTGCGGAGAAACTCCTCCTCCTCCTCCTGACACTGCTTCTTCTTCTCCTCGTAGCCTTCCTCTGCCGAATCCAGATGCTCTGCCTGCCCTCTGAGAAGCCAAGCCGTCTTCAGGCAGATATATGCCTTTTCACTCGCCTTAGTCTGTTTGACGATTGCATTGGCAAGCGCCATCTTATAGCGCTCCAGCGCCTCGTCATAACTATAGGTCTCCGCCATCTCCTTCTGCGGTTTAAAATTCGCGGAGATTGCCTTCTGGATATTCTTTGCCTGCGGAGACGTCAGATATTTGAAAAATCTGCTCAGTGCCGCATAACCGCAGGACGGGCACATGATCACATCATATTTTAACAGATCGATCTGCTCATATCTGGGACGCAGATCCAGATCACTCCCCGCTAACTTTGCTTTACCGATTTTGACGGTCCTTGCCTTAAATTCTCTGTCACAAAGCGGACAGGTAAAGGATTTGTCAAAGAGGAAATCCTGCTCCTGTGTCACATGTGCAGCGGCTTCTCCGCCTTCTCCATCCTCCGCCTTTTTGGGGGCCTCATAGAGATCCATCCCTTCCAGATTACTCAGTCCAAACTGCTCTAACCCCGACAAAAGTCCTGCCATTTGTTTATCCTCCACCTTTATTCGTTCAACTATAGCCCTTCAATTATATACTATTATTCTGATTTCGGCAATACATACGAGCTCTTAAGTGACACAATTCTGTTAAAAACAAGGTTCCCCGGCTTGGAATCTTTACAATCCACACAGAAAAAACCCTGTCTGACAAACTGAAAGCTCTCGTAAGCCTGCGCATCCTTCACCGACGGCTCGATGCGGCAGTCTTTTAAGACTTTCAGCGAATCGGGATTTAAGTTAAGGCTCCCATCCTCGTTATAGACACCCTTCTCCTCGTCGATGATGTTTTCGTAAAGGCGAATTTCCGCCTGCACGGACTGAGCCGCTGACACCCAGTGGATGGTTCCCTTGACCTTTCGTCCGTCAGGGCTGTTCCCGCCTCTGGAAGCCGGGTCGTAGGTACAGTGCACGACCGACACTCTCCCCGCCTCATCCTTTTCATAATCGGTGCATTTGACAAAGTAAGCGCCCATGAGCCGCACCTCATTGCCCGGGAACAGCCGGAAATACTTCTTCGGCGGCTCCTCCATAAAGTCCTCCCGCTCAATGTAGAGCTCCCTGCTAAACGGCACCTCACGGGATCCGAGGCTCTCATTTTCCGGGTTATTCACCACGGGCAGCAATTCGGTCTGCCCTTCGGGATAATTGTCAATGATCAGCTTGACCGGATCAGTCACTGCCATGATCCGCGGGCGTTTCAGCTTCAGATCCTCCCTGATGCAATACTCCAACATCGAGTACTCCGCCGAGGAATTTGCCTTCGAAACACCGCACAGATCCACAAACAGCCGAATGGATTCCGGTGTGAAACCGCGTCTTCTGAGAGCGGCGATGGACACCAGTCTGGGGTCGTCCCAGCCGTCCACGATGCCGTCTTCCACCAGCTTCTTGATATAGCGCTTACCGGTGACCACGTTGGTCAAATACATTTTGGCAAACTCGATCTGCTTGGGCGGATGGGGGTATTCAAGCTCCGTCACCACCCAGTTGTAAAGCGGTCTGTGATCTTCAAATTCCAAGGTACAGATCGAGTGCGTAATGCCCTCAATCGCGTCCTCGATGGGATGCGCGTAATCGTACATCGGATAGATGCACCATTTGTCGCCCGTATTCTGATGGGACAGATGCGCCACCCGATAAAGGATGGGATCGCGCATATTGATGTTGGGCGAGGACATGTCGATCTTCGCTCTGAGAGTCTTTTCTCCGTCCGCGTATTTTCCTTCTTTCATCTCGGTAAAGAGTCGCAGATTTTCTTCCACACTGCGTTCTCTGTTGGGATCATCGCGCCCGGGCTCCGTCAGGGTCCCTCGATATTCCCGCATCTCATCCGCCGTCAGGTCGGAGACATAAGCCTTGCCCTTTTTAATGAGTTTGACCGCACCCTCGTACATCTCGTCAAAGTAATCGGAGGCAAAAAAGAGCCTGTCCTCAAAATCCGCTCCCAGCCACTTCACGTCAGCCTTGATGGATTCCACAAACTCGCTCTTTTCCTTGGTAGGATTCGTGTCATCGAAACGCATATTGAATTTGCCGCCATACTGCGCCGCCAGCCCCGAATTTAAAAGAATGCTCTTGGCATGGCCAATATGCAGATAGCCGTTGGGCTCGGGCGGAAATCTGGTGTGCACCGTATCATAAACACCCTCCGCCAGATCTTTCTCTATGATCTGCTCGATAAAATTCTTAGATTCTTTGGCTTCCACGTTTCTTCTCTCCTCTATCCTATCTATCGTGTTTGAAACATCATTGTGTCAGCGGGAATTTTCACTTTATCAACATAAGGGCAAAATCCCACCCTGTGAAATCTTGCCCTATCGCTATGCTTTCTCTACGTGTTGCTGCGCGTTAATCTTCCTCATCGTCCACCGCGGCCGCGATCCCGGAAACCACCGAAGATACCACGGAAATCACGACAGGAATGATCACTACCACCAAAAAACCGCCCAATAACAATGTAAACATAATCAAATGCCCCCATTCCGAGACGTACTGCCGCCCCTCTGCCTACTGACACTTTATCTATCAAAAAAACGCTGTACAAGAATTATTATACACATTTTCAAAAAAACTGCAAGACCCGACACAAAATCCCGGACCGCCTGCATTGCTACAGTTTCACCGTAAAAATCAGTCATTGCTAAGACACCCTGGCCAGCGCTCCGTATAATTCCAATAACTGCTGTCCTGGAGCACCTTACGGCCCATATCCACGGTCTCCTCCATCGAATATAAGGGGGTGGTATAGATCTCGTCTCCGTTATGCAGATACAGGGTCCCTGACTGTGCATCGCAGGCCAGGAAACCACGAATGTGCGCATATTTGCTATACTGCCGTTCCCCGATGCCTATCCGGTAAGCATCGTCATACCTGCATAAAAAGGCAAGATCCGCGCCCTCTGCCGCTTCATATCGCTTCATCTTGCCGGGGAACCCTGTATATCTGCCCAGAGAGCCGCAAAAGTGGACATCGTCCTTCGTATCCCAATCCACAGCGAAAATATGCACCGTTCCGTCCCGATAGACCAGATACAGCTCATCGTCTTCCTCATTGAAAAACATGGTCTCCAAGTATTCGATATCGAGGTTCTGCCGCCCCGGGTCCACATAGACGCCTTCTTTTCCCATCTGATAAAAGAGCAGTTCATCCGTCTCTCTGACGGCCAGCGCATAAAAAGGTCGTCCGTTGCACACAGCCGTGACGCCGTCCGCAATCGCTTCCGCATAGAGGCGCTTTCCGTCTGAAAGCTGATAGCCGTACAGGATATTGTTTTTTTCCATCGAGAGGATGCCCTTCTTACAGTCTATACCCAAATACGACATCCAGTCCTTTTCAAAAGTCACGGTCCGTCTGACGCTCCCGTCCGCCGGATCTATGATTTTGCAGGCGTCTTTGGTAACCACCAACAGCAACTCGCTTCCGTCTTTGTCAAAGTCCCCGAAGGCCATTGCCTCATAGTAGGCTGTATCCTTATACGTCCAGAGCAATTCTTTCTTTGCCGTATCAAACAGCTCCACACAGGCATTGCTTTCCTCGTCATACCTTACCGCCGCCAGATACGTTCCGTCTCCGCTCAGCCTGGCCTGGCTGTATATCCCCTCTCCCTCATGGAACGTCTCCATGCCTTCTCCAAGTGCCCGCCGGTACACCGTAATGCGATTGCTGCCATAGGGCAGGGTCACACAGTAGCCGTACCCCATGGCAAAGTCCTTCACATTGGAGGACGTACAGTCCGCAAAAACGCTCCCCACCATATCCATCCGATATTCTGTGTCCAGATAATGCCAGACGCCGTCCCTGGTAAAGGCCATAAAGTCATCCGTATCCGTATAGGCGCCGATCTTTACCACTTCCGATCCGAAAGAAAAGGTATTGAGCAGCGTCCCGTCCCTTCTGTCCAGCAAGAGGGTATCACTGTATTTTTGGCACAGAAGATAACTGCAGCCCTCTCTGCGTGCAAAATTCACATCATAGAGCCAGTTATCCGATACCTCATAACGTCATAACTCTTTTTGACCAAATAGGTCAATCACTTGCAGCCGTCCCAGCATTCCCGCTGTCGCGGCCTTCTGCTCCGTTCTTTCCGCACGGTTGCTTATCACATAGAGCAGATCGCCGCCCTGCTGATAGCGGCCCTCCTCCAGACAGAGATCCTTGATATATTCATATTCGACGGGATATAGAGAGATTTCGGGACTTTCTCCCAAATCAGCGGGATAGGCAAGCACCGCGACTCGCTTATGATCCCCGCTTCCTGAGCTTAATTCTATCGCCACCAGGATCCTGCCGTCCTCCGCGACCACCTGATCCGCCTCAAAGCCGGTTTTCGCATACAACCCTTCTTCCAACTGCTCCCACTGCAGCCTGCTGCCCGTTTTTCCGTCTGCGCCCACCAGATAACAGCCGTCCTTCTCCACCACCAGAAAGGCTTCCTTCTCCGGTATGGGAATCACGCCCCCATAGTCATTGCAGGGATAGGTCGTGATCTCATCCGTTTCGAGATCCTGTACGCAGAGTTCTTCCTGTGCGTCTTCCCTCTGCTGCGGATACAGAATCTTGTTTTCCGACACAAATCCCACATGGCATTCCCAGGAGAGATCTTCCCCTTCCGGGCGAAACGAGATCGCATTGCTCTCGTGCAGGCTTTCCCAGACCGTCAGCCTGCCGGAATCTCCCACCGCCAGCACATGTTCCCTGTCGTGCATCTGAATAAAGGTCTCGATCTCCTTGCGGCACCAGATTGACTCATTCAGTCTGGGCGAACAGATCACAATCAGATATTCCGACTGCGAAAGCGCCTCCGTGATCGGATCGGCAAGATTGCTCACAAGAGGCAGCTCCTCCTTATCGCGAAATACTCTGCGAATCCGCGTCTTCACCTGTCCTGTGCCGCTCTCTCCCGCCTTCTCTCTCGCGTGATCTTCTCCTTTTTGCCGCGCCACATTGCGCGGGAGCCGAAAGTTCTCCAGACATCTATGAAGCGTCTGCGCCACAAAACTGTCCGGCTGCATATGACGATAACTGATAAAAGCGTCATACTGCCAATCTTTATTCATCCGCCTTTTCCTCATATGTTTTAAAGAAAATATCCCGTTCTACCACATAGATATCATGCCTGTCGTCGCTTCGCACCGCCAGATAATCTCCGGGCTTACCCAGCATATACTTCTCCTCGTCCCAGGCGGTAAATACCTTGACCCTTTCAGTCAATTCTCTGGCATATATCTGTCCGCCGCCGTTGGCAGTACACATTTTGGCGTGATCGATCAGTTTCATGATCTCTCCCGTGGAACGATCATGTACTGTCGGTTCATACAAGAGTTCACACTTACTGTGATCCTCACATTCATGATAAGGCTTCTGTGTGGCCTCATAGGTTCTGGCAAAGCGCTCCCTGCGGTTCGGATATACCTCTCCTTTGATCCCTACCATGATGATCAGATCTTCTTCTACCACCATATCCACGTCCCCTTCCAGCGTGCGGATCGTGATCGGCGTACCGAGCGGCAGCACATCCCTGGCCTCCACATAACCGAGGGGGATCCGTTTTTTGACATAGGCATGCATGTCCGTAAGATCGATCTCATAATTTTTGGCATAAATGATCTGACAGCGATCGAAATAATCGTTGAGCCGTTCGCTGAAAAAGGCCTCCGAATGAAGCGTCGGATACGCGTCCTCATAGAGCGTCATATTGATGAAGCCGCCCGCCTTCTCCCGATGTCCGCCGCCGGAACCCACTCCTTCCGCCAGAAAGGCCGCCAAATCATTGGCCTGTACCTCTTTCACACAACTGCGGACCGAGAATTTATAACCGTCCTTTGTCTCATTATAAACTACACAGCAATAGACTTCCGCCACCTGAATCAAAAAATCGCTGATCAGGCCCAAAATATTGGGATCGCAGGGCTTTGACTTGATGATCGCATAGTTATAGTCATCATTATAGATGTGCCGGATCATCGCCACCCCTGCCACTTCCATTTCCTGTAAGGACAGATTGGAATTACGGAATAAGGTGATCAGCGTCTTATCCACGGGAACCGCTTCCCGCATATCCATATCCAGCGGATTGAAGATCTCTGCAAATTGATTGGTATCCGTAAACAGGCCATAGTACAAAGCCGTTCCCAACCTGCTGTCATCGATCTCATAACCGGCTTGGCACAACATCTGCCACACCAGCGTAGAGCAGCTCCCCACATGAGGATTGATCTCACTCAGCTGCGGCTGCACCGTCTCGATCTGGTGATGGTCGATGACTGCCACCTGCTCTGCCGGCAGCTTGATCACATTGCCTGCGCCATACTGACAGTCCACCGTCACCAAAAGTCCCGGCAGTTTCCCGCCCGGCAGTTCCTGGATATAAGCCGCCGCATCTTCTATATGCGTGATGGAAATATCCAAATGTTTCAGCATCAACAGCAGATTCGGCTTTTGTATCTTATTCCTGCCGCCGTAGATCAAATACGCACGCCTGCCCCTGGATTCAAAATAGCGGCAGAGCCCATACCCTGCCGCTATGGCATCCGCATCCGGATTATCATGACACTGTACCATGATCGGATCATATGTCAACAGTTCTTCCAGTCTCATCTTATCCTTTCCCCTTCGCACTAATTTCGGTCAGGTTCACCCGCGTTCATATCCGTATACATATCCAAAAGCCCCACCGTCTCAGACGCAGGTCTCCCGTACATATTACAGCATTCGTGCGAGACACTCTTTTGCTCCTCGCTCTGCTCGTCAAAATTAACGCTCATGCGGTATACGCCCTGCATAGATTCCGTATCCAAATGCCGCATGACCTCCTCGATCATCGCCGCGTCCTGATCTTTTTTCTCACCCATCATTTTTCCTCACCCTACCATAAATAATCCCCTGCAATTTCCCAAAGATAACCATATTCCCGATCTATTTTCTCTAAGATCCTGCCCCAATCGTCCTCTCCCATGGCGAATACGGCATTCTTCGGCTCCACATACTGCTTCACCCGCCCGGACAATGGCGCCAGATCGATCTCACCTCTGACCAGCATAGTCTGCTCGCCGTCTGTCAGAAACCGAACTTCGTCAAGCTCCAGATCAAAGCTTTCTCCCTTTTTGATATGGGAAAAGTCTCCTGATGTTTCCACCGCGAACTCCGTTCCCTGGATATCGGCGGATGCCTTTGCCTGAAAGCTGTTCTTTGGCCCGTCGTAGTCAAAATCCCCTTCCAGCTTTACGGTATGCTTTACATCGTTTTGTAAAAAACTGTATTTCGCTTCTGATTCCATGCGGTATTCGCCCTGCTCAAGGCTGCGGACCACCTGCCAGACGATTTCCCGCTCTCTGCCTGTCTCTGATTCTTTATTGTCAAAGAAAATCCGTCCCTGCATTTTTTCCAGGCTGTTTTCTCCGCCCAGAAAATACACGTCGCCGTCCAGGGAAATCGCACCTCTGCCAAGAGAGACCGGATGCTCAAAACGAATGCTCTCTATCGTGTCTTTCTCGTCCATCTCCAGAAGAAAACTGATTTCCTCCGGACCGGAGCCAGGATCAAAACAACTCATGATCCCTAAAATGCTCTCGCGGTACGACTGGGGATACTGCAGATGATCATGCAGATAATCGCTGAGCACCTGCCTGACAAGCGCATTGAACGAGCTGCCTTCAAAGCGGACCCGATAAAGGTCCCGTCCCGCTTTTTCCATCACCATATATCGGCGGCAGGAGTCGATTTCCATGGCATAGCGGTTCAAAAACGCCTTTCCCGCTCCTTCCTCGTCCGTAATATACCAGGGCGCGGAAAACAGGTCAATGGAAAAATCGTCTCCTCTTACCTCACCAAAAAGCCAATCCTGCGCCCACAGAGAACGATTGTACTGCGCGAGCACATCCTCATTTTCCACATAGAGATCCTCCAGAAAAAGTTCCGGCACCGAAAAGCAGACATTCTCCCTGTCCGCGTACACATCCAGATGCCCAAACTCATAGTTCATGACACTGAAAGCGGTCGAGGAAGACAGCTCTTTTTCTCCCATGTCCTTTCCATAGTCTGTATCCACCCCCAGGGTAACTTCACCCAGAAACGTATCGAAGGTGACATTCAATTTTGAATCCACCTCGCCGCCCTCCGTAAAGAACATTCGACAAAGCGCCTCCGTTCCCAGCTTCTCATCCATGGGATTTTTCAGCGCCTCCGCCTCCTTGGACAGCTTCATAAGGCCCTTGCCGATCCTGTAAGATGCTGAATGCGTGTAAAAAAACCAAAGGATGCCTGCAAGCAGCGTCACTGCCACGATCACGCTGATCAGGATGATCAGGTTTCTCTTTTTGTGATCGCGCTGCGGCAGATAGGGCTGCACGGAAGGCCCCAAGCGTCTTGCCGGCGGCGTCTGTTGTTGAAATTGCGGTTGTATCGGATAGTCATTCATGGTTTGATCCTTTTCTGTTTGTACTTCTTCTCTATTTTATACTATCATATCTTCCCGAAAAACAAAATAAAAATCGTCGTTCGCCAGCAATAAGATAATATGATTTATGCTGCCATAAATTCCCAATAGCATAAAAAAGCGTAGGAATATCCGTTTTTACAGACATTTCTACGCTTTCTGTCATTGATTGGTTTAGCGATACAATTTATTTCGCCGCTGCGATCTCCGCTTTCAGAGCCTCTGTCAGCTTGGGAACGATCTTGTTTAAGTCACCCACTACGCCGTAGTCAGCCACATCGAAGATCGGCGCATCCGCATCCTTATTGATTGCAATGATGATGTCGGATTCTTCCATACCTGCCACGTGCTGGATCGCACCGGAGATACCGATCGCAAAGTACACGTTCGGGCGGACGGTCTTACCGGTCTGACCTACCTGCAGATCTTTCGGCTTCCAGCCGGAATCCACAACCGCACGGGAGCAGCTTACGGTACCGCCAAGCACTTCCGCCAGATCTTCAAGGATCTTGAAGTTTTCCGGGCTGCCTACGCCACGGCCGCCGGACACGAGAATCTTAGCGTCCATGATATCAACGGTCTCAGCAACGGATTTCACAATGTCAAGAATCTCCACATACTTATTGTCAGGCGTAAAGCCGGGATTGAACTCCTCGACATTTGCCTTTGCACCCTTGATGGGCTCGATCTTCTGCATAACGCCTGCACGAACCGTAGCCATCTGAGGACGGTTGTAAGGACATGCGATCGTAGCGATGGTGTTGCCGCCGAAAGCCGGACGGGTCATCAGAAGCTGGTTGTGAAGCTGCTCCTGGCCGGGAACCGCCTGCAGCGGGAAATCGCCGATTTCAAGAACGGTACAGTCAGCCGTCAGACCGGTAGCCACTCTCGCGGACACTCTCGGACCTAAGTCTCTGCCGATAGCGGTAGCGCCCACCAGCATGATCTCGGGTTTATACTGATTGATCACGGATGCCAGCGCATGTGCGTAAGGCTCCGTTCTGTAATCCTTCAATTCGGGATCGTCCACCACGATCACCTTGTCTGCGCCGTACTCGGCGAGCTGGTCAGCCAGGCCCTTGATGCCTGACCCGATCAGTACTGCGGTCACTTCCGTATTTAAGTCCTTCGCCAGGTCCTTTGCCTTGCCGAGCAGCTCAAAAGCGATGCTGCTGATCTCGTTATCTACCTGCTGCGCAAAGACATATACACCCTTGTATTCTTCTAAATTCATTT
>ERZ777011.1327-NODE-1327-length-26826-cov-3.178066_pt1 | contig 26826 bp, 16 predicted proteins | sample MGYA00374964_ERZ777011 | MGnify/ENA primary metagenome ERZ777011 (study PRJEB29310, sample SAMD00008975) | mouse gut metagenome | study: EMG produced TPA metagenomics assembly of the Metagenome analysis of fecal microbiota from mouse which was promoted... | reverse complement strand
TGCGGCCATCTCGGCCTGCGCACGCGACACGGGCACCTCCTCGTCGATCCGGATGTCGTACCACAGATGAAGACCGTAGCGACGGCGACGAGCCTCGAAACGCCCCCCGTCGCGGAACACGCGACGGATCTCCGTCGCACCGAGCTCCTGCGCCACTGCATCCAGCCGCGAGTCCCCCGACGCCATCTCGCCGCGCGTAAAACAACCCGTGCGAAGCGTCCGGGAACCCTCCTCCGAGAGCTTTATCCTTATCCAGCCGGGAACCGCTCCCTCTTCGGCGACATACCGTACGTCATCCTCCTCCGCACCATCGCATACGACAGAAGGCTCTTTCGTGCAGGAGCACGTCAATACGACAACCGCCGCAAAGGCCTTAAACAATCCGGAGTTCATAGGGTTATTCATCTGTTTTCCCGTTTTTACGTCTTCCCGGCACGAGGCCGAAAGTCCGATGTGCATAACAAGCAAAAATAACGAAAATATAGAAATATACTAATCTCCACATCCTATTTTTTCATCCGAAGATAACATATCCGTCTCTACACCTGCCCGAGAAAGCGAGAAGAAAACCGAAAGGAGGCAACACAAAAGCGAAGAAGCAAAACACTCCCTCCTTCGCACCGGCAGCTACCGATAGAGGAACCGGAAAACCTTTGCCGTTGCGCAACGGCAAGGCAAACCACGCAAAGAGAAACTGCGAGTTGACGGGAAACCATACCGAAGGAGCCGACTCCGAGCACAGCGCAAACAACTTGCGCGAGGAGCTGCACCCGAAAAACCGGCATAGGGAACTCCGCATGAAGCACCCATGCAAGAACACGCGTTCGACGAATTCAGGCACAGAAAACAGGTCGACTCGGAGAGCTTGCGTCGCAAATAATCCAAAAGCCGGCACAGCCCCAATCGGAACAACAGCCAGGACAATTCACAGCAGGCGCACAAAGGAACTTAGCGACAAATCATCCCCGAAAATTCGAACTATGGGAAGGAGCCAAGCAAAGAGTCACATGGAAAACGGCCGGCATGACCTTATTCTCAAAGAGCCTGTATCGAACACATGTTCGACGAATAGGTCACAGGAAAACACGGGATGAAAAATGCGCAAACGACACAACCCGCTACGCTTACAAACACACGACATTACATCCTTATACGCGGAACGTGCACAGGGCCGTCAAGTTTGCTTCGCGCACGCCCCGGCAACCGGCACGCCCCCGTAGCAGCGACACGGGCTACCCCCAAACAGCCGCCCGGAACCCCGCCCCGAAACCCCGTTCAGAAACCCGTCCGGGAGAGCGCAAAGCAAAAACGAGGATACCGGCCCGTAAAGGCCGGTATCCTCGTTCATTCCGCTCCGACGGGTTCCGCCCCGCCGGCAAGCGCCTCTATCGTTTCAGGAACGTCGTACTGCCGTTTCCGCCGGCCGCCCGTACCGACAGCGTATAGACACCCGAAGCGAGCGACGCCACATCGAGCGTCCCCGTCCCGCTATCGCCGAAAGCGATCGTAGCGGAGAGTACCTTGCGGGCCGCCGAATCGTAGACCGCGGCTTCGGCCCTCGTACCCGCTGCGGCAGCAAAGCTGATGTCGAGCACCTCGCCCGCCGGATTGGGAGCCACCTGCAGGCCGCCTCCCGTAGGTACGTTGCCGACCGATACCGTCATGACCGACTGGGCGGTTTCACCCGCCAGGTCGGTCGCCGTCACGGTTACGGACGCCGTCCCTTCGGCGAGCGGTTCCACCGTGAGAACACCCTCTTCGACCGTCGCACGCACGATCGCCTCGTTCGCGTTGGCAACCGAATAAGCGAGCTGGTCGCCGTCGCCCAGGTTGGCGTCGGTGAAGTACTCCGACAACACGAAGGTCTGACTGTAGTCGGCCCCGGTGGCCGTCATGCGCACCGTACCGAACTCCTTGGAAACCCGCGGTCCGAAGTTCTGGAACGCATCCTCCTTGACGGTGAAGGTGAAGGTATCCTCCACGTACAGTCCGCCCTTGTCGGTCGCACGCACGGTAATGGTGGCGACTCCCTGCTTCAGGGGCACGAGTTCCAGATCGCTCCCGTTGGTCATCACGACTTTTATCACCGTTTCGTCCGAAGAGGTCACCGTAAAGGTGAGCGCATCGCCGAACGCCTCGTCCGGTTCGATGAAGTAGTAGGCAAGTTTGAACTTCTTGGAGTATTTCGGTCCGGCCTTCTCCACCGACACATCGAGGAAGTTGGCCCGCTGTTGGGGCGAACGGTTGGTGTGCTGGAGCGTCGTGGTTTGGAACGATACCGTTTCGCCTTCGCGGCCGAAGCGGTCCACGGGCGTCATCTCGAAGGCATAGGTGGTCAACTGCACGAGCACCATGCGGTACTCATAATCCCCGCCCACATCCTGCGTGTTGATAAGGTCCACCGACTTCCATTCGCCGGGGGTTCCGTCCTGCACCTCGGCATACCGGAGCACATATTTCACCACCGGCATGCCGTTGCCGTCGGCCGGCACACGGCAGTAGATGCGCACGCTGTCGGGAAGCCCCTCCGCGCCGTAATGCTCCAGCGCGGCGGGAGGCGTACCCGGATCTTCGAGGGTGATGAGGGAGGCATCCACCATCCCGACGCCTATCTGGTTGGAGTAGTTTTCGCTCACCACCGGGCTGATCGGCCGGAAGCTGGCCAGCAACCGCTTGCGGCAATCCTCCGAGGAGAAGCCCTCCTTGCCGTATTTGGAAACGATGAGCGCCGCCACACCCGAAACGTGCGGGGTGGCCATCGAGGTACCTTCTATGAACGCATACCCGCTGTTGGTGTAGGTACTGTAAACGGCATACTGGTCGCCGAATTTCTGCTCGCCGCCGGGGGCGAGGATATCCACCTCGGGTGCATAGTTGGAGTAGCTGGCCTTGTCGTAGTTGGGCGCCATCGAAGCAACGCTCACCACCCGTTCGTAGTAGCCGGGGAACTTCAGCTGGTTGGCTCCGGAGTTGCCTGCGGCAAACACCACGAGTCCTCCGGCCATCGGGCCGGTCTGCACGTCGTTCACCCCGTCGCCGTCGCTGTCGTCCATTCCGGCGTTGTCGATGAAGTAGTCGAGCCCGTCCTGAAGGTCGGGAGCGATGGAGGGCGAAGAGACCTCCCAACTGCACGAAGCGATCACCGCCCCGTTGTCGGCCGCATAGGCGAACATGTCCCAGTTGGGAATCTCCTGCTTGTTATTGGCCGTCCAGCAGATCGACATGATCCGCACGCCGTCGCCGTTGCCCGTACCGCCCGCTACGCCGCAGACGCCCTCGCCGTTGTTGTTCACCGCGGCGATCGTACCGGCGATGTGCGTACCGTGATACCCCGGCACGATCTGGCCGCTGTTGTAATTGGGAGCGAAGTTCCAGCCGTAGATGTCGTCGACGTATCCGTTGCCGTCGTCATCCACGCCGGGCGTGCCGTTCAGCTCGGCCTCGTTCACCCACATGTTGGCAGCCAGGTCGGGATGGTCGAACTGAACACCCATGTCCACGACCGCCACGACGACGTCGGGACGACCGGCACCCACCTCTTCCCATGCTTTGAAAAGGTTGATATCGGCCCCTTCCTCCGCCTTGGGCATGGAACCGTCGTTATAGTAGTGCCACTGCTTGGGCAGATCGGGGTCGTTGAAAGGATACTGGTCAGCCTCCAGCTTCGGACGCGATGCATCCAGTGCGGCCGGCTGGTACTTCATGTCGGCTGCCAGCGCCGGCACTACCCTATGGTCGGTAAGTTTCGCCTTATAGATGGGTTGCACATGAGCCACGCCGGGAACGCTCGCCATACCAGCCTCGGCACGCGACACGGGCACGTCGTCGCCTATCCGGATGTCGTACCACAAGTGCAGACCGTAGCGACGGCGACGCGCCTCGAAACGCCCTCCGTCGCGGAAAACACGGCGTATCTCCGTCGCGCCGAGCTCCTGCGCGATCGCATCGATCCGGGCATCGCCCGACTCCACCTCGCCGCGCGTAAAGGCGCCCTCCCGGAGCGGCGCCGCATCTTCGGCGAGCTTTATCCTGACCCAACCGCTGACGATGTCGTCGTTGTCGGGCACCGACGCCTCCGGCCTCTCCCGCCGGGGAGCCTCCGACACGACCGGTTCCTTCGTACAGGACCACGCAGCCGCAGCAGCCAATAAAATTACAGAAATCCTTTTCATAATGATGAGTTGACAGTTATATTTGATATATTCATTAACATCCGTATATATATTAACGCATTTCCGCTGCGGCGTAGTACTACGCCGCGAACCGGGACTCACCGCTTCTCACCGCTTTCCGCAAGCTTCGCACGCGCAAGTCGCTCGGCGGCGGTCACCCCCGGCAAGGAGCCGAAGAGTCGAACGCACTGCCCGACGGGCATGCTGCCGTCGGTGTGCACCTCGTACCACAGATGAAGACCGTACCTCCGTCGCCGTTCGGCGAACCGGCCGCCTCCGGCAAAGACCCGGACGAGACCGACCGCCCCCACCGAATCCAACGCCCTGTCGAGCCATGCGGTCCCCGTATCGGCACCTCCGGACGGAAAGCGCCTCTCCTCGGGCAGCGCCACCGTATCGGCCAGCCGTATCCGAAAACGATCCTCCGCCGAGTACCCCGGCCCCGAAAGGGAGTCGCCGGTCTCCGGCCGCAGCACGCCCGCAGACGGACGTACCCCGCAAAAGCAGAGCGGCAACAGGACGACAAAGAGAATCAGCACATTTTTCATCACCACAGAATCGCTGCATCGGTCCGGTGCGCCCGATTCCCCTTTCCAGCCTGAGTCGGATACCGAAAATTCTCCGGCTCCGGGTGCCCCCGCAAACTCAAGAAAGGAAACGGACCGGCAGGCCCCCCTGCCGCAGCTCCGGCACGCCACATAGCGTTGCGGGAGCGGAATGGGTTCCGCTCCCGCAACGTCCTCAGGCCTTTACGAACGTATGTCTCAACACCCGGCCGTCGGCAAGCCGCACCGTCACCGTATAGCTGCCCGGCGCAAGCCCGGAAACGTCGTACCGGATCTTATCTTTCCACTCGCCTTCGCTGCCGAAGGGCACTCCCTCGACACGACCGACTTCGCTTGCCGCCGCATCGTGAATCTGCAGGTCGGCGCTCCGGCCTCCCTCGCCCCCGACGCCGATGCAAAGCATCTCTCCGACAGGATTCCCCAGGAGCGTCAACACGCCCTCCTCAAGGGCAGGCGATTCATCCGGCGGCAGGATAGGCTCCGACGGCTCCCTGTCCTCCTGCACCTTGACGGCCATATTCTTCACGATGGTCTCCCCGACACGGTCGGACACCGTCACCGAAAGGTAGGTCGACCCTTTTTTGTGTCCCTCGACGGTGAGCAGGGAACCGCTCACGGAAACCGTCGCCACCGTCTCGTCGTTGCTCTCGGCCACATAGGTCAATACGTCGTCCGGCAGATCGGGATCGGTAAAATAGTCGCCCATCTCCACGGTGGTCACGAACCTGTTCTCACCCGTTCCGACGGGCAGGTCTACCACGGGCAACGGTTTGCTGATCTCAGGTTTGCGGTTGACATGGTCGACCGTGCGTCCCTCGCCGCTCACCGGCTCGGATTCGTTCCCGAAACGGTCTACCGCACGGGCCTCGAAACGATAGGTAGTGGCGGCAGTCAATCCGGTAACGGTATACGACAGTGTCTGACCGGGCGACATGCGGTTGGGAACGACCATGGTCGTCCAGGCATCCGCTGCCGAAGCGCTGTCGACCGGCACGTAGCGCAGGTTCACACCGGCGATTCCCATGCCGTTGCCGTCGGCAGGCAGCCCGATGATCGATACCGTCAAGCGGTCCTCCAAAACTTCAGCCGCCACTTCCAGCGAAGCGGGAGCCTCGGGTGCCACTTCGGGATTCTTCAGTTCCATCAGGGAAGCGTCCACAAGTCCCGCTCCCAGGCCGGCGGCGATGTCGGGACGCGTCTGCCATCTATCCACGTTGCGGTAGCTCCGCAACAGAATCGTCCTCAGATCCTCGTTCGTAAAGCCGGGGGTATTCGCCCCGAAATGCGAAACAATAAGAGCAGCGACGCCCGACACATGGGGACACGCCATCGAGGTGCCGCTAAGATGGATATAGGTGTTTTCCGGGCCGGTACTGTAAACCTGCCCCTGCGCGGGAAATTCGGTGTCGCGTTCGCCCGCTCCGCCGGGGGCGAAGATATCCGCATCCACACCGAAGTTGGAAAAGCCCGACTTCACGTAGTTGGGCATCATGGAGGTGACGCACACCACCCGCGGATCGTCCGCAGGGCAGCCCACCTTCGAGGTATACTCGTTGCCCGCGGCGAAGATGATGATTCCGCCCTTCATCGGACCGGTCTGCAAGTCGTTCACCCCGTCGCCATCGGTATCGGCCATACCGGCGTTCTCGATGAAGTAATCGAAAGCATCCGACATATCCCGGGGCAGGATGTTGGTCATCGGAAAGTTCCAGCTGTTCTGGCTGATCACCGCACCGTTGTCGGCCGCGTAGACGTATCCGGTAGGAGGCGCCGTACCGTATCCATCCTTGTCGTAGATCGCACAGGTCATGATCCGGGCGCCGTCGCCGTTGCCCGTACCGCCCGCTACTCCGGCCACTCCGATGCCGTTGTTATTGACCGCCGCGACCGTGCCGGCCACATGCGTGCCGTGTTGGCCCGGGTCTATGAGGGACGTCCTCTTGTAAAAGTCGTATCCGTGCAGGTCGTCTACGTATCCGTTGCCGTCATCGTCTTTACCCGCCGCGCCGTTCAGCTCGGCTTCGTTCACCCACATGTTGTCGTGCAGGTCCTCATGATCGGTAAAGACACCGGTATCCATGACAGCCACGATCACGCGCGGGTCGCCGGCACCGTAGAGTTCCCATGCCTTGAACAGATTGATGTCCGCTCCCGCCACGGCCACCACTTTACCGGCCTCGTCGGTCATCGTTCCGTCGTTGTCGTAATGCCACTGCAACGGCAGACCCGGATCATCGAAAGGCATCTCGCGAAGGCTGCCCTCCCAGGCGGACGGAGTGCCTATCTCCGACGGAAGCGGACGCTCCGCACCGTCGAGCGCAACGATCCGGTAGATCGGCTGCACATGCTCCACGCCGGGCAATGCGGCGAACTCCTCCTGAGCACGGGACACGGGTATCTCCTCGCCGAGCTTCACATCGAACCAAAGATGAAGTCCCCACCTGCGATGACGTGCCTCGAAACGGGGGTCTGTGGGGAACACCACCTTGATCTCGGTAGCACCCAGGCGGGCCGCCACCTCATCGAGCCGGGCATCGCCCGTAGCCACATCCCCGCGCGTAAACACACCGGTACGCAGCGGAGTACTTCCGTCTTCGAGGCGGATCCTCACCCAACCGGGCTCAATGAGGCTGCTGTCAAGGTTTCCCGTTTCCGGCCCCTTTGCGGGTGCTTCGGACACGGCATCCCTCACACACGACGCACCCGCCAGGGCCGCCGCAAGGAAAAACAATGCAAGATATCGTTTCATTTGCTGAAAAATAGTATAGTGTAATGACAAACGTTGCCGGCAGCAAACCCCACACGACAACCGATTGCGAAAATAGGAAAAATATTTCTTAAATTTCACTCCCCTTTCAAGAAAACAACAAACCCGCCCCCTGCATAACCCGACCGTTCCGCTCTCCAAATTCCGTCCGTCGGCACGCACAAGATTCGGGCGAATAGCCGCGAGCGCCCCTCGCCCCTTTGTTCTCTTACCTTTCCGCCCTTTTAATTTCTTGCTCCGTTCCCCCATCATTCCTCCCCCTCTTTACAGTCCCTTTGCTCCGCACACTCCCTTTCTACCTCCGGCACCTCCGTTCGCCTTGTTCGCTCCTTTCGAAATCCCGTACCACCGGCGCCGACGGTATGAAAATGCTTTTCCCGAGCGGATACAGCCCCCTTGCAAAGGGGTCGACGCGGCACGCCTTCCCTACCCTAACACCAGCCAAGTCCTCACATCGAACGAACCCACTCGAGGGGAACGGTTGCTCAACCCTCTCCCGAGCCTACCGCTATTTCGGCATGCCGTCACGCATCGAGAAACCTACACTGTCAACACCTCCATAATCTTTCTGTTAACGGTCATTCCCTTTTCATGCCTTCCTTACCACGGCCTCCGCCGCCACGCATCGGAAAACCCTTACGCAAAGAATACTTCCGGGACCTTTTCGCCGCTGTCACTTCCTTATTCACTCCGCTCCTCCCCCTGCAACACCCCGTCACGCATCGAGATACAGAGAGAACGCCCCCGACAGCAAGCGAACGCGCCGGACTTTCAGGTCCGGCGCGTTCGTTCACATCGGTTTACCCTGTGTCCTACCTTTTCATGAAGTTGCTTGTATAGCGACGTCCCTCATGCTCCACGACCACCGAATAGGCACCGGCGGCAAGAGCGGAGACATCGTTCCGAGCGGCCACGCCGCTGCCGTCGAGCGTCACGGAGAAGTTGCCGACCAGACGGGAAGCCGCATCGTAGATACGCACGCCGGCCATACCGCCCGTGGCACCGTTCACACGGATATTGACCACATCAACAGCGGGATTGGGATAGAGGTCGATGCCCTCCGCGGGCTGCTCTCCCCCGCTGCCGGGATTCGCCGTTACCGTAACCCCGACCGTCCGCGTAGCGGAGACGCCGGCCGCATCGGTACCTGTCACCGTCACCGAAGCGCTACCCATCTTCACGGCATTCAGGATCAACACATTGCCGTTCACCTCGACAGTCACCACTTCGGGAGCCGAACTTACGGCCGCATAGGTCATACCGCCCGTCACCCCGAACAGTTCGTCGAGGGCCACGCTGCTGCGGAACGACTGGGAGCTATCGGGCAGCGTAACGTTCGTTCCGCCCCCGACCGGATCGGAAGCGACGGTAACCCCCATGTTCTTCGACAGGGAAAGCCCCTCACGATCCTTTACGGTAATCGCCACGAACGTGTCGCCCTTTTTCAGACCGGTCACCTCCAGTATGCCGCCCTCGAGCATCCGCGCCGTAACGATCGAGGCATCGTTGCTGACAGCCGAGAAGGTGAGTTCATCGTCGGGCAGATCGGGATCGGTAAAGAATTCGTTCAGCGCCACCGTAGCGGTGAAGCTGTTGTTGACCGGAAGCGATACCCGCGCGAGCGGCTTGACGATCTCCGGACTCAGGTTGGTATGTTCGACGGTGGTACCGCGCCCCTCGGTGTAACCGGTCGACTCGTTGCCGAAACGGTCCACGCTCTTCACGCGGAACACGTAGGTGGTTCCGTGGCTGAGATTGCCGACGGTATACTCGCTCGTCGCACCGATCTCGGCCCGGTTGTAAAGCTCCAGCGACTTCCATTCCGAAGCTCCGTCGGCGGTACCCTCCGGAGCATAGGAAACGTAGTACTTCGCAACGGCCAGATTGTTGGCATCGGCCGAAGCGGTGATGCGGAGCGTCAGTTTACGCTCCTCCGTTCCCTCTGCCGCAACCGCCTGCGGGGCCTGCGGAGGCGTCTTGGGATCTTCCACACCCATCAGCGTCGGGTCGATCAGTCCCACGCCCAGACCGTCGGCAATGGCCGCCGTTTTCTGGTAATGGCCCACGTTGCGATAACCGCGCAGCATGATCTCCCGCAGTTTATCGGGCGTAAAGCCCGGCTTGTCCACGCCGTAATGCGATATCAGCAGGGCCGCGATGCCCGACACGTGCGGACAGGCCATCGACGTACCTCCCTTGTAACCGTAAGAATCGGTGATATCGGTGCTGTACACCCGGCCGTCGAGGCTGAACTCGGTATCGGAACGTTCCGAACCGCCCGGTGCAAAGATATCCGCAGCCGTCCCGTAGTTGGAGTAGGCAGCCTTTACATAGTTGGCCATCATGGCCGTCACACCGATCACCCTGTCGTCGGCCCCGGGAAAAGTAAGACGGCTGGAGTAGTCGTTGCCAGCCGAGCAGATGATGATACCGCCCCGCATCGGACCGGTCTGTTCGCCGTCGGGACCGATACCGGCATTCTCAATGAAGTAATCCATCGCCACGGCTACATCCTGAGGGATGGCGGTGTACATCTGGGAATATCCCCAGCTATTCTGGCTGATCACCGCGCCGTTGTCGGCCGCATAGCGATACACGTCGGGATAATCGCCCCCCGTATTGTCCGGCCCGAAGATCTGGCACGACATGAGCCGCACGCCGTCGCCGTTACCCGTTCCGCCGGCCACACCGCAGACACCGATGCCGTTGTTGTTGGTGGCGGCTATCGTACCGGCCACGTGCGTACCGTGGCTGCCGGGCTCGATGTTGCCGTCCCTGGTCCGGCCGTTATAACCGTACACGTCGTTCCTGACGCCGTTGCCGTCGTTGTCCTTACCGGGTTCGCCGTTCAACTCGGCCTCGTTCACCCACATGTTGGCCGCCAGGTCGGGATGGTTGTACTGGATACCCATATCCATGACGGCCACCACCACGCTGGGGCCGCCGTGGCCATACATCTTCCACGTTTCAAACAGGTTGATGTCCGCTCCGGCCTTAGCGACCACTTCGCCTTCGCAGTTATACATCGTCCCGTCGTTGTGGTAGTGCCACTGCCGGGGAAGGCCGGGGTCATCGAAGGGCATCGCATCCTTGCTGCCCTCCCAGCCGGAAAGGTCGCCCACCCCTGCGGGATAGAGCGTATCGTAACCGTCGGCGGGGTAGATCCGATAGAGCGGACGCACATACGCCACGCCGGGCAGCGACGCGAATCCGGACTGAGCACGCGACACGGGCACCTCGCTGTCGAACGTCACGTCGTACCACAGATGCAGACCGTATTTCTTATGCCGCTCGGTAAACCGGGGATCGGTACCGAAAACATGTTCGATGCTGGTAGCCCCCAACCGTGCGGCCAGCTCGTCGAGCGCGGGATCGCCCGAATCGGCTTCGCCGCGTGTAAACGCTCCCGTGCGGAGTGCCATCGCGTCGTCGGTCAGGCGAATCCTTATCTTCCCCTTCACCACGTCGCCGCAGTAGTCCTCTTCGGTCCGGTCATTCCCGCCGTTGCGGTCGTCGCCGAAAACGGCCGGATCTTTCGCGCAGGAGGCCAACACACCCGCCACGGCGAACAAATATAAAAAGTATCGCTTCATTATTCTATGGATTAGATTATCCTTATTGTTTCTAATAATAACAACTATGCTCCCGTACTTATTGCCCGAGTACAGGCACTACATCTTTGCGAAATTAATAAAAAGTTCAGGACATTCCCAACAAAACACCATAAAATGCACGTCTAAAAAAGATTGCGCAACGGATTCCGCTCCAAAACCACGCACCGCACAGCAGCGACGCGACGAAACGCCATGCGCCTCTGCCCGTGCGGCGACCGGGGAGAGGCATCGGTGTTTCCGCCGATCCATCCGGGCGTCCCGACATCGGAGAAGGGCGGACACCCCCGCAACGGAAAGTAGCTCGGGCGAAGCAGCCTTCGATAGCGAAAAGAAAGCGTTCGAGTCGGGTCGCAGAGCGCGAACACAAATCCGGCGGGCAAAGCGAGGCAGCCCCCTCGACAGCCCACAAAAGCATTCCCGGACAGACGATCCATCCTCGACGATGCGAGGAGGACATCCAGACAGGCCCCGGCGAGGGGGCTTGCCGGAATGGAAAAGCACCCGAGCAAGGACCGAACACCGTTGCCGGAATTCAGAAAGCGTCCTGACGCGACAACGGAGCTCAGCGTTTCACGAAACCGGCCACGGCTCGGCGGCCCGCCCGCTCGGCGACCAGCGAATAGACACCGGGCGACAACGCCGACACATCCAGGCGCCCCGCGCCATCGGCATCGAGCCGGAGGGTATCCTCGAAGACCCGCCGGGCCGCCGCATCGTAGATGCACACCGCGACGCGTCCCGCTCCCCCCTGCATGCGGATATCGACCTGCTCCGCCACCGGATTGGACCGGAGAAGGAGTTCGCCGTCGGCAACCGGCCCCTCGCCGGCACCGCCGGTCACGGTCACGAGGAATCGCGAGCCTACCGAATTGCCGCCCGCAGGCCTGCAAACGATCTCAACCGTCGCCTCGCCCGCTCCCACCGGCACGAGTCGAAGAAACTCCCGATCGATACTTACCTGCACCCGGGAGGGGTCGGAACTCTCCGCCGCATACCTGCACTCGGTCCCGTCGGCAAAATGGAAATACTCCGCAAGCGGCAGGGAGAGCGCATGCTCCCGCCCGACGCCCCCGATCGTCACGTCGGGCAGCGACCGGTGATGCACCCACACGGCGAACCGGCTCTCCACCGTTTCGCCGGCGCGGTCGGAAACGCGAACCGCCACATCCGCCCTGCCGATGCCCACCGGCTCGAACAAGGCCTCGGTTCCCTCCAGCCCGAGAAGCACCACCCCCTCCGCATTGCGGGAGGAGAGCGCATAGGTAAGCTCGTCGCCGAAGGTCCCCGCATCGGGATCGCCGAAATAGCGCGACAATTCCAACCTCCGGGTATTCTCCTTCCCTGCCTGCGCGATAAAGACATCGTTGATCGGGGCACGCTGTTCGGGCGGACGGTTGACATGGGGCAGCGACCGCACCTCGACGACACAGGATTCCGAACGGTTGCCGTAACGATCCTCCGCCCGCATCCGAGCCTCGTACCCGGTATCGCCCGCGACCTCCACGCGACAGGAGAACGCGCTCCCCACGGCACCATTGCAGGAGAGCCGCAGGGCCACCGGAGCCGCGGTGCCGTCGGCGGGCGCATACGAGAGGTGGAGCCATGCAGCGGGATCGCCGTTCGCATCGGCCGGCACCCGGCACGAGAAGAGCAGCCCGTCGGGAAGACCCTCGACGGCCGCATCGAGCGGGACGCCGGGGGCCGTGGCGGGATTGCGGTAGTAGCTGTCCATCAGCGACGCATCGAGCAGCCCCACACCGATGAGATTCCGACACGCCTCGTCCTGATACTCCCCGACGTTGCGGTAGCTGGCCAGGAGCACCTTGCGCAACTCCCCGGCGGTGAATCCGGAACCGCCGTACTGCGACACCATCAGGGCCGCCACGCCGGCGGTATGGGGCGTGGCCATGGAGGTACCCGACAGGTAGCCGTAACCGCCGTCGGTGAGGGTACTGTACACCCCGCAGCCGTATCCGTCGGTGTCCTCGCCGCCGGGCGCCATGATGTCGGCATGCTGGCCGTACTGCGAATAGTCGGTCTTTTTGTAGTCGGGCCCCATGGCGGTCACGGCGATCACCCGCTCGTCGGCGGCGGGATACCAGATGCGCCCGACATACGAAGGACCGGAGTTGTTGTAGTTTCCGGCGGCGAAGATGCAGATACCGCCCTTCATCGGCCCCCTCTGCACACCGTTCTCGTCGGTACCCGCAGTGGCGATGAAGTAATCGATCGCCGCACCCACATCCTCCGGCATCTTCTCCATGCTGAGCACCCAACTGTTGGAGGCGATCACCGCGCCGTTGTCGGCCGCGTAGGCGAATGCGTCGACGAAACGCGCTCCGGATTCCCCGGGATCGATCTGAAGGGACATGATACGCGCCCCGTCGCCGTTGCCCGTACCGCCCGCGATGCCCGCCACGCCGATACCGTTGTTATTCACGGCCGCGATGGTTCCCGCGCAATGCGTACCGTGTCCGCCGGGCGTTATCGTCCCCCTATCCTCCTCGAAATTGTAACCGTACATGTCGTCGACGTATCCGTTACCGTCGTCGTCCACTCCGGGCGTACCGTTCAGCTCGGCCTCGTTCACCCACATGTTGGCCGCCAGGTCGGGATGGTCGTACTGCACGCCCATGTCCAGCACGGCCACGACGACCTCCGGCCGCCCGGCATTGAATTTCTCCCACGCCTCGAAAAGGTTGATGTCGGCTCCCGCCTTCCACGCGCTCCGCGAGGCGTCGTTGTGGTAGTGCCACTGTTTGCTTATCTCCGGATCGTCGGTAGGGGCCGCCCCGTCGGCAAACTTGTCGCGCACGGGCGTATAAAGATACTCCGCCGGCAGCACGGCCGGGTTATCCGCCCATTGCAGTCTGTAGATCGGCTGCACGTGCGCCACCCCCGGCACGGAGGCGAACTCGCTGCGGGCCCTCGTCACGGGGACATCGTCGCCGATGCGGATATCGTACCACAGGTGCAGACCGAACCTCCGCCTCCTCGCGGCGAAACGCCCCCCTTCGGCAAAGACCCGCCGGATTTCGGTGGTCCCCAGCCGGGCCGCAACGGCATCGATCTCCGCGTCGCCCGACGCCACGGCACCGCGGGTGAAGGTACCCACACGCAAAGCCCGGGCATCCTCGGCGAGTCGGACCCTCACCCACCCCTCGAAATAGACCGCCTCGGGGACGGCATCGGCTACCGCCCCGGCGCCGGGACGCTCCGACGGCACTTCCGCCGGGTCTTTCACGCAGGCCGCCAGCACAAGAGCCGCCAGGAGCGTAAAGGTCAATCCGTTCTTCATTTTTCGTTCGTTTTCAGGTCGATCGTCTCACCTTCCGCCAGGTTTCCTCTTCCGGGCCGGATACGACTACGGCTTTACGGTTTCCTTCCTCTCCCGGGAACCGGCGCCATGCCACGCATCGCCCGACAACAGAGAGAACCATCCCGTAAAGCCGCGGTTCGTCCGGCCGTAACGACAGTCTACCGTTTCAGTACCGTACCTTTATACGTATTGCCGTTGCGGCGTACCGCTACCGTATAGCTGCCGGGAGCGAGGTCCCGGATCGCGTCGATGCGGGCCGTACCGGCCGCATCGAGTTCGACCGCGGTCGTCAGCACACTGCGAGCCGCCGAATCATAAAAAGTCACCTCGGCACGACCTGCGCTTGCTCCGCCGAGGAGCACATTCACGTGGTCGGTCGCGGGATTGGGATAGAGCCGGAGCGCTGCGCCCGACGCCTCGCCGGGCTCCCCGGAAACCGACACGGCCAGTTCGCTTTCGGCGGTGTTGCCGCCCCGGTCGGTAACCGTTACCGTCACCACGGCATTGCCCCTCTTCAGCCCGGTCACATCGAGCAGAGCGCCGTTCACCTCGGCTGCCACAACACCCTCGTCGCTGCTGACAGCCGTGAAGGTGAGCTCGTCGTCGGGCAGGTCGGCATCGGTCACATAGCCGCTCAGGTCGTACCGTTTCGCGAAACTTCCGGCCGCCGGCAACGTCAGGCTACCCAACTGCCTGTTGAAGACGGGTGCGGAACCCTCACCGGCCAACACCGTCACGCGGATGGTAGCATTCGTCGAGGCACCCCGCGTGTCGGTGGCCGTGACGGTCACCTCGCAGGAGCCTTTCCGGAGCGGCACGATGGCCAGCGACCGACCGTTCCTCAACTCGGTCCGGACCACTTCTTCGTTGCCGTTGACGACCGTAAACGTCATTTCGTCCCCGTACCGGTCGTCGCGATCCGTGAAGTAATTGAGCAGGTGATAAAGCCTCGTATAGTTCTCGCCCGCCTGCCGGATCTCCACATCCGAGAAGTTCCGCTCCAATTCGGGAGCATGGTTCTCGAACTCCAGCGTCACGGAGCGCAGATCGATGTAGTCGCTTTCGTTGCCGTAACGGTCCACCGCATTCATGCGGAATACATACTCGGTCTCGCTCCCGCCCGGGAAGAGATAGACGAACTCTTCGCCGGCGGCGTAGTTGTTGCTCAGCACCGTGCGGGTCATCTCGCCGACGTTGCCGTCCACCACCTCCGCATACTCGAAGTTGTATTTGGCCACCGCCATGCCGTTGCCGTCCACCGGCACCGGTCCCGTGATCTTCACGGCCGTGGGCGCAGGGATCGCCTCGAACAGAGGCGCCTGGGGGCCTTCGGCGGGTCTCTCGGTGAGCACGAGGGCCACGTCGAGGAGACCGTTCCCCACCCCGCCATGGTATTTCGGCGCCATGGACTCACCCAACGGGCGGCAACTGCGTTCGAGCCGGCTACGCAGCTCGTCCGCCGTAAAGTCCTCGCCCTTGAACCGGGAGAGGATCAGCGCGGCGATTCCGGACACGTGCGGAGTCGCCATGGAGGTACCCGCGCTGTAGCCGTAGCCGTCGTTGGGATAGGTACTGTAAACACCCCACTCCACCGGTCTGTTGTACTCCTGGTTACCTGCCTGGTTGCCGCCGGGGGCCATGACATCGATGCCCTCGCCGTATTCGCTGTACCAGGCCACCGTCATGTCGGCATCGATGGCGCCCACGCCCACCACTTCGGGGAGCTTGGCCGGATAGAACACCTTGTTCGTGCCGCTGTTGCCCGCACCGGCAATCACCAGACCGCCCTGCATGGGTCCCGTCTGCACGTCGTTGAACCCGTCGCCGTCGATATCGTCCCAGCCGGCATTGGCCCGGAAATAGTCGATACCGTCCCGTGTGGACTGCCCTATCCCCTCCTGGCTGAGGGTCCAGCTACAGGAGGCGATGCAGGCCCCGTTGTCGGCCGCATAGGCGAACACGTCGTCCAGGGGAATATCGTCGGCCGCATCGTCGCGCATGATCTGGAGCGTCATGATCTTCACGCCGTCGCGGTTGCCCGTACCGCCGGCAACGCCGCAGACGCCGATGCCGTTGCCGTTCACCGCGGCGATGGTACCCGCCACGTGGGTACCGTGCGTACCGGGCTTCAGGATGCCGCCCGGCTTGTTGTGGGGATAGTATTTGGGCATGAAACAAGCGCCGTAGAGATCGTCGATGTATCCGTTGTTATCGTCGTCCTCCCCCTTCGTACCGTTCATTTCGGCCTCGTTGATCCACATGTTGTCCGCCAGATCGGGATGGTCCCACTGCACGCCCGAGTCGATCACCGCCACGATGACCTCCGGGTCGCCTTTGGTACCGAGCACCTCCCATCCCTCGAAGAGGTTGATGTCGGCTCCGGGCACCCATCCCTCGCGCGAGGCGTCGTTGTTGTAGTGCCACTGCCTGGGCAGGTCGGGATCGTCGAAGGGAAGTTCCTCCGCCGCCAACGCCTGCCGCGCCTCCGTAGCGGCCGGCACATAGACGTATTCGGTCGGCACGATGGGACCGCCCAGCGGCTTGATCCTATAAATCGGCTCTACGCAAACCACCCCCGCGAGTTCTGCCAGCGAAGCCTCGGCACGGGAAACGGGCACCTGCTCGTCGATCCGGATATCGTACCACAGGTGCAGTCCGAATCTGCGGCGCCGGGCGGCGAAACGGCCGCCGTCGGCATACACCCGACGTATCTCGGTGGCACCGAGCCGGGCGGCTATCGCATCGAGCGCGGGATCGCCCGACTCCACCTCGCCCCGCGTGAAGGCTCCCACCTTCAACGGGGTCGCGGCTTCGGCCAGTTTGACCCTCACCCATCCTCTCACGATGTCGTCGCCGTACTGGGCATACCCCTCATCCGTTTCCGATGGCCGGAGTCCGCCCGCTTCCATCGGGGGTTCTTTCACACACGAAGCGCAAAGTGCGGCCATGCCGATCATGGCCAAATAAGCATTAAGTTTCATTCTCACAAAGGATCGTTAGTCCGTTTTTATTGTATGCGTTGTTGCTCTGTAAATGGTCCGAATGAGTTAAACTCACCGAAGACCGCCTGCGAAAATATAAAAATACATTCTTTTTTCTCACATTTAACTCCGTTTATTTATACGTTACGGAAGCAAAACGCACCTCCCGCCGCGGCCGGCCGCGCAACTCCCGCATACACGACAAGGGCAGCCGACATAAAAAAATTCTGACTACCTTTGTATCCGGACAACGGAAGCGCCCCGCGGCCATCGCGTTCCGCCGGCCTGCGCGACACCCGACAGCCGGACGCTGCGCCGGAGCCCGTTCACACACCGCAAAAAGAGATGGAAGAGGAGGTAAGGATCGACAAATGGCTATGGGCGGTCAGGATATTCAAGTCGCGCAGCGACGCCGCCGAAGCCTGCCGCATGAACCGCGTGACGGTGAACGGCAGCTATTGCAAACCCTCGCGCGAACTGCGCGAAGGCGATACCGTGGAGGTCCGCAAACTCCCGGTGACCTACTCGTTCCGGGTAAAAGGGCTCGTATCGAACCGACAGCCCGCCAAGAACGTCCCGCTCTATGCCGACAACATCACCCCGCAAGCGGAGCTGGACAAGCTGAACGTCCCGCGCGAAACCATCTTCATTTCGCGCGACCGCGGCACGGGCCGCCCCACCAAAAAGGAGCGGCGCGAAATCGACGCGCTCATGGGCGAGATGTACATGGAAGAGGAGGAATAGTCCCCCTATACGACCAAGAGGCTGTCCGAAAATCAACGGACAGCCTCTTTTCATTGCTGCGGTTTCTCAGGTACGCCCGCAAGCCCCCATCGACCGCCACGCGGGTGCGTACCCCGTCCTATCCGGAAGAGGGAAATTCGTCCCCCCCGACGCGCTCCGTCTCCGACGACCGGAAGTCGCCGACCGACGGCCGACGGGCGCCGATGCCCCGTCAAAGCACCACGCCCCCCTCCATCGAAACCCGCCGCTTCACATTCTCGCGCGGATCGTAGTCCGGAAAATCCGCCGGCACCGCCTCCAGCCGTTCGACGGCGGCGGCCAGCAGCGTTTCGGCCCGGGCACGGATGCGCGACCGCAGCAAACGCAACGTCTGCTCGTCGGCCGGGGCGAAATACTCGCCCTCGAAACGCACCACGCCGAGCCGGCCGGTATGCACCGCCGCATCGGGCAGCACGAGATACTTCACGAACAGGGCGAGCGCAGGCCGCAGATATTCCGCGACAAAAGCCCCGTAACGCCCCTCTTCCAGCGCTCCGCAGAACGAAGCCCCCAGCACGGGACGAAGGTAATTTTGCTGCGCCTCGCGCACCGCGCCCTCCGTCACAATCCCCGCTCCGACCGCGTCCCCGCTGCCGAAGGCCGCTTCAGCCGCCTCGGCAGGGGTCATCAACAACTCCATCATCACACTCCATTTTTAATTGGTTTCCGCCACGCATCGCCCCGTGGGGCACGTATACCGGAATAATTTACCTACCTTTACGGACACAACCGACTCAATGCCATGGAAGACATCCTTTTGCGGGAGATCGAGAGAACAGGCAAAGTCCTCGAGGCCATCCTGATGAAACTCGGCCTGATGCGCCAGCGGAACGAGACGGGAAGCTACGCCGTTGCCGCAGCAGCAGCCAAGGAGGAGCTGGGCATCGAACTGACTCCCCTGCTCGCCGACCCGGAGATCGCACGCACGCTCGTCGCCGTTCACGGCTTCGGGGAGAGCGATCTCGAAAAATTCGCACAAATGCTCTACCTGCTCGCCGCAACGGCATCCGACGACGACACCCGGCACCGGACCGCAGCAGCATCCGCAGCCCTCTACCGCCACCTCGAGGCGCACGGTTCCTGCTGCTTCTTCGACCGTTACTACATCCTCCGGGAACTCGAACGATACCTGTAGTCCCGCCGCCGTCAGTCGATGTTCCTCATCGCATACTTCGTGATCTGGGCCACGAAAAGCTGTTCCAGTTCATTCTCCGGGTCGTAATCGAGCCCGTCGGCCTTACGCGCCTCCCACACCTTCATATAAAGAGGCTTGCTGCGGGTGGGAGGACGGTTGACCACCGCCAGCGAACCGCACTCCTCGCGCAACACCTCGTCCATGACGGCCTTCAGCGGATCGAGCAGCTCCTCCTGCGCGGAGAGAATCACCGTGTTGAGCGCCACCTCGTACTCGTGCAGGATCCGTTCGGCATTGAACCCCGACGCATAGTCGAGTCCGCTCAGCGAGCGGAACCACGAATGGGCCACCACGATGTCGGAAGTGGCCTGTTCGTGCAGCTCCTTCCAGTCGCCCTCGTTGGAGGAGGCGATGGGAATGTAGCGCGAACCGTCACCCGTCCCGCAGTCCTTGATCATGAACATCACCTGCCCCGGCTTCCCGGCGAACTTCCGTTCGGCCCGGTGCACCAGCTCCTCCGCCTGCCGCTCGTTGTCCACACCCCCGTCGAGCAACATCACGCCCGAAAGCTGGAACGAGTTGTCGAGCCGGCTGATATTCCAGCAGTCGGTCTTGTAGGCGATCGCTGACACGTTCATACCCGCGATGTAGGAGGGCACGCCGTAGTGGCCGAACATGGGTTCGTAATCCTTGTAATGGATGACGGCATGCAGCTTCCCGTCGGTCCCCTGCTCGGTCTGCGGCCACAGCGGAAGCGACCGGGCCTCCGCCGCATCGTATTGCGACCAGTCGTGGTGCAGCAGCACATGCCGGCCGTCGGACGCGAGCCGACACCGCGAGGCGTCCTGGTGAAAGAGCGCAAGGAAGGTTCCTCCGCCATCGGTCACCACCTCCACGAACGCGTTTCCGAAAAGCACCTTGTCCAACGCGAGTTTGCGCAACACCTGCCGCAACGTTTCCCCGTCGCGATTCACGCGGCGCAGGAAAGCCGCCAGCCGCGGCAATCCCTCCTCGTGGTTGAATCCCTTGCCCGCGATATAGTCGGCCTTGTCGTTGACGATCCGACGGTGGGTGGTCGAACGGCGGAACATCTGCGCCAGGGCATAGGGATACATGTTGTCGTTGCCCCACCGCCAAAACCCGCCGCCGGAAAGGGTCCGCGGCGCAGGCCGGAAAATATCCCGCGCCTCGTTGCGCGGCGTAAAGAGCTTCGGCACATAGGCCGCCCGTACTTCATCCTTTTCCATCTGCAATTCTTTAAAACTAAGTCACTGAATCTATTCGTCCCGCCCGGGCGACGGCCCGGCGAAAGGTTTCGAAAAGTCCGCATCCGCGGAGCGCAGCACGAGGGTCGCCCCGGAATCCTCGTCATACCCGGTCTGCGTATCGAACTCCGCCGAGACGAGCCTCAACGGGCACTCGCCGCCGAAACCGGGCGACCAGCCCGCCACGAAGAGGCTGCCCGCAGCGGTCCCCGCCAGCGCCACGAACCCGGCTCCGGATGCTCCGAGCAGTGCATCGAGCGCCGCCGCACAACGACTGTCGGCTCTTCGGAGTACAAACGACAGCTCGTGTACCACGCAGGCCGCAGGGCCCCGGCCTGAAACGTACTGCCGGTAACGGCCCGTATCCTCCGCGAATTCATAACGGACGAACGCGGCACCGGCACGGAGCGTCACGGTACGGAACACCTCCGCCGCGGGATCGTATCCGCACTCCACGACATCCGCCGCCGAAACGAGCCACACATCCGAAAGGCCGCCTTCGCACCGCTCCGGCGGCCTCGTAAATCCGGTCATCCCCATGCACCGTTATTTTGCATAGCCGATCGACACGAGTTCGGGAAGCAGGTAGTCGCATCCGGCCATGAATATGGCGCGTTGCCGGTTCTCCATCAGGTCGGGATTGTACCACATGCGCACCTCCGAGCCGGGAAAATCGCCCGTGTTGAGCGCAAGGGCGAGGTTGCGCCGGTCGGTCAGCAGGATGAACGAAACACCCAGGTCGTAGCACCGGGGCAGGTAGCTGTTGAGCTTCATGTCCACCACCGGAATCCCCTTGAACATGAGCGAACCGGGCCCCGTCTGGCGAAGATGGTAGGCGGCCTCGTTGTCGGCGGCCTCCAGGCTCTCCTCGTAGGCGTCACGCACGTCGGTCGTCACGAAGAAGACGAGCTGCCCCTCGGCCCGCATATTGCGCAGCTCCTCGGAGGCGTTGTCCCACACCGACTTCAGACGCGTGACGGCGGTGGCCGTCGTCACCGACTCGTAGACCTCGGCCGGTATGTCCCTGCTGTTGATATCGGAGATGATCCGGTGCAGGAAGCCGTCGAAGGTATTGAGCACTCCCTCGCGCGTCGTTTTGCCCAACCACATGGTGGCACGCACGCTCTCCAGAATGGCATTCCGGAAGAGGGCCGTCTCGGCCGCTTCGAGCTCCGTTCCGGTCAGGTCGTCGAGCTGCGTGAGGGCGCTCTGGGCGATGCTGTCGTAGACGAGCGAAAAATACTCGTCGGCCGAATAGCTCATCTCCGCCTTCACGCGTTGCAGTTCGACCGTCTTCGTATAGCGCTCCGCCGAGGCGGACCCGTTCCATCCCGCCGACGTATATTTACGCAACACATCCTCGGGACGGTGCCAGAAATGGAGCCTCGTCGGAGCAGGCATGTTATACATCACCTTGATGCCCAGCTCCCTCGCCCCCTCGTCGGCAAAAATGGGTCGGAAAAAGATGTTCTCCAGTTCCTTGCCAAGATAGGTCTTGGCATTCTCGATCTTACTCATTGTCCTTGAATCATTTTTAAGGTTTGAAATCCGCGGCCCCTTTCGAGGCGGGCCGCCTCTGCCTGTCGCGTATCTTCCCCCGGAGAGGGGCGCTCCGCGCATGCCGCACGGACGATTTCGGAGAGGGGTCACCCCCGCATCCGCATGTTCAGGGCATCCTGCCGGTAAGCCTCCTCGTTCGGCGAAGGGCGGTAATCGTCCGGACAAGGATCCTCCACCGCTTCGGTCTGCGTCGGAAAGGCCTCGTCCTGCCCCGCGCCCCACGGAGCCCTCGGGACACTGTCGGAAGGCGGCACGACCGACGCCTTATCCGACACCGCACCCCCGCCGCAGGTCCCCTGCTTCGGAAGTTCCGCTTCCGGCTCCCCCTCCGGTTCCGCGGGGAAGAGGCGCCCGAGAATCTTCGATACCACCCCCGCTCTCCGAAGAAAGCGCTCCGCAAAACTTTCCCGTCGCTCCTCCCCAGCCGCATCCGGCGGAAGCGTCATACCGAACAACCTGCACAGCGCACCGATGTCGCCGCCCCCGCAGGAGCGTTCGTCGACCGAGTTGTCGGCCGGCGAGGGCACGATCCTGTCGGCCAGGCCCGCAGCGATCGTTTCATCGGGGGTCAGCCACCGCCCCTTCCCTCCGTTCTCGTTCATCAACGCGGCAAACCCGGAGGCCGGCAGCCCCGACCGCGACGCATAGATCGCCGCAATCCGCTCGTCCGTCCTGTCGAGCAGCTCCTTGGCTTGCGACAGCGATCGGGCATTTCCCTCCGCCGCACTCTCCGAACAATGGATGAGGTAGAGCGCATTCGACGATATTTCGCGGCAACCGGGCGATGCGGCCTGCGCGATGACCGTGGCCGCCGAGGCCACATACCCGTAACAGCGCGTCACGACCTGCGCCCCCAGTCCCCGCAAAGCATCGAATATCAACAGGGCATCGTTCACATCGCCGCCCGTGGAACGGATATTCACCACCACCCGCGGCGCCTGCACCGCAGCCACCGCAGTCAGCGCATCCGCAAAACGGGCATAGGTCGCCACCCGCTCTCCCGCCTGGTCGAACTGCGCCTGTTCGGGAACGCCTATCACGCCCACGATATCGATGACAGCTTCAGCCGCGCTGTCGCTGACCCTTATGTCTGACAACATTTTTTCAATCATTTAAACCATTCGACAATAAACCGGTGTCCCGGGTCCGGTCACTTCAGATTGACCTCCCGGTAGTAGTACATACACTTCCGGACATATTCGTAAGAACAGCAGAACCGTTCGGCAGCCCGATACATGGCATCGACCTTGCCCGCTCCCTGCCCGACGAGTCCGTCGACATACTCCCTCACCACCAACACCTTGCATCGCACCGCATCCACCACTCCCATGCGTATGAGCCTCTCGGCCACCTCGCCGGCCCCTCGGCCGGGATACATCCCCTCCACCCACCCGATCAATCGCTTTTCGTAAATCGTCAATGTCATTTTCCAGCACTTTTTATCGCTCCCGCCGCCTCCCCGGCCGGAACGGAAATTCTAAAAGAAGGTCTGCTCAACCACTCCCTTCACCGCGTTCTGCGCTTCGGTAATATCCGCCTCGAGCACATACAGTTTCGTTCCCGCAAGCACGCGACGCACGATCTCCTCCACTTCGGCCGCCGTAACGGAATGCGCCCCGCCGCCGAACGACTCCTGCACCGCAGGCCACCCGACCTCCTGCACGCCGAGGGTGGGATCGCTCCCCTCCGGCACTGCTCCCGTATAGGGCAAGACTCCCCCCTGCGCCCGCCCTTCCGGGGCGGCGCCTCTCCTTGTTTCTTCCATAAAACCAAACTATTAAACGATCTTCATAAAGACGCACCGTGTGGAAACGGCTGCGGGATTGTAATCGCAAACCTCCTCCAGCCGCCAGTCGCCGTCGATACGGAGCCGGAAACGGGCCCGGAAATCCCTCATCAGGCGGTTGGGACGAATCAACGCTTCAATATCGTCGGGTCGGAGCCGTACCCACGCCTCCAACCGCAATCCGGAGGCGTAGGCAGCCACCAGGCCGTCCCACCAGCGATGGAGGCCCTCCACCCCGTCCCGATCCTCGTAACAGAGCGTATATCCGGCAGCAACGCCGCCCGGAGGCACATACTCCGACACCCCGCCGCAGGGCGACTCCGGAGCGACGATGTCCTCCACCGGTTCCGGCGCATGGAAAGCAAGGAACGGCCAGGAGTCCGAAAAAGCGGGCCAGCCCCACCGCTCCCCGTCGGGCAGCTTCCGCAGCCCGAAATAATGGACCACCTTGGCGGGAAAGTCGAGGTCGTCCACCCCCTCCTCTCCGGCATCCACATCGCCCGCCCCCACCGCCGAAGCCGACGGGGCCGACGACACGAGCCCCGTAAGGCCGACCGAAGGGGTGAAGAGCGGATTCTCGTAGACCCGTTCCTGCGATCCGCGCCACGGGTTGGCCGTCCGCACGCTCCATCGCCCCAGGCGGCCCCCGTTCGCGACATTGAATGCCGCCGAAGCCCCGTCGCCGCCGCGATACTCCCAGGTCAGCGTCCCAGGCACCTCGGCGGCCAGTTCGCTCACCTTCAGCGGCCGCAAGAGGTCGATCCGGTCGCTCCAGTCCACCACCACGTCGTCGCGATAGAACACCTCCCGCGGTTCGGCATAGACCCGCCGTCCCGGTTCATCGGTATAGAAACAGAGGCCGAACATCTCCCGGAGCGCATTCACCACCCGCATGCGGTCCATATCGTGCGCACCCGCCTGGGCGAAGGAGAGCGAAGCCCCCTGCACCGGATGGGACTGGAAGACGGGACGCACCTCGGCCTCCACCAACCGGAGGGGCATTCCCTCGTCCGCACCGGCGAAATAGAGGGTGTCGAAATACTTCGGCTCTCCGGGCGTCACCCATTCGGCCGCGCTGCGAAGCGTCACCTCCACCTCCGTTTCGCCCGTTTCGGTCACATGGCCGTCATAAAGCGCCCAATCCCCCTCGAAAACGACGCTCTGCCCCGACGCATCCCGTTTCCGCAAGCGCAGGTTCTCATACGTTCCCGCCACCGTCGTACTCACCCGCACGGAACGCCCCGCGAACTGGGCCAACACCCTCGGCGCCATCGCACCGCTCTCCAACCGGTGATCGGCCTGGAGCCAGTAGATCGATCCGGTTTCGTGACCGAAGACGACGCACAAGAACTCCTTTCCGGGACGGAATTCGTTCCGCCTGTCGGGAAACGGGTTGGCGAGCCGGAAGCGATGCAATTGTCCGTTGCCCAGGTAGACGGCATCGAACCCCGCCAACCGGTCGCTCCCCGCTATGCGATAGCCGGTCACATAGCGCAACCTGTACTCGAACCCCACCGACACGGCATCAGGAGGGACGAACACCACCCGGTCGCCGTCACGGCGGAAACACCCGCCGTTAGTAAAGACCTTTTTCAGTTTCACCCCGTCCCGTTCCTCGTCCGGATCGGCCGTATCGACGATATTCCCCACGGTGTTGTAAGCCGCAAGCGGATCGGCATACACCCTCCCGCCGGCATCGGCCTCGGCACGCGCCTCCGCAAAGCGTGCCGCCAGAAAGTCCATACGGGCCCGCAACCGCACCGTATCGCGCAGCGGATAGTTGCCGCTCATGTAGAGGGAATCGAAGTAGGCGCTGTCCACGAAGGAGGAAACGAGCGTATATCCGGCCTCCCTGAAAAGCGCATGAAGCACCGACCTCAGATGAATGAAAGGGTGGTAATCCGCCTCCGAAAGAATACGCTGGGCAGGCAAAAGACCAACGGAAGCCCGATGGGGCTCATAGCGCTGCCGCTGTACCGGAAGCCACCGCACGGGAGTCGGCGCTGTCCAGCTCGACGCAATGGCCTCGCCGCCCACGGTGAAGGCGTAATCGGGAAAGAGCGACGCAAAGGTGTGGTTGGCGGCATGCACGGCCCACCGTTTCCCGGCCCCCACGATGCTGAAGCGATAGCGTCCGCCCTCCCCCTCCCGTTCGCAGGCCGTGAGCAGGATGTGGCCCTCCATGATCACGCAGCCGTCCTCCTCCAGCCGCGCCGTGTGGAGCGAGGCATTGAACCGGTCGCGCCCCAACACCTGTTCGCAGTCGCCCATAAGCGCCCGGTTGGCGGCCGTCATGGGAATGGAGATGCCCTTGGTGTATCCCGTACGCCCATACTCGGGAGAGGTGATCGAAGCCACCGAAACGGATACCGACACCGGACAGGAGGCATCCATCTCCGCCCGACACTCATCGATGAACAATTCCATAAGCTAAAGATTCTGAGACAACAGGGGCCTCCGGTCCCTGACGGTGAACGTAATCGCCCCGGCCTCGCCGTTGCGGAAAACATGCGACAGCGGAAAGACGTCCACCGCCACGAACGCATCCTCCTCCACGCGCCACACGCGGGGCGAGGCGGGAATACAGGCCAGCCCTTCCAGCCACAGACGCGGCAGAAGCCCCGACGAAAGCTCCCGTCGGCAGGCGAGCCCCACGGCCGAGGCCGTATACCCGTCGCGACCGCGGAACACCTCGCGCCACGCCTCGAGATGCCCGGCCGTCGGCCGGTCGAACGTGTGGTAGTCCACTCCGCCCATCCGGTTGAACCAGCACAGCCGCACCGCATCCCGTTCCCGCCGCCGCAACCCGTACCGCAGCTCGGCCACCGACTCCCCGGCCACCCGTACCGTCACCCGCAACTCGGAGATGCCGTCGGGA
>ERZ777011.1326-NODE-1326-length-26893-cov-55.893062_pt1 | contig 26893 bp, 20 predicted proteins | sample MGYA00374964_ERZ777011 | MGnify/ENA primary metagenome ERZ777011 (study PRJEB29310, sample SAMD00008975) | mouse gut metagenome | study: EMG produced TPA metagenomics assembly of the Metagenome analysis of fecal microbiota from mouse which was promoted... | reverse complement strand
AAGTTATGGCTAAAGAGAAATTCGAAAGAACCAAACCGCATGTTAACATCGGTACTATCGGTCACGTTGACCACGGTAAGACTACTCTTACTGCAGCCATCACAACAGTTTTGGCAAAGAAGGGTCTCTCTGAAGTGAAGTCATTCGACCAGATCGACAACGCTCCTGAAGAAAAGGAACGTGGTATCACAATTAATACCGCTCACGTTGAGTACGAGACTGCAAATCGTCACTACGCTCACGTTGACTGCCCGGGACACGCTGACTACGTTAAGAACATGGTTACCGGTGCTGCTCAGATGGACGGTGCTATCATTGTGGTTGCTGCTACTGATGGTCCTATGCCCCAGACTCGCGAGCACATCCTTCTCGCTCGTCAGGTGAACGTTCCCCGTCTTGTTGTATTCTTGAACAAGTGCGACATGGTAGACGACGAAGAAATGTTCGACCTCGTGGAAATGGAAATGCGTGACCTTCTTTCTGCATACGAATATGACGGTGACGAAACTCCTATCATCCGTGGTTCTGCTCTTGGTGCTCTTAACGGTGAACCCCAGTGGGAAGAAAAGGTTATGGAGCTTATGGACGCAGTTGACACTTGGATTCCGCTGCCTCCCCGTGACATCGATAAACCTTTCTTGATGCCTGTTGAAGACGTGTTCTCTATCACTGGTCGTGGTACTGTAGCAACCGGTCGTATCGAAACTGGTATCGTTAAGGTTGGTGACGAAGTTCAGATCATGGGTCTTGGCGCTGACATGAAGTCAGTAGTTACCGGCGTTGAAATGTTCCGCAAACTTCTCGATCAGGGTGAAGCTGGTGACAACGTAGGTCTCCTTCTCCGTGGTATCGATAAGAAAGATATCAAGCGTGGTATGGTTATCTGCCACCCGGGTGTTGTTAAGCCCCACAGCAAGTTCAAAGCTTCTGTTTATATCCTCAAGAAAGAGGAAGGTGGTCGTCACACTCCGTTCCACAACCACTATCGTCCCCAGTTCTACATCCGTACTCTTGACGTAACCGGTGAAATCACTCTTCCCGAAGGTGTAGAAATGGTAATGCCTGGTGACCACGTAGAAATCAACGTTGAGCTCATCAACCCCGTAGCATGCGATGCAGGTCTTCGTTTCGCTATCCGCGAAGGTGGTCGTACAGTTGGTTCTGGTCAGATTACCGAAATCCTCGAGTAATACCACTCTTAAAAAGCCATTCAATAGGGTTGCTTAAAGCAATCTCTTGATAAAACCTAAAACCGATCCTTGTTTGAAGGATCTCCGATGATGAGGATCGGTTTTACCTATACGGGACTAGCTCAGTTGGTAGAGCACCGGTCTCCAAAACCGGGTGTCGGGAGTTCGAGTCTCTCGTCCCGTGCTAAAAAAGAAAAACAATGAGTAAACTTAAACTACTTACGGATATAGAGGAGTCTTATACCGAGTTGCGTTATAAGACCTCTTGGCCTACAAGAACCCAGTTGATCAAAAGCGCAGTTATCGTGCTGATAGCTTCCATCATTATAGCAGCGATAATCTTCGTGATGGATCAAGTGGTTGATACCATAATGCACTTCATCTACAGCTTAGGACAGTAATCTTTTAAGGTAATAAATCAATGGCTGAAGAAAAGAAAAAAGCCTGGTATGTGCTCCGTGCCATCTCGGGTAAAGAAGCTAAGGTCAAAGAAGTATTAGACGGAGCGATCCGCAACACCGGCCTCGGCAATTATGTCTTTCAAGTGTTGATTCCCACTGAAAAGGTGATGTCAGTCCGTAACGGCAAAAAGGTCGTTAAGGAGAAGAACCTCTATGGAGGTTACGTGTTTGTAGAGTGTATTCTTACGGGTGAGGTTCTTTATGAACTCCGTAACACTACCAATGTTATTGACTTCCTTCGCGGTCGAGGCAAAAATGCCGCTCCGGAACCACTTCGCGAAAGTGAGGTGCTCCGCATGATGGGCGCTGCCGATCAGTTGATTGACACTACCGACGATGGAAATGACTACATGGTGGGTGAGACCGTCAAAGTGACCGCAGGTCCCTTCAGCGGATTCTCAGGAGTGATTGAGGAAGTCAATCGTGAGAAGAAGAAGCTTAAGGTTATGGTCAAGATCTTCGGGCGTAAAACCCCGCTTGAACTCGAAAATTCGCAAGTAGAGCGTGAATAACCAATCGCGCGGTGCTTGACAATGGATAAATCCCTTACATAAAGCACACCGACCCTGCCGCTTGATTGAAAAATTTTTAGCGATGGGGCTGGTTGTTTGTGTGAGAGATTAGTCGGGTACCACGGGAGATGTCACAGTCCTCATAGACCGCTAAGCTCTTTTGGTTACGCATTAAGAGCGAGGTTTAAGTCGCAGATGGCATCGTTTTAACCGAATCATTAACAAAAAATTTAGATTTATCATGGCTAAAGAAATTGCTGGACAGATCAAATTGCAAATCAAAGGCGGAGCAGCCAATCCTTCGCCTCCAGTTGGTCCTGCTCTTGGTTCCAAGGGTATCAACATCATGGAGTTTTGCAAGCAATTCAATGCCCGCACTCAGGACAAGGCAGGCAAAGTCCTCCCGGTTGTAATTACCTATTACACTGACAAGAGCTTTGACTTCGTTGTCAAGACCCCTCCCGTTGCTATCCAGCTCCTCGAAGCTACTAAGCTTAAGAGCGGTTCGGCTCAGCCTAACCGTAAGAAAGTTGGCGAAGTAACCTGGGATCAGGTTAAGGCTATTGCTGAAGACAAAATGCCCGATTTGAACTGTTTCACCGTAGCATCGGCAATGCGTATGGTTGCCGGTACAGCCAGAAGCATGGGTATCACCGTTAAAGGAACATTCCCCGAAAACATCTAAACTTCAATTGAAATGAGTAAACTGACCAAAAATCAAAAGATTGCCCAGGAGAAAGTTGAAGCCGGGAGAGTGTACACTCTTGCTGAAGCAGTGGAGCTTGTAAAGGAAATCACTTTCACAAAGTTTGACGCTTCTCTTGACGTGGATGTTCGCCTTGGCGTTGACCCCCGTAAGGCTAACCAAATGGTGCGTGGTGTCGTTACACTTCCCCATGGAACTGGCAAGCAGGTGCGCGTGCTCGTGCTCTGCAACGCTGACGCTGAAGCTGCTGCTAAGGCTGCCGGTGCCGATTATGTCGGCCTCGACGAATATATTGACAAAATCAAAGGTGGCTGGACCGACGTTGATGTCATCATCACTCAGCCCGCTATCATGGGTAAGATCGGTGCCCTCGGCCGTGTTCTCGGTCCCCGTGGTTTGATGCCTAACCCCAAGAGCGGTACTGTGACCAACGATGTTGCCAAGGCTGTCGAAGAGGTTAAGAAAGGTAAGATCGATTTCAAAGTTGATAAAAACGGTATCGTTCACTCTTCAGTGGGTAAGGTTTCTTTCGAACCCGCCGCTGCTCGTGACAATGTGCGTGAATTTGTCAACACTCTTATCAAGCTCAAACCTGCCACTGCTAAGGGTACCTATATCAAGAGCATTTATCTTTCAAGCACAATGAGTCCTGGTATCAAGATTGACCCCAAGTCAATCGATGAATAACTTTAAAGCTGATTGAACATAATGAAAAAGGAAGATAAAATCATTGCTATAGAGAACATAGCTAAGACCATTAAGGAATACAGCTGTTTCTACCTTACCGAAACTGCCGGTCTTGACGCAGAAAAGACCACCGCTCTCCGTCGCGCTTGCAACAAGGCTGACGTGAAGCTCATGGTGGTTAAGAACACTCTGCTCCACAAGGCTCTTGAGTCGCTCGAAGGTGACTACTCTGAACTTTACGGAGTGCTCCACGGCTCAACATCCCTCATGCTTTCAAACGTAGGTAACGCTCCTGCAAAGCTTATCAAGGATATCCTTAAAGCTGACAAAGAAGCTACCTTACCCCGTTTCAAGGCTGCTTACGTTGAAGAGACTATCTATGTAGGCGCTGATCAGCTTGACACTCTTGTTGCTATCAAGAGCAAGAACGAGCTTATCGCAGACGTTGTGGCTCTTCTCCAGTCTCCCGCCAAGAATGTTATCTCCGCTCTTTCTTCCGGTGCTAACAAAATCCACGGCATCCTCGAGACTCTTTCTAAGAAAGAAGCTTAATGGCTATCTTACAAAACCCAATTTTTTCAAAACAAAAACAATAAAAAAATCATACAATCATGGCAGATATCAAAGCTCTTGCAGAACAACTTGTTAACCTTACCGTTAAGGAAGTAAACGAACTTGCTCAGGTTCTTAAGGAAGAATATGGCATCGAACCCGCTGCTGCTGCTGTTGCAGTTGCTGCTGGTCCTGCTGCCGGCGCTCCCGCTGAAGAAGAAAAGTCTTCTTTCGATGTAGTTCTTAAGTCAGCTGGTGCTTCTAAGCTCGCTGTTGTTAAGCTCGTTAAGGAACTCACCGGTCTTGGCCTCAAGGAAGCTAAGGAAATGGTTGACGGTGCTCCTTCTGTTGTTAAGGAAGGTTTGGCTAAGGCTGACGCTGAAGGCCTCAAGAAGCAGCTCGAAGAAGCTGGTGCTGAGGTTGAGCTCAAATAATCACCCTGTCATTCAGGTCTCATGGGTTAAGATTCTCCCGTCAGGGAGTTTCTTAACCTATTTGCGTTAAAATAGCCCGGTTGTTTTAAAAAAACATAAATTTTTATATTTAAAAATAAAAATTCAGACTCTAAAACCCTCGAAAACATATACTTTAGCTCGATTATTAACAGTTGAACGCAAATTTAACTTAATGTCGTAGTTAAATAAAGTTAAATCCTTGTTTTCAGGAAACCTTTGATTCATCCGGCATTAACCCTCCAAAACGAGTTTCTTTAACGTTTAATCAACATTAGATGTCAGATACAATTTCATTGAAGCCCCGCGTAAATTTCGCGACGGTTAAAAACCCCCTGCCTTACCCCGATTTCCTCGAAGTGCAGCTGAAGTCATTTCAGGACTTCCTCCAGCTCGACACTCCGCCGGAAAAAAGAAAAAACGAGGGTCTCTTCAAAGTTTTTGCAGAAAACTTCCCTATAGCGGATACTCGCAACAACTTTGTGCTTGAATTCCTCGATTACTACATTGATCCCCCTCGTTACACCATTGACGAGTGTCTTGAACGCGGGCTTACCTACAGCGTGCCCCTCAAGGCGAAACTCAAACTCTATTGTACCGACCCTGACCACGAAGATTTTGCTACCGTGATTCAGGACGTTTACCTTGGAGCTATCCCCTACATGACCGATAAAGGCACTTTCGTTATCAACGGTGCCGAACGTGTGGTTGTGTCTCAGCTCCACCGTTCTCCCGGTGTGTTCTTCGGACAGAGCACTCATGCCAACGGTACCAAACTATACAGCGCACGTATCATCCCGTTCCGCGGTAGTTGGATAGAGTTTGCTACTGACATCAACAACGTGATGTATGCTTACATCGACCGTAAAAAGAAACTCCCTGTCACCACTCTTCTCCGTGCCATCGGTCTTGAAAGCGACAAGGATATAATCGAAATCTTCGGTCTCGCTGAGGAAATTAAGGTCAACAAGACCAATCTTAAGAAAGCCGTAGGTCGCAAGCTCGCTGCCCGTGTGCTTAAGACTTGGGTCGAAGACTTCGTTGACGAAGATACCGGTGAAGTTGTTTCCATCGAGCGTAATGACGTGATTCTCGACCGCGAGACTGTGCTCGAGGAGGAAAACATTCAGGAAATCATCGACTCGGGTGTGCAGACAGTTCTCCTTCACAAGGAGGATGCCAACACTTCCGACTACTCTATAATATTCAACACTCTCCAGAAAGATACCTCTAACTCTGAGAAAGAGGCTATCCAATATATCTACCGACAGTTGCGTAACGCCGAACCACCGGATGACGCAAGTGCCCGCGAAGTCATAACCAATCTTTTCTTCTCTGAAAAGCGCTATGACCTCGGCGAAGTGGGTCGTTACCGTATCAATAAGAAACTCGGTCTCACCACTTCTATGGACGTGAAAGTCCTCACCAAGGAGGATATCATCGCCATTATAAAATACCTCATCGAGCTTATCAACTCCAAGACTGACGTTGACGATATCGACCACCTCAGCAACCGTCGTGTGCGCACAGTGGGCGAGCAGCTCTACAATCAGTTTGGCGTGGGTCTTGCCCGTATGTCACGTACCATCCGTGAACGCATGAATGTGCGCGACAACGAGGTGTTTACACCTATCGATCTTATCAACGCTAAGACTATCTCAAGCGTTATCAATACATTCTTCGGTACCAATGCGCTTTCGCAGTTCATGGACCAGACCAACCCGCTTGCCGAAATCACTCACAAGCGTCGTATGTCTGCCCTCGGTCCCGGCGGTCTTTCCCGTGAACGTGCAGGTTTCGAGGTTCGTGACGTGCACTATACCCACTATGGTCGTCTATGTCCTATCGAGACTCCTGAAGGTCCTAACATCGGTCTTATCTCTTCACTTTGTGTGTATGCAAAGATCAATGACCTCGGATTCATCGAGACTCCCTATCGTGAAGTCAAGGATGGTGTCGTAAACCTCAAGAATGACGAGGTGGTTTATTTGACCGCTGAAATTGAGGAAGGCAAGATCATCGCTCAGGGTAATGCTCCTGTCAAGGCTGACGGTGAGTTTGTCAACGATCGTGTGAAGGCTCGTCTTGATGCCGACTTCCCGATTGTGGCTCCCGATCAGGTTGAGCTTATGGATGTGTCACCTACACAGATCGCATCAATAGCTGCATCGCTTATCCCGTTCCTTGAACATGACGACGCTAACCGTGCGCTCATGGGCTCAAACATGATGCGTCAGGCAGTTCCCTTGCTCCGCAGCGAGGCTCCTATTGTAGGTACAGGTATTGAAGGACAGCTCATTCACGACAGCCGCACTCAGATTATGGCTGAGGGCGAAGGTGTGATAGAGTTTGTTGACGCTACCGTTATCCGCATACGCTATGACCGTACCGAGGATGAGGAATTCGTGTCGTTCGAGGACAGCGTGAAGGAATATCACCTTCCCAAGTTCCGCAAGACCAACCAAAGCACCACTATCGACCTCCGTCCTATCTGCAACAAGGGACAGCGTGTGAAGGCTGGCGACATCCTTACCGAAGGTTACTCTACCGAGAACGGCGAACTTGCTCTCGGACGCAACCTCAAGGTGGCATTCATGCCTTGGAAGGGTTACAACTATGAGGACGCCATCGTGCTTAACGAGCGTGTGGTTCGTGAGGATATACTTACCTCAGTGCATGTTGACGAATACACCCTCGAAGTCCGTGAGACCAAGCGCGGTATGGAAGAACTCACTTCCGATATTCCTAACGTTTCCGAGGACGCTACTAAGGACCTCGACGACCGCGGTATAATCCGTGTCGGCGCCCATATCGTTCCCGGTGACATCATGATAGGTAAGATTACTCCTAAGGGAGAATCTGATCCCACCCCTGAGGAGAAGCTTCTCCGTGCCATCTTCGGTGACAAAGCCGGTGATGTTAAGGACGCTTCACTCAAGGCTTCACCCTCACTTAAGGGTGTGGTTATCGGCACACATCTTTTCCAGAAAGCCGAAAAGAAAAAGACCAAGAAGAGCGCAAGCGCCGTGCTGCCCATGCTCGATGAGAAATATGAGGAACGTCTCAACGACCTTAAGGACCTCCTTGTGCAGAAGCTTATGACCCTTACCGAGGGCAAGACTTCGCAGGGTGTTAAGGACTTCCTCGGTTCCGACATCATACCGAAGGGTGCTAAATTCTCAGCCGGAACCCTTAAGGAGATCGACTATGACACCATCAATCTTTCAAAATGGACTGCTGATGCCCATAAGAACGATATGATCCGTGCCACTATCGTCAACTACCTCCGTAAATCAAAGGAAATCGATGCCGAACTTCGTCGTAAGAAGTTTGATATCTCAATCGGCGACGAGCTTCCCTCAGGCATCATGAAACTTGCCAAGGTTTACATCGCCAAGAAGCGTAAGATTTCCGTGGGTGACAAGATGGCGGGTCGTCACGGTAACAAGGGTATCGTTTCACGTATCGTACGTCAGGAAGATATGCCGTTCCTTGCCGACGGTACTCCCGTGGATATCGTGCTTAACCCGTTAGGTGTGCCTTCTCGTATGAACCTCGGTCAGATCTTCGAGACAGTTCTCGGATGGGCTGGTCGTGAGCTCGGCGAGAAGTTCGCTACCCCGATTTTCGACGGTGCTACGCTTGAAAACCTTAATGAATGGACTGACAAGGCAGGTCTTCCCCGCTATGGTAAGACTTACCTTTATGACGGTGGTACCGGTGAACGTTTCGACCAGCCGGCTACCGTGGGTGTCATCTACATGCTTAAGCTCGGCCACATGGTTGAGGATAAGATGCACGCTCGTTCTATCGGTCCGTATTCACTCATCACTCAGCAGCCTCTTGGTGGTAAAGCCCAGTTTGGTGGTCAGCGTTTCGGAGAGATGGAAGTTTGGGCGCTCGAAGCATTCGGCGCCGCCCACATTCTCCAGGAGATTATCACAGTCAAGTCCGACGACGTTGCCGGCCGTAGCAAGACCTACGAGGCGATTGTCAAGGGTGAGGCTATGCCCCCTGCCGGTATTCCTGAGTCACTCAACGTGCTTCTCCATGAGTTGCGCGGTCTCGGCTTGAGCATCAACCTCGAGCCATAAGCTCAGAAGTCATTGACATCTCTCTAATCACCCTCCTCCTGCCGGGAGGAGGGAATATAAAAATAAAATTGCTTTTACACATTAAATATGGCTTTTAGAAAAGACAATAAACAAAAAACCGGATTCTCAAAGATTGCAATCGGTCTCGCTTCTCCCGAGGAAATCCTTGAGAAGTCAAGCGGCGAGGTGTTAAAGCCCGAAACCATAAACTATCGTACATACAAGCCTGAACGTGACGGTCTGTTCTGTGAGCGCATCTTCGGTCCGGTAAAGGACTATGAGTGCCATTGCGGAAAGTACAAGCGTATACGTTACAAAGGTATTGTCTGCGACCGTTGTGGTGTGGAAGTCACTGAAAAGAAAGTGCGCCGTGAACGCATGGGACATATCAAACTCGTGGTGCCCGTGGCTCACATCTGGTACTTCCGCTCGCTGCCTAACAAAATCGGTTATCTCCTCGGTCTCCCTTCAAAGAAGCTCGATGCTGTCATCTACTATGAGCGCTACGTCGTCATCAATCCCGGTGTAGCCGCTGAGGGTGAAAATCCCGTGGCACGTCTCGACCTTCTGACCGAAGAGGAATACTTTGACATTATCGACCGTCTGCCGAAGGAAAACCAGCTTCTCGATGACACTGACCCCAACAAGTTCATCGCCAAGATGGGTGCCGAGGCTATATATGACCTCCTGAAAGACCTTAACCTTGACGACCTTTCATACGCTCTTCGTGATCAGGCTAATGCCGAAGGTTCACAGCAGCGTAAGACTGAGGCTTTGAAACGCCTTCAGGTTGTTGAGTCTTTCCGCGCTTCACGTGAGCGTAACCGTCCCGAATGGATGATTCTGCAGGCTGTGCCCGTGATTCCGCCCGAATTGCGTCCGCTCGTGCCTCTGGATGGTGGCCGTTTCGCCACTTCCGACCTTAACGACCTATACCGTCGTGTCATCATCCGTAATAACCGTCTGAAACGACTCATCGAAATCAAGGCTCCCGAAGTGATTCTCCGTAACGAGAAACGTATGCTTCAGGAAGCTGTCGATTCTCTTCTTGATAACTCTCGTAAATCTTCAGCTGTTAAGACTGAGGCTAACCGCCCGCTCAAGTCACTCTCTGACTCACTCAAAGGTAAGCAGGGACGCTTCCGTCAGAACCTTCTCGGTAAGCGTGTTGACTACTCCGCACGTTCCGTTATCGTCGTTGGTCCTGAGCTTAAGATGCACGAATGCGGTATCCCCAAGGATATGGCTGCCGAGCTTTACAAGCCTTTCGTTATCCGTAAGCTCATCGAGCGCGGTATCGTCAAGACTGTGAAGTCTGCCAAGAAGATTGTTGACCGCAAGGAACCTGTGGTATGGGACATCCTTGAATACGTGATGAAGGGTCACCCCGTGTTGCTCAACCGTGCCCCGACTCTTCACCGTCTCGGTATTCAGGCATTCCAGCCCAAGATGATTGAAGGTAAGGCTATCCAGCTCCACCCGCTCGCATGTACAGCGTTCAACGCCGACTTCGACGGTGACCAGATGGCAGTCCACCTCCCTCTCGGTAATGAGGCGATCCTTGAAGCCCAGCTTTTGATGCTCGGTTCTCACAACATTCTTAACCCTGCCAACGGTGCGCCTATCACTGTCCCCTCTCAGGACATGGTTCTTGGTCTTTACTACATCACCAAGCTCCGCAAGGGCGACAAGGGCGAAGGTCTGAAGTTCTACGGTCCTGAAGAAGCTGAAATCGCTTACAACGAAGGCCGTGTCACTCTCCACGCCCCCGTTTCAATCGTGGTTGATGATGTTGACGAATTCGGCAATCCTATCAAGCACCTCGTAGAGAACACCTCTGTCGGTCGTGTGCTTGTTAATCAGTATGTGCCGAAGGAAATCGGTTACGTTAACGAGATCCTTTCAAAGAAGTCACTCCGTACCATCATATCACGTGTTATCAAACGTTGCGGTATACCTCGTTCTGCCCAGTTCCTTGATGATATCAAGAACCTCGGTTACTACATGGCGTTTAAGGGTGGTCTGTCATTCAACCTTGGCGACGTGCTTATCCCTGCCGAGAAAGAGCAGTATGTCAAGGAGGGTTACGAGCAAGTCCAGGAAGTGCTCAACAACTATTCTATGGGCTTCATCACCAACAACGAACGTTACAACCAGATCATTGATATCTGGACACACGTCAACTCTCGTCTTGCCGACACCTTGATGAAGCAGATTTCTGCCGATAAGCAAGGATTCAACCCGGTATACATGATGCTTGACTCAGGTGCCCGTGGTTCTAAGGACCAGATTCGTCAGCTTTCAGGTATGCGTGGTCTTATGGCTAAGCCGCAGAAGTCAGGTGCCGAAGGTGGTCAGATTATCGAAAACCCGATTCTTGCGAACTTCAAGGAAGGTCTGTCAGTGCTTGAGTACTTTATCTCTACCCACGGTGCTCGTAAGGGTCTTGCGGATACTGCGCTTAAGACTGCCGACGCAGGTTACCTTACCCGTCGTCTTGTTGACGTGGCTCACGATGTCATCATCAACGAGGTTGACTGTGGTACCCTCCGTGGTCTTGTATGTACCGAGATTAAGAATAATGACGAGGTTGTCGCTTCGCTCGGCGAACGTATCCTCGGTCGTGTGTCTGTTCATGACATTGTGGATCCCACCAATGGCGAAATCATTGTCGCTGCCGGTGAAGAGATCAACGATATTGCCGCTGACCGTATCAACGAGTCACCTATTGAATCTGTCGAAATCCGTTCAGTGCTCACTTGTGAGTCTAAGAAGGGTGTCTGCGCTAAGTGCTACGGCCGTAACCTCGCCACTCACCGCATGGTTCAGATGGGAGAGGCTGTCGGCGTGATCGCTGCGCAGTCAATCGGTGAACCGGGTACTCAGCTTACCCTCCGTACATTCCACGTCGGTGGTGTGGCTTCAAATATCGCTGCTGTCAACTCTCTTACTTCTCGCTATGACGGTCTGCTCGAAATCGAAGAGCTCCGTACAGTTAAGACTGACGAGGTTGACGCTAAGGGACGCAACGTTGAGGTTGTGATCGGTCGTCTTGCTGAAATGCGTATCATCGACCCCAACACCAAGATGATGCTTACCAATGCCAACATCCCTTACGGTGCTAAACTTTACTTCGATAACAACTCCAAGATTAAGAAGGGTGATGTTATCTGCGAATGGGACCCCTTCAACGCCGTAATCGTCAGCGAAGTCGGTGGTAAGGTTGAATATGTCAACCTCATTGAGAACGGCACTTATCGTGTTGATTCCGATGAGCAGACAGGTCTTCGTGAAAAGATTATCATCGAGTCCAAGGAACGTGGCAAAGTGCCCGAAGCAAATATTGTTGACGCCAATGGTCAGATCCTTAAGACCTACGCTCTTCCTGTGGGAGCTCACCTTATGGTCGATGAGGGTGCTGAGGTGAAACCGGGCGAAATCTTCGTCAAGATACCTCGTGCTACCGGTAGCGCCGGTGACATCACCGGTGGTCTTCCCCGTGTTACCGAGCTCTTCGAAGCACGTAACCCGTCTAACCCCGCTATCGTATCGGAAATCGACGGTGAAGTTCACTTCGGCAAGGTTAAGCGTGGCAACCGTGAAATCTCGGTTACTTCTAAGCTTGGCGAGACTAAGAAATATCTCGTACCTCTGTCAAAGCAAATTCTTGTTCAGGAAAACGACTACGTGCGTGCCGGCACTCCGCTTTCGGATGGTGCCATCACTCCTGCCGACATCCTTAACATCATGGGTCCGACCGCCGTTCAGGAATACATCGTTAATGAAGTTCAGGACGTATACCGTATGCAGGGTGTGAAGATCAACGATAAGCACTTTGAGGTTATCGTACGTCAGATGATGCGTAAGGTTAACATCCTTGATCCGGGTGACACCGGCTTCCTCGAACAGCAGATTGTTGACAAGCGTGACTTCATGGATGAGAACGACCGTATTTGGGGCAAGAAGGTTGTTACCGACGCCGGTGACAGCGAAAACGTTAAGCCCGGTCAGATTATCACTGCCCGCAAGCTCCGCGATGAAAACTCTTCGCTCAAACGTCGTGACCTCCGTCCCATCGAAGTGCGTGATGCTCAGCCTGCCACATCCGAACAGATACTTCAGGGTATCACTCGTGCTGCCCTCCAGACATCTTCGTTCATGTCGGCTGCATCATTCCAGGAAACCACCAAGGTGCTCAACGAAGCCGCTATCAACGGTAAGGTTGACTATCTGCAGGGCATGAAGGAGAACGTAATCTGCGGTCACCTCATACCTGCCGGTACCGGTCTCCGCAGCTACGAACGCATCGTAGTAGGTGGCAAGGATGATATCGAGGATGCTTTCAGCTCATTCGATTCAGTTCCCGATGCAGCTCCCGAAGTAATCGACATAGCTCACACCGAACTGTAATATACACAGACTGTAGTATATACTGAATGTAATATCAAACAGAACTATAATATTACAATCCCCAACATAAACCAAGGTCTGCCCCCACCCGGGAGCAGACCTTGATTTTTTATACTACACAGCCTCGTTCTATCGCTCAACAAGTCGGTTATGTTGGGAATTTATTGTAATTTTGCATTGATGATATGAAAAATCTTATTTGGATATTCATAATAGCGACTGTGTGCTTGCTCTCATGTGGACGGAAGCAAGCTGACTATAACAGTGTGATCGATAATGCGGAGTCGGTAATATCAGTTAATCCCGACAGTGCATTATCGATGCTTGATGCTATTGAACCGGCAGAGCTGACAGTGGATTCAATAAAGGCAAAATATTATTATGTCATGGCTTTGGCTCATGATAAGAAGGGTAATTTAATGCTGTCGGATTCGTTGATAAACTATTCCACTGAATTTTACAGGGATAAGGATTTGAAGCGATCCATCATGAGCGCAACGCTATTGGCAGCCTACAAATACCGTATCGGTGAAAGAGAGATGGCTCTCAGGATGCTTGATTCACTGTCGTCGTTGAAAAATGTCCCTGACAGCCTGCTTATAGGTCCATTGCGAGGCAGGGTTAGTTTAGGGGTCTATGACGGACCTAACGAGTCGTTCATAAAGCGGCTCATGACCATTGACAAAGATGTGAATTGGCACTCTCAGTATAAATACTGGCTATATTTCGATTTCCTTTTCAGTGGCAAAAATGATTCAGCACTCGTGATCCTTGATGAATTCATTGACGTTGCCGCTCGTGAAGAAAATCCTGAATTAAAATTCCGATATGAGTACGAAAAAATAGGTGTGCTTGAGGAGTTGGGGCGGTACTCAGAGAGTATGGCTCTCACCGACAAATTAATGGATGAACCTCAGGGCTCGATAAGGAAACACTATTTTCACCTATGGAAATCGTTGGCTATGCTCAACATGGGAAATAAAGCGGAAGCCATCAAAGAATTGGCGAAAGCCGACAGCTTTGCGTTAGCGAGCCCAAAAGATGAAAGAGAGTATTTCAACAGTTTCGCATATATTCTCAGCACCTCGCTTGACTATCATAACACAGGTAAATTAAGCCTTATCCGTATGGCGCAGATAAATAATAGTCTGAAGGACTATCTTTTGCGTTCACAATCCCTACAGCATGAGGCTGAGCAAAGCGTTCTGGAAGTAGAGAACCGCAGACTGATGCTTAAAGCGAGAAACGACCGCCAGACAGCAATGTTGATCATCGTAGTGCTTGCGGCTCTCCTTATATCGGGCGCATTGTTATGGTATGCTGTGAATAGAAAACGTAAGGCATTGGAGCTGTTGGAGCGAAATGAGACCCTGCAGAAATTAGTCGATGAATCGAACGCCACGGAGACAAACGCCACACAAAATGAAACTCTGCGAAGAACCATGCTGCAACAGCTCGGTATAATTAAAATGGTAGCCGAGACACCTACCGAGCAGAACAGGGATATGCTTCGCAAAATATCATCGATTGACAGCGATACCAACGGATCGCTTGTGAACTGGGAAAGTGTGTATGAGATAATCGACAATCTGTATTCAGGATTTTATTCCAAAATCAACGAGCGTCACGGAGATGCGTTGACCGATAAGGAGCAACAGATAATAGCGCTCATGGTTGCCGGTTTCTCGACTAAGGAGATCAGTGTCATCACAGCACAAACCACTGCGACCATATATGTGCGTAAATCTTCGATAAGGAAGAAGCTCGGCATCCCTGAGAAGGAGGATATAGTGGCTTTTCTCCGCCATGAAGTTCAGGATTAAGTACCGTTTAGACAACGGAACGTGATATTAAGACTTTTTAGACTAATATGTATTGGTAATCAACGTGTTATAAATACGCTATTAAGACTTTTGATTTTGGTGTTAAGATAGATTTAGCTATAATTTTGCGATACGAAATCAATAAAAACGTATCGCAATATGAAACAATCATTCTCATTTATCATCGCATTGCTTTGTGCCGTTTGTGCACAGGCACAGACAGAAACTCCCGATACAATATCCGCACAGGAGTTGGGTGAAATTGTGGTGGAAGCACCTAAAGTTATACGCAAAACGGACATGGATGTGTATCACCCGTCGAAAAGCGCAGTTGATAATTCTAAAGACGGTATGCAGTTGCTCCGCAACCTTATGATACCGACTCTGACCGTGAATGACGCTCTCGGCTCGATCACAGCTGCCGGACAGTCGGTGCAGGTGCGCATCAACGGCAGAGTCGCCTCCATCGAACAGGTCAAAGCCCTCTTGCCGGAAACCATCAAGCGTATAGAGTGGATAGACAATCCCGGGCTTCGCTACAATGGCGCAAACTATGTGCTTAATGTCATTGTGGCTAATCCCACGTTGGGCGGTTCGCTGATGCTTAGCGCCCGACCGGCTCTCAATACCAGATTCGGTAAGTACTTCACGGATATAAAATTGAATTCAGGAAAATCGCAGTGGAGCGTGGGAGGAACCTATAAAATGACCGACGACATTAAAGCCCATCGTGATTACAAGGAGACATTCACTTACCCCGACGGACATTCGTTGACACGCACTGAAGTGCCGCTCGGTGGCTCGGTGGACGATAACCGCGCTTCGGCATGGCTGACCTACAGTTATATCAAGCCGGACACAACTGTGTTTTATGTGTCGCTGCAGGGCTATAGGAATATATCGGCTCAGGAAAACTACAAGGGACTCCTTAAGCTCAGTGACGCCGGGAGCGACATACTTCTTGACAACGGCAACGGCTCGCAAGGCACCACACCTTCATTCTCAGCCTATCTTGAACAGCATTTCCCCCGCCGTCAGACACTTGTGGTTGATTTCAGCGCATCCATGTATTCCGGACACTCCTATTCCGACTATGTTGAGCGCTATCCTGATGCGACAGACCTTCTCAATGACATCCACACATACGTAAAGGATCGCAATCAGGCTTACGGCTTGGAGGCGAACTATATCAAGAACTGGCGAAGCTCAAAATTCACAGCCGGAGCGTCGTACACGGCAAACCGCAACCGCTCCACATACGAGAATCTTGGAGGTGATGTGTTCCATCAGAGTCAGGATAAGGCATATTTCTTCGCTGAATACTTCCGGATGGTCAACAAATTTTCATTCACCGCCGGTTTGGGCGCACAGTACACTAAATTCCATTTCCGTGAATCCAATCAGGGAAATCATTCATGGAATCTGCGTCCGCAAGCTACAGTCACTTATGCGATCAACTCCAACCATCGTCTGCGTTTGGGCTTCACTTCTTGGCAGACCGCTCCGTCATTGTCAGAAACAAATATAGCTCCGCAGCCTATTGACGGCTTCCAATGGCAGACCGGTAACCCGAACTTGAAAACGTCAAATTCATATATGCTTAATTTCCGTTATGGTTTTAGCTTACCGCGTATTAACGGCACATTCGGTATCCGTGCGTTCTCCTCGCCCGATGCGATTGCTCCTCGTCTTTACTGGAAGGGCAACCACCTGATTACCACATTTGAAAATAGCGATGGTCTCCAAAACATCGTCTTTAGTATCTCGCCGCAAGTCGAGGTGATACCGGGGTGGCTCACAGCCGCAGGCCGCATCGAATATCGGGCAGAGCGGATGAAAGGAACCGGATACCGCTTATACAATCATAACTGGAGCGGAAACGCACAGGTGATGTTGGCGCACTATGGGTTTATCCTCTCCGCACAATACACCAAATCCGAACGCTCCCTTTTCGGAGAGAGAATCAGCTGGCATGAGGACATTTCGATTATTGACCTGTCATACAATTGGGGCAAATGGCAATTCGGTGCCGGCATGATAATGCCATTCGGGAAATATGATCAAGGTTCGAAATCGCTGAACCCCTATAACACCAACGTAAAGCACATGCGTGTGGATCTCAGAGTTCCATATCTCTCAGTGTCCTACAATCTTCAGTGGGGACGACAGAAAAGAGGGGCTAACAAGCTCATCAACGCCGATGCCAGTGTTGATAAGTCAACCGTCGGAGGACGATAAGCTGATATAAACGTACCATCTAAAAAGTACAGGCAGCCTCGGGGCGAATCCCGAAGCTGCCTGTCTCTTGTATGCTTTTTATGCTTTAAATTGTCTTATCTCTTGGGTTGATGTGCCCTCTTTTAGAAGTGGCAGTAGAAACCGAACATGAGGTTGTTGCTGTTGAGGTCAAGACCCCAGTTCTCGGGAGCGCCGTTATGCTTTGCGGGGCGGTTGCCACCCTGATAGCCGAGGAAGCCGACATGTGCCACAAGACTGAATTTTTCGTTGAGGTTCAGAGCCACGCCGGGACGCAGACCGATGCCATATTCCACAGCTGTGTGACCGTGAGCGCGACCGATGCCGAAATCAACACCGCCGTCTATGAAAAGGTCAACACGCTCAGTCTTGAGATATGTGTAACGTGCGTAAGGATTAACCTTGAACACTGTCTTCTTTTCGTCACCTGATTTTCTGTAAGAAACACCGAGCACCGAGCCTACAGCGAAGTTATCTGTGAGATTGTAGCCGATTTCAGGGAGCACGGTCACCTGTGTGGTTTTAAGATTGCTTGCCGATTCAGTAGTTCTGCCGAATGTCACCTGACCTCCTGTATACCAACTGCCACTCTGAGCCGAAACACACAAAGTCATAATAGCCATGACGGCTGAAAGTAAAAACTTCTTCATAATAACGAAATTTTGTGATTATAATGTAAATGATTAATTCAATGTAAATGATTAAATCAATTAAAGTGATTAAATCGATAAAATTGATTAACTCATAGTTGAAATATGAAAAAGCACCTTTTTAACGGTTGTCAATTACTTTTTCAGATATTAAACATTCCATAATCACAAAAAGTTGACGCTATCACAAAAAATAGGTCCGTGACAGTTGATGCTAATTAGTTACCGGCATACCTTCTTTCTCCCAGTTGAGGATGCCGCCTTTGAGGTCGTAGACGGTGAAGCCGAGGCTTTTCATTTTTAGTGTGGCATCGTGGCTGCGGCGACCGCTGCGGCAGTATATGTAGTAGTGACGTGTCTTGTCGAGCTGCTCTATACCTTTATCAAAGGCGGTGGCATCGAGCCAATTTATCAGAATGGCATTTTTCAGATGTCCGTTAGCATATTCCTCAGGGCGTCTCACGTCAAGCACGGTAGCTAATGAGTCGCTTTGCACCATATCATTGAACTGCTGTGGGGTGAGCACTTCGATTCCGTCGTTAGCCGAGCAGCCGACACATATTCCGAGTGCCGACAGAAGCATTATAAAGAACTTTTTCATAACGATATTTAAATTTTCATTCTTATGAACTGATTTAAACTTTTTATAAAATGCTTAAATCATTCCTATATGCAAATATCAGATAATTCCACGATTTTTACAAATTTCAAATCCGATTTTTCATATTGTAATATTTTTGTTAATTTTGCAGAAGATAGTGGTAATACATTATAGTAATGAAATTTAATATCATGAAGCTATGAATCTTTTACGTAAATTAATGTTTGCTGTGGCATTGGCATTTGTATGTGCCTGGGTTAATGCCGCAGAACTCTCATCGCTTGCTTGGAGCAAAATATGTTCAGGCGAAATGGATCCCGAATGGTATGGCTCGGCAGAAGCTCAGGCTGTGGCTGACATATTGATAGAAACACAAAAGACCAGCGGCGGTTGGAAGAAGAATGTCAAATTTCACATAATCTCCGCCTCGGAACTTGCGGATCTAAAAGCCTCAAGAGGTGAACAATCATGTCTTGATAACGCCGCCACGACTCAGGAAATGCGTTTCCTTGCCAAAGTATGGCAAAAAACAAAGGTAGAGAAGTATCGTGAATCATTTTTGAAAGCCCTCAATATGATATTTGAGGCTGAAAAAGATTGTGGCGGATGGTCGCAATACTGGCCTCTTTCAGGCAAAGGCAGTTATCAGGACTATATTACATTTAATGATAACCTTGTGATTAATGTGCTTAAGCTTCTCCGTGAGATTAACGGAGATAAAAGTGATTTCGCCGGAATAGCTGACGATGCGGCTAAAGCCCATTGCCAAGCTGCTTTTGACAGAGGTATAGATATGATAATTAAATGTCAGATTGATGACAACGGCAAGAAGGCGGCATGGTGTGCACAGCATGATCCGGCAGACATGCTTCCGGCTGTGGGGCGTCCTCACGAATTGCCTTCGGTGAGCGGATTTGAGTCGGCTTCTCTGCTTTCGTTTCTAATGACTATCCCCGAGCCGTCCAAGGAGCTTCAGGAGGCTATAACCACTGCTGTGGCATGGCTTGATGAACATAAAATCGAGGGCAAGGCTATAGAAGATTACATTAATGCAGCCGGTGAAGAGGATCGCCGTGTTGTTGACAAACCCGGAAGCGCAATATGGGGCAGATTTATTCAGCTCGGCGGTGAGAAAGGGAAGGAAGTATATGAAAAGTTCTTCAAAATGCTCGGTGAAAGAGGTAAATCACGAAGCCATACTTACCAAGGCAAGACTTACACCTATACCGAGGAGGAAATAGCAAGAAGTTCCTACCGTCCTGAGAAGGAATATCAGCCAATATTCGCAATATATAAGGATGAATATGCGCATCTTTTCTATCGATTCCTTTATAATTATGAGGATACCGATCCTGTTGTAGATGAAAAAGGATTGCCTGTTGCCACAAGTCTTATGGCTACCAATCGAGCCAGTTATCAGTATCTTGGAGATTGGTGCCAGAACCTGATTAAAGTGGAGTATCCGGCTTGGAAACAGAAAGTGGATGCTATGAATGAAGCCGGCGATGCGACGATGCATGAGCTGTCAGATGCAACATATATTTCAAGCTCAGAGGATAAGTCTACCTATATGTTTGGCGACAATTTCAGTGTGTCCAATCAAAAAGGTAAAGGTTACGGAAAGGGGAAATCAAACACCGTGAAATACTCTGCCGGCGTGGAATATACTATTCAGATTCCCGAAGGGAAGAAGGTCGTAAAAATCTCATTTAACGGCTATGACAATTATGACGTTGACGCATATCTTAGCGAGCTCGCAGGGGTGAAATATGGTGAGACCGATTACGTATTCCCGGCTAAAACTGACGATATGAAGTATGTCACACATACCATTGACCTCAGTGCAAAGCCCGTAAGTGAGTCGTTGCCTTTTAAGATCGGCTCCAAGCAATGTTGTCTGATAATCACACTTTATTGTGTGGATGCACAGTCGGGAATTGATAATATCGTGGATGAATCCAAGCCGAAGACTGTTAAACGGGTGGAAAACGGCCAGATCGTGATAATCAAAGACGGTCGCAAATATAACATTGCCGGTCAGGATATTACCGATTTCCATACACGCTGATACGTGATTGTTTAGTTTACCTATTTCGGAATTGCAGGTTTTTTGCTAATTTTGCGTTGTCATGTTATTGAATCTTGCAATACCGGTCCAAGCTCCCTTGATTACATCGCCTGTGCCTATCTTCCTGACAGTTATGGCGATAATCTTGGTCACCCCTTTATTGCTCAACCGGCTCAAGATTCCACATGTCATCGGGCTTATATTGGCAGGTGTCGCCGTAGGTCCCTACGGATTCGGGCTTCTTGCCAGAGATATGAGCTTTGAGGTGTTCGGACAGGTCGGCATTCTCTACCTCATGTTTCTCGCCGGTATAGAGATTGACATGTACCATTTGCGCAAAAATCTGCGCAAGGGATTGACATTCGGCGCATTCACATTCCTTATCCCTCTATTGCTCGGAGCTGTCGCAGCCGTTTTGATACTCCGCATGGATATGCTTGTGGGCATACTGCTCGCATCCATGTTTGCAGCACATACTCTGATAGCCTACCCGATAGTGGCTCGTTTCGGTGTCACTAAATCGCCAGCCGTGATCATAGCTATTGCCGGAACCATCGTTACCGTAATAGGCTCTCTTATAGTGCTTGCCGGGGTGCTTGGGGTATACCGTGAAGGCTCGTTGTCGTCATTGCTGAAAGTGTTAGGGTATCTTGTGCTCTATTCTGTCGGAATAATCTATATTTACCCCCGTCTCACCCGCTACTTTTTCAAAAAATACAACGACGGCATATCGCAGTTCATCTATGTGATGGTGATGGTTTTCTTCGCTGCCGCGCTTGCATCGTGGATCGGTATTGAGGGTGTGTTTGGCGCTTTCTTCGCCGGATTGGTGCTTAACAGCTTCATACCGTCACGCTCCACGCTTATGGGGCGCCTTGAATTTGTGGGTAATGCCATCTTCATCCCTTACTTCCTCATCGGTGTGGGTATGCTTATAGATATTCATGTGGTGACGGCGGGGTGGGGCACACTTTATGTGGCGGCAGTGATGAGCGGTGTGGCTATGCTTACAAAATGGATTGCGGCTTTTGCCACACAGAAAACTTTCCGGCTCACATCTGTTGACCGTTCGATAATGTATCAGCTCTCCAATGCGCACACCGCAGTGGCTCTTGCAGTAGTGATGATCGGTTACGGGATGGATCTCTTCGGCGTGGAGATACTTAACGGTACCGTGGTGATGATTCTTGTCACATGCACAGTTTCTTCAATCGGCACGGCACGGGCGGCTTCGAAGCTGAAATTGCAGATATTAGAGCAGGAAGAGGAGGAGAATACCAAGGATGTCAGCGTGAGCCATCCGCGCACGTTGATAGCTATATCCAATCCCTTGACCTCACCCGGTATAGTGGAGCTTGCGCTCGCAATGCGTTTCCCTGACTCATCAAAGCCGGGCGATTTCTATGCCCTGCATGTGCGCAACGATAACTCCGCATCGTCACGAGCCATCGGGCGTAATTCTCTTGATGTGGCTGAGCGGACTGCGGCTGCGGTTGAGACTTCGTTGACCCCGATTGAACGCTATGACCTCAATTTCATTACCGGAGTGCTCAACACCATGGAGGAGCGTGATATTACCGAGGTGATTATAGGTCTGCATCGCCGCACTAACGTGATAGATTCATTCCTCGGCGACAAGATAGAACGTCTGTTGAAGTCTACCAACAGGATGGTGGTCATAACACGTTGCTTCATACCAGTAAATACCGTGACACGCATAGTCGTGGCTGTCCCCAAGAAGGCTCAGTTTGAGACCGGCTTCCGCCGCTGGGTACAGGCTATCGGTAATTTGTGCCGTCATGCCGATTGCCCGATAGTCTTTTGGTGCGAGGATGACACTGCAGCCATGATAAGTACCGTCCTTCGTCAGTCACGGCTTGGAATCCGTGCGTCGTTTGCCACCCTTGAGAGCTTTGACGACTTCGTGGTGAAATCGCAGGAGGTGAGGGATGATGACTTGCTGATAGTGGTGAGCGCCCGCCGTGCTTCTGTCTCGTTCGAGAGCGATATGGATGCAGTTCCCGAATTTTTGCAAAAATATTTTACCACCACTAACCTTATAATACTTTATCCGGGTCAATTTGGCACTGAGGCTCCGATGACTATGGCTGAGACTATGGCTACCGATATAGTTTCGGCACCGTCGCCCCTTTATCTGTATACCGTTAACTTCCTCCGTCGTCTACGCCGCATCATAACTCACAAGACATCAAAATAATAAATCAGCTATTTGGTTTAAACATAGTAGAATAGATTATTGTTTTATATTTATTTAAGCACTGAATTGATACTTAAGTCAGTTCATAAATATATTACAATAACCATGTACGAAATTCAGAAACTTTTCGACCTTTCAGGAAAGATCGCAGTTGTTACCGGCGGTGGAGATGGCATAGGTAAAGGATGTTGCGAGATTCTTGCCGCTGCCGGAGCTTCGATAGTAGTAAGTGATATTAGCGCCGATAAGGCAAAGGCGGTTGCCGACAGTATAGTCGCAGCGGGTGGTAAAGCTATTTCTGTTGCCTGCAATGTGCTTGAAGATGCCGATCTGGTAAAATTGATAAACACTACCGTGAGCACCTTCGGGACAGTAAATATACTTGTGAATAATGCCGGTCTTGGCGGTGGCGGTCGTGAGAATCCCTTTAAGATAGATTTGAGCTATGTTGAGCGTATCTACCGTATAAATGTGTTTGCCCCATGGCGTCTTTGCCAGTTGGCAGTGCCTGAAATGGGTAAATCGGGATATGGCAGTATCATAAACATTACATCTATGAGCTCTATCGACAAGGAGCCTAACATGTGTGTTTACTCCTCGTCAAAGGCTGCCCTTAATCATCTTGCCGCTAATCTTGCCTATGATTTCGGACCCTACGGCGTGAGAATCAATAATGTGGGTCCCGGAGCTACAAAAACAGCTGCTCTTCAATCGATATTGACACCTGAGTTGCAGGAGAAGATGTTGAAACACACTCCTATCCACAGGTTAGGTGAGGTTTCTGATATCGCTCAGGCTGTGTTGTTCTTTGCTTCACCGGCATCGGCATGGGTAAGCGGACAGGTTATGTTTGTTAACGGCGGGGGCGATCAAACCCTCGACTGATAGTCTAATCCTATAAAATACACATAAATGAATTTAGCTAACGAATTGTTTGACTTTTCAGATAGAGTCATTCTTATAACAGGTGCGGCGGGAGCCATCGGAAGTGAAGCCGCCCGTCAGTTTGCACAGCTCGGCGCAAAAGTGGCGCTCACTGATATTAATGAAGAAAAGGTTAAGGCTGTTGCCGCGAAGATACAACAGGAGACCGGTAGCGAGTGTATAGGTATAAAAGCCGATGCCACGAGTGAAACCGACTTGCAGAATCTTGTTAATGAAGTGGTTTCAAAATTCGGTAAGATCTCAGGTCTTGTAAATAATGTGGGCTGGGGTAAAGCCACTCCGCTTTGGGGATCTGACACTCAGAAGATGGTTGCCTCCTATGAACTCAACACGGTGAGTGCATATAATGTCACCAAATTCTGTATGCCTTACTTGCGCAAAGAACCTAATGCCTCAGTGGTATTCTCAGGTTCAATGGTCGGTGACACCCCTTCGCCTGAATTTATCGAATATAGCACTGCGAAAGCCGGTCTGATAAATATGGCTCACAGCATGGCTGTAGCTTCAGGTCCTGAGGTGCGTTTCAATGTGGTGGTCATAGGTTCGGTTGACAATGGCGATGCCACACTTGAAGCCGGATATGACCCGGCAATGCTGAAGAAGATTTCCGATGCCATAGTCATGAAACGTCGTGGCACACCTGTTGATATAGCTCATGCTTTCGTATTTCTGATGAGCAAGGCTGCCTCTTGGATCACCGGTATAAACCTTATGGTTGACGGTGGCGGCATGTATGAAAGCAAGATGCCAAGCTAAAGCTGATAAGGAATTTATTTAATATGTTAAGCCGTGAAATTTCTGAATTTCACGGCTTTATTCGTTATGTGTCAGTTAGTTATGGCTTAAAATCGACTTCTGTTATATTCTGCGTTTTTCAGTATATGATAAAATTTTTATGAAAAAGTTTTGTAAATAAAAATAATTGTCTACCTTTGCAGTGTACTATTATACTAATACACAAATATGCTTGAGATAAAAAATCTTTCATTCAGTTACAGACGCAAGGCTCACCTCGTACTCGACAATATAAATCTGTCGATTAAGCCCGGTGGTGTCTATGGGTTGTTAGGGAGCAATGGAGTAGGTAAATCCACTCTTTTATACCTTATTGCAGGGGCGTTGACCCCTCGGAGCGGTGAAGTCACATTTGACGGTAAGAACACTCGCCGCCGTCTCCCGGAAACCCTTTCGGAGATATTTATTGTCCCGGAGGAGATTGTCCTTCCAAAAATCAAACTTAAAGAGTATGTGAAGGCTAATTCACCCTTCTATCCTCGCTTTTCGGCTGATGACATGAACCGCTACCTTGACATTTTCGGTCTCAATCCTGATATTCACCTCGGTGAGTTGTCAATGGGGCAGAGAAAGAAAGCGTATATCAGTTTCGCTTTGGCTTGCAATACTCAGTTGCTGTTGATGGACGAGCCGACCAATGGTCTCGACATCCCCGGCAAGAGCGCTTTCCGCCGCACTATAGCGAGCGAGATGACCGATGAACGCACTATCGTCATTTCCACCCATCAGGTTCGTGATATAGACCGTCTGCTTGACCATGTTATAATACTTACCTGGAGCCGTGTGCTTCTCAACGCAAGTCTATCCTCTATCATGGAGAAATTGAAATTCATGATTACAGACGACCGTGGCCTCATAGCCTCGGCTGTGTATGCGCAGCCCAACGTGGAGGGGACAATGATTGTTACTCCTAACCTTGACGGTGAGGAAACGGATGTCAACCTCGAATCGCTCTTTGAATTGGCAATTAATAAACCGGACTATATTGCCGGATTGTTTAACTCTGACTTAAAATAACCGGTGCTATGGCTACAATTAATCAGACATTTGATTTCAAAAGGTTTGGAAACCTTTCAAAAAAATACTTTATAGAGAATTGGCGCAGGATGTCGATAATGTTCGGTTGTGTGACAATACTCATGATTCTCATGCTCTTGTTTTTGGAGCATACTACTTATCGTGTGTCATCCGGACAAATATTTTTTGCACTTGCTGTGATTACTTTTGTATTTGGTGTGGTTATGGCATCCAATATGTACCGGTCGTTAGGCACTCCTGCCACAGCTATCACCACTCTTACTACCCCTGCGTCACAGTTTGAGGGATTCTTGTTGAGGTGGATAATCGCTATACCTCTTTTTCTCGTCTGGGCATACGTTTCAGCTCTGTTTGCCGACTGGATGAGGATGCTATATGCGCATATCATGAACCATCCGGCAGATGCGGCTGATTGGGGTATGCTTCTCACAAGCGACGGAGAGGAGCTTGACAAGATCGGCTTTTTAGGCACTAACTTGGGATCGTTTTTAAGTGATTTTCTGTGCGTGCAGTCATTCTTCCTGTTGGGAAGTGTGGTTTGGCTGAAAAATGCGCTGGTCAAGACTTTAGGTGCCATGTTCCTGATATGGCTTAGCTATATGTTTGTGACGATAGGCTATGCCACTCTGATAGTTGATGAAGCCAATCATTATGAGAAGAATTTCGACCTTGAGATGGTATCCACTGTCTTGGGGATGGGTATTACATTGTTTAATTATCTCCTTACCTATATGCGTTTCCGTGAGGCGGAGATCATCAACCGTTGGTAGAGTATGATATTCAAGGAAAACACAAAGGCTATCTATCTTCAGATTGCCGACAAGATTTGCGATGAGGTGATGATGGGAAATCCCCGTCAGGGAGAACGTATACCCTCCGTGAGAGAATACGCCTCGACGCTTCAGGTCAACGCCAATACGGTGATGCGTTCATACGATTATTTAGACAAAGCAGGGGTTATATTTAATCGCCGTGGCATTGGATTTTTCATTGCGGAAGATGCTTGCGAGCGGATACTTGCCATGAGGCGTGAGGCTTTTTTCAGCGGTGAGATGCAGGAATTTTTTCACAGCATACATCTGCTGGGCATTGAGCCTGAAAAATTGATGGAATTATACACTAACTATTTAAGAGAGAATTTAAAATGAAAAAGACAACATATATGATGATTGGAGCTTACTTCGCAGGTATCTTAATCATTTTAGGATTTGTGACATGGGTGGTTTTCACTTGTGTCAATGTCAAGGACTCGGATGGCTCTGACGATGACCTTGGTGGTGAGCTTCTGACGACTCCGCTTGAGAAATTTGATTCTGTGCGCTTCTCGGATATCAACCTGACATTCAACGACGACCACTGGGCAATAAATGGATTCAAGGGTATAAGAGGGTGTTTAATAACAAGTGTTAACGCCACTACATAAAAAAAGCCTCCA
>ERZ777011.1325-NODE-1325-length-26896-cov-8.545285_pt1 | contig 26896 bp, 23 predicted proteins | sample MGYA00374964_ERZ777011 | MGnify/ENA primary metagenome ERZ777011 (study PRJEB29310, sample SAMD00008975) | mouse gut metagenome | study: EMG produced TPA metagenomics assembly of the Metagenome analysis of fecal microbiota from mouse which was promoted... | reverse complement strand
AGGAGAATGAATAATTCCTAGCTCAAAGTTTTGCACTTCGATTTGGAATCTTCATAAATATGTCGCGATATACCCTGTGAACGGCAGTGTCAAATGTCAACCAAATGCCGTATTATGCTCTCATTGATGCTGAATAGCAGCTTTATTTGCAATATTTGACACATTGCCGTGCGGATGCGAAAAAAGCCCTCTGCGACAGGCCTGACAGTCGCAGAGGGCGTAATATGTCGGAATTAAAATTTTCAGTCGAAGCTTTCAGCCATGCGGCTCATGGCCTTGGCCGGGCTGACACGGCGGTACAGGATATCGTACATGCCGTCGAGTATGGGCATCACCACTTCGTGGTGCTTATTAATGTCGTGTATGCACTTTGTGCCGTAGTAGCCCTCGGCGGTCTGTTCCATTTCCATCCGTGCGGCCTGCACCGAATATCCTTTGCCAATCATGCTGCCGAAGTTGTGGTTGCGCGAGAAACGCGAGTACGCGGTCACCAACAAGTCGCCCAGATACACGCTGTCGCAGATTTGGCGCGGCCGCGGATTGACGGCGTCGATAAATCGCTCCATCTCGCGGATGGCGTTGCTCACCAGCATGGCCAGGAAATTATCGCCTTTCTTCATGCCGTGTATTATGCCGGCTGCGATAGCGTAGACATTTTTTAGTACCGCGGCGTATTCAATGCCGTTGACGTCGCTCGAGGTTATGGTGTGCGAGTTGTTGCCGGCTATGCAGCGGGCAAAACTTGCGGCGCGGTCAATGTCGGTGCATCCTATGGTGAGGTACGACGGCCTGTCGAGAGCCACTTCTTCGGCATGACATGGACCGCTGATAACGAGAGTCTTCGACGGAGCGACACCGAAGCGGTGTATCATATAGTCGGTAATAAGCTCGTTTTCGTCGGGCACAATGCCTTTTATTGCCGAAACAATGGCTTTTTGGCTCAGGTCTACTTCAATCTTGGATATATGGTCCTTGAAATAGGGCGAGGGCATGGCCAGCAGCAGGGTGTCGCAGCTGTCGCATACCTTGTTTATGTCGCTGGAGAATTCAATCCGCTCAATGTCGAAGGGTACGTCGGTTAGGTAGGCCGGGTTGTGGCGCAGCCGTTTGAACTCTTCGATACGGTCGTCGCGCCGCATATACCATGTAATGGTTTCGCAGTTCGACAGCAGCAGTTTGGCAAGAGCGGTGGCCCAGCTGCCACCACCCATCACAGCTATATTTCCGGGAAATTCCATGGCTGGTGCTTAGTTCTTCTCGGGGCGCATCTGCGGGAAGAACAGTACTTCCTGAATGGCGGTCTGTCCGGTCATAAGCATTACCAGTCGGTCCATGCCTATGCCCATGCCCGATGTGGGGGGCATGCCGTACTCGAGTGCGCGCACAAAGTCGTGGTCGATAATCATGGCCTCGTCGTCGCCTTTTGCGCCCAGACGCATCTGCTCTACGAATCGTTCGTACTGGTCGATGGGGTCGTTGAGCTCTGAATATGCGTTGCACAGTTCTTTGCCGTTAACCATCAGTTCGAAGCGCTCGGTGAGTTCGGGGTTTTCGCGATGGCGCTTGGTGAGGGGCGACATTTCAATGGGGTAGTCGGTGATGAAAGTGGGCTGTATGTAGTTGCCTTCGCATTTTTCGCCGAAAATTTCGTCGATAAGCTTGCCTTTGCCCATGCTCTTGTCTACTTCGATATGCAGGTCGGCGCATACCTTACGCAGCTGGTCTTCGTCCATGCCGGTGATGTCTACTCCGGTGTGGTCCTTGATGGACTCCGCCATGGTTACGCGGCGGAAGGGGGCCTTGAAATCGATTTCCTTGTCGCCTACCTGTACTTTGGTGGTGCCGTTTACGTCGAGGCATATTTTTTCGAGCATTTTTTCGGTGAACTCCATCATCCAGTTGTAGTCCTTGTAGGCTACGTAAATTTCCATGCAGGTGAACTCCGGGTTGTGTGTTCGGTCCATGCCTTCGTTGCGGAAATTTTTGGAAAATTCGTACACGCCGTCGAAGCCGCCTACAATAAGACGCTTCAGGTAAAGTTCGTTGGCGATGCGCAGATACAGCGGAATGTCGAGGGCGTTGTGGTGGGTTATGAACGGACGCGCCGCCGCACCGCCAGCGATGCTCTGCAGAATCGGAGTTTCCACTTCGATGTATCCGGCGTTGTTGAAATATTCGCGCATGGAGTTGTACACCTTGGTGCGCTTAAGGAATATGTCTTTGATGCCTTTGTTTACCACCAGGTCGACGTAGCGGCGGCGGTAACGCAGCTCCGGGTCGTCGAACGAGTCGTATGCCACACCGTCTTTCATTTTCACGATAGGCAGGGGGCGCAGGCTCTTTGCCAGCACGGTGAGGCTTTGGGCGTGTATTGAAATTTCGCCGGTTTTGGTGCGGAACACAAAGCCGGTAATGCCGATAAAGTCGCCGATGTCGAGCAGTTTCTTGAATACGGTGTTGTAAAGTTCCTTGTCTTCGCCGGGGCAGATGTCGTCGCGTGAGATGTAAAGCTGAATTCTGCCGTCGGCGTCCTGCAGCTCCACAAACGAAGCCTTGCCCATAATGCGGCGGCTCATAATTCTGCCGGCCACAGCTACCTGACGGGGCTCTTCGTCGTCTTTAAAGTTTTCCTTGATTTCAACCGAATGGCCGGTTACAGGAAATTCGGCGGCGGGATATGGCTCTATGCCCATCTGACGGAGGGTTTCGAGCGAACCACGGCGCAGTACTTCTTGTTCGCTGAGTTCTGAAGGATTCATAATATGCTGTATTTTAAAAGTTTCTTAATTAAGACTACAAAGTTAGCAATTTTTGTGCGAGTGAGCAAACTATTGCACAAACAATGTTTTGTGGGCAATCGTATGCGCCGGTCAGAGAGTGCAGGAGTATGCGGGCCGGCAAGTTTTGTGATTTTTCGGGGTGCCGGCTTTAAAAAGTTGTATTTTAGAAGTTTGTATTAACGTTGTTTTGCAGCGGCTTGTTGTGGATTTGTGCTGGCAAAAGTGCGCTATATATATCATAATATAGGTAATATTTCTGATTTTTCTGTGCAATCTCCATCAAAATAGCCTAAATTAATATCTTTTAACATAAAAATCATCGAATAGTTATTGACATTTAAAGAAAAAGCGCTTATCTTTGCAACACATGCAAAAAAGGCATAAAGCAACACTTGAATTTTGGTTATGAGGGAGGTGCGTTACTGTGAAGTAGCGCACTTTCGTTATGTGCGCAGTTCTGGCCATATGCTTGCTGATTGAATCCGACAGCAGGCTTCGAACTTATAAAATAAATAAAATATCAGGCTAAAATTTGGTTGCTACAAAAATTGTTTGTAATTTAGTGGAAATATCTAAAGCCTCGTTCTGGCGAACTATATACGCCCGACATAATACCGTAGAAACAAATCTCTAACATAAACACAATGAGCTATCTGAAATTTGATAAGAATCTGCTTATCAACCTGGACCAGTCGTTGCCAAAAGAGATGTTGCGAACAAACATGAGTGGCGCCTACCACTGTACCACTCTGCCCGGATGCAACACCCGCAAGCAACACGGATTGCTGGTTATTCCTATCAAGGAGCTCGGCAACAAATCATACGTGATGCTGTCGAGCCTCGACGAGACCGTGATTCAGCATGGCGCGCCTTTCAATCTGGGCCTTCACCGTTATCAAGGTGGCGTCTACAGCCCTAACGGACACAAATATATCCGCGAATTCGATTGCGAAAGCGTGCCCCGCATGACATACCGCGTGGGCGGTGTGATTCTCACTAAAGAAAAAGTTTTCATCTCACACGAAAACCGTATTCTTATCCGATACACTCTCGTTGAAGCACACTCCCCCACAACACTGCGTTTCAAGCCATTTCTGGCATTCCGCGAAAGCAACAGCCTGTGCGTGGCGAACGATGCCGTAAACCGCGAAATCGAACAGGTCGACAACGGTATCGGCACCTGCCTGTATCCGGGTTTCCCTACTCTGTACATGCAGTTCAGCCGCAAGCCGGTGTGGGTCGACGAACCCAACTGGTACAACGGCATAGAGTACGTAAAAGACATGGAGCGCGGTGTACCTTACTGCGAGGACCTGTGGGTGCCCGGCTACTTTGAAATCCCCATCAAAAAGGGCGAGTCGATAATTTTCTCGGCCGGTGTCGAGCCGGTAAAACCCCGCTCGCTGGCCAAGATGTACGACAACGAGGTAACCACCCGCACCCCGCGTTCATCGTTCTTCAACTGTCTGAAAAACTCGGCCAAGCAGTTCTATGCCAAAGACGGCAAGGACATGTACGTGATAAGCGGCTTCCCGTGGGGTGTAGTGCTGGCACGCAACACTTTCATGGCTCTGCCGGGCCTTACACTCGCCATTGACCACCGCGCCGACTTTGAGGCCATAATGGATACCGCTTCGGCTGCTCTGCAGCGCTTTATGGTTGACGGACAGACCGATGAACGCATTGCCGGTATCGACCTGCCCGACATACCGCTGTGGTGCGTATGGGCACTCCAGCAATATGCCAAGTCTGCCGGCATGCAGAAAGCACGCGAAAAATACGGACGTCTGCTTATGGAAATCGTCGACTACATACTCGCCGACCGACACCCCAACCTCAGTATCGACCCCGCAAGCGGTCTGCTCGAAACCGACGGTTCGCGCGGCCCGGTTTCGTGGATGAACTCAGTAATCGACGGACGACCGGTGGTTTACCGTAGCGGACGTTTGGTAGAGTTCAACGGCCTGTGGTATAACGCTCTGGGCTTTGTTCTCGCCCTGACCGAAGGCTGGGAACAGGCCGACCCCGCACGCCGCGAGAGCTGGCAGGAAGAATTCGACAAGATGGCACAGCCATTCGTAGATACCTTCCTCAACGATGCCGGCTACCTCTACGACTGGGTCGAAAACAACTATGCCGAGCCCTCCGTACGCCCCAACATGGCAGTGGCCATTGGCCTGGACTACTCGCCCCTGACACGCCGCCAGCGCAAGACAGTGCTCGACGTGGTGACCCGCGAGCTGCTCACCCCCAAGGGGCTGCGCACACTCTCGCCCAAGAGCTACGGCTACCGTCCCGCCTATCTGGGCTCGCCACGCGAACGCGAAGAAGCACTGCACCAGGGCCCCGCACGCCCGTGGCTGATGGGCTTCTACGCCGACGCCTATCTGAAAGTATTCGGCATGAGCGGCGTAGGCTACATCGACCGCATGCTCATAGGCTTTGAAGATGACATGGCCACCGGCTGCATAGGCTCGCTATCGCAGCTATACGACGGCAACCCGCCATTCAGCGGCCGCGGCGCCGTCAGCCACGCCACAAACGTGGCCGAAGTGCTGCGCACCATCCGAACCCTCAAGAAATTTGAATCTTAGACCATCATCCTATATATGAAAGCTTTAATGTTCGGCTGGGAATTCCCGCCTCATATCCTCGGTGGACTCGGCACCGCCTCCTACGGTCTGGTGAAGGGGATGCATGAGTGTGGCGGAATCGACATAAACTTTGTTATTCCCAAGCCTTTCGGCGATGAAGACCGTTCTTTCGCCAACATCATCGGCGCATCGCAGACTCCGGTTGCATGGCGCGATGTAAGCCGCGACTACGTAGAGTCGCGCATCGGACGCCTTATTTCCCCGGACCTCTATTTCGACCTGCGCGACCATATCTACGCCGACTTCAACTACATGCGCACCAACGACCTGGGATGCATCGAATTTTCAGGCCGCTATCCCGACAATCTTATCGAGGAAATCAACAACTACAGCATCACCGCAGGTGTGATAGCCCGTACACTCGACTTTGATGTAATCCACTCGCACGACTGGCTTACCTATCCCGCAGGCATCCATGCCAAGCAGGTAAGCGGCAAGCCTATGGTAATCCATGTGCATGCCACCGACTTCGACCGCTCGCGCGGCAACGTCAATCCTACAGTGTTCAATATCGAACGCGACGGCATGCTCCACGCCGACCATATCATTACTGTGTCGAACCTCACACGCCGCACTGTAATTGACCATTATGGCATCGACCCCGCCAAAGTCACCACTGTACACAACGCCGTAGTGCCTCTGAGCGAAGAGCTGCTTAACGTGCAGGTAAACAAGCCTAAAGAAAAAATCGTAACCTTCCTCGGACGTATTACCATGCAGAAGGGCCCGGAGTACTTCGTTGAAGCCGCCGCAAAGGTTCTCAAGAACAACCACAACGTACGCTTTGTGATGGCCGGCAGCGGCGACATGATGGACAAGATGATTGCCCTGGCCGCCGAACGAGGCATCGCCGACCGCTTCCATTTCCCCGGATTCCAGAAAGGCAAGCAGGTGTACGAAATGCTAAAGGCATCTGACGTATACATCATGCCCTCCGTGTCCGAGCCATTCGGCATATCGCCGCTGGAGGCCATGCAGATGGGCGTGCCCTCGATAATATCGAAACAGAGCGGCTGCGCCGAAATCCTCAACAACGTAATCAAAACCGACTACTGGGACATCGACGCAATGGCCGACGCCATCCATGCCATAATATCGTATCCGGCCCTCTACAACCAGCTGCGCGAAGACGGCCTGCACGAAGTGGCTCAGATAACCTGGCAGAAAGCCGGCCAGAAGGTAATCGACATTTATAACAAGGTATTAAACAGACAGTAAAATGAAAGCAATAAGTTTCAACTTCGAGATACACCAGCCGATGCGCCTCAAACGCTACCGCTTCTTCGACATCGGCAACGACCACTACTACTACGACGACTTCCTCAACGACGACATCATAACCCGCCTGGGCCAGCAGAGCTACCTGCCGGCCGCCCGGACCCTGCTGAAAATGATTGAGGAGTCGAAGGGTAAATTCCGCTGCTCGATTTCAATCAGCGGCACTGCCATCGAACAGTTTGAGCAGTATGTGCCCGAAATGATTGACGCTCTGAAGAAACTTGCCGACACCGGAGCTGTGGAATTCCTGGCCACAACCTACGCACACTCGCTGGCGTCGCTCGCCGACCCCGATGAATTCAGACAGCAGGTAAAGGTGCAGTGCGAGCGCATACACGAACTGTTTGGCGTTACACCCAAAGTGCTGCATAACACCGAACTCATATACGACGACGAACTGGCCCCGCAGATTGTGGATATGGGCTTCAAGGCCTGCCTTACCGAAGGCGCAAAGCACATCCTCGGCTGGAAGTCACCCAACTATGTGTATAGCGCCGCTTCGGCTCCAAAGCTCAAATTGCTGCTGAAAAACAGCAAACTCTCCGACGACATCGCCGTGCGTTTCGCCGACGGTATGTGGACCGAATTTCCTCTTACCGCCGACAAATACATGAGCTGGATTGCTGAAACTCCCGATGAAGAGCAGGTCGTTAACATCTGCCTCAACATCGAAACCCTCGGAGGCATGCTTCCTGCCAACACCGGTATATTTCAGTTTATGGAGGCACTTCCGCGATTCGCTGCCGACAAGGGCGTTGAATTCCTTACTCCTTCGCAGATAGCCCAGAAACTCAAGGCAGTGGATTCACTGAGCGTGGTACATCCTATCTCGGGTGCCGACGAGGCCCGCGACGTATCGGCATGGCTGGGCAACGGACTGCAGAATGAGGCTTTCCGAAAACTCTACTCTGTAGCCGAGCGTGTACGCCTGTGCGACGACCGTCGTCTGAAACAGGACTGGTGGTATCTGCAGTGTAGCGACCACTTCTACTACATGAGCACCAAGCACTTTGCCGACGGTGAGGCACACAGCGCATTCTCGCCCTACGAAACTCCCTTCCTGGCTTTCACAAACTACATGAACGCTCTGTCGGACTTTATTGTGCGTGTCGAGGAGCAGTATCCCCTCTCTATCGAGAACGAGGAACTCAACTCTCTGCTGACCACCATCCGCAATCAGGCCCGCGAAATCGAAACCCTCAACAAGGAACTCGGCTCTATGCGTAAGAACATCGAGCAGTACGAGGCCCCCGCGCAGGAAGAGGCGGCTTCGGACAAAGCGGCTAAAGCCACAAAGCCCAAAGCTGCAAAAAAGGCCAAGAAATAAACAAATTCTAATTCACACAGAGTACGCAAAAGGTTTTATAAACAACTTTTATCTGCCGATTTTTCTCTTTGTGTACTTTGCGTACTCTGTGTGATCTTTTAAATTCTATAGCATTCACTGCCATTTTATGGTAAAGCGGGTGAGGCCGTCGTCGGGGTCGGTGATGAGCGAGAAGCGCAGATGTTGGCTGTGCAATATATCCGACACCAGCATCAGTCCCAGACCGCGGTCGCTGTGCTTTGTTGAGAAAAACGGTGTGAAAATACGCCCGGTGGCTTCGGCACTCAGGCCCGGGCCGTTGTCTTCAACGATGAGTGTGCCCGTGGCGCTACGGATAGTGATTGTGCCCCCGCGGCTACCGATACTCTCCGCCGAATTCTTTACCAGATTTACCAGCACGCGCTCCATCAGCACCGGGTCGGCGCTGACCGTGGGGCTGTCCGCGCTTTCAGCGCGGAGTTCAATATCATTAGTGCACAATTTTGCCAGCGACGGCAGCAGACGTTCCACAAAAACTTTCAGCTCAATCGGTTCAGGCTCCGGCTTAGGTAGTTTGGCAACTTCGGCGTATCCGCGGGTGAAGAGGCTGAGATTCAGACAGCTGTTGTGTGCCGCGGAGATTGCCGATGTCACCACAGGGTCGTCGGCATGGAGTTCCTCGAGCGATTCGAGCACCGAAATCACACTGCCCAGCGAGTTGTTGATCTCGTGAGAGATAGTGCGCACCATTTTGTTGAACACGGCTTTCTCGGCCTGTACGATTTCATCGGTGAGCAGGTCAATCATAAAGAACGGACGGTGGAAACCGCTGTCCATGAAGCTGCGTCGCGAACAGCGCAGAATCTGCGACTCGCCCGGGCGGCACACCTCGCTCCGGCCGTCGGCCAGGCGTCCGAGCACCTCCATTACCGGCGGTGTGGCCATGGCTCGGAACGCACTGTTTGCACTGCTTACGGTGCCGTCGAAGTTACAGATAGCGATACCCGAGGGCGATGCTTCGATGAGAATGTCGAGGAATCGGTTCTGCTCCTCCAGTCGCAGGCGCTCGTGTTTCATACTGTCCATAAGTGAGTTGAACAGCTCCACCACACGGTCGGCGTCGGCCTGGCCCACACGGCGCAGGCGGCTGCTGTAGTCCTGCTCGCGAATCAGATACAGGCCGCTCTGCATGGCGTGGAGCGGACGGTGTACCGAGCGTGCGGCCGCAATCATAAGCAGCAGCAGTACCGCCATGACGCACAGTAGAGGCCATTGCGGCTTGTCGAGTACATATAGTACGGCGAGCGCCGCTACGGCAAGGGCCATGGCGGCGAACCAGAATCGGTAAGCAGGAATGTTGATATTCAACTTTCTCATAATCCGAGTTTTTCGATACGGCGATAGAGCGACTGGCGTGTGATACCGAGTTCGTCGGCGGCCCGGCTCAAGTTGCCGTCGGAGTTGCGTAGTGCCTGCAGTATGGTGCTTCGCTCCACGTCCTCGAGCGTGGGCGGCTTGGTGGGGGCGGGCTTAACCAGTGCGGCTTTGATTTTGGCCAGCAGGTCGCGGTTGCTCCAGGGCTTGGACACGAAGTCGGCGGCGCCATAGTTCATGCCTTCCACCGCCAGTGGTATGGTGCCCCAGGCGGAAATTAGAATCACCGGCATGTCGGGGCGCAGAATCTTGATTTTGCGCAGCAGCTCTATACCGTCGCGGCCATCGGTTCCGCTATGAAGATTCATGTCGAGGATAGCCAGTTCGACGTCGTCGGAGCGCACGGCCCCTATAGCCGCCTTGTCGTCACCCACGGCCAGATAGTCCATGCGGGCCACTTTCAGCATCAGGCCCAGCGAGTCGCGTACGGCGCTGTCATCATCGATAATCAGAATCATGATACAAAGTTAGTGTTTTTTTGTTATTCCAGCTTGATTATACGCTCGATATCGGCGTTTATGTCACCATTGCCCATGTAATCGTAGAGGGTGAGAGAGCGGATCTGATACCAGTAGTTCCAGAACATGTACAGTTCGTTGACATACTGTCGCAGGGCGTTGTCTTTTTTCGACTGCGAGTCGTTGAGGTCGAGGGTTGATATGCGGCCTATCATGTAGGTCTGCACGTTGGTGTCGTAGCGGCGCAGGGCTATCTCGCTGGCTCGTGCCGCGATAGAGAGCTGCGACTGCTGGTTGCAGAAGCGCTCCACCAGTATGAACAGCTCCTGGTTGAAGTTCATGGCCTCGCGGCGCAGGCGGCTTTCGGTCACGCGGCGGTTGCTCTCGGCCACCTTCACACGGCCGCGGCGGCGGCCCCAGTCGAGCAGCGGAATTTTCACGCCTATGCTTGCCACCTGGTTGCCGCGCAGATGGCGGTATGCGCCGTCGAACTGAGTGTCGGTGCCGGTGTAGCCCAGCTGAGCGAACATGTTTATCTCGCGCAAGTTGCCCTTGGCCTTTGCCACCTCGTAGTCGGCCTCGAGCTGGCGACGCATCATGTTTTTGGCGAACTTGTTGTTGGCCAGGGCGCGGTCGAGGGCGTCGGCAAAGCTGATTGTGACCTGCGGCACCGAGTCGGGTATGCAGGGTACAATCTCCACATCGGCATCGAGGTCGAGGAAGCTGCGCAGGTTGAACATGTCGGCCTTTCGTGCGCTGATGCAGTCGGTGTGGTCGCTGCGAGCGTCGAGCAGGTTCAGTTCCATCTGCAGCAGGTCGTTTTCACTTATCTGTCCCATGCGGCGTTTCTCAATCGCCACGGTATAAAGTTTTTCGGCATTTTCGAGATTCTGGCGGGCTATATTCAGGTTCTCGCTGCTGAGCAGCAGTGAGAAGTAATACTGCACGGCCATGCGGCTGACATCCTCGGTGGCGCTCAGGAAAGCCGCTTTGGCCTCGGAGAATCGTACAGGCTCGATACGCGAGCTCCAGCGCATGTGGTTGGTGCCGAATATGGGCTGGTTGATGGTCAGGGCCACCGGTATGCTCATGAAGCGGTTGGCTGTGCCGGGTCCGAACTGCCGCAGGAAGTCGAGCGAGGTGTTCAGGCTTATGGTTCCGCCGGTGAGTCTCACATTCTGGGTCAGCGACAGGCGGCCGCTGGCCTGGAGGTGGTTGTTGGCCACAAAGCTGTAGTTGCCCTGCTCGTCCATATAGGCCGTGTACTGCTTGGCGTAGCTCGGCAGGGTACCCTCGAAGCTCAGTTCGGGCAACTGGTCGGCGCGGTAGCTGCGCCACTCCCAGTAGGCCGTGCGTAGCTCGTCGAGAGCCTCGGCGGCGTCGACACTGCGCACCCGGGCCAGCGCTATGGCCTCGTCGAGGCTCATAGGCAGGTCGCGGGCCGCGGCGCCAAATACTGCTTGAACGGTTATGAAAAGTATGAAAAGCTGTCGGATCATTATTGTTCTTTCAATGCTATGGCAGGATTGATTTTCATTGCCCTCCGTGCCGGGAAATATATGCCGGCCAGAACCAGCAGGGCCAGGATGACTACGGTGATTGCTATGGCGTAGTAGCCCCTTTGGGGCAAGCCACCAATCAGTTGGCCGAAGTAATCAGAGTGTATGAACCACACCATCAGCGGTACGAACAGCGCCACAGTTATGCCCATGATTATGAAACCCTCGGCCCACAGGCGGCTGCCGACCCGGAAGTTGGTGGCGCCCATGGCCTTGCGAATGGCAATCTCGGGCACACGCTCCTGGATTCTGAACCAGTAGGTGCCCAGGAAGCCAAGGAATACCAATGTAATCATGAATACCAGGATAATCGACATCCTTAATATGATTGTTTCGTAAGGCTGCTCTGTTGCTTCGCGCTGATGCTTAAGTGACTCGGTGTTCGCTATATATATATTGCCGGCCCGCAGGCGTTCGTTCTGAATCCATTCGCAGAACTCACGATCCATGCCGGGGCGTATGCGTATGATAAGCGAGCCGGTGGTTGATTGAGGTGAAGGCATTCTCACCAGTAAACCACCCCAGGCGGATTCATAATCATTCCGGCGCATATTATTGATCAGTGCAGGTGCCACATCAACGCTGCTTTGGCCGTCGAACATCTTTTTTCCGGCGAGGCGTTCAGGAAGTCCCATGTCTACTTCATTGGTTTCAGCTGCAGCGTCATCAAAGGTTGAAATCAACACTTTTCCGTCCTCGAGCATCTCAATGAGTTGTTCGGTGCTTTCGCCGTTGGCGCCTTGCACCTTCAGGGCCCGCATGACGTTGGCATCCATGATGCGATGATTTGCCTGATAGTAGAGTGTGTCAGTTCCGTCAACGGCCGCCAGCTGAATTCCATTATAGCTGTAATTATAAGGTACGGCGTTATGGCCTGCGCCTACCACCTCCACTGCCGGGTGCTGACGTATGCGGTTGATTATATTATCAAAATCCCGCCGGTAAGCGTCGTAGATTTCATCGTCGGGGTACTGTATGAATGACGGTACATCCGGAGATAAGTAACCGACAGAAGCTACGTATATGTTGTTGAAATCATAGCCTTTACTGGGATTGTAACGCAAGTAGAGTCCGTAGAGATTCACGCAAACATACCATATGATAAGACTGATAAGCAGGAACTCCACGAGCAGCCATATATTGCCGCGCCACTCGGTACGCATCTGTGTAAGAAGTTTTCGTTTCATGATGATTTCAGTTGTTATGGCGTCCGTTGATAGCGTCGACTGTGTTGAGTCGCGATGCCTGTAAGGCGGGCACAGACGCGCTCAGAATATTTATTATAAAGCAAACTGCGATTACCGCCAGCACCATGCGCCAGTTAAGCAGCATGCCCAGGGTGGGGGTATCGCCTACTATGCCGAGCCAGCCTGAACTGTACAAGCCGGTGTAGCTGCTCATGAACAGTAGTGCCAGCATCCAGCCCACTATGGCGCCCAGCAGCGTGATGATGAAGTTCTCGCTGATTATGTCGCGGACTATGCGCATGCGGGTGCAGCCGAAAGCGCGGCGTATGCCGAACTCGCCCACGCGGCGTCGTATGCGGCTGTGGAGCATGCTGCTGAGGTTTATGGCGGGCAGCAGCAACAGCAGCGCGTAGGTGATAAGCCTGACGCGTTCGGTGCCGGAGGTATCGGGAGTGCTATTGCTGCCGTAAGCCCCGTTGACAACCGTGGCCACATCGTAAGGTGCCTCATGATACACCGGTTGCAGTTCTTCGGGGGCCAGTTCTGTGGCTACCTGTGCGTAGCGGGCCTTTACCTGGTCGCGTAAGGCCTGGGGAGTGGTGCCGTCGGCTAAAAGCAGGGCCACGGCCACATCGCCGAACATGCCGCTTTCACCCCACCACGCGGCCGACGCATGCGACATAGGTATAAATATGTCGGCCGCGGCCTGTCGGGCCAGTGCCGAATGGTCGGCTACCAGGCCTACAACCTTGTATGGCTTGAAACTGAGCATGAATTCCGAGCCCACAGCTTTGGCGTCACCGAACAGATTGCGTGCCATGCTTTCCGAAAGAACCGCTACGTTGCTATTGTCATCAACCTCCGCTTTGTCGAAGTAGCGGCCGTCGATAAGAGTGTGGTCGAATATTTTCCAGAAGTTTTCGTCAACTTTTCGTGTCGAGGCAGTCACAGGCTTTTCGGTGGGGCCTTCCGCTTCGGCATTCCAGGCATCGATATTCATTCTTGAACTTATGGCTACTCCCTTTAGACCGACATAGAGTTTGCCGGCCATGGTATATGACAGTCCTGCAGAACTATCCTCGTTGTTGCCTATACCTGATATATGAAAATTCTGCCCATACAGCAGGCGGGGTCGGTTGCTTTCGGGGGCGAAAGGCATGGTGTTGAGCTGCTCCAGGCTTATGACCGTCATCAGCAGGAACACCGACAGCGCCGTGCCCACCAGGGTAACCCATGTCACCACCGACTGGTGGCGCATGTCGTATCGTATCTGTCTGATTTTATTGGATGCAATCATCTGACATTCAATATTTAGTATTTAACATTCAAGAAACGATGTGTCCGTCGAAGAAGCGGATTATGCGGTCGGTCTGCATTGCCTGCTCCTCGTTGTGGGTCACCATTACCACAGTGGTGCCGTCCTCCTTGTTCAGGCGGTGGAGCAGGGCCATGACCTCGGCGCCCATCTTTGAGTCGAGGTTGCCGGTAGGTTCGTCGGCCAGCACTATCTGCGGGCCGCCCACAATGGCGCGGGCAATGGCCACACGCTGGCACTGACCGCCCGAAAGCTGTGTGGGCAGGTGCCTGATGCGGTGCGACATGCCCAGGCGTTCCAGCACCTCCTCGACCTTGCGACGCCGCTCCGAGGCCGACACGCCCTTGCGGTATATCAGCGGCAGTTCCACGTTGGCCGCCACGTTGAGCGACGGAATCAGATGGAAACTCTGGAACACAAAGCCCAGATTGGCGTTGCGGAAGTGCGCGGCCTCGCTGTCGGCAATGCGGGTCATGTCGCGGCCCAGCAGCTCCAGGCTGCCCGAACTGGCTTTATCGAGCAGACCTATGATATTGAGCAGTGTGGACTTTCCGCAGCCGCTGGGGCCCATGATGCTTACGAACTCGCCCTGCTCGATGCTGAGGTTCACGTTCTCCAGAGCTATGGTCTCCACCTCCTTGGTATGGTAGAGCTTGCTTACTTCTTTAAGTGAAATGATACTCATGATATATACGGTTTTAGTCGCTTAATTTTAGGGATTTGTTGTTGCGGTAGTCGGTCATGTCGCTTACGGTCACGCGGTCGCCGGGCTCAAGTCCGCTCACCACCTCGATGTAGCTGCTGTTGCTGTCGCCGAGTTTCACCTTGCGGCGCTGCAGGCGGCTGTCGGAGTCGAGCACAAAGAGCTGGTATTCGCCCGGACCCTTGAAGAAAGCCCCCTGGGGCAGGCGCACCACATCGTCTTTATAGCCGTAGCTGATAAAGAGGTCGGCGCGCAGGCCGCTGCGCAGGCCCTTTGCCCGCGGGTTGTCGAGACTTATGCGCAGGCCCACCGAGCCGGCGTTCGACTGCGGTATGACGCTTTCGACCATTCCCTGCAGCTCAATCTTGCCTATGTGGACCGCCACCGGGGCGCCGGGCTTCACGCGCTCGCTGTTGCTCTCGGGCACCTCGCCCTCGATGGTGAAAGCCGAGAGGTCGCTGATTACAGCCACCTTCTGGCCGGGTGTGATTTTGCTGCCTATGTCGGTGAGTATGAATGTGACACTGCCGCTGTACGGCGCCGGTATGCGGCCACGGGCCAGGGTGCGGCGGGTCATGTCCAGGTCTTTTTCGTAGCTGCTCAGTTTCAGGCGCTGCATCTCCTCGGCGGCCTCGGCGCGCAGACGTTCGTTTTCGTGGCGGTGACGCAGCTGCTGCAGTTCCAGGCGTGCTGTGGCCAGGGCGGTTTCGGCCTGGCGCACGCGCTCGCCGGTGCCGCTGCCCAGACTGTCGAGATGGCGCTCGTTCTGCAGTTCCACAGCGAGGCTGCTCAGCTGCATCTGCTTGACCTCGATCTGCATGGCCAGCTCGCTCAGCGATGTCTTGTTGTTGAGCTGCAGCTGCAGCAGCTCGCGGCGCATCACCTCGTAGGCGTCGAGCATCTTCTCAAAGTCGGTGTTGGCCGACTCCAGGTCGAGCTCCAGCAGCGGAGTGCCGGCGCTGACGCTGTCGCCAAGGCGCACAAAACTGTTGAGGAGGCTCGACTCCACGGGCGATGTTATAATCTCTTCGTATGCGGGGGTTACGCGTCCGCTGGCGTTTATGGTGGTTTCGAGAGCGCCGCGGTCCACGGTGCCGATGGCCACATCGCGCCGGCTGACCGTTTTCTCCATGGCCGCCAGCATCCATATCAGAGCTGCCAGTACCAGGGCCGAGCCTATGGCCCAGGGCAGCATGGCACGCACACGGCGGCGGCGAATTGTAGCTTTGTCGATTTGTTTGTCCATGTCGCAAATTAAATATTTTTTTGAACTTTTGTCAACTGCTATTGATAATCAATATGTTACGCGCAAAATTGTGTCCAAAAACGGACAGCGGCCTTCTGTCGGCCGCACTTTGGCGGCCCACACAATATATTGCATAAAACGGCGTTAATTAAAAGTATGAAAATCCGTAAATCAATCATACTCATAATGCTGATGCTGGTGGCCGCCATGGCCTCGGCCGCATCGGCGCGCGACCTCAACGACAAGCTGCAGAACCGCCCGTATGCCGACCTGCGCAAGTGGCATCTGGGCTTCTCGATAGGCACCTACACCGGCGGCCTCAACTTTACTCACAACGGATTCATTACCGACGACGGCGCCCAGTGGCGTCTTGAGCAGCCCGACTATCAGCCCGGATTCAGTGTCAACGGTCTTGTGGACCTGCGGCTGAACAACTACTTCAGCCTGCGTTTCTCGCCCGGCATGTACTTCGGCAGCTATGACCTGAAGATGGCCGACTATAACAATCCTGAGAACACCGAACGCCAAAATATAAAGACAGCTATGGTGGTGATGCCCTTCGACCTCAAGTACGCCGCCATGCGCTACCGCAACGCCCGGCCGTATGTGATAGGCGGAGTAATGCCCGCATTCGATGTGAGCAAGCGCCGCAGCGACTTTATAAAGCTGAAATCGAGCGATGTGTATCTGTCGGTAGGCTTTGGCTGCGACTTCTATCTGCCGTATTTCAAATTTATACCCGAAGTGAAATTCTGCTTCGGACTCAGCGATCTGCTGGTGCGCGACCGTCCCGACCTCGAGGACAACCCGGCGGCTCAGGTGTTTACCAAATCGCTGTCGAAAATCACCTCCAAGATGATAGTATTTACTTTCTACTTTGAATAAATGACCCCTCGCATAATAATAAGCCTGCTACTGGCTTTGGCCGCTCTCGCCCCCGCCACCCTGGGGGCGCAGACCGACGCACAGCTGAGCCAGTACTACGAGGTGCCCTCGTTCTATAATCCGGCAGCGGTGGGCCGCACCGATTTTATACGCATCCGCGGCGGGGCGCGCTTACAGTGGATGGGCATCGAACGCGCTCCCAAGACCTTTGTGGCCGTGGCCGACATGCCCATGAAGCTATTTGGCAAACGCATAGGCCTGGGAGTAGCAATCGACCAGGAAACCGCAGGCCTATACAGTACTCTCAACGCAAGCGCCCAGCTGGCATACAAAATCAACAAACTCGGCGGCACATGGACAGCCGGCGTGCAGATAGGCCTGCTCGACCAGGGATTCAAAGGCTCGGAAGTAGACATGCCCGACGACGACGACTACCACGAAAGCAACGACGACGCGCTGCCGCGTACCGATGTCCACGGCAGCACAGTAGACTTCAGCGCCGGTATATGGTACGACCACCGGCTCTTCTACGCCGGCATATCGTGCAGCCATCTGAGCGCCCCCACAGTGAAACTTAAAGCCGACAGCGACAACGGCAGCGACGCCACCACCGGTACCGAACAATATTTTGAGTTTGGCAGTAAACGCACCCTCTATTTTATAGCCGGAGGCAATATTCAGCTAAAAAATACGTTATTTGATATACTGCCGTCGGTGCTGGTCAAAAGTGATTTTGCATTTACAACCGCCGAAATAAACGCACGTGTGCGTTACAACAAATTCCTGACCTTTGGTGTGGGATACCGCTGGAACGACGCCGTCATAGCCACCATAGCCGCTGAATACAAAAACTTCTTCATAGGCTACAGCTACGATTACGCCACCACGGCCATTGCAAAGGCCTCGAGCGGCAGCCACGAAGTATTTGCCGGATACAGTCTTAAACTGAATCTGGGCGATAAAAACCGCAACAAACACAAGAGCATACGATATATGTAAGCAATGTTAAAGGTTAAAGGCTAAATGTTAAACGGCCGTCCGGGCCATAGGCATTGAACCATTACAATTCAACATTTAACATTCAACATTTAATATTAATAGTAAACGATGACCAACAGAACTAAGACATTTCAGCTCCTGATGATATTTTGCCTGTGCGCGCTGGCTCTGCACTCATGCGCCAGCGGCAGCCGCAGTTCGGCCGGCGGTGAAGTCACCGGCGTGGGCGGTACCTCGTGGGCCGAACCCACTCCCTACGGCATGGTGCTGGTGAACCGCGGCTCCATGGAAGTGGGCGTGCAGAAGCCCGACAGCGCCTGGAATCTCGCCTCAAATGCCCGTGGCATATCGGTCGACGGATTCTGGATGGACGAAACTGAAGTCACCAATTCGAAATACAAGCAATTCGTATTCTGGGTGCGCGACTCCATTATTCGCGAGCGACTGGCTGACCCCGCTTTCGGTGGCAACGAAGACTTCAAAATTGAGGAAGACCGCGACGGAAACCCCATCACACCACATCTGAACTGGAACAAACCCATACCATGGCGCAATCCCAATGAAGACGAGCAACGCGCCATCGAGAGCGTGTACCGCATTAACCCCATAACCGGTGTGAAGGAGCTTGATGCCGAGCAACTCAACTACCGCTACGAGGTGTATAACCAGACCGAGGCCGTGAAGCGCAAAAACCGCCTCAATCCACGCCGCCGCGAGTACAACACCGACAAGCCTGTACCCACCGAGCTGCCTATGATTAGCAAGGATACGGCATACATCAACGACGAAGGTGAAATCATACGCGAAACCATACAGCGCCGTCTTACAGGCGACTACGATTTCCTCAACACCTATATAGTGAATGTCTACCCCGACACTACCGCATGGGTCAACGACTTTGAGAACGCCTACAATGAACCATACGTGCGCCTGTACTTCTCGCACGGCGGCTACAGCGAATACCCTGTGGTGGGCGTAAGCTGGGAGCAGGCCAACGCATTCTCCAACTGGCGTACAGACTTCCTGCGTCGCAGCCTTGGCCGCGACGGCATATACGTGGAACCCTACCGACTGCCCACTGAGGCAGAGTGGGAATACGCCGCCCGCGCAGGTGTGAACGAAAATATGTATCCCTGGGACGGCGACCTCACCATGAGCGACGACAAAGGCTGCTTCTACGCCAACTTCAAGCCGCAGGATGGCAACTACGTGAAAGACGGCCATGTGATTACATCGCGTGTGGGCACATACGCCCCCAACGATTTCGGCCTCTACGACATGGCCGGCAACGTAAGCGAGTGGACCTCGACCGCATTTACCGAAAGTGTCGGTCGACTCACCAACGACCTCAATCCCGAGTACCGCTACGACGCCGCTCTGGAAGACCCCTACAAGATGAAGCGTAAGATTGTGCGCGGCGGCTCGTGGAAAGACGTGGCCCACAACATACGCTCCGACCTCCGCATGTGGGAGTACCAGAACGAGCAGCGCTCGTACATAGGTTTCCGCAACGTACGCAGCCAGATTGGCTTCGCCCGCGGTAACAAACAGAATAAACAATAGCAAGCGAATACACAATCAATCACCACACACAGCAGATTATGAGCAATAAAGGAAAAAAACGCGGTGGCCTCGCAGGCTTTATCAGCAGCAGTAAGGGCCAGCGTTTCTTCAACTTCGCATATTCAATAGGTGCAGCTATCGTTATCTGGGGCGCACTGTTCAAGATTCTTCACCTGCCCGGCGGCAACGCTCTGCTGTCTATAGGCATGGGTACCGAGGTGCTGATGTTCGTACTCACTGCCTTCGACCGCCCGCCGAAGGAGTACGACTGGGAGGAAGTATTCCCTCAGTTGCGCGAAAAGCCCGAAGCCGATGACGACAGCGAACCTGTAGCAGACGCAGCCGAGCTGCCGCTTGACGCGCAGACTCAGCCCGAAGCAGAAGCCGCGACAGCCGCGGCGGGCGTCCAAGGCGCTCCTGCCACAATAGTAGTGGGCGGCATGCCCTCCGGCGGAGGCTCCGTGGTATTCGGGAATCCGGATGTGACCCGTGCTGTGTCGCAGGCCGACGCGCCCGCAGTGGTGACAGCCACCGCCGGCGATGTCGCCGGCTCGACCGAGCAGTATATCGAGCAGCTTGGAGGCATCACAGCGCAGCTGGCCAAACTGCAGAGCACAACTCAGGCTCTCAACGAAGTAAGCGAGGTGTTGCTGCAGAGCTACCGCGTAATCAGCGAGAACTCCGACTCCATTACCGAAAGCTCACGCGGATACGTGGAGGAAATGCAGAATCTCAGCCGCAACATAGGCGGCCTGAATACAATATACGAAATTCAGCTCAAGAGCATATCGTCGCAGCTCGACGCCATCGACCGCGTGAACCGCGGCATAAAGGACATACGCGACATGTACGAGAAATCGGCCGACCAGAGCGCACGCTACTGCGAGGAAACCGAACGCATGGCCCGCTACATGCAGCAGCTCAACGCTGTGTATGAGCGCATGATTCAGGCCATGACCATGAACATGCACCACCCCATGATGTCGCCCGCCGACATGGCCGGTGTAGGCAACACCGAAACCGGCGCCGGCAGCGAATTCAAGGCACAGTCGGTGCCCGTCAATCACCAGAAACCCGAAGTATAAGATGGCAGCAGGCAGCAGCAGACTTACACCACGCCAGAAGATGATAAACCTGATGTATATCGTCTTGACGGCCATGCTCGCCCTGAACGTCAGCAGCGACGTTCTCGACGGCTTCAAGCAGGTGCACGATGGTCTGAGCATTACTAACAGCAGCGTGGCCGACCGGAATTTGGCCGTGTACCGTCAGCTTGAGAGTTTTGCCGCCACAAACCCCGAGAAGGGGCAGCAGTGGCTCGACAAAGCCTCGGAAGTGCGGCGCAATACCGCGGCGCTGAACCGGTATATCGACTCGCTCAAACTACTCATTGTGCAGAAGGCTGACGGCTCTGACGGCGACCCCGACAACATTGTTAACCGCGACGATCTCGAAGCGGCGTCTGTGGTGATGCTTGCACCCGGCAACTCGCTTGGCGAGCAATTGCGCAAGCGCATCGACAGCTACCGCACCTATGTGACCGGCATAGTCGGCGACCCCGCCAAGCAGCAGGCCATCAATGCCACACTATCCACAGCACCCATTCAGCAGGCCGGTACTCTGGCACCCAAACTGTGGGAAGAAATGAAATTCGAACAGCAGCCCGCCATTGCGGCCGTGACTATCATGGCCAAGATGCAGAGCGACCTGCTCAACGCCGAAGGCGAGGCCCTGTCGACCCTCCTGGCTCAGGTCGACGCCGGCGACGTGCGTGTGAACGAACTCAACGCATACGTGCTGCCCCAGTCGCGCCTGGTGATGCGCGGTGGCAAATACTCGGCCAACATAGTGCTGGCCGCTATCGACACCACCGCCCGTCCGACTGTGTATATAGGCGGAAACAAACTTGCCAACGACCATGGCCTCTACGAAGTGAACGCAGCTTCAACCGGCAGTTTCAACTACAGCGGCTATCTGGAGGTGCCCCACGGCGACGGTACTGTTACAAAGCATCAGTTCACTTCGTCGTACACCGTAATAGAGCCTATGGCCACAGTGTCGGCAACTATGATGAATGTACTCTACGCAGGTATCGACAACCCCATAAGCATAGGTGTGCCGGGTGTGGCCATGAGCGACATCTCGGCCTCAATCAGCAACGGCTCGCTCACCCGTAGCGGCGACCACTGGGTGGCCCGTCCGGCAGGCGTGGGCAAGGAGGCTGTGGTTACAGTCACCGCCAATATCGACGGCCGCAGCACCACCGTGGCCACCACTACCTTCCGTGTGCGCAAACTGCCCGACCCGACAGCTTACATAGCATTCAAGGGTGCCGACGGCAACATCGACCACTACAAAGGCGGCAAAGGCTTTCCGAAAGCCTCGCTTATGGCAGCCGGAGGCCTTGAAGCCGCTATCGACGACGGTCTGCTCGACACCCGCTTCAACGTGCTGGGCTTCGAAACCGTGTTCTTCGACCAGATGGGCAACGCCATACCCGAGGTGAGCGACGGCGCCAACTTCTCGCAACGCCAGAAACAGCAGTTCCAGCGTCTGAGCCGTGGCAAGCGCTTCTATATATCTAAAATACGCGCAAGCGGTCCCGACGGCACCACCCGCGACCTCTCGCCAATCGAAGTAATTGTAAATTAAACGCCATGATATACAAACTGAAAAGATACCTATTCGCTGCCGTGGCCATGCTTGTGGCCGCTGCGCCGCTTGCAGCCCAGGACAACGGCGGAGTCACACGCCGCAGAGCCTCGGACCGCCGCGGGCAGCAACAGCAGCAGGATGGCACGCAGGTAACACAGCGCATGCAGCAGTTCTATGATACCGACGGTGCTTCGATTTCCGACGCCGACCGGGCGTGGATGCGCGTAATATATCGCCAGCTCGACCTCGAAAAGGACAAGAACGCTCCGCTGTATTTCCCCGAAGAACCCGTCGACGGACAGCTTAACCTGTTCCGGGTAATCATGCAGCTGCTGGCCGACAACAAGGTAAGCGCTTACGAGTATCTCGATGGTAGGGAAATATTCACCGACCAGTATAAAATCAACGTGCGCGACATGCTCGACCGCTTCCACATATACTATCAGCCGGCCAAGGGCAGTACCGATAAAAATCCGCGCTTCACCATCGAGGAAGCCGACGTACCGGCCAACGAAGTGCTGTCGTACTACCTTATAGAGCGCTGGGAATACGACACCCGCACCAATCGCGTGCGCCCCTACGTGGAGGCTATCTGCCCGGTGCTGCACCGCAGCGGCGATTTCGGCGGCGAGGCCCTCAAATATCCAATGTTCTGGATAAAATTCAGTGATGTGCGCCCGTGGCTGTCGCAGCAGATGATATTCCTCAGCGACGACAACAACCTGCCCACATGTTCAATCGACGATTTCTTCAATCTTACCATGTACGACGGCGAGATATATAAGACACGCAACCTCAAAAACAAGTCGATGGCTCAGCTTTACCCCGATGCCGACGACCGCAAGCGCGCCGCCGACAGCATCCAGAGCCAGATTGACAACTTCGGGCAGAAACTGTGGGTGCCCGACCGCGAGCAGGTAATAGCTCAGCGCGAGGCCCGCGAAGCTGCTGCCCGTGGCGAGGCTACCGAGGGCGCCGAAGGGGAAGCCGCTGTAGCCGAAGCGACAAAGGAAAAGAAGGAGGCCGTACGCTCGACAAAACGCTCGTCGAAGCGCAGCGCCGCCAAAGTCAAGAAACCTAAAGAACCCAAACCGCAGAACAACAGTTCGAACGCCGTCCGCAGCGTGCGTCGCCGAAAATAAATGGAAAAAACTCCTAAACTGTACCTCTTCCCGGTGCCGCTGAGCGATGTGGGGCCGGAGCAGGTTTTGCCGGGAAGCAACCTTCAGTTGCTGCTCGGCATCCGTTATTTTGTAGTGGAGAATCTACGCTCCGCCCGCCGCTTTCTTAAGGCCTGCCACAAAAGTATAATCATTGATGACCTCGAATTTACCGAACTTAGCGAGCATACTCCGCCCGGCGAGGTCGACGCCATGCTCGCACCCATGGCCCACGGACACAGCATAGGCGTGATAAGCGAGGCCGGATGCCCGGCCGTAGCCGACCCGGGCGCCGACCTGGTTGCCGCCGCCCAGCGCCGCGGTTATGAAGTAGTGCCCCTGGTAGGCCCGTCGAGCATACTTATGTCGCTGATGGGGTCGGGGTTCAACGGCCAGCGCTTTACCTTCAACGGTTACCTGCCCATCGATGCCCGCGCCCGCGCCGGCAAGCTCAAAGACATGCAGCAGGCTATACGCCGCGACCACTGCACCCAGATATTTATCGAAACCCCTTACCGCAACAACAAACTCATAGAAGAACTATGCCGGGTGCTGCCGGCCGATATGCTGCTGTGCGTGGCAAGTGACATCACCGGCCCGCGCCAGCGCATAAATACACGCCGTATCGACCAGTGGCGCCGCATAAAACCCGATTACGACAAAATTCCGGCAATATTCCTATTGAACTCATAACCGAAAATGAAACCACGCCGAACCAGCCGTCCACTGAACGATATGCCGGGACTCTTCGACAGCCTGGACTTCAGGCCCGATGCAGGGCTGGCAGCTGACGATGCCGCCGACTTGCGCCGCCGCGAGATTCTGGCCGAGGCTCGCCGCAACTCTATTTCGTCTGTACAGATTGCCGACCACAGTGCCGACAAGCTGCGCTTTGTGTCGTTCGGCAGCGGCAGCAGCGGCAACTGCGCCTTCGTGGGCTCGCTGCACTGCGGAGTACTCGTCGACGCAGGTGTCGACGCCGACAAGGTCCAGGCCGGCCTCAAGGCCAACGGTATCGACCCGGCCCGTGTGGCAGGCATAATCATTACCCACGACCACGGCGACCATGTGCGCTATGCCTACACCATTCTGCGCCGCTACCCGCACATGAAGCTGTGGGCCACACCGCGGTGCCTCAACGGTATTCTGCGCCGCCACAGCATTTCGCGCCGCATCAAGGACTTTCACGCGCCCATATACAAGGAATTTGCCTTTACAGTAGGCGACATTTCAATAACGCCTTTCGAAACCTCGCACGACGGTACCGACAACGTGGGATTCTGTATCGAATATCGGGAACATACTCTGGTGATTGCCACTGACACCGGCCGTATTACCGACCGCGCCGACTTCTATATACGCAAGGCCGACATACTTATGATAGAGGCAAACTACGATGCCGGCATGCTGCGCCGATGCGCGCGCCCCGAATACCTCAAGGCGCGTATCGCCTCGGAGCGCGGCCACATGGACAATGCCGATACCGCGCGATATCTGGCCGGAATGTGGACCGGTAGCCTCACTCACATATATCTGTGTCATATCAGCGAGGACACCAACACGCCCGAGCAGGCTTTGGCCACTATACGCGGCGCTCTCGAGGCCGCCGGAATAAGTGTGGGCGACGGCAGCGGACGACTCGACCAGCGCGATGCCGACGTGCAGCTGACGGCTCTGCCACGATTCGATTGCTCGCCTCTCAGCATATGGTAGATAATTTTGCGTTATAATCGCTGACCGATATACCGATGGATGCAATAAACGGCAGCAAGCCCCGATACGAACTGCTCGACGGCCTTCGTGGCGTGGCCGCGCTGCTGGTGATATGGTATCACTTCTTCGAAGGATTCGCTACATCGCCCACCGACCAGATGATGAATCATGGCTATCTGGCAGTAGATTTCTTTTTTGTCCTCTCCGGCTTTGTAATCGGCTATGCCTACGACGGCCGCTGGAGCCGCGGCGCGCCCCTTCGCTGCTGTATGGCCTGTATGCGCGGTCTTGTTCGGGGGTATAATCCTTATGGCGTGGCTGGCTATGAAATTCTACGATATGCCTGTGCGCCGGCGCTTGTCGAAGCTGGCCAGGCGGTAGAATAACAAAGCCCGAAGCTGTATGGGCCTTCGGGCTTATGTTTTACCAACAATTCCGTATAATTATCCGATGCAAAATTACAACGGATTTATTGATTGCGAAATACCCTTTTTGTGGTATTTTATCGTTTGATTATGCCGGTGACGCGCAGTGTCTGTACCGGATTGAGGGGGTCGGAGCTTATCAGCGACAGTTTGGCGTTGATGATTTTGCCGCTGATAGCCTGCGGATTGACTGTTACATGTATTGTGGCCGACTTGCCTTTTTTGATTTCGTCGGAACTTACAGTGGCGCTGATGCCCGGGTCGGTGCTGTACACGCGGCGTACGTACAGTGTGCTTTTGCCTATATTGCTCAGTCGTATCTCGCCCGCCAGTGGAGTGGTGCCGTCGGTGATGCCGAGGTCGAGTCCGGTGGTTTCCGGCGCGGCTATGGGAGCTTTCTTCATCTGGTCGGGGCTGAGCCGGCTGAAGTCTTCGTTGACTATGGCAGTTACAGGCAGACGGTACACCGAGTCGGGTCGGGCAGGGTCGGGGATAAGAGTGATTTCATTTTCCACAAGGCCGTAGAGGGGGCATTTGCCGCTGCGGAAATAGAGAGTCATGGCGCTTTGTTCGCCGGGAGGAATCACTTCGGGCACCAAAGCCACGTCGATGTACCCGGGCATGTCGGCAAAGAGCGGACGCAGCGAGTCGGCGGTGCTGTTGTACATGCTCAGGCTCGATGTTTTAAGCCTGCCTTTGTCGACCTGGCCAACCATTATGGCTCCGCGGCGCAGTTTCAGAGGGCCGAAGTCAACCGGATACTGTGAGCCTATCGACGATGCGTTGCCTATCACCACGCCGTTGATGGCAAGGCGTTGGCGAGGCTGGCCGCTGATTTCCACCTGTACGTATTTGGTAAATCGTCCCGGGCGTCCGGCCGGGTCGTATGCCACGCTTATTGCGGCGGTATCGCCCGGGGCCACGGGGTCGAGGGGATACTGCGGAGATGTGCAGCCACAGTTGGCGCGGGCACCGATTATGGCCACGGCTTCGTTGCCGTGGTTTACAAAGCGGAATGTACAGGCGGCCTTGCCGTCGGCTTCGTGAAAAGCTCCGAAGTTATGCTCGGTGTTAAGCCATTCGACCTGCGCCTGCGCCATCAGGGCACAGAGCATAATGGACAATATAGTCAGCGCGTGTTTCATTGTCGTTGTCAAATTCTATGGGGTGTTGCGGCCGGTAGTTCTGCCGGGCCTTCTGCATTCACACAACAACAGGGGAGTGTGTATGGTTGCCGATATTAAACAAAAAAAGGGCAAGTGATCTACACCGGCCGCTCAACCTAATACCCTTGCTTCTTTCGGGACCTGGGGGATTCAAAGGGAGCTTGCCGCGTAGGACTTACCCGGGTGCAAAGTTACTACAAATATTCGTAACTGCAATGTTTCTTAACAATCTTTATATTTTCGACAGCGCGGATATCCCGTTAAAAATGGGGCGGGTGTTGCAGAAAATATGAGCCGCAGACCGGCTTATATTTCTGCAACACCCTATTTTTTGTGTGATTATTTACTATGAGTTTGAGGGTGTTTAATAATAAATGTTAAATTCCCGGTGGCGTATCTTTTAGCAATTC
>ERZ777011.1324-NODE-1324-length-26907-cov-71.497654_pt1 | contig 26907 bp, 23 predicted proteins | sample MGYA00374964_ERZ777011 | MGnify/ENA primary metagenome ERZ777011 (study PRJEB29310, sample SAMD00008975) | mouse gut metagenome | study: EMG produced TPA metagenomics assembly of the Metagenome analysis of fecal microbiota from mouse which was promoted... | reverse complement strand
GAACCGAATTTATTTAATTTTTAACCTCGTCCATTTTTTAGTGGACAGTAGTGATCTCGTTTATTTGATTTTGTATACCTCAGAGCCGGCAAGAAGGAAGCAACCGGTACCGAAGTCGTCAAAGTCAGGAACAGAATCGTAAGCTACGGGCTGACCGTCTTTAGGCTCTTTTCCTGTGCCCTGCACGTAACCGAGGTATCCGTTTTCATGAACGGCATCGTTAACCATAGCATTCCAAGCCTTGGTTACTACCGGAAGATATTTATTGCGATCAAGAATACCGTTATTGATACCGTAAGCCATTCCGTAAACGAAGAGGGCAGTGCCGGTAAGTTCTTTGCCGCCATAATTGCTTTCATCGTGAAGGCTTACATTCCAGAAACCATCCTTGCGCTGGCATTTTACAAGTGCGTCACACATGGTCTGAAGGTCTTTAATGTAATCGGCACGATGGGGATCATCGGCAGGCAGGTCCTGAAGGGCTCGTACGAGAGCAGCTACTACCCAGCCGTTACCGCGTGACCAGTAGCAGTTTTTACCGTTAGGTTCCTTGTATGGAGGCACGAAGTCAGCGTCACGCCACCAAAGGCCTTCTTTTTCGTTATAAAGACCACCTGCAAGAGTGTTGCGAGTCCATGAATACATATCCCATGCTTTATCAGCGTAACGCGGGTCACCGGTCACTCTGCTGAGCTTCGTGAGAACGGGCATACCCATCTGTATGGCATCAATCCAAGTCCAGTCGTCAACTTGCGGAGTGTTGACGAGCATGTTCATAGTGCCCTTGGTCTTGGTGAGCATGTGTGGCTCGGGTGTGAGGCAGTAAAGGTCAATGTATGTCTGGGCAGCACAATAATTGTCGGCGTTGCGTGTGGTAGTATCGTCACGGCGCATACCCCATTTATGCTTGTCAGCCCATTCGATTGCATAGTCGTAATAGCGGTTGTCTGGATAGATAGAGTGGAGTGCCATAAGCCCTTCGAAGTATATGCCACGAGTCCAGATATTTGCCTCATAAACTTTTTTACGAGAATAATATGGGATACCCTGATATGGATCCGGGTGTTTGCGCATATAATGGTCATTTACCTTGATAAGGGTTTTCAAAGTCTGCTCACGAGGAGGAAGTTGCTCGGTGGCACCGAAAACCGGAATAGCCATGATGGCTGTAAGAGCAAGAAGTGCGAATTTCTTCATGGTGAAATTTATTAATTGTTTAATGTTATTCGATAATTTAGACTGATTTAAACACGCTGATGCTATGCTTAAATCAAGATATTATTTTGATAGGGTGAGAGGTATGAGTGTGACTGTAGAGTTGAGTCCAGAGGGAACGGTATCCCAGTCTCCGAAGCTGAACTGTCGCTCATTAGTGACGCTTGCGATATTTGCGTCCTTGAAGATACGCCATTTCACGCCACGGCGCTCATAGTCGGCTATGCGGTTGGCTTGAAGATTGGTCACGTCGATATCGATGCGGTTATCGCCCGGACGGAGCCATTTGCCTATTTCAAGACGGAACGGTACGTTCCAAGCTGTGCCTGCGTATTCTCCGTTGACGTATACTCTTGCGCTTTCACGTACATCGCCAAGGTCAAGCATCCATTCATCGGCTGAAGACGGGTCGGGGATGTTGATGTTTACGGTGTAGCGTCCTGTGCCTACGTTTACTTTAGCAAGCGAGTCGGGGAGATTGGTCCATGCAGTGAGTGTATCGGTGTCGAACACTGTTTTTATTTCAGGCTCACTTTCAGGGAAAGATATGCTCCAGCCCTTGGTGATTGCAATAGGTGTACCTGTCTTTTCGACATATCTCCATGCCGGTGCTGAAACTGCTTTCGGGAAGGTCTTTAAAAGGAGCGATTCTCCGGGAGCGAGTTGAAGTCTTACCTGCGTGTTGCCGGCGTCGTCTTTTCGTAGTTGCGCCATGCCTGATTTCCCTGTTACAGGATCAAATATCTCTGCCGCAGCCGCATCGGTGGCGAGGTTAACCCATCCGTTGATTGGAGAATTGGTTAGAAGCGAGATGAAATAGTTGTGACCGCCGACTTCATTGATCCGACGTATCATCATCGCATGATTCTGAGTGCGAATTGTTTCCGGCTTTGCTCCGGTCAATGAGAGTGTAGATGCGAAATCAGGACCTGTGATGAAACGACCTTTACCCTCTTTCAATTCAGAAGGTGTGGCAGAGGTTCCGGGAAGGCGTTTGGCAATCTCTTTAAATTCCTTGCGCCGCTTTTCGAGATGTCCGAATCCGGGTACATCCTCAGGCTGAGAGCCTACAAACACTATGGTAGCACCCTGATCGGCAAGATCAATGAGACGTGAAAGGGTTGACGGCTGCATCAATTTCACAGGTGGAACAACTACAGCTTTGTAGCGGGCATTTCCCTCACCGCTAACTGTGCCATCAGGATTAACATGCAATGATTCCAAAAGTTTGTCTGACACATAGTCAAGGTCATAACCAGCGTTTATAATCTCATTCACGGCACGTTTCACTTCCGGCATACGCTGATCCATTTTGTGGATGTCGAACATGAGATAGGGACTGCCACCTTGCTCATACCATATATCCTCCAAGGGGAAATATAGAAGGAAGTCATTGTCCGGCTCACCTGCGGTCAGGAATGCCTGACACCGTGTTATATAACGGAATAATTCTCCCGCATCACCCCAAATTGAGTTGGTGGGTGACATATTGATGGAGGCATAGAACATCCATCCGGGGAAATCAACACCTTTTGGTGAATAGGGTGATCCATGGAAGTATACATGGTTAACACCTGAACAGAGCATCTGGTCTATTTCAGGTTTGCATCGGGCAAGTGATGTGCGGAAATGCTGGGTGAGCCAAGTGAGTGTTTCGGCTGATGTGAGCTTTTTACCTGTGACATGCGCTGCAGATGATGCGAATTTCAGCACGGCGGGGTCGGCATCGCTTGGGCGAGAGGCACCGTTGCGCACAAGCCCGGGGATGTCGAAGTCGGTCTGTCCGAACGATTCACATTCAGGAATATCCACTGCCGCATATAAGTCGATGATGTTGGTGGGAGAGCCATGTGACTGATTGCGGATACGAGCACCTTTTTTGTTAGCCCAGTCAGTCCATACACGTGTGAAATTCTCATAAAGCATACGACCGAGAGTGCTACGATAGTCACGGAGAACACGTGCGCGAAGGTCGGAATGATTATCAGTAGCTGCAAATTCGGGAAGATAAAGTTGTAGTTTATAGCCATGTTCACGCTCGAATTCGTCAAACAGCTTCTGATCCCAGTCAGAACCGTATACCTCGTAGGAGTCGTTAAAGAAGGTGTTGGGGAGAATGTTGTCATGACCGGCAAAAGCCTTGTCAAATTTGGCAAGATAATTCTTTACGGCAATGCTGTCGTAATGATTGAGCACGTAGCCTTCACCTCCGGGGGCCGCGCGTTTAACCTTTTGGAATGTCCTTCCGGCAAAGAGCGCATATATTTTCCAGTCACCTTTGGGGGCTTTCCAATTAAGGAGCGAGTCTTTACCCACATATTTAGTGACATCTATACGTTTGTCACCGTTGGCGGCAACGACGGCTTGAAGAGTGGCAACACTCTGCTGGCGAGGGTCTGATACACGTATCTTATCTTTGAGCTTTTTACCGCCGGGCAGATTCCATGTTTCGATAATCTGCTTTTGAGCGCTTTCATCGGTGGTTATTTCCGGACCGCCGAAGGGCCAGCCGGTACCATTGTTCATGTCAATCTGTAAGCCGAGACGATCACCCTCCTTAATGGTATAGGCTAACATATCCATCCATTTGTCAGAGAGATAGGGTATGTCATTCTTTTCATTGCCCTGCACACCATAGATAGGTGTTATTTCTACACCTCCCATCCCCTTTTTGGCAAATTCTTCAAGGTTGAAAGTCAGCCCTTCAGGGTCAACGGCGCTTCCGAGCCACCACCAGCGGGTGAATGGTCTGTTTTCTGTGATCTCGGGATACCAGTCGGTAGCCTCTGCCGCCGCAGGGAATAACCCTGCGGCAAGCATGGCTGCGAATGTTATAAATCGGATTTTCATTAGAATTTCAGAGGAAGAGATTACTGGTTAAGATTTATGTGAGTTAAAGATATTAATGTTTTGTATGTCGGTCAGTTTAGGGGAGCGGTTTGATCCCTTCCCAGCGCACGTCCCAAGTGCCGTCTTTCGGGAATCCCGGATTTTTCTCGGTACATCCGTCCCAACCGGCGCACATGAGAGCGACTGTTGTGAGAAGACCGCCGTTGCCGGGGAGGTAGCAGCGCAAACGGTTATCCTGATAGTTATGCCCGTTGGGAAGATAGGTGTTTGTGCGCTTATCCATCAGGATAGCGTTGATCGCTTTCTCCGGGTGACCGAGGCGTGTGGCACACATTGCGGTGGTAGGATAGTCCCAACCCCAAGTTTTATCCCAATTCCAGTTGTCATAAATCCAGTCAAAGGTAGAATCCATGATGTCGGGCTTCACGAGGTCGCATTGCGGAAGAACGCCGACAGCTGCAAGGACCGCCATGTGGTCGGAAGTGAAGCGGATATCCTCGTATGTCTGCGGAGCTGTTTCAGCTGCGAGATACAGATTGTCTTTGGCTGCGAGGGGTGAAAGTTTGGCAATGATTGTGTCCCATTTCTCATTTCTGGGTTCGCCCTTACGTTCACGCCATTTCTGAGCTGTTGAAAGTGCGTAATGCCAATAAGAGAGTTCGAAGGGCGGATTTACTGTCTCAGCCGCACGAAGGGTTTCCTGTGCGGGTATAATACCCTTAAGGATATATCGGTCGTTTTCTGCATCGTAGTCGGCAAATGAACCCATAAATTCAGCGGTTTGCTGAACGAGGTCATAATATTGATCAAGTACCTTCTGTTGTTCTTCCGGATTAGCTCGGTAAAGAAGTTCGGCAAGATAAATGAGGTGAGGTTGTTGCCAAATCAGGAATGAACCAACCTTTGATGGTGCTTCCAATCCTGACGGGTCGGTCATTTTCATCCAGCGGAGTCCTTCATAGCCCTGACGCTGTGCGATATCTTTGGCTACATCAGTTACCGAACCATACCAAGGAAGGGTACGGGCAAGGAGGTTTTCATGTCCGAAGAGGGCGAATTGGGCTTGATGCCACCAAATCATTTCCATGTGGAATTTACCAAACCATGAATTGTATGTCAGACCGGTTTCCTGAGGAGGTGTGGCGCCGGCACAATTTGTGGCGAGCAAATATTGTGAGAGAACAACACGGCGTTCAAGTTCTGCGGCACGAGGGTCAGTACAATGGCTGAAATCTACCACGCCCCCCTTATTCCAGAAATTCTGCCAATAGTCAGCAGCGGCTGTGAATGTGTCATCGACTGACGGGTTGGGCGAGTCGGGTTTCTCTGGTGAGAAAGTGGCTGTGAACGACCATGAGTCAGCTGTCGGGGTCAATGTTACGGCGTTTGGTCCGCTTGCAACCGGTGTGTCGGCTCCGGTCCATGCGAGATCAACGTAGTAAGATGTGGAATCCAATGTGTGACGCAGCAGCGCATGGTTGGCAGCCGACTCTACTATTTCAGTGGAGTGGAGGTCATCTTTAGTCCAGTCGCAGGCATCATCGCTATGACCTCCGGTCGGGTAGGGGAAGCGAATCGCTACCGGGATATGTTTTTCACTGGTGATAGTGGCGGCGATCATGTCACGCTCGGGGTGGCATGAAGTCTGCACTGCTACAGGAGTGCCGTCATATTTGAATGACGAACGTATTTCGCCGTTCCACATGTCAAGAGTCTGGTCTATGTCGGTCACCTGTTCCGGTGTCATGTCGGCGAATCCGATTGTGCCGAGGTGAAGACGATGCGGATTGATGCGATACCAGTTTGCTGCATCTTTATTTCTGCCATCCTCGTTAAATTGCACGGAGTAAGGCTCCATTCTGCCACGTCCGAAGTCGTAATCCTTCAAAGTCTCATCGTGACGAAGGTTTTCGGGATTGGGGAAACTGTGCCAGCCCCATTCGCTCTGTGTCCCGAGGGGCACACCTTTAGTATAAGTCTGAGGGAAGGTCTGAAGTCCTGTGACGTCAACAGTGTAAGCGAAGCCACCGTTACCGACGGTGAGTGATGCCAATGTGTCAATCTCGGTTACGTGTGGGTTGTTACGTTCCACAAGAGCTTGGCGGTCGATAGGCGCTGAGTCGCTGTTGCAACCGGCTATTGCCAATGGCAATGATAATGCGAGGAGATGCTTAAATCCGGAGATGTTCATTTTAATTGGTTGATTTCAATTTAAGGTAAAATAGAATGACGTAAGATTAAATTTGCACATAAATACGCATGTCCGAAGATGGATTTACGTATATTCAATGGCATAGAATATTGCAATTTAGTGCAAAGGTAGTTTTTAATATCGTGACAGGCAAATTTTAGAGTGTTTTTTCATCGGAATAGATTAAAAATGATTACCTTTGTGTTAAAATTCTAAAAACCCTTAATATCCAAATTATCATGAAATTTTTATCATCATTTTTTGTGGCATTGGCTTTGCCTGTGGTTGCCATGGCTTCTGAACCTGCTGACACAGTGACAGTATTTATGATCGGTGACTCAACAATGGCAAATAAACCTCTCGATAAGGAAAATCAGGAAAGAGGATGGGGACAGATGCTCCCGATTTATTTTGACGGTGCTATAAAGATTGACAATCACGCTGTTAATGGCAGGAGTAGTAAGAGCTTTATTGACGAGGGACGTTGGGAGAAGGTGCGTGAACAGATTCAGCCGGGTGACTATGTGATAATACAGTTTGGTCACAATGACGAAAAGAACAAAGATGCACGCCGTTACACCGTTCCCGGAGGCTCATTTGACGAGAATTTGAAGAAGTTCGTTAATGAAACTCGTGAGAAAGGTGGAACACCGATATTAATGAATGCGATTGTGCGTCGTAATTTCCCGCAGAATAATGGCGATGTAGCCGAGGATACCGATGATCAGCGTAAGACATGGACTAAGAACTTTGAGAACTATCCCAAGGAAGGTGTGATTTTGGTGGATACCCATGGTGAGTATCTTAACTCTCCCCGTAACGTTGCCAAAGAAATGAATGTTGTGTTTGTGGATATGAATAAACTTACCCATGAACTGGTGCAGACTCTTGGTGCTACGTTATCAAAGGAGATGTATATGTGGATACCTGCCGGGAAATATGAATTTTGCCCTAACGGCAGGATTGATAATACTCACCTGAATGTGCTTGGCGGAATACTTGTGTCACGTCTTGCTGCCAATGAATTGGCAAAACAGGTTCCGGGCTTGCGTCCGTACATACGTAAGACTGTAAACAATCTTAATAATTAAGCTTACACCATAAATTTATTGCAAATGAAACGATTTCTTAAGCCTGCGGCGTTTTTCGTTGCGGCGATTATCGGTTGTGTTACCGGTAATGCAAAGGATTATGTGATTACACAGCATGGAGTGTTGAACGACAGCACAGTGGTTCAGACCTCCAAGATTCAGTCAGTGATTGACCTTGCGGAGAGCGAGGGCGGTGGCACCATTGTAGTACCGAAGGGTACATATCTTACCGGCGGACTTTTCTTTAAGCCCGGAACCAAACTTCGTGTCGAGGAAGGTGGATGTATCAAGGGATCCGATGATATTTCAGACTACCCGCTGATACCTTCACGCATGGAGGGTAGAAGCATTTACTACTATGCCGCACTTATCAACGCATACCATGTTGACGGATTCGAGATAACCGGTCCCGGCATTATCAATGGTAATGGCGCAAAATACTGGGATGAGTTTTGGGCATTGCGAGCTGAGCGTGCCAAGGTGGGTAAGTCGTGCACTAACCTTGAGGTGCGTCGTCCGAGACTCGTGTTCCTCTGGGGTTGCGATAATGTGAAGTTGAGCGGTGTCAAACTTCGTAATTCTGCGTTTTGGACTACACATCTCTACCAGTGCAATTTTATATTGATAGAAAATTGCCACATATATGCGCCAACAAAACCTGTGAAAGCTCCGAGCAGCGATGCCATTGACCTCGATGTGTGCAGCAATGTTGTCATCAGGGGATGTTATCTCGACTGCAATGATGATGGCGTCTGCATAAAGGGGGGCAAGGGTGTCTATGCTCATGTTTCCTCTGAAAATGGAATAGTTGAGAATGTGCTCGTGGAGGATTGTACGTTTGGTCCGAATCTTCACGGGACACTTACCATGGGTAGCGAGTGTATACATGCGAAAAACATCATGCTGCGTAATTGCAAGGTGAATAACACATGCGCACTGTTGAGGTTTAAGATGCGCCCCGAGACATATCAAATATATGAAAATATAACTGTAAGCAATGTCACGGGCAAGTGTGGATCTATATTTGATATGAAGCCTTGGAAACAGTTCTTTGACCTTGAAGGATCGAACGAAAAACCGTTTGGCACTGTCAAGAATATCACCATAGAGAATGTGGATGTCGATTGTCGCTCATTCGGTACTATTGCCGGGAATCCTAACGACGTTGTAAGCAACGTGCTTCTCAAAAATATAAACATAAAGGCAGAGGATGCTAAATTCGTATGTGAATATCCTCAGGTAAAGTTTGAAAATGTGGTGATCAACGGCAAAAAGGTAGCCAATCCGGCAAAATAAGAATAAACCATAGAACGCATATATAGATTGAGCCCCTTGAATTGTGATTTCCACAATTCAAGGGGCTCAGTCTTAGATTTTAATTATGCCTTGATGAGCTTGATGAGCTGTTCGCCGGCGTTTTTGGTGTCAACTTTGTTGATGATATGGGTGATGTTATGGTCAGCATCGGTTACAAATGTTGTGCGGACTGTCCCCATATATTCACGACCTGCCATCTTTTTCTTTTGCCATACTCCAAAGGCTTGGTTAACCTCGGTGGTGGGGTCGGAAAGCAGTAAGAACGGAAGTGTATACTTGTCGGCGAATTTCACATGACTTGCAATCGAATCTTTGCTGATGCCGATTACCTCATATCCTAAATCCTTCAGCTCTTTATTGTAGTCTCTTATAGAGCAAGCCTCGGCTGTGCAGCCGGGAGTGTTGTCCTTGGGATAGAAATATATAATCAAGGGCTTTCCGGCGAAATCCGATTCCCTTACCTCTTTGCCTTCAATGTTAAGTCCCAAATTCTCAGGGATTTTATCTCCGATATTCATAATTAGTCAGATTAAAAATGATGGTTATAATATACTTATAGCAACAAAATTAATGTATTCTTGTTTCATACGCAAACCAAAATTAATTAACTTTGTGGTATGTCTTCGTTGATAACCATAGTGATACCTGTATACAACCGGGAAGTGACGTTGTTACGGACGTTGCGTTCGATAGAGTCGCAGTCAGTGGCACCGGCTGAGGTTATATTGGTGGATAATGGTTCGACTGATGGCTCGCCTGAGTTGATGCGACAGTGGATGGCTGGCAGACCAAATGTAAGGTTGCTGCATGAGAAGAAACGTGGTGCATGTGCCGCTCGTAACCGAGGATTGGAGGAAGTGCGCACGGAATTTGTTGAATTTTTTGATTCCGATGACGAAATGTTGCCTCACCATATAGCTGATTTCGAAAATGCTATAAAGGCGAATCCGGGTTTTGATATTTACGGACGTAATATTGTGACAAAAAGGCTCGATGGGAGCTGCCGTACGGAATATTTCACCGCTCATAATGCCATGTTTCACCATATATTCCGCTCTTCGCTATCTACAGGAAGGATTGTAGTGCGCACAGCATTGGTGAAGGCGGTTGGGGGTTGGAATGAAGAGTTGACCGGTTGGGATGATTATGAGCTTGGGGTAAGATTGCTTCTCAACGGTGGAAAGGCAAAAAAAATTTCCGGGCGACCTTCTGTAATAGCCTATCAGCAGGAAGATTCACTGACAGGGATAGATTTTAGCTCACATCCGGAGCGTTGGGAGAGAGCGTTGGATACAATAAGGGAAAATATTATCAAATCTGGTCGAAACGATTTGTTGAAATGGGTTGATGCAAGATGTATGATTTTAGCGGCGCAATATAAATTGGAATCATTGGGCGTATGCGGCAATGATTCGGAAAAGGGCGCAATTTTGGCTGAAAGTTTGAAAAATAAAGTACTTGAACGCACACCCTATAAAAAGCGAATGGAGCTGATATACCTGCATAACAGATATTTCCGCCGACTTACATGGGTGTTTGCCCGGATGCTGTTTCCTTGGTAATGTTTAAGCTGTTTTTATCGCAGCATCTCAGCCACACGGTGTAATGCCGTGAGGAACATGTCACACTCCTCGATAGTGTTATATACGGCAAATGAAGCCCGTACTGTCCCTTCAACACCGAGTGCATTCATAAGCGGCTGGGCGCAATGGTGACCTGTGCGCACTGCTATGCCGAGTTTGTCAAGCAACATACCCATGTCATAGTGGTGCTCGTTGCCGACAAGGAAAGAGATTATGGCGCATTTGTCTGGAGCGGTTCCGAAGATACGCATGTCGGGGATCTCCTCCAGCATACGGCGGGTGGTATATTCAAGCAATTCGTGTTCGTGAGCGGCTATCTGCTCGATGCCAAGGCTCTCGATAAAATCAATAGCCTGATGGAGGGCTGCAATGCCGATGAAGTCAGGAGTGCCGGCTTCAAATTTGAACGGAAGTTCGGCAAATGTGGTCTTTTCAAACGATACCGATTCAATCATTTCACCACCACCCTGATAGGGGGGCATCGCTTCAAGAAGTTTCTTCTTGCCATAGAGCACGCCAACCCCCGAGGGACCATACATTTTATGTGCTGAAAATGCGTAGAAGTCAGCATCGAGATCTTGGACGTCAATTTTCAGATGAGGGGCAGCCTGTGCGCCGTCGATAAGCACCGGTACATTATGGGCATGAGCTTCCGCTATAATTTCCTTGATCGGGTTGATGGTGCCAAGCACATTTGACGCATGGCATACCGATACGAAACGAGTGTGTTCGTTAAAAAGCGAACGGTATGCGTTAAGGTCGAGTTCGCCAATGGCATTTATAGGGATTACACGTATTTTAATGTCTTTGGTGCGTTGAAGCAGCTGCCAAGGTACTATGTTGGAGTGATGCTCCATTGTTGAGAGTATAATCTCATCGCCATCCTGCAGGAATGCTCCACCGTAGGACGCAGCGACAAGGTTTATAGACTCAGTAGTGCCACGAGTGAAAATCACCTCTTCGATAGAGGCTGCGTTTATAAATTCTCTTACCTTACGGCGGGCGCTTTCCTGAAGTTCGGTAGCCTCCATGGAGAGTGTGTGCACGCCTCTATGAACATTGGATTTCGTTTTTGTATAACTGTTTACCACCGATTCCACAACACGGTTGGGTGTCTGTGAAGTAGCGGTGTTGTCGAGATAGACAAGCGGATGTTTATATATCGTGCGCCGGAGTATCGGAAATTCCGAACGTATTTTTTCAATGTCCATAATGATAGTGTAAGATGTGGTTTAGCATTTTTCTTTGCATGATGAGCAATTGCCGAGAGTGCCCGCAAAACGACGCTCTACAAGATGGCGTAAACGCTCTTGAAGCCCGGGGATATGCACGGTGTCAATCACATCTATCATGAACGCCTGCATAAGCATGGTGCGCGCCTCTGCTTCGGGGATACCTCTCGTGCGCATATAGAACAATGCATCGTTGTCGAGTTGTCCTGTTGTGGCTCCATGCGAGCATTTCACCTCGTCATTGTATATTTCAAGCTGTGGTTTGCAGTGCATTCTTGCCGATGTAGATGCAAGAATGTTGCGGTTGCTCTGGTAAGCCTCGGTGTATTGCGCTCCGGGAGTTACCAAAATGCTCCCTTCAAAAGCCCCGGTGGCTTCCTCGTCAAGGACATATTTGAACAACTGGTTGCTCTTACAGCGTGGCGATCTGTGGTTGATTGCCGAATCGTTGTCAATATGCATCTTGTCAGAGCCTATAGCCATCCCTGCGATGTGGGTTTCGCAATGTTCGCCGAGCAAGTCGATGGTAAATTCATTGCGGGTATTGCCGCAGGTGAGGGTGGTGGAATTATATGTTACTCTTGAATGAGCCTGTTGCGATACATAGAGCTTGGAGTAGCGGGATGTATGGGATGATGACTCCTCAATGGCGCATGTCTCGAATGATGCGTTTTCGCCTACGATCACCTCTACTATTTGCGAAGCAAGGAACTTAGCGCCTGATTCCTGTGTATGGTCACAGACTATAAGTTGCAGCTCGGCACCTTCCTCAAGTACTATCAGCACTCTGCGGAATGCCAACATGGGAACCGGTGCGGAGAATATGTTGACAAGCTGGATGGGGCGTTCCAAGCGGGTATTTTTTGGTAGGTATATAAATACTCCGTCTTGTGCGAGAAGAGTGTTAAGGGCTACTGAAACATCTCCTAATGGAGCCAATGAGCCATAATATTTTTCTACGAGGTCAGGATACTGTAATGCTGCTTGACGCAGGGAGGTGTAGAGAACACCTTCTGGAAGCTTGGATTCGAGCTTTGATGTGGGATGGAAAGAGTCATTGAGGACAAAACCGAGGAGCGTGGAGAGGTTTGGCACATCGCATCTGAATGAGTTGGCTACATCAACAGGGATGTTTACTCTGGATATGTTAACACCGAAATCGGGGGCGAACATATCCTCGATTGATGTCTTCTCATACCCTTCAGTGCGTTTGGTCGGTAGATGCGCACCGTCAAGCGCATTAAGTGCGTCTGACCTAAGCGTATTAAGTGCGGGTGCCGAATTTTCATTTATAAGTTCGACATTCTCCTTGTAAAGTTCAATATATTGGTTAAGTGCGTTCTCCATGTCGCTATTCGTTAGCTTCTTTAATCCAATCGTAACCTCTTTCTTCGAGTTCAAGAGCGAGTTCGGGACCTCCGGTCTTAACGATACGTCCCTTATATAATATATGCACGAAATCCGGGCGAATATAATCGAGCAAACGTTGGTAATGTGTGATTACGATAGTGGCGTTTTTGTTTGTCTTAAGTTTGTTGACGCCACCCGCTACCACACGAAGTGCGTCGATGTCGAGACCTGAGTCTGTTTCGTCGAGTATTGCGAGCCGTGGTTCAAGGACTGCCATCTGAAATATTTCATTCCTCTTCTTTTCGCCCCCTGAAAAACCTTCGTTGACCGAGCGTGATGCAAGTTTGTTGTCAAGCTCGACTATAGCCCTCTTTTGACGCATCAGTTTCAGGAAATCACTTGCGCTTAGCGCAGGCTCATTGAAATATTTGCGTTTGGCATTTACTGCCGCGCGCATGAAATTTACCATTGATACTCCCGGTATCTCTACGGGGTACTGGAATGAGAGAAACAATCCTTCGTGGCTGCGATCCTCAGGGGGGAGGCTCAATAGGTCAATGCCATGAAGTTTAGCTTCACCGGCTGTGACAGTATATGCGGGGTTTCCGGCAAGTACTCCGGAGAGGGTGCTTTTGCCTGAACCGTTAGGTCCCATTATAGCATGAACCTCACCCTCATTTATGGTAAGATTTACACCTTTGAGGATTTCTTTTCCTTCAACGGAGGCGTGGAGGTCACGCACTTCAAGTAATATATTGCTCATTTATGAATAAGTATCAGTTCGGATTTTACTTAGTTTGCAATTTCTCTGCGAAATTACTTATTTTATCTCATCTACCCAAACATTTTCATCATGAGTTTTGTTTGGATTACATCTGAGTTGAGTCGCAGAGTAGCCGGTAATGGCAATTCCTAATTCTGGTATTTCGTCCAAAATAACTTTGGTTACTCGGTGAAATAGATTAGTATTTGGTCAAAATATCGCAAAATGCAAATTTTTTGCAAATTTCTTTTGAAAATATTTGCACAGTTTTGAATTCGGTATTAACTTTGCACTCGCAAAACGGAAACAACGACAACGCTTAGCGAAGCGACAACAAAACGAAGTTTCCACGATGCACCTCTAAAAACTTGGTGTGGTAGTTCAGCTGGTTAGAATACCTGCCTGTCACGCAGGGGGTCGCGGGTTCGAGTCCCGTCCATACCGCTGAGGAGAGAGGAGAATGACTAATAGCTAATCTTCGGATTGCGTTAGTCATTCTTTTTTTGTGAATACAATAAATAAGGGCAGCCCATGAGGACTGTCCTTATATGTTGTTATGTTACTTGGCTTCTGAGTAGGGGATGAATTTAAGCCATTCTATTTTTCTGCTGTCTTTGGTCGGGCGGGGGATGGTGTAGGTTTCGCCGCAACCGTTGATCCTTATGAGGTCGGGGGTGAAATCTATTAGTGACCAGTAGATGCTGCCGTCAGGGATGAATGCGCATTCGTCCACATGGAATTTTGAATTGTCAATATCTATGTCGTTTTCGGCTATGCGCGCATTGTGAGGAAGTATGATGCTTGTAAGCTCTTTGGTGTTATTGTTACGCATCATGCGGATATTTTGCCAGAACACCGTGCCCTTGTCATTGTTTGCTGTGGCTGCTGCACGGATGTATGTCATATTTGGTGAATTAAGAAATATGAACATGTGCCGGTTGGTATTTATTTCCATTCCGCAGTTGCCATTGTTGCAAAATATGGTTACGCCAAGTCGCCATTCTTGCAGACGGCTCCCAATCCCTAATTTGGATGTTGCCTTAGGCATGTCGTATGGGGGAGTGCTTTCGATCCGTTCCACAAGTTTAAGTTTGGAGCCGTTGATATATAGAGCGTCACCGATTAGAGACAATTCAGGTGTGAATTCTTCGGTTGCGGTTATGGTTGAATCGGCATTGAAGGTCACTGTCTCGTAAAAATTTTCTATCGGACACATTGCTGACGCTGTCATGCGTCCATTTTGAAGTTGGCGGAACACGATGCAGGCTTTTTTGGTTATTACCGCCTCGACACTGTCATTAACCCATACGCCCATAGCTTCAGTGTTAATTTGCTTAGGATTACTTGCGCTGACGGCTATTGCCGCCAATAATAAAATGGTAGTGATGAAATGTTTCATTTTGTGAATTGATAAGGTAAATACATATAGTAGACGTATAACAGCCTATAATGTTACAAAATTTTTGTGAAATTAATCTAAGTATATTTATTGGTGAGGAAAAATGTTAGTATTTTTGTGTTTGGTAAGGTGTTTAACTTTTGTTATAAGGCTTACGCTAAACCTTACGCTGCATATTTAATCTAATATTATAATTGTTGTTAATCACAGTCTTGTGAATATGGCTATGAATATGAGAATAAGAGATTTGATTATGTTGTTTCTCCCATTTGTGCTTGTTTCGTGTGGCAAAGGTGAGGAACAGATGCAGGTATATTCGGAGCTTAAGGATGTTCAGCAGCTTGCGCTTGCTGAAATGACTTTAAGCAAGGTTGGCACTATCGATGACATGACATGGGAAAAAGCAAAAGGTTTTTCCCAGCACATGGGTGCTTTTGTGAATAATTTTAAGCCCGGTAAGAGGATCGGGGTGTATTCCTACAATACCTATCTGCAAGCATACGTCGATTTAAGCGAGCTTAGAGAGGGGGATGTTGAGGTTGATAATGAGCGCAAATTTGTCAAGCTCGTCCTCCCTGAGATTCGTACACGATATATAGGTCGTGACATGGGGATAAAGGAGGAACATCTCCGTGTCACCGGTCTCCGTTCGTCCATAACTCCACAGGAGCGAGCCAAGGTAAAGGATGTCATGAATCAGGCTTTAAAAAAAGAGGTGGAAGGTAACACTGAGTTTGGTATACGCCTCAAGGACGAAGCGAGAATGAAGGCTCGTGAATTCTTTACGCTGCTCCTTAAAAATAGGGGGTATGAAAGTGAAATCACATTTAAATAATGTGTCAATAAAAAAGTGTGTTGAAGATGAAAAAATTTATAGCGATACTTGTGCTTGTTCTTGCTGCGATAGTCGGCACATTATGGTGGGTTGAGTCGCATAGGGTTTCAGCCGATACCATCCCTGCGACCTTGGAGGATGTGAAGGGGATGGTGAAGTTGTGTGCATTGGAGATACATGATGATGTCCCTATACGTGACTCCATAAACGGCAAATGGATCTTTGCCAAAGGTAAAATTAACGGTTACGTCACTTTTGACCTTGAACGCATGGAATATGAGGTTAAGGGTGATACCATAATTGTGATGCTTCCGCCGGAGAAGGTTGAGATATATGAATCTACTGACAAGGGAGCTTACAGGGTATATGACGCTTGGGACAATACCTTATTCGGCAAAGGTGAAATCACCACCGCTGAAGAAAATGCTCTTAAAGAACGCATGAAACAGCGTTATATTAACGCAGTATATTCCAAGGGCTATGTCAGGAGAGCTCGTAAGTCGGCAAAAGAAACATTGTCAAAACTGTTCGGACACCTTGACGGGACGGTGATCCTTGTGGACAGGTATCCTGACGGCTATGGCATATCGAAAAATTGACGCATATATATAGCAGAAAAGGCTGTCGAGCGACAGCCTTTTCAAAATGTGATAAATTCTTGGTTTTGTCTACTAAAAACTATTTTGCAACCGTAAAATTTTCGTGTTTAGGTATTGATTTCTATATTTTGAAAACCTTTTAGGGGTTTGTTTGATTCATGCCACAAAATTAGCACTGCGAAGTTACAAACTTGTTACAAAAGAAGCACAATGATGTTACATGGATTGTTGTTAACTTTAATTAACTAAGAATAGCCTAAAAAGAGGAAGATTACGGTAAATAAGAGCAATTTTAGTGCTAAATTTGTATTAGAGATTATATCAACCCTTAAATTTTAATTGTTCCTTATGAAGTTACGAATTATGTTTTTTGCATTTCTTGCATCTATATTTGGTTATTCTGCCGCTAAAACATCTGTTAAGGATGATCCGAGAGCACTTTCAATATATCAAATAATGGTAGCCTCATTTCAGCATGACCCTGAGGGTGCTGTGGGCTATAACGCTATGTGGGGACCCGATGATGCTATAAAAAATGGCAATTTACGAGGTGTTATTAAAGCACTCGACCATATAAAAAGTTTGGGAGTAAATGCTATTTGGATGACACCTATATTTGACAGCTCTACTGCGGAAGGTGGCGAGAAACTTCAGGCAACAGGATATTTCACTAACGATTATTTCAAAATAGACCCGCATTTCGGTACGGAGAACGATTTTAAAGAGCTTGTCGATGAGGCGCATAAACGTGGTCTATATGTCATACTTGACGGCGTTTTCGGGCATCACGGCGGTGTTACCGCTCCTTCACCGAAAGGGAATACGATTGACACTACCCGTGTGTATAGCGACAGGGGAGAGATGGGTGGCACCGGAAATGTTTCATATCCCGGTTCGTTAGAGTATTTTAAGGAGCTCGCCACTTATTGGATTGATAAATATGGTGTGGATGGCTGGCGTCTTGATCAGGCATATCAGGCAACTCAGGGCGGTCATAATTATTGGCTCGAAATCAAGGAAGCTGTTGATTCAGTTACCGCACAGCGGAAAGCACGTGGCGAAGAGTGGGGGACACTCGGTTATATGGTTGGTGAAGACTGGGGCACAGCCGATGTCATTAACAAGGGCGTGTATAAAGATGGGGGCTTGAACAGCGCATTTGATTTTGACGGCAAAGAACTCATCAGCGGAGCTATGCAGGAGCTTGGCTCTGAAGGACTGGAAAATGGATGGGCTGATGTCATTACTGTTTTGTCGCCACCTACTGCTCGTGGTTATCTGAATGATTCTGTAATGCCGAATTTGTTCCTGTCTAATCATGACGGTTATCGGTTAGCTGACCATTTTGATACGGCAGATCCATGTTTCTATCAGAAACTTATGACCCGTAATGCTATTTTGGCGGCTTACTCCGGTCCGATAACGCTATATTATGGAGATGAATATGCTGACCTGAGTCGTAATAGCATAGGTGCGCAGAAGGACAACATAGCCCGTACCACGGGACATCTTGACGCCCGCAACCCGCATGAAGAAGCTCTGAAAGATTATATTTCGAAAGCGATGACTTTCCGGTCGGAGAACCCGGCAATGTGGCGAGGTGATGCGTCATTCTATACCTTCAAGCCTAAGAATGGTGGAGAAGTGCTTGTGGTGACTAAGACGGATAAGGAAAGCAATAATAAGGTGGCTGTGATTTTCAGCGATGTGGATACTGTGGTGCCATTGCATGGAGTTGACGCTCCTGTGGAAGTCAAAGCGTGGGTGCCTGTATTTGTTAAGCTTTAGCGCAATCCCATATAGTGTTTTCTTACGGTCTGCGGGAGTCGTTCTATAGCATACCTTAGCATTGTGCGGGGCATTATTCTCGCATGCGTGTCGAGGAATTTGCATAGCTCGACTTCGCTGACTCGTTTGCCCATCTCACGCAGCATCCATCCGGTAGCTTTGCGCATTAAATCATGCGGGTGCATAAGGAAATATTAGGTGTTTCGATGTATAACATCCATGATGCTGTATATCAGTAGATAATCATTATTAAAGCGTACTAAAAATGTACTTATTGCGATAATAAGAGGAAATAGAATAAAGCGATTTATGGATTTTTAAGGTGTGTTGGTTATATTTAATTGCCTTTGTTTTCTTGTTGTATGGTAATAGAAAAAGCCGCCCGGATTAAGAGCGGCTTCTGGATAATGTTTGAAAAATATTGTTATTCTTTGATAGAATTGAGGTCGCGGAATAGTTTTATGTATTGTGGCCACATATGAACTATGCCGTAAATGATTGCGATAATCAGGGTTGCTATTGTGAGCCAAAAGCCTGTACGGTTGAACTCCCATGCATTCGGTAGTAGCAGGGTAAACAAGATGACTAAGCCCATGCCAAATATCACTTCGCCGGAAATCATCAGCAATCTTATATTCGCTGTCTTGGAGAATAATTTGCTTGGTGTAAGAGCCGCGATGTTGATGTTTTTGAGTTTGAGATACATAAAAATGTACCATGTTGCGGCGATTGTCATATATACCACAAGGTATATTTTGAGGTATGAGGGGAACGAGTACGGGTTGAGGTTGCCGAGTGCCATTGCAGCGAACACAATGGCGAGGATAAGGCAAGAGATGAATCCCTGGCGGAATTTTTTAAGTATCTTGGTCTGCGCGGTTTCGGAAGCAGACACGTTTATCTTTATATCGGAGTTTGTCTTTGCGAGCACTTGTTCAAGCGTTGACATACTTTTTTTGAGTTCGTCGAGCTGCATATTATATCTGTTTTGAGAGTTTATCTTTTATACGGTGTATTTTTACGGCAACTGTGTTGCGTTTAAGTCCGAGAGTATCAGCTATTTCATCATACGAATATTCGTCAAGCCAAAGGAGTATGATTGCTTTCTCAATATCTTCAAGTCTGTTAATCAGAGATTGCAGCGTTTGAAGATTCTCTCTTTGTGTATCGTCAATTTCGGAAGAAAGTTCAAGAAGTCCAAAATCAAGCGATACGGTTTCGATTTTTGGCTTAGATGAGCGCAAGGCCATAAGTGCCGAGTTTACCGCTACCCTATAAATCCATGTTGACATCTTGCTGTCGCCCCGGAATTGCCTTAATCCCAGCCAAATGTTGACATAGATTTCTTGCCTAAGATCATCAAACGGCAATTTGTCGGTAGCATAGAAATAGCTGACCTTATTGATGATTCGGGAGTGCTGCTTAATGAGCGAGGCAAAGTCCCTTTCGTTTGTTGGTGGGTCTGTCATATTGAGTTTGATTTGTTTGTTTTGCCTCGTTAGGTGCAGATTTAGCCCCGAAAGTTTCATATATGCGAATAAATTTTTTAGATTTTTTTGTTTCTCTCTGCAAAGTTAGTAATAATCAAAGTTCTACACACTCTTATAATGCATGATAAAAATAACGGCTATCTCTCCTATTGAGGTACTTGTGGAGAGATAGCCGTTATAGTTGTTGTGGTAATGTCAGCGTCTAATGCCGTGGGATTGCGTTGGCTCTTTGGGTCTGAAACCGAGTTTCTCAAGGAGTTTGCGAGCCATATCCCGGAACCACTGAAAGACGCTCACGCCGTCAATATTCAAGATGAAACGGTGTTTGTTTTCCGGATCTCTTTCCAATTTGGCAACCGACCCTTCCGTGCGAAAGGTCTGATTGTGTTCCGACGAGAAAAGGGCTCCGGCAAATCCTACCTTTTCTTGGGCAAGTATGCGCTGCGTGAAGCGGTCGGGAAATCCGATATGGGTGCAGTATCGCCCCCAATTCAGCAAATCTTCAAGGTCAGGGAAATACCGGGCTATGTCAGCCTTGTATTTCTGGAAATCTCCGTTTGCATCGTTGGAGAGTTTCTGCATTTGCAGCCGGGCAACATCATCGGAGAGTTTTGATGATGTCGCCATGAGCGATTTGTTTTCGGCGGCGAGAGAAGAATTAGCCTCGGTCAACCGGGAGTTTTCGGAATAAAGTTCGTTGTTCTGCTGCCGTATCTCCTCGTTGACCTGCGTGAGCATTTTCTTCCGGGAGTCGAGGGCAGTTGTCCGGCACTCAAGGTTCTCCACCTTGCTCTCCAACGATTTTTTCTCTTTGTCGAGCTTTCTTTTCTCAATGGAGAGATTGCCGATGTCTTCTTCAAGACCTTTCTTCTTCACCATGCAGTCGCGGTAATATTCGTGCTGCCCGATGTGGCGCGCCTCGGAACCACGGATGCCACGTTCCAGACCGTATTTCGCCATAGCCTCGGCATAGATGTCCTGATAGCGGCTCATCTTTCCGCGCTCCATTATGTCGTCGGCGCACAGCCTCGGACGGTTGGCGGCTTTGGTGCGGTAACGCTTCTTTGCTGTCGCCTCCCTTGCTTTCTTCTTCCTCTCGGCGGTCACTATCGGAACGACGGCTATGTGAAGATGCGGTGTGCGCTCGTCCATGTGCAGGGCGGCACCGACAACATTGTCGCTGCCGAATGTGTCGCGCGCCCATTTTATGTTGTCGGCAATCCATTCGTCGAGCTTGCCGCTGTCAATGATTTTCTGCATACCTTCGTTGTCGGAGGTCATAACCAAGTTGAGGCACCGAACCTGCCTGTCGGAGATTTTTCGTGTAATCCCGGCATTGACTATGCGGTGTTCGACAGCCGCCGCAAGCCCGGTTATCCCGTCGGGATATTCGACCAGATTGTAGCGGTTGAGATGCGTCCTCGCCGGGTCAGCGTTTTCGGGATGGGAGGTGCGCTCGATATGCCTTGCTATCGAGTTCAGTGACGAGTTCGCCTTGATGATGTGTAACACTGCGTAGCTCATAGGCGGACGAGTTTAAGTTGCGGAGCAATCGGAGTGTACGGCTTTCTGTTAAGCCGTTCCGGGGATTGACCTACGGTCTTTCCCCGGCTGCACTCGGCATAGTCCGGGCAAGCCCGGCTCTGCCCTCGTTGGCGCGGGGATTCCAAAGGGGTTGACCTCTTTGGCATATTGGGGATATTTTTAGCGTATCGGAACGATATGCGGCTCGAAAAATTCCCTAATATGCTAAGGAATTTCCCGCATGGCTGTAATTTCCGTGCGCGGCAGCACGGATGGGACTGCTCCCCGGATATGGGTCGCAGGGCGGTAAACCACTGTAATGGGTATAGTGGTACACCGAGAAAAAACTCTGTTGTCATCATTTCAAATTCAGGGATAACCCCCGTGCATTCCTTGCACTCTTGCACGGTCGGGAGTGTGCAAAAGTGCAAGGTGTGCATGGGGTAAATTCAAAGTTTGGAATAAGAGCCGTAGGCATCGCGGGTGAAGAAAACGCCCCGTCTGTCACGAAGGAATTTCTTGAACGTGCGTTCCGCCATTCCGCATTTCCCGGCTATGGCAACTCCCTCGGCGGTGGTGAACGTGGCGGGCAGTTCCGACATCACGGCAAGCTGCACATCGGTCAGCGCGTCCTCTCCGATGATGCCCTGCACCCTTGTCGCCGTCACCCGGAAATACTCCGTCAGACGGATTGCCCTCTCGACGGTCGCAGCCTCTATCGCCTTTTTCTTTTTTGCCCCGCACGCCCATTCGGAGAGAGCGAGCAGAAGGCAGAACCGCACGGCATAGATTTCAAGTTTGCTCGCAATCGCCGTGAGCGTGTCGCTCCCTTCGGCGTTGCATCGCTCGGTCGATTCATTCTGCCAAGAATAGAGGCGTTGCAGCGCGTCAGGCGAGAACGGTACACTTTCGGGCATTATGTCGCCGCCGCTGTCAGCCGCAGGAACAATCCCGGTCAGTTTGCCGACAATCTCACGCCACGCCGAAACGATGTCGAATGAGGGCGATTTTCTCTCGCTGTTCCATTTCGCCTTTGTCTGGTCGTCCGGCACCACATAGAGAAAACGCTCGGTGAAACCGTTTGAGTTGCGGTTCCCTGCGGCAAGCTCGCCCAGCACTTTGGGCTGGATCGTGCCGATGACGCAGAGGAACGGATTGCGGATGAACACACCGCTCTGACTGCTCTTGCGGTCGGACATGGCTACCTTGTGGTTGAACACCGACATCCAGAACTCCGATTCGGAACCGTTGTTGTAGCGGTTGAAATTCTTGAACCACCCGGCAAGCTCGTCGGCATAGAGGCACAGCCCCCTCGGATTTTCCGAGAGGATGCGGTGTACCGCCTCCGGCGTGACATCCTGCATTGTGAAGCGGATGCGCCTCGGTTCGGTCGGGTTCGTTTCATAGCCGTTTGCGGCTCTCTCTTTCGGCGGCAGCTCCATCGCCGCGAGATAGCGTTTCATAGCCTCGGAGAAGATTGCCGACTGCTCCGCGTCGAAATCTATGAGCGGCTGCATGGCGAAGCTCAGCGGGTGGCTCTTGTTGGCTCCCGGACGACCTACGAGGGCTACGAAAAGAATACAGTATTCCTGCCAGCCTGCCATGTGTTCGGCGTTGTGTGTGTTTCCGACAGCGGCGGCAACCGCCGTCAGCATCGACATGGCGAGATAGTCTTTCGGAAATCCGAGGGTGGCGTTCGCCTCGTCTATGATTTCACGCATCTTTCTCGGAAGGACATCAAGGGGAAAGGGATTGCGGGAGGTCTTTTCTGCGGCTTTTTCTTCTTTTTTCATCGCCTCCCTCCTTTCACGATTGTGGCGGGTACGAGTACGCCGACAGCGTTTCCGTCGATGAGGCGCGCCTCCGCCCACTGCAACAGCTCGGATTTTCTGAAATGCAGCTTGGAGCCGAATTTCTGGAACGGCACGGTTCCCGCGCTCGTTTCCTTGTAGAGCTGTCCTTTCTTTATCGGGTAGCCGTTGGCGTTGAGAAACTCCAAAGCCCCCTTCATGTCGAGCGAGTCACATTCGGGTTTGGCTGCGGTTTGATTAGCAGTTGAAGAAGTAGCTTCTTTCTCGGCGAGGTATTCCTCTACCGACCCCTTTACGAGAAGTTTGAGGACTTCCACGAAGGGGAGGTGTAAAAAGTCAGTCATGTTCATTGTGGATGTGGATTGATTAGTGGTCTGTGAAAGTCTTAGCGCATCGGGCATGGGCTTTTAAGGATTAAAAACGTTTGCGGTGTCATCATACAGATGTGGGGTGTTGTCAATAGGGTTAATATGTTCCTCCCAGCCCATGACTACACCCGGAGGGATAAGGCTGGTCGGCGGTTAAACTAATATCGGACACTCGTCCGTGTACTTGCAAAATGGCGAAAACCGCTGAAATATCGGCTCTGATGCCCGGCTTCTGCCACGGGATATAAGGCAATAACGGGGCTGCCTGTTATCGTGTGCGGATTTTTCCGCGTTGATAACGGTCTTGAATATGCCTGATTATATCGGCGATAATCACCTTTCACAAGGGTGCGGTCGGCAGAGGGGTCACGCCAATGCCGCTATAATCACCATAGCGGTTTTAATCGGCGCGTCCGGCACGTCGGCTGCCAATACTCCGTTACTCAAACAAGGAAAGTTCCGCGATGGTTCGACGTGTCCGGCTTTGTCCGGAATATTCCGCCATGTGTCCTGCTTTTTCTTTTCGGCGGTCATTTCTCCTTTCGGCGCAACGAAAATACAATTCCGATACGGATTATCCGAATTTTCAGCACCTTGCGATTGTGTTTGACTGTCGCCGGACTGAAAATGACTGTTACCCTTGTCGGATTGCTATATTAAAATACGAAATTTTTTTGAATTATGCAAATGTGAAGTGAAATTTGGCGATGAGAAGAAAAAGGACACCGGGTATCCCTCCCGATGTCCGACCACTAAAATCCACAATCAAAATGATTTTGACTGCGATTCCGTATGCAAAGTTAGCTTTTTATTCTCACTTGCACAACCGAATAACAACCCGACAATGCGAAAAGTGCGATTGACTTGAACGATTTTTAAGTTTCCGCTGTTCCGTAACCGATTGAGCCGAGACTGTTGACTGCATCCATCTTCTGCTTGTCGAAAACATGGAGATACTTTTCGGTTGTGGTTATCCCGCAATGCCCCATAAGCTCCGATACCGTCTTTATGTTGACACCGTTGTCGAGCATATTGACTGCGAAAGAATGTCTGCCGCAGTGCCATGAAATCCATTTTGTTATTCCAGCCTCCTTAATCCACCGTTTGAGGTGTTTGTTGCAGGTTGAGTAATTCGGTAGCTTGAATATAAGTTCGTTTGGGTCGTATGGTTCGGAGGGCTTGCCTATCAGTGCAAGCAAATCATCGTTAAGCGGAAACGACACGGCACTGTGTGTGCTTCTTGATTCCACTTTCTTCTGATTAAACCGCAGTGTCCGTGTGGAGGCATCCACATTCCCGTATGTAAGCAGTTTCACATCACACCATCTTGTGCTGGTGAAAAGAGTAAATATGAACGCTCGTTGTACTTCCTTGTGTTCGCCTTCATAGTGTGTGCCGACAAGCGTCCTCACTTCATCGAGAGTGAGAACCTCTTTTGTAACCTGATTGCGGTCATGTTTGACGGATATGCCCTTGCAGGGATTGCCGCGCATCAGACCTTCCTCTATCGCGTCAAGCACAATGCGCTTGAAATAATGGTACATTTTGTTCGGACCCTCTCCCTTGCCGTTTGCCCGGAGGAATTCAGCGAATTTCAAGACAAGTTCCGGGGTTATGGTTTCCATGTGCAGGAATGTGTCATACTTGCTGTATCTCGGTGTTTCTTTGAGAAACCGGATGAAACGGTTGTAAGTCTGGACAACCGATTTACGGACATAGTAAGTGAACCTCTCCGATTCACATTTTTCCTTGAAATAGGCGAGGAAATTTGTCTGTCTGTCCTTCTTCAGCCTGTATCCGGCACGGTCTTCAAGAAACGCCTGCTCACGTTCAAAACGTATTTTCTCGGCAAGTGCCAGAGTGTTTTTATTCTGTATTCTTTCCTCTTGGTTTTTTGGATGAAGCCAGATATAGAGATTCAGATTTTCTTTTCGGCGGTCATGCTTGACCTTGAATTTTGGTTTTCCTGCCATCGCCCCGGTGGTATAGAATACTTGATTTCCGTCCTCGTCAAGCACCGGGGATTCAGTGCGTCCGAGATAGTATTCCAGATAGAGGCTTGCGCGTCCGTCTTTCAGTTCGGACTGCTGGAGCTTCGGATTCTGCTTATTTCGCGTTTGGATTTTCGCCATTTATTGAGTAATTTTGTTGTTATAGAACAAAGGTAGCCACACGTTGCGAAACGTGAAAATTACCCTCAACATCTATTAACAACTGAAATGTACTAATTGTGTACTAAATGGGAAAAACAGTCGAAAACACGGCAAATCAATCAAACGACACAATTCGCTAAATCATTGATATTCTTCATATTTAGCCATATCCAATTATATCGGTTTTCTATGCGTTGAGTTATGTGGCTATTTTTATGGTCGGCTCCGATATGCCGTGACATAAAAGTGCGTATGTGCTAACGATGGATATCCGCTGTTCCCATAGGTTTTCAGATTCCATTAGACGATATAAAATGCCATGTTGACCTGTTTCTGCAACATATTCGCCAAGGATTTTAGGAGCTGAAAGGTCAACAAGATCCCAATTATTGGCATACATGGCATGTTTGAGATAAAAATCTATGATGTCATTTTGGGCTTTCGGATTGTTACGGCTTTTCTCGTATCTCTTCACGAGAGCTAAAAATCCTGAAAGCCGGAACTCATGTATGGGTGACAATATCATCTCGGAAATCACCTCTGATGGAGCATCCCAAAACATCCGGGCTACTTTCCTGTTATCAGGAACCACGATCCCTAAAAATATATCTCCTTCACCATATTCACCTTTGCCGGTTTTAAAAAATCGCTGTAACACCTCTTTTTTGCCGGGAATAACGTGCGATTCAAGCTCGCTTTTCCATAATGCGCACAATTCTTCATTGGAATATGTCGATGAAGTCGGAGCCTGAACATTTGAACATTCAAAGGTTCGTTTGGGTGATGTTTTGAGTCTTGAGTTCATATTGCGATGATAGGAGATAAATTTTGTATGAGTCCTGATTCTGAGATTATGGGACATGGGGATACAAAACTATTAAAAATTTGTCGAAATGAGAAATTTTTCAAATAAACTGAATAAAAATGACAAAGAAGCTTGTATTATTTGAAAATAATCCCTACCTTTGCACCACTTAAAAATCGAACGTCTCACCAAAGAGACCCCCAATCGGTAAGTTCGAGGTCCTTTAGCTCAGTTGGTTAGAGCACCTGACTCATAATCAGGGAGTCCAAGGTTCAAGCCCTTGAAGGACCACTAAAGTCAAGCAGTCAGCGATATCGCTGACTGCTTTTTGTATTGCCTAAAATTGCTTAAATCCCTAAAGTCAGGTCTCCTCCGGAAAAATTCGCTGACCCCAAAATAACTAATCCTGTAAATCCGGGTCGCCGATTTTGAAAATCAGTTGATTCTTTGTCATCTTCCTTGGAGGATGACAAAGAATCAACTTTAAAGTTTTAGTAGATGACAAAAATTGAATTTTGTCGGTTATATTGTTGATTTTTAATT
>ERZ777011.1322-NODE-1322-length-26992-cov-14.220403_pt1 | contig 26992 bp, 29 predicted proteins | sample MGYA00374964_ERZ777011 | MGnify/ENA primary metagenome ERZ777011 (study PRJEB29310, sample SAMD00008975) | mouse gut metagenome | study: EMG produced TPA metagenomics assembly of the Metagenome analysis of fecal microbiota from mouse which was promoted... | reverse complement strand
GTTGCTTGAGCCGTATGAGGGGAAACTCTCACGTACGGTTCTTAGGGGAGAAAGGGGCAGCAATGCCCCCGCCTTACCCGATATCCAGAAGCAGGGTGATTTCTTCGTGGAGTCGCCGATTGTATTGTTCGCGGCGATAATCTGGTATCTCAAAATCTTCGAGGACGGAAAGTATTGCACATTCCCCCATGCTATCGAGTTCCTTTGCCGCAGATATGAGGACATTTTCCCCATACTCACGTCATATCCTGAACTGGAGAACTATCTGTCGCCGTTTATCGACGCATGGCAGGGAGGGGCTGCGGAACAGTTGGCTGGTCAGATTGCCTCGGCAAAGATACCTCTGTCCCGTATGATTTCGCCACAGCTCTATTGGATAATGACAGGCAATGACTTTACCCTCGACATCAATAATCCCAAGGAGCCGAAGATACTTTGTGTAGGTAATAACCCGGACCGTCAGAATATCTATGGCGCGGCACTCGGTCTATACAACAGCCGAATCGTGAAACTCATCAACAAGAAGGGTATGCTGAAGTCCGGGGTAATCATCGACGAGTTGCCCACCATCTACTTCAAAGGTCTTGATAACCTTATCGCTACAGCCCGAAGCAACAAGGTTGCCGTCTGCCTCGGTTTTCAGGACTTCTCGCAGTTGAAGCGCGACTATGGCGACAAGGAGGCTGCCGTTGTGATGAACACCGTCGGCAATATCTTCTCCGGACAGGTTGTCGGAGAGACAGCCAAGACACTCTCCGAGCGTTTCGGTAAGGTACTCCAACAGCGTCAGTCAATGAGTATCAATCGTCAGGACGTGAGCCACTCGTTCAACACCCAGATGGATAGCCTAATCCCGGCAAGCAAAATCTCGACACTCACACAGGGTATGTTTGTCGGAGCGGTCAGCGACAACTTTGATGAGCGTATTGACCAGAAGATTTTTCATGCCGAGATAGTGGTGGACGCCAAGAAGGTGACGGCAGAGACCGCAGCCTATAAGCCTATACCTCTGATTACTGACTTCAAGGACGACACACCCGATAAGTCGAAGATGAAGGCGGCTATCCAGTTCAACTACAATCAGGTGAAACAGGACGTCAAGGACATCGTTGAGCGTGAACTTGACCGAATCCGCAAGGATCCGAAACTCCGTCATCTATTGAGGATAAAGTAAAGTATCCACGAAGAAAGAATGCCCGGCCACTCTGATATGAAGTGGTCGGGCATATTTTTAGACATAAAAAAAGAGGAAAGGCTTCCACATTTTCACAAGGACAATCAGAGACGTTACCATCAAAGATTGCTTCCATCATATAATCCTTTCCTCAAATGTTAGTTGCATAGGTCAATCTATCAGCTTTACCAGTAGCCTCTTTACAGACGTTCAATATTATAACAAATGAAAATCCATTATGTTATATTTCGAGATGTATTGTTTCAGATGTTGGATAGTATAAATCAAGCCCGACCATTCATCACGAATAGCCGGGCTTTACTCAAACCGCGAATAAAAAACACTGTCTTTGTCACTATCACAGTGACTTCATGACTTCAAAGAAAAATTCAACATCTGAGAAGAAACCAAATCAATCGGACAAAATAAGTTCTCCATATTCTGACAGGGCATATCCAAGCTCAGTAATCTTGACAAGCCCTTTGTCTATGGTTATTAGTTCTGCGCATTCAAGCTCCCACATAAGTGTGCCGAAGCAGTCCTTTACGCTTTTTGTGTAGAAATCGGTATTACCGTTCACAAGAAATGTCTCTATTTCTGTGACAGGGATACCTCCTTCATTGGAGCCATCGAGATAATCATATCTTTCATGCTCCTGATTGCGGTCTGCAAAATCCACAATGAAAGAATATATTGCTGATGTGCGAGGCGTGAACGCATCAGGGTGATTCCTATGGTCATATTCAAGACCAATGAGAGAATGATCTGTATTGACAGCCGGAACAATGCCGAAATGGAGCAGTGTCCCATCTTCAAAGCGTGCTGCCTTATTGTATTCGGGTGATCCTTGACCGTAAACAATAGAATTGTCCGGCTCTTTAGGGAGGTAGGTCATCGGGTTCTATATTAACCCCCTGCCATAGAGATACACAAGGCTATCCCATAATGACCACATTGTCATATCATATCTGACAGACATTTCGGCATAGAGGGTATTTATATCCAATACCCCAAGGTTATAAGCCCTGTTTTGAGATACATTTGTTCTTGCTCTCATAAAGTCAAGTCGCTTGATTCCATCAAAAAGGTTGAAAGCCATGAACGAGATTTCTTCAGTATCCACTTTGAGAGGTTCTAATCTGGCCATATCACTTCCGAAAATACGGCGCATCGCCTCATCAGAAAAGAACTCAATGAGTTTTGAGGTATGATTGATACCATTCTCTACTGCGTTTTTGATTGTAGTTGGTGTGAACCACTCGCAGATTATTGTTCTCGTTGGCACCTTAAATCTGAAAAACAATTTAAGTGCCTGAATGATTCGTTCACCCTCATCAGTAGGCTGACACATGAAGTTGATTTCATCGGCGAAAGTCTCTGCGTTTTCTAAATATGAGATTCGGAACTGGTCAATAGTCGTGATGATGTTTCTTACCCTACGGGGTATCGCATCATAATAACTTCGCACTATTGTATCAGCATCTTTGGACAGACCTAATCCATCACATTGGAAAGTGTCTTTTAGAGTGAGTTCTATCATTTCCCCTCCAGTCCAAAGCACACTGGTAGTCTCCGTTTGATACAAAGGTAATGCCTTTTGCATCTTAACCTCTCCAAAGGCTTCGGCTATCTGACGAGCCATGACCTCGTTGTCGGTTATTATAAGTTTATGAGGTGTATTCATCTTTATTATTCTGTTTAGCGGATAAAGAGATGGTTGCAGAGGCGACTCCGCCTGTCATCCCCTGCAACCGTTGTAGTGGGATTCTTGGATTAGTGGCTGGACATCGAAGGCTCTTCTACTTTATTCTTCTCATCTTTGGTGTCCTCTTTGAACATGTGGTCGTTGAGTTGGGCACCAAGTGTGTCGATGAAGTAAGTTCGGCTGTCACTTTTGCCTCGGGTACGCATTTCGGCGTACTTCTTGTAGATGTAGCCGTCTGGCATATCTACGCCGAAAACCTTTGCGAGTTTTTGGATGATTTCTTTGGCTGATATGTTATTGCCAAAGCACTTTGCGACCTTGAAAGCGTAACCTATCTCGATGAGAGCAGTCTTGTTGGCTGTCCAGTTGAGTCCGACACGATCTATCAGTTCATCGGCACCGGTCGGGATGAAGTCAACCTCCTTGTAGTGTGAGATGGTATTTCGGACGAAGTGGAGAGCTTTGTCGATGAAGGATACCAATGCGTTGTTGACATCCTCGCGCTGGGTGGCGGTCTGGAGGGCTGAGATTTCAACCTCTACCACGAGTAGGGCACTGACGGCAAAGCCTTTTTCCTGTTTGTTACGGCACAGGTCATACACCTGCATTACGAAGTCTTTGTACGAGATGTGAAGGTTCTCGTTTTGGCGAGCAATCAGCTCGCGGATGAATTGGGTCTCGGTAAGGGCGAAACGGTCCATATCGGGGCTACAATTTTTAGAAGTTATACAATAGTTTTTATTTAAGTTTTGAGGAATGTCCCTCGTTTGCAAGTATAACCAAGAATGTTGCCTCGAAAAATGAAATATTTTTATCTGCGCCGCTTAAATACCTGTGATATAACGATATAACGGCTAAAATTTTTATTTTGGGTTCTTGTTGAAAAGTGCAATAATTGCACACTCGTTGCAGTTTTGCAGTAAAAATAGCGGAAAATGGGGGTCGGAAAAGTTCAGTGCTTAGTATCAGATTTAAGAATTTTTCAGATTTACATATCCTCACGGACGAAAAAAAGCGTATGCCCTTAATCACATTTCGCTTCTTAAAGGCTCTGGAATTGCCTGCGAACAACTTAATGTGAAGAATGGACATACGCTATGCTGGAAGCATAGCATAATCTTCACGTCAAGCTTGTTCTATTAAATTTTCCAGATTTATAAGAAAACTCGAACGGAAATTATGTTATGACTTTAGTTCAAAGTCTATTCAGCCAACTCTATGGCCGCGCAATATTATGGATTGCGACTGCAAATTTAGCAATTTTTTTTGGATTAGAGGCTCGGTTGGAGCGACTTCTTGGCGATTGGAACACCTTTGCAGTTGACTCCGTGCTTCTTCATCCAGTTATAAAGGGTTCTCACGGATTTACCTAATCTCTTGGCGGCGATGGCGACTGTCGGTGAACTTTTGAGAACTCGGATGAAACGCTCGAACAATGTTTCACCATTTCGCTCTTCATCGACTTCGATGAGATCAATGAAATCATCAGCATCAATTACTCCCTTCTCACATTGAACAGCCTTTCTTACTAATACAGCGTTCAGCTGCATTACGTTACCGGGCCATGCGAAAGCCTTTAGCACCATGATAGCATCATTTGTGATGATGAGTTCCGGACGATTGTGCTTTACACAGAAGTGTTCCAGTAATTTCTTGGCAAGCCACTCAATGTTGTCAGGACAATCTCGAAGCGGAGGTATCTCAATCATTCCTTTGGAGAGTTCAAACCAGAGATTGCGGTTAAACTCTCCGGATTCAAGTTTGGCTTTCATCATCATCTTGTCTGCCGTGGTGATGATTCTCACATTGCAGGTAGGGTCGCGCATTCGGCTTCTCAAAACCGCCTGACCTTTTGGACAGAAGTTTTGGAGGTCTATCAGGGCAAGTGTGCCACCTTGGTTCTCCTTGAAGCACTTTTCGAGGAAGCATTCGCCGCAGGGGGTATGACAGGAAGAGCCGAGCACCATGTCCTCATGCCGGACAAAGGTTATAGGCATTCTGTTTCGAGAACTGTTTTCGTGGACAGCTTGGGCGATTCTTTCTTTCCCGAGTCCCGGCTCTCCGGATACTGTTACCGGAACTTCGAGTGGAGCGACTTTATTGAGGTCACTCATTATCTTGTCTGCTGCCGCTCCGTGTTGTTGGAATAGATTTCCCGGTAGAATCTCTCGATCGTGAAGTCCCGGCAAGTGTTGGTCAATGACACTAAGAAGTGTCTGGTCAAAAGTTGCTGTCTGGAGATACGTTGCGAAGAGTCTTCTTTTATGTACCTCCATCAATTCAACTCCACTGCATCTTTCGGAGTGGACTATAACCCGGTGATGAATCCCGGCTTCCCAGAGATTATCCATAAACTCCGGAACCTCACCGTCACCGTTTTTGTATTCCGCCACGATGATTGAATCATAGGGCAACTCGCGGGCTTCTGCAAGCCCTCGCTTGAACGAAAGAACCTCTATGGGTTCATGCCCTCCACTTCTTACAAGCGCAACTGCCAGATTGTGTGGAGAGCGGCTGACAAGTAGAATTTTTGCCATACTTATTGAATTTGTGTTAGACATAGTCTGCTTTCGCAGGTAATAGTGAAAACAAACGGTAATTACATCTATTAACAAAAGAAAGGCTTAATTTGCTCATTGCCTCTGAACTGAAATACGAATTTATTCGTTTCTTTTAATTTCTAATTCTGAGAAGGTCTCGAACAAACAGACTGGCTTGATACGATAATAAAAGACTATCAAGCCTAATTATTGGTTCGGATTAAAATTGTCAATGTATGTAATTATCTATATATATGCTTATTAAGTTTGTTTGTCCCATTTGTTTGTCCCATTTGTTTGTCCTGGTATTTATGGTATGATTTAAGACTCATGGGGATATTTTTACACGAATAAACGCACCCAGACAAGTTTTTGATAAGTTTATTTATTGTTGATTTATAGAGCATTAAACTCGACAAGTTTATTTTTACGAATATTTCACCGTAAAGGAAGAGGAGTATTAACCTTAAATCGGATTTTTACCCCCAAAATGGCTTATTTTTTTGTTTGTCCCGTTTATTTGTCCCATTTGTTTACCCATTTGTTTGTCCCTATATAAGTGGTAAAATATGATACCCCTATGTTGTTTTATGACCTCAGATGTCGCGGTTTGTTTGTCCACATTTCATTACAAATTGTGTAACTCGCTGATTTAATGGAGCAAGGTGTCTTTTCAACGAGGAGGAATACTAAGCCTACCGCAAACGCTTAAAGTAAAGAATATCAAAGGGTTGAGCATCGCATAACGCGACCGCTCAACCCTTTTTACTTGCCTATTTTTGCGTTTCACCGCGTTTTAAACTGGCGTAAAACTAACACGTTAGAACAAAAAAGAGTATCGCCGAAACTTTCAACTGTCGTAAAAAATGCGTATCTTTGTGTAAAACCATAGAGGAAGAATATACGCAATGGGCAAAGCTTCAAGACCTTCACCGACAGGGCATTTCCGCCTTTACAAGACAAACCGCAGCAAGGACGACCAACCGCTTGTGATCCAGATGGAATACACGGTGAAATCGGTCGCTGTACGTCGCTCCACAGGCTTTTCAGTTAAGGAAAAGGACTGGAATCCAAACGAGAACAAGGGACGCGGTGGTCTGAGGGCAAGTTATGGTCCGGACTATCGCAACGTCAATAACCGTCTGGTGAAGCGTGTGACCGAACTTGACACCAAGATAGCCGAATGGTGTGAGAAACATCCCAATCAGCTTACCGTGGAGATTGTTCGCGCGTTTATGGACGGACTGCCCACTACACGCGATGACAAGGGGATTGACTTCACCACATTTGTCACTGACAACCTACAACATGAACTCGACCGAAACAAAATCGGTCAGAGCGTTTATAAGAACGGCATCAGCGGCATGAACATATTCAAGATGTTCCTGAAGGCTGAGAAATTAGGCACATACGCGTGCGATAAAATATATGTGTCGGAAATATCCACGGAGATAATCGACCGTTACATAAAATGGAGGCGTGAGTTCAAGGGCAATTCCGATGAAACCATCAACCATGCTTTGACACCGATATTGAAAGCCTGTCAACAAGCTATGATACAGGGCTACATATCATCAAGCCTCAATGCAGCCATTCAGGAGATGCGAATAGCAAAAGCTCCGTCATTGCAAGACGCTGACCAGACCAAGGTGAAGCATCTGACAAAAGAGCAACTGGTGAAGTTGATCAAGTTCTACCATGATGATACGGAGGCCAGACGCAAGGAGTATGTCGAGATGTTCCTGTTTGCCCTATATGCCTGTGGATTGCGCATTGTAGATGTTTTCACATTGCAATGGGGAGACATTGACCTTGAACACCGTACACTGAACAAGATTCAGGTAAAGACACGCAACCGCAATGTCGTACCGCTTACCGACCAAGCATTGGAGATTCTTGAAAAATGGAAAGGACGAAACAACCGGTTTGTGTTCGGACTACTCCCCGACGATTTCAACCTTGATGATGCGGCATCGCTCTATACACGTAGAAACAATGTCACCAAGTGTATCAACCAGTCTTTGACCGTCGTGGGGAAGAAAGCCGGAATACCGTTCGACCTGACGTTCCATGTAGCCCGTCACACATTCGCTGTCCAAAGCCTTAACAACGGTGTGCAGATGACTATGGTGAGCCAGCTTCTCGGCCATTCGTCAACCGAGATAACCGAGAAGGTCTATGCCCACTTCATACCCGCCAAACTCAGGGATGAACTCCTGAAAATGGATCTACCCAGCCTTTAGTAGGTATGCCGTTGTCTTTGCAGTATTTGTAAAGAGCCGACTGGGAGGTCTTGATGTGGGATATTTGGGCATAGAACAGATTATTCTCCACTGACAGCCATGGATGATACCATTCCGAGATTGGTTTGCGCTTAGGATTGGTGGAGATACCCATGAAGGCGCAATAGCGTTTCAGTGTGGATAGGCTCACCTTAATGCCATTCTCCTGAGCTGCCTTATGATTGATGCCGACAGATTCTTCCGGATTGTACCACTGTTGTATTGAGGCGTAGTTCTCCATCATCATTGCCCGACGGGAATGTGACTGACGGGATACGCCGTGGTTCTTGCAATACCCGGGAGAGGTAGTGATTCTACCGGCATCCATCGACATAAACGACATCGACTCAACATCATAATTCATCACATCGTATGCCTTTTGGATAATGAGCATGTCTGACAGGACTCCGTCACTATTGTCGTAGTAGTGCTAAACCCTATGAACAAGATTATAAAGCAGCTCAAGGAATGTGATGTCAGGTTTAATCTACCGGATGATGCAGCCGTCAATAAACAGGCGGTTACGTCGCTTCTCTCCATCCTTGAACCGGTTGACCACACATTCGCCCTTGCTTCGTTTGTACCTGACAAACAATGACAGATGGTCGTCAGGTATCACGCAATACCCCGAATCGTTGTATTCCAGTTTTGACCACCGGGTGACCTTGAAGATCTGATGATAGAAATCAAGGAACTGCTGTCGGTCATTCTGCAACATATCAAGTGCCTCACCATATCGGTCATGCAGTTCTTTCCAAAACGGTTCTTTAGGTTTATATTGTTTTTGAGTATTATGTGATATATTAATATTATTATAAGGGATAGAAGAATTTAAAGGAGATTTAATTGGTTTGGTAGAGATAGGGACAATGGTTTCTGTAAAGAGTGCTTCTGATTGATTGCTTATGAGGCAAGAATCGATTGGCAGGTCATCTATAGCTGAATAGATGTTGTTGGAGCGATAGACGTATGCTGTTTTGGTAGTACCGTTCATAAGTTGGGTGAGCACCTTTCCGCAATGATCCTTTGTGTCGGTAAGGTTGGTCATGCGGCATAGTTTATCGTACATCCCTACAAATTGATGACTGTTGAGATGTTCCTTGAACACAAAGACCAGGCGGTAAGAGAACTTGCCATCCTTGCCATTGGAAAAAGTTTCGTAGGCGAATGTCGGTTTGAGGGTGCAGCCAGAGATGAACCGATACAGATCCACATCAGTATCGTCAACATCAATGCTCACAACCTGAGTGTATAGGAACTTATTTTTTACCCTGCGGTTGCCGTGGTAAATATGACAATACGAATAGCCGGCGGTTATGTAATTGATGAAGTTGGTCAGTGATGTAGTGGTCCGCTTCCAGCTCATACGCCGATAGTCAACAGCGGTAGGCTTTTGCTTGTAGCAGTCATTCGATAGCGTAACATCGAATTTGAAATTAGGATTGACTTTCATTATGAGTTATAAAAGGTGGGTTTTACCAGTTATATATCCACAATGGAAGATTGTCTATGGAAAATGGCCCGGAGTTTTAACGCCCCGAGCCATTTTTATGTTGTAATTGTGTCGATTTAAAAACGTATCATTTTAATCTTGTAATAGTTATCCTGACACAAGGTTTTTCACATCGTTTCAATCTTTTAGATTATTTCGATGCGGCAAGTGCTAATTCCGTTTAGCGTTTGTACTAAGCTTCGTCAATCAGAGAGAGTAGGTTGAAATACATGGCAAATGTTGGGATGTCGTCCATTGATTCTCGACTCCTGAAATCAGGATTATTCTTAAGCCAGACCTCGTAACCTTTACGCTCCTTCTCTCCGAGAAAATTAAATCCGTTTCTCTGATAGAAACCTACTGCAGTGGCGTAAGCATCAACAGTAATGAAACAACAGCCGGTCTTATTCTCTGTGATCATCCAGTATTTGATGAAGTCAAGAGTCCGTGAACCCCAGTGGCTGTCAGTTCCTCTATACTCCTTGTTGACGCCGAAACGGCCAATCTTTACGGCAGGATAATCTGAACGATGTTTTGGTCGTCCGAACTTGTCCTTAAGTTTCCTGAAAAAACTTTTCGAGAATAATGGTTCTCCATTCTTCTGTTCTATTTCCGCAATCTTGTCATTGGATAATGTGAAGAATAAAACAGTCTTGCCTTCTGCTTCAAGATAGTAAGTGACAGACAACAATTTCTTCATATTGTCCTTTGCTGAGTTCAGGAAGAAATCAGTCAAGTCGGGATTGCCACAATCAAATGGAAGAAGGTCGGAGTCCGATGAAAGCCGCTTGAACGGGATGCTTTCTAACTGTGTGCTCATCGTGGAAGTGCGGCAATCATTGACTTTAACTGCTCAACACTCGCGGCAATACGTTCACGCTCCCTCTTGCGGTCCGCAACCGGGGGAAGTTTTGAAATCTCTGCATGGAAGACTGCTGCGTCACGTCCACTGAGAATCGGTGTATTTCGTATTGGTTTTGCCATTATTGTGCAAAGGTACGATAAATTCCTTACATATACAACATTAACACCATTGATTAACTTTTTGTTGTGAAAAAATAGGGACTTAGCGATGATGCCCAGTCCCCAAGTGTGTAACCGGCAGTACCTCCATTGATGGTTCTCCGCACTTTCAAGTTCCAGCGCGCGTTGCTTGCTCCGGTTATAACATTATATAATTTTAATTTACATTGGCATTTTCATTACCATTAGCTTAGTTCTTGGTTAGTTGATAGAAATTTCGATGCGGATTGGTTAGAACTTTTTAGCGTTGGGATTGATTTCGTATCTGAGGCAGCTATTACGTTGTTTGGGAAATATAATCTTTCAAGTCCGGTTTATCTTATGTCCTTGAATAGTTGAGCGTATATTTTAATGTTCTCCAGCTCTGTCCATCGTTTAACAGTGGCAGGTATTGAATCCAAGTCATAGATTTTAGCACCAGGGATAGCCAAAATAAATGGAGAATGGGTAGCAATTACGAATTGGCAGTTGAAATACCGGGAATAGTCTCTTACCATATTGGCAAGGTCGCGCTGATATTTGGGCGAAAGGCTGTTTTCCGGCTCGTCAAGTAACACAAAAGAATCAGGATTTACTGTATTCTGAAAGTAACTGAGGGCTAACTCCCCGTTGCTTTGCCCTTCGTTGAAGTCAGATAGAGCGTCTTCAATCCATCGGTCATCATCCCAAAGGTATTCTTTCTTGCCTGTGGGATTGTTGAAGTAACGTTCATACAAATCAGGACGCTTCTCTCTGACAAACTCTTTAATACGCTCGTTCTTCTGCCTGAATCTCACTATTTCATGCATAACATCTTCGCTCCTGATAAACACACTTCCTTCGGGGATGTCTCCATAATCCCTGAAGCGTGCTTTTGCCTTATACCGGCATGCGTCGATGAATGGCTGGAGTGCCAATGCATCATTACCGCAGTCCTGCATCCGCAATTTCAGCTTACGGGCGATAACATTCAACACTGTCGATTTGCCCGAACCATTACTGCCATAAAATATGGTCACAGGTTCGAAATCGATGCTATGAAATTGCTTAGAAGCAAAAATATTGTAAGGGTAGTTGCACTTACTTTCAATACACGGCAGAGTGAATTGAGAGATATATGTTTCCATCTTTTTATTGTTAGTTTGCTGTTGTAATCAGTCTTTGTCATCGCGTGGTGCTTGCTCCTATTACGATTAATATGTGCATGTTACTCGCTTTCTTCAAACTCCATTTTGATTCCACGCAGTTTTTCTTCTAAATCATCAAGGGTACAGTGCCCATTATTTCTGTACCATTCGACATCCAGCTTGTATTTAGTTTTACCTGTATCGGATGAACTATTATTGATATTAAATGGGATTGTGAGATGTTCTCCTTTTTGGTTTATTACGTGTAATACTCTTGGAAGCACAGAGGTTTTCTTAACCTCAGGCATTCTCTCTTTAATTATCGTTAGCGCGCTGATGATTTTCTGTGGCAGATCTAAATCAACCTCTTTCATAGTGAGTTCAAATCGGGCACAATATTTCCCTTGATCGGAGAATATTATTTCATTAAAGGCATGAATCAAAGGGAAGGCTCTGCTCACAGCTATATCCATTTGGTCACAATCCATCCATGATAATTGCAAATCCCATTTACCGCCATTGACAGGTGATAGACTTACCGATACCGGGTTGCCATGAGGGACAGGGATTGAAATAACCTTGGTATCATTTATGCCCGAAAAGCACTCAGCAACCGACGGTAGGATTTCAACCATAACATCATCCGGCTTCAATAGCGGAGCCTTCAATCGTCTTGATGGGTTTGTTGTAAATAATTGTTTGATTTGTTTTACTCCGGATATTTGATTTGCGTTCTGACGGTGATACGCATATAGGAGCTCATTGGCATCATGGTCAAGAGGTACCGGCAATCCCACATAAACCGCATCCTGAATACGTTTTGGGACAGATTCGGTAAAATCACCGCCTTTAAGTAACCACCCCCATTTCCCATTCAGACAAAATTGACCCGTAGTAAGGTTGATTGCATCATAGATGGGAGGATAAAGTTGGGTATTGTCCGGGGAATCACTCATAGAGTTGATAAATGCATCAAAGAGTCCTACTTTGTTTCCTTTTCCGATAATTTGTCCTTCCAACACACCTGCATCTATTATCCAGTCCATCTCACAAGGAATCAACACTTGCCCTGTGCGAGAATCAAGCAGGCCCATATGCTCGCCATCATTAACCCATGCATAGCAGTCTGAGCGGAGAATTGATTTGTAACCGACCGAAGTATTTAAATTACCGCTACTGTTTCTTGGAGAGAGCCACATTTGGCCATTATGCTTTACAACAGCCATCGTATGAGCCATATCAATTCCAAGTGCGCCTTTGCACTCATCAAAAAGTGGTGGAACTACAATTTTACCAGATGTACATTTAAGCCCCCATTTGCCATTTTCTTCAAACGGAACGTCATAGTATGTCTGATTGATTGTACATTGAATCACTTCATGGTAAAAGTCATCTAAGCCATCCGGACCGATATAATCGCCATCTTCGGTACGCATTTCATAAATTTTATCGAGATTCTCCACATCTTGTTCCGATAGCATGATTGTGAATGGCTCTTTTGCTCCGAGAGAAATTAGTTTACAGTATAACTCATTCCAATCTTTTGCACCAAGTCGTTCAAATGCTTGTAACACAGACATATTTAGTCGATATGATTTACCGCTAAAATTCGGATTACCTGGATTCTGTTCTTCTATAAAGCTTATTTCGTTCATATTGCTACACTATATTTCTATATTTAGACCGCTTATTTTGAAGTCATAAATTGTGTATTTTACTGTTATAGATATATCTCTTAAGAATTGACTGGCTGTCAGCCGATGTGATAGTGCAGGGCGCCTCGGAGTTCGTCGATTGTGAGGGTGAGTCCGAGAACGGCATTGCAATTGTAGCTTTCGACCATTTCTTTTTCTTTGGCACGGACGAAGGTTGAGAGATTCTCAATGGCTGACTTCAGTTCTATCAAACAAGGGCTATCGGGATTGCGTTTCCTCTCGTTGCAGTAGTCATTTTGGGCTTTGTTTAAGGCTTTTATAGTGGCGTCAAGGTCAGCAAAGTCTTGTTTGAGAGCATCCAGGCATGAATAAGCATTAGTGCGGATGCGCTCTATGCGCAAGACGTTGATAAAACTGTTCAAATCCTCAATTTCCTCATTCTTTTGGATTAAGGTATTGTGTGCTTCACGCAAATCGGAGCGCAGTCGGCTTACATATCGGTCAATCCATTCGTTGCCGGTAGTTGTCAGTTCCACAATCACATCTTCGAGTGTGTACGGATTTTCAGGTGGATTGTGCCACTGCTTACGTACTTTTCTAAATGTTGCGAGACTTTTATCCCAATACTCCGGAGAGGTTCTGATAATCTCACCGTCAGATGTCACCGATTTGCAAGTAGCGAGTTCTGAGTCCGAAGTATAGTCGCTTAGGACAAATATGATGGGATTGCCCTCTACGTCATGAGACTCAACAGGGTAATCTGCCCACCATTGCAGGTGGACGCCAAGCGGGGCACTATAGCCCAAAGCGTATGCCATTCTCGAATCCGACAGGAGCCGCTCCCTATTGGCTGTCAGCAGTTCGATATTTTTGCAAAATAGTTTACGTGTAGTCATCATTGTATCAAGATTCTTATAACTTCTTGGAGGGTGTAGGGAGTGCAGTCGGTGGGGACGGAGTGGTATTTGTGTTGGGATTTGTTGAAGGCGCGGGCAATGGCGTTTACGGAGATGGGGAGGTCGGCTTTTACGGATTGGCCGGAAGAATCAACACACAGGCATGCGTGGCGGCCCGAGAGCACACTGCCGGAAATGAACCATACAGGGCGTCCCTGACGATCGTGGGATGTCTCCGGGCTGTTGATCCACCAGTCAACGTAACCGCCAAGTGTGGCAGATGTCAGGCTACCCGTCTGGGCAAGTCCGTTGTCAACCGGCACCGGGCAGTATGCCATTCGTGGGTCGGCGAGTATGCGTCCTGCATTGTCAATGAATAGCTGTATGTTTCGGTAAAAAAGTTCCTTTGTTTCCATATCAGTAAAAATTATGGCCGGCAGTACCTCAGATATTACACTGTTCTTATGGACCACCCTGCCCAAAGTTGCTTGCTCCGGCCATAGTGTGGTTTTTACAAGTATTATTTGTGATCTGTTGCCGACAGGAAACTGCGTATGTTTTCGATTCGTCGTTGGTCGCGTTCCGAGATGGGAAAGCGTGGTGGCAGAAGGCTTATGGCCTCTGGGTGCCAGTGACCCAACATCACACAGCCATCATCGTCAAACTCAATATTGTCGGCGTTCTTATCGACATACCACACGGTGTAACCATCGTCCGAAGAGTCGCCGAAAGGCTTTGCCCCCTCCTTGTATGGGCGCATGAAGCCATGTACAACACACAGTTCGCCTCCGTAATCCACCACATCGCCAGTCTTGAAGCGAATATCCTCGGGTATGCGTCCAAGATAAGTGCTTTCGTCCCATGCGTTCATATACTCGTATGTCGGGAAAAGACGCTCGTCGAGCTTTACACCATTCTGGTCATAAAGCCGGTCGGAATAATTGTCGTTGCTGTTATTTCGTATCACTCCAAGCGGAAATTCCCTTATGTGGCAACAATAAAGCGGATAATAATATTCTTCGTTGAACCGTTTGACCAAGTCGGGTAGAGCGGCCTCGGCTTCTTCAAGCGAGAGGTAAGTCAGCGTCCAAGCCAATCGGATTTCAATCGGCTGATAGTCGTCGCGATGGCGGCGACGGCGCTTGATGTAGGAGAGCATCTCCAGTTGAAATATTGTCTTCGGTCGTTTCATCTGTTCAATTACGGGATTTATTATCCATATTAGTAAAAACACTATGGCCGGCAGTACTTCCCCCGCAGGGGTTCTCCGCGCACAGCCTGGCTTGCTCCGGCCATAGTGTCGGTTAAAGAAATCATGGGCAGCCGACCCTCGATGTTGCCATCGTTCTCGTGCGCTACCGTGCGCTCTCTTGCAGCACTGCCCATGATTTTAGGGTAAATTATGGTCAGCAGTACTCCGGCATTGCTGCCGTTATTCCGAGCCACCGTGCTCAAGGCGTTGCTTTCTCTGACCATAATACAATATATTCAACCAATCAACCTACTGGCAAAGCCTGACACAGCCCGCGGTCGAGCAGGTCGTAGTTGCCGGCGTTGGCTTCGGTGCGGAAGGTAACAGTACATTCGGTTACAATATCCTTATCAAAAGTGTATAGGCTCAAGCCTTCTCTCTCAGCAAAATTCGCGGATCAGGGTTTTAATGATGTTTGTTTTATAACAAATTTATTGTCGACATTAGGGCACATTGATTCTATCGAGATATAGGGAGCATCTTCCACCTCACGCATCAGAGACATAATTTTTTCTTGATTTTTAGTAGAAAATGTTTTAAAAAGAGCTATTGTGTCTTCTGGTGTGCCAGTCATTTCCCATGTGCGTAGTTCAATCCATCGCTCTCCTATAGTCCGAAATTTTATCACAGCATTATCAATCTCCACTTCATCATCAAGATATTTCTTTGCCAACGCAAATCGGAAAAAACCAATGGTTGTTGTGGTATCGTTGAGTTGCGAAAGAAAATCCAAGTTATCCGGGAAAAAGCTAAACCATTTCAAGGCCTCATTCGGATTGCATTTGAGATATTGATTAAACATATTATGATGATTATCCATGTCGTCGCTCACAGAAAATCCTCCATATAGTTGTCGAGCCATTACATAAAGGCACCATTCGCCATCTATTTTTTGATAGCATATTGCTCGGCGTGGTGAGAAAACCATAACCAATGCTACGCCATCACGTCGTTCCCTCACCCCATACTTGATACCCTTGGATATGCAATAATCAGCAAGCTGTCGCATTTCTTCACATAACTGGTCAAGGTCTTCCACCTCCTTGAAATGATTTGAGAGCACACTGATTTCATTATATTGCCGATTGGCATATGCTCTTATCATATCCCCTGTCAAAAACTCTCTTGGTGTTTGGTCTTGATACCTTTCTCTCCATGCTGATACTTTTGCAATATCTTTAGGAAATACTTTAAATAAATCCTCGAACTGGCGAACTACGGTTGCAAATTTTAGCAACCTTTTCTTATAGTCTTTCTTATTTACAGTTATACGAAGTTTAAGATTGGGGATTATGAGTTTTTTTATACAAACATCCCCACCCGTTCCCGAAATTATATCGACTGTTACCTTCGTGATATTATTTTGCTTCATATAATTTTTTATGACTTCACGAAGGTTCAAACCAACCGCACGTTCCTTACAATTACGTTGGATGATGTTTACTTTTGATACAATTGTTTATTAGGGGTACTACATATGCTAACATTCCAGGCGCAATCTGGCTGTAGGTATCTAAGCCTAATGCCTTTGATTCTACTGACTTGCCATCGTATTTCATATGAAGTTTAGGCGAATAAAAACCTTTTGGGTTCCATGTCAATGACACATGACAATCTTCGCCGCATGGGAAAATTATATCACGGGTAGTTCTATCATACTGATATTTGAGACCACTTCCGTCAAGAGCTTTTTTAACATAGTTTTCGCAAAGATCCTTGTTGGGAAGTACTACAATTTCAGTCAGCGCATTATTCAGTTCCTTCCTGATGTCAGCTTCTGTTATTTCTGGAGTCATATTCAACGTAAGATTGATCTGGAATTTCGTTAGGATTAGCTCGGTAATATTCTATTGATTCATATACTGATTTTAGCAGTCGTGCGTAGAAAAGAGGTCCACGACGGTCTTTTTCATTACATGGGAAAATAGGATTTTCCTCTGCATAATACAACATTTTTCCATCATATATTTCAATTATATTGGTTCTAAATGTAAAATCGCGAACTGCAGGCATGACCTTCCCCTTCGGTATGTATAGTGTTTTGAAACAATTGTTTGTAATCAATTCCTTGGTCATCTTTATAGCCTCTGAAGGAATACAATTTTCGTAGGTATCAGATAGTTTTTCAAATTCATCTGATACCCCTTTCAGATTGGCTACAACGGGCGTATAATCTTTAATACAGCTCTCTATCTCAGAAGTTTTACCGATAGACCATTCACTCGGTGTAAGACCAATAGAAAGATATTTGTTTATTGTATTCAATACAACATCCAATAGCGGCTCATATTGATCGTCCTCAAGAATAAAATTAATTCCATATCGAGGGCTTAATAATTGTAGTCTTCGACCTCTCCGCTCAAAATCAAAATATCTTAAACGCGAATATTTCATACCACTATATGGCTCGGAAAAGGCAAGTTCTGTTATGCCGAATTTATTGAAAATTTCGGCATAAACATCTTCACATCGAGCAAGCAACGCTTCTCGTTGACGTGAATTCTCTTCTATTTTAGCGAAGATTATTTCGTGCGGTTTTAAATTTTGCGTCATAACTATCTATGTATATTATATTGGTGAAGCGAGCCCCCGGTCGAGCAGGTCGTAGTTGCCGGCGTTGGCTTCGGTGCGATGGGGGAAGGTGGCAGCAAGGCATTTCTTGTGGTATTGACGGGCGAAGCGCATGGTGTGGAGCGATCCGCTCTTTATGGGGCATTGAGTTAGGATGACGGCATCTGACATCGCGGCCTGTAAGCGGTTGCGGGCCACAAGGCGCGTGGGATTGGCCTTGACGCGGATATACCACTCGGAGAGCAGCAGCCCCTGATTGTCGAGTATGGCCTGCTCTAACTCTTTGTTCTCCTTGGGATGGCAGATGTCGAGTCCGTTGCCCACTATGGCTATTGTCTTGCCACCTACGCTCAGGCAGCCTTCGTGAGCAGCCTTGTCGCATCCGAGAGCCAAACCGCTGACCACTACATAGCCTTCTTCGGCATATCGCTTACCAAGTTCGTAGGCCTTGTCATAGCCCTCATTGTCGGCAGCGCGGGCACCGATTATGGCAACAGTTTTTTCGGCATTGAGCAGTTCGAGATTGCCCTTGCAATGGATTACCGGTGGACAGTCATCACCGATTTCGAGCAGACGTCGGGGAAAGAAGTCGTGTTGACACGAAACGCTGACAATCCCCATCGCCTCCTGACGTTTGAGAATATCAATAGCCACATCGACATGCTCCTGCAGTCCATCGTAATAGAACATCATCACATGAAACTGGCCCCAATCCGTTTCGCGGATTTCAGCCACCGGCATTCCATACAACTGCATTGCCAAAGCCTCGTCAATGTTCAGCCTATCCTCCAAATCCATATTTAGTCGATTTCAAATTGTCCATCTTCGGGGATGCCGAAGGTCTCGCGGTCGTTGAGCATGATGCCTTCGCGGTCGTTGGAGGCGTAGAGCATTGAGTAGTCATCGTAGATTGCCCACAGGCACTCAGTGATCCCCTCGATGTCGTCGAACTTGCCGTGGATGCCCGCGCCGTTGGTGATGACGGTGAGCACACGGTAGTCCTTTATCCACTCCCAGCGGAAGTCGAGGTCATCGGGTTGGGAGTCAGTACCGAATTCCTTGTCGTATTCGGCCAGCACGCGTATGGAGCGGCGGTAGGCTGTCGCCAAGGCCTCTTTCGAGCCTTTGAGCGCCACTTTCAGCATGGTTATGTCGTCGTTTTCAGGGTCAAGCATATTGTTGTCAGATTTAGAGATTTCTTCGGTCATTTGCTCCACTTCACGGCGTTCATCTTCGAGCGATTTCAGATAGCCGTCATACCATGAGCGCAGTTCGGCCACGGTTTCTTCGGGAAGGTCTTTCGGGGCAGGGAACACGCCCATAGGATAGCGGAAAGTGCATTGTGTCAATCCATTATCATACGGTCCCATCAGAATGAAATATTCATCATCGTCAGAGCCGAGATATTTAGCAATGTCGAGCCAAGTTTCGGACTTGCGGTTACGGCGAATCCATTTACGCATCGTGGTCTTATAGCAGTCATACCCCTCTTCGATTGTGTCAGGCTCACCAACCACAACACCCAATATGCCGTATTCCATACCGTCTTTGGGGTATTGTCGGGGTATCATCACAATGTCGCCCTTCTTATAGGGCATCTCCTCCGGGAAGTGTCCGAAGAATTTGCCGTATATGCCCGGCAGATTATAGTGGGCGGCAGAGCAAGCGGCAGTCTGAATCTTCTCGCCCTGAGCGTCAAACATCCACGCCTGGGTGTGGTAGGGTTGATGAGCAGGGAGGCCGAAAAGCAGACGCTCGATAGTGAAAGCATAAACGTTATGTTTGCCCACAGCATCCTTCATGGCACTGAAAGCCTCCCGATAGGTAGGGAAGTCGGCATACAGTTGTTTTCCATCCAACACCAATGGCACCCGATAAGCCGGACAGCCCTGAATTTCCACGCGTTCAAACGTCAACGGCTCAGATGGTTCATCGCTGATTTTATGAGTGATATTCTCGCTGACAAACTGCTCGTAAGAAGTGTTGTAGGTCAATACCGTCAATCTGTAATAACCGGGGTCGGTACACACTTTGCGGAATCGGACAAAATTCTCAAATTCCTGCAAGGTTTTAGGCACAAGCGCGGATGCGCGCAGGCGCCCGCGCCACTCCACAGCCTGTTCAAGCAGTTCGTAAAGATGTTGCAGTCCGGCCCCCGAACATTGATGGCCGAAATCATCGGTCACCATAAGCCGGTCGGAAGGCAGGAGGTCGCCAAGAATATTGAGATGGTTAAGCCCGAGAATTTCATCTTTTGAGGAACATAGGGCCCAGATGCGGTCGCGCTTCAAGCGCACCGATGCTATTGCGACATAAGGCTTGTAGCTGTCGAGCACACTCTGTGTCAGCCAATAAGTCTGCACCCCGTCGAGACGCTTGCAGAAATATGTCAGCTCCTGATCGAGCCATTGCGCCAACTCCCACTGCGGAAACATGCAGGGATTGACCACAACCACCTCGGCATCGCCGCTCTCGCACTCCAAGGCCATGAATCCGCCCAACGAAGTGCCAACGATAATCTCAGGCTTCTCCTTCGCCACAAGCTCATTGATGATAGTGAGCGAGCGCACCGGGTCGGCATACAGCTCGGGAGCAATCACACGATAGCGACCCTTGAACCGCTTCTGCAACTGCCGCTGTTTGGCCCCGTTGGCTCCCGACATAAACCCGTGAAGATACATCAACACAGGCAGATTATCATTCTGATTGATATTTTCATTATGATTACTCATTATCATTCTTATTAGCTTAGTTCCCGGTTAGTTACCGATGCGAAGATAGCCATTCCCCGCGACCAGGCGAAGCAATCCGCCGTTCATTCCTTTCAATTACTTTTTATCGTAGGCATCCACTATTGCTACAGCCTCTTCTTTTGTCATTGATTCGTCAATATTCAATGCCACCTCTTGATAGAGAATAGGATAGCAATTTGGAGCAATGTCTCTTGCCTTAAGCCATTCATCACAACCCCAATACCAGTCAAACTCATAGGTATATGCACATGCTTTCATGACAAGATGTCCTTTTTCCAGCCCAATTATTGTGATGCCAAATATGCGAAGATCATTGGCATGTTTTATGGTCTTCATTTTATTGCGAGTTACCACAAAACATTTTTCGCCGCGACTCCTCAACATTGCTTTTGCTGCGAGAAGAGACTTATCGTAGATTTTATATGCCTCTTCGTAGAGATTATTTGCTTCTTCAACGAGTTTGTTTGCCGCATCAATATATATGGATGGACTATTTTTACTTTCCATATAAGTAAAGATTATTTGTGCAGAATGTTGATTTTGATATTTACGGGTTGGTCGGGGGCTTTGGTGTAGCCCCAGGCGATTGACGGTTGGGAGGGGATGTTGCAGAGTTCGTTGGCGTAGAGTGCCATTTGCCACATTTTGCAGCAGTACGGCTCGCGCACTGACAGATTGAATACTATGTCGGTTGCTTCGTACAGGCCGGAGAGGGCAAGGAATTGTTGCATCACATCCTCAATCTCGTCGCCTTGGAGGGTGTGGAATTGTACCTCACCGCCGTCTTGGAACAGGGGCGCGATGTCCTTGTTCCAGTCCAGGGCTATGAGACGTTCGCCATCGGGAGAGGTGAAAGCTTGACGGATTTGGTTGATGTCAATCATTAATTCAGATCGGGAAGTGAGAGTTCGTATTCCTCGGGGAACATGTCGTCACCCTCGTCGATTTCATCTTCGGGTGATGACTCTACACCAAGAGCGGCATAAGTGCGGGAAGCATCGTTGGTTATCAATCGGCCATAAGCCTTGTCATAGACAACATACACGGCTGACTCCATACCGGGAATCACCTTGATGTCGTCGTAGAGCTGTGGGATGTAGTTATTGGTCTCGATGTCGATTACGAATTTGCCAAGCAGTTCCTTTTGCTCCACTTTTTCAAACCGTTTCTCGCAGTCGCCGTCGGCCTCAATCTGCGCCTTGGCTACGATAGCCATAGCCGTTTCAATAGCTTCGGGCGTGCCTTTGAGGATGAAGATGGTATGCACGGGATTGACGGGACAGCTGTAAGGCATACCGTCGCCATCGCAGTCGTGATAGTAGAATTCTGAATAGTCGTTACTCATAGCGGTTAGTTTATTAAAGCGTTGATGGCACGGCGCATATCCGAGATGAATTGTCCGAAACGGGGATTGCGGAACATGGTCCAGGGGCGAAACAACAACATCCACAGGGCGGCCGCCACACATAGCGCAATCTTGATCCACAGCGTCTCAATCACTGTGACAGCAAGCACTGCCATCACTACGGGCACACCCCACAGCGACAGCAAAAATGCCACCATCAGCACCACCATTGTCAGCAATCTCAGTTTCGACATATCGGTTTGTATCAATAGTACATTTTGGAGTTAGCCTCGCCAAGTTGCATCACAACATTGAGCAGACGTGCTTGATCCTTATGGACAAGTTGAGCCATTTTCGTTTTCAATGACTCAATGACCGGTTCCCACACTTTTTCGGCTCTTTCGAAACACAGTTCTACATTGCCAAGGTTGATATACAGCTTGTTAATCAGCTTGTAGAGTTCATCGAAGTCTGTACCGTCGTAGTTTATGACATCGTTGGTGAGATTGTCAATTACTTCCCGCACTTTCTTCTGCGTTTCAAAGCCCTGATGAATCATTTCGGGTTTTGCTTTGAGCATATCGACAAACCGTTTGTCAACATTGCAGCGTCCTGTTTCGGGATTGATTTGCTGCGCCCATTCAAGCCATTCCTGAGGGTCAAGTTCGAGTTCATGCACAGCGTATCCGGCCTGCTCGATGTCTCTGACGCCATCGATTATGTGCTTGTGTGTGACTTCAATCATCTTGGGCTTATCGCTTGTTTTCCGGGCTTCCTCAATGATTTCTTTAGCGGGTGTTTCAAGATTGAAATAGACAAGCGTATAATCGCAGTCTTTCATGTGCATCTCGTCTGCAACTTGCTTGACAAGTGCAGACTTACCGATACCCGTCCATCCGGCAACGATGAACGGCTTCGTGAAGTCTCCGGCCTTGATATAGTCAATCAACGCCTCCTTTGTTGATTTGAAATTTCCTATTTTTAGCATAATATTTTTTTGCGAAGATAGTAGCTATTATTGAAGCTCAGAAGAATTTAACCGTCCACTGCGTTCACTTGCAATTACTTGCTCCAGTCGAATGTCTTTTCAGGAGCGAATCCTTCAAGAAATGCGTGGTCGCGCCAATCTCTGAAGAATTTGTGAAAATAATCGACGTCGTTATATAGGTAGTCGTAGGCCTGCTGATTTTCCGGACCTAAGTCCTTGGCGGCTTTCCATCGGATGTAATCCCAGGCTTTTTCCCATGGGCGTTTGGGGTCAATACCCTCGAACAGATGGTCAGGAGCGTCAAGGTCGATAGGTGCGCCATGTATTGCGAAATCGAACCAAACCGGTTCATTTTCAAGGCTTGGTATATCGCCGGGTATCTCATAGACCAAATGATTCTCTTCGCAAAGGCGGAGAATCCGCGCTACCTGCTCGCGTTGCTTGTCATCAACGCAGCGAGTTTCCAGCAACCAATCCTCGGGACTTTTTTCTGGATTGGCAGCGAGCCATTGCTGCATGGCTTCGTATTTGTCAAGACTATTCATATTATTGTCAATGAATTATTCATTTTGAAACATTTTCTACCCAGTCATGCATCTGTTGAATATGTTCATTCGGTTTAGAATCTCCCTGGCAGATAGCCAAAATGGCGACCAGAATGAACACAATAAGCAGCGCGCCGCCGATTGTGAGCCATTCGCGTGTTCCCTGTTTTAGCTCGAGCCATTTGGGATAGCGACGTGCGATGAGTTTGTCAAGCGCGTTTGGCCCGGATTCCTTTCGGGGAGCATTGCTGCCTGCGTTGGCCAAAGGGTTTTCACCTCGGGCAATCTGAGCGTCAATGTCCAATATAGCCATAGAATTGCCCACGGCTGTTATCATTTTGATTTCATCCTGAGGCACTACGGTCCCTTTAAGGAACTTTTCTCCTACATACACCGCCATTTCGCCATTATAGCCATCGCGCATACCCATTTTGAATTCGATATATCTCTCAATAGGTATCTCAACGGGCTTGCTTAGCCTGTCACGATGTTTTGTCCCGGGGGGAACCTCAAACATCACACGTACTTTTTCGCTCATACATTCAGGGGTTAAAAGAATCTGTTTTACCTAAGCTCGTCTTTGTCGCAGTTTAGCTGAATCTCCTGAGTGTTAGGACGCAGACCATACTTGCGTTCAAAAGCATCCTTTGCGTCATCATAATCCATGTGACATCCGTCTAAAGCGGGGACTTCAACAGACGCGCCACGGGGGATAACTCCACCTTGACAGTAGATGTTGGTATTGACAGTTAATTTGTAAAGTGCCATATTGTTATGAATTTAAGGTGTTGTGCGCCTACGTCCTTTCAAGCGATTCGGCTGATTCTATGTATGATTGAAACCCTCCCACGGTTGTCGTTTGGTAGAGTCGTTTGAAATTGTCGGTCAGAATATCATCTGATATGTCGTTGGAGAAGTGTTTTTGCAGCCATTCAATCCGACGTTTAAGATACTCTGTTGTATTTTTATGTCCGAAATGTTCGGTTATGGGGCAATCAGACCCAAACAGGATACGCTTCTCCAACCCACGCTTGACGTAAGACGCTATGTCAGATACCTCCATGAAAGCGGTATCGACAAATGTGTTCGGGTATTTTGATAAGAGAGCCAGAGATTCGTCATAGGGCCGACCATGAGCTAATATGAATTGTCGCTCAGGATTCATACGTATCAATCTGTCGAACACAGCAGCATGACATTCCGGGAATAATCCGGTATGCAGCAGGACCGGTAAGTGACTTAATCGTGAATCCTGTATAACTCTGTCAACAAGCGATTCTTCATAAAAGAACCGTGGATGCGCTTGCCAATGCATTTTAACCCCTTGCCATTTGATGCCGGATTCAAGCATCTCGTCAATCGCATTGGTCTCTATCATCTTTGGAGTTACCCACAGGAAAGGATAGCAGTTAGCGCCCCATTCTTCTTGCAGCCAGCTCATTTCGTGGATTACCAAGTCATAATCCTCCGCGCATGTAGAGGTTGATGACACAGCAATCGTATCCACTCCGGCATTACGCAACATCACAGTCACGTCATCGGGTGAATGATAGCGGTCAACAAACCAACCTATATGCACATGCGCGTCAGTCATTGCTCTGCTAATCTAACAGTTCTTCTGCAATTCTTTTATTAAGGAAAGCGACCTTGCATGTATGAATCGGTGGTTCAAACATGTTGCCGTTGCTCTCGTTATAGTTTCGCGCCATACACATTGAGCAATAGTCTTTGGCCTCGCACTTGAGACATTTCGGGAATGCCGCCCTTGTGACTGAACGGAGTTTTGTCAATTCCTCTGATGTTTCCCAAATATGTTTGAGCGTATCCTTGTAAACATTACCAAGTGTCATTGCTTGCCAACCGGCACAGGGAAACAAATCACCAGAGGCCGTAACGCATATTTGGTTTAGCCCCACACCACATAATGGCATAGTTGTCAGTTCTTCATCGGAAAGAGAAGAAATTGGTTGCAATGCCTCCCTTAGTTCTTTATACGAGGTGTCGGTCTTTGCTATTTCCCTAATGAGAATCTCAGTGTCTTCAAGGGATATTCGATTTGATAAATTGCTTGTGTCCAGGTCTGATTGAGCCATCATGATATAATCTGTCTGCGCTTTCATTTTCAGACTCTGAGCAAATTTCATCACCCGGTCATATCCTTTGCAGTTGGCTTTCATTACGGGGCACGAAATCTGAACAGGCACATTGGCTTCATAAAGACATATTATCGCGTTCATGGTCTTATGCCACGAACCTTTGACCTTGGTAATCATATCATGAACCAAGGGATCCATACTATATAATGAGGTTTGGACTATTGAAACATTGACTTCCTGGATTACTGGTATGAGATCCTGTTTCAGCAGAGCAAGATTTGTCAACAAAGAAATCTGAAGATCCTTTTCACGACAATATCTAAGTATCTCAGCAATGTCTTTATGGAGTAATGCCTCACCACCAGATAGTGTGACATGTAGTCCTCCCATATCGCTAAATTGGTCAATTATATTATTGACCTTCGACAGGGGCATGTCAAAGCCAGCGTCCTTTTTCCCATTTGGAATATAACAATGAATGCATCGTTCATTACATTTGCTTGTCAACTCAAATTGAATTGATGATAGACGCGGACGTTTTCTATCATGTATCAGATGGTACGTTTCGGTGTCATTTTGGACAGCTTCATTGGTTGACTGCGTAAAATCTTCGATGAATGTTTTTGGGGCCTCCGATGAGTAAGAAAAACTTTTGTCGCGACTCAATAATTCGGCTTCAGACTCACCTCTGACAACGAAATCACCTTGCTCAAGCGAAAGAAGCATATCAGTCAAATCAGCATAAATCTCCAATGGATCCGCGCCCTCATATTGGTTGACAAGATTTTGAATCATGGCTTCCTGATCTTGCGAAGTCCTCGAGAGTGCGGAAAGAAGATCCACACCGGCACCGGTATAGATTCGGTCATGGCGATTAAGTTGATTGAAAACATATCCAATCTCGCCATCATCATAAATACGAACAAATGTATTTTTACTCAGTCGAACGAGCATATAACTAACAAAGTTTAAGGTTAAGTAATGCACTGCAACATCCTTGTATTATTAAGGATGATGCAGTGCAAAATGATTACATAGTGCGCTCACATGCCTTGCAGCGACCGGGCATATAAGCACCTCCGGTTGCGCCTTCGTTAGAGGGACATCCGGCAGCATAAGAACCTGTGGGGGCGTTCTTCGCAATCATGGCGGGTTTTACATACTTTTTCATGGCGATATGAATTGATGTAGATTGGTGCCTACCGCCTTTCAAGCGCCTCGGCTTTCTCTTTGTGGCACCTTGGAGTATGGGTATAAAAAAAGCGTGGTGCCGTACTTGCTGTCCGTTCCCACGATCCGAGGCCTTCGCATTGCCTATCCTTGTAAGGAACGAAACAACGCAGAGGCCCACGCGAAATATGTAAGTATGCGCTGTGTGCCGCGTCCCCACTCATGGGAGGTGCGACTCACGGCGGATAGAGTTACATATCCAACATGGCATCTACCGTTGCTCCTGTTCTGACAAGGATATTTGGGAAGTTGCGAAGTTCCGAATCGTCAGAACTGAAGCGTCAAGTAAACTCTAACTTTGCAGCAGCAAGTGGGAAAATGGCAAATTCGTCTTAAAAA
>ERZ777011.1320-NODE-1320-length-27018-cov-11.414865_pt1 | contig 27018 bp, 21 predicted proteins | sample MGYA00374964_ERZ777011 | MGnify/ENA primary metagenome ERZ777011 (study PRJEB29310, sample SAMD00008975) | mouse gut metagenome | study: EMG produced TPA metagenomics assembly of the Metagenome analysis of fecal microbiota from mouse which was promoted... | reverse complement strand
GGCTCAGATATAAACCCATCTCAAACTTTTTGGCCTGTGCTTTAACAGATATTATTAAACACCCTCTAATAATGTGTTTGGGCGAAAAAGTTGCCAATTGTTAAAATCTTGGCTGTTGGCTTAACATAACTGGTTGTAAACATTAAAATGTGTTAACTATATGAATTTTCTTCCCAAAAACTATGTTGTATAACATAAAAGTTTGTACCTTTGCATCAGTTTTTCATGGTATTAGATTTAAGGTGAAAAGATTATTCGTCGTGACGACGGGTAATTTTTTTTATGTCTTTTTGTAAGGCCCTGAAATTGAGGAGTATTATTAAAGATTGATGGTTGTAGCGAAAAAAAACGCGGCGCGCCGCGTCCCTACTATATGTTGCGACCATACGTTCCCTTGTAAAATTTTTTGTCGGGTATATGCCAAAATGGAAGCAAGAGCTATCCTCACGGACAGCCCTTGCTTTCTTACACATAGTACTTAATGTTAGATTATATGTCTATTCCAGATTTGTATTATGAAAAAGCATTACTAAATGCTTGTCGTATCATTTCCGATACAAAGGTAGCGGACTTTTTGTTAACTGCAAAAAACAGATGCCTGTTCGAGAATGCGGTTTTTGGGTTTGGAATAGCAAATTATGGTTTGCTGCTTTTTAAATGTTTGTCTAATTTAATGTCCGGCAGATTTTATGAATTTAAGGCAATATTTGCCTAAATAAAATCAATAAATCTAATTTATGTTAAAATATGGGTGGTGCCGAACATTATGTTGTAGAACATACTTTTAAAACGCTGCTTTTTAGTCATATGGTGGCAAAGTGACAAACTACTTGAAGCGTTTCTGTATGTCTGCGGACAAGCGTTCGGCTATCTTGTCGCGTTCGGCGGTATTGCTTCCGGGCAGTGATTCCTTGTCGGGTATCAGCACGCGTGTGCCCGGAGAAACTTTGTTGGGATCGCCGAGCTTGTCGGAGTTTGCATCGTAGATGAATACCCAGTATATGCTTTTGCCGTAATATTCGCGGGCCATCTTGGCAAGGTATCTTGTGGAAGTAACGGTGTCGTATACGGGCTCTTTCTGCGGCTTCGGCTCTTCGACAGCCGGAGCGGGTTCGGCTGCCTGTGCTTCGGCAGGCGCTGTATCGGGCGCGGCGGTCTGTGCCGGGGCCATTCCGATTGAGTCTACAGCTACTTCGGGTAGTGCGACGGGTTCTATTTCCGGCTCGCTTTCTTCGATGGTTTCGATGTCGGGTATCGAGGGGTCGTTCATGGCAAAGAAATATCCGAGTCCTCCTCCGGCTATCAGTCCGATAGCTATCCATAGCCACAGCAGGCTGCGTCGGCGTGGCTCTTCGTCGGGAGTGCTTTCCTCGGCAGGTTCTTCTTGCGCAGGCTCCGGCTCTTCCGCAAGTTCAGGTTCAGGCTGCGTGTGTATGGGGGCTGTGGGTATTTCTGTTGTGACAGACTCGGCCAAGATTGGTTCCGGGGCGTCTTCGTGACGGATTTCGACGGTTTCCGGCTCGGTAATCGCGGCCACGTCGTATGGCCGGGCGGGCTCTTCCGGCAGAGTTGTTTCCTCCGGCTCGGGTTCGTGAACGGGTTCTTCGGGAGCGGGTTCTTCCTGTGGTTCTTCGGCTTGGTCGAGTTCGGCCGGCTCTATGCCGTCGGCAAGTTCCACCGGCTCGAACATGGAGAATGGTTTGTTCACCTCCTCGCTTACGGCATTGTCGGGTATGAAGACAACTGCGCCCGACATTCCCGACAGCGGGTCGGAATTGCGGCGGAATGTGCCTATGTTCTTTATCGACACGCTTTCGCCTTCGGCAAGGCCGTCTTCGATTGTGGCGAAGAATCCGCGCAGGAAGCGGCGGGCGGTGTTGGTGTCTGTGCCCGTCACCTTGGCCACGCGTGTGATCAGCTCTGAGAGATTTACTATGTTGTTCATTGGCGGAGGCGTTTGAGGAGCATGGCTCCGGGACGGAATTCTATTGATATTTCGGGCGGTACGAGCATCTTTTTGCCTGTGGAGAGGTCGTCGACGATGGCTTCGGCGTGCTTGCGCGGGGCGAATGTGCCGAAGGCCGGCACGGCCACGCTGTCGAGTTCGGCGCACGATTGCCGCAGTACTATCGACAGGCCTTCCACGAGGGCGTCGATGTCGGCTGAATTACGCCCCAGGCGTTCGCAGAGGCGTTTGCGAAACTGTTTATAATCCATTTGCGGATGTATTTATTTTTATGATGTCTGATAAAAGCATGGTGTAGCTCGGAGATTGCATCTCGCAGCGGCAGAGGGTTTCGACCGGCATTGCCGAGGCTATGTGCACGGTGTGGCGGGAGTGTGTGGCGGCATTGATTCGGTCGACGGTTTCCATCAGCCTGCGATGGCGCTCGGTGTCGGCGGCATCGACAAATAGCGAGGGCTGTGCGTGGCCCAGCGGGCACAGCTCGGAGACTATCAGGCCTGCGCGCTTGTAGGCGTAGCCTTTGCGGTATACGGCTTTGAGCGCTTTCGACGCGGCTTCGGCGATTGCCATGGTGTCGGCTGTGGGCTGTTCGAGCCGCTGATAGGCGCTGTTGCAGTACTGCGGCAGGTCGGGGCGTCTGCTGTTGGTGTGCAGGAACACCGCTACTCCCGGTGCGGCGCAGCCGTGGCGCCTCAGCCTGCGTCCTATGGTGGAGGCGAAGTAGCCGACGATGTCGGACAGCGGGTTGAAGTCGCTTATGTTCGTGGCGAATGTGCGGGTGCAGCACATCTGCCGGCGCTCTGCCGAGCGGTCTTCCGGCTCGATGCAGGAGGTGCCGTTCAGCTCCGCCCATGTGTTGACGCCAGTGATGTTGAGCAGTTGCCGTATGTCGGCTTCCGGTCTGTCGGCAAAGTCGAGGGCGGTGCTCATTCCGTATTCGGCGAGGCGTCGGCGCAGGCGGCGCCCGATGCCCCATACCTTCCCTATCGGCGTCAGTTCGAGTGCGCGCCGACGCTGGGTGTCGTTAGAAATGGCGCACACAGAGTGGTAGGCCGGGTAGCTTTTGGCGAACGACGCGCTTATTTTGGCGAGGGTGCGCGAGGGCGCTATTCCGAGGGCTGACGGTATGCCGATGTCGCGGCGCACACGCCGCACCAGTTCCCGCGCGAGTGCCTCTGTCTGTGCCGTGGAGGCGTTGTCGTCGAAGGTGACGAAGGCCTCGTCGACAGAGTATACTTCCATATCAGGCACGAGCGATGCTATGGTGGCCATCACGCGCGAGGATATGTCGCCGTAGAGCCTGTGGTTGCCCGATAGCACGTGCACGCCCTGCCTTTCGCAGAATTGCCTTATTCTGAAGTACGGGTCTCCGCGTTTCAGTCCGAGGGCCTTGGCCTCGTTCGACAGCGCTGCTATGCAGCCGTCGTTGTTGGTCAGCACCAGTACGGGCACGCCGCGCAGGCGAGGGTTGAAAATACGCTCGCACGACACGAAGAAGTTGTTGCAGTCGATTAAGCCCTTCATAAGCGGAGAGTGCCTCGGGGCTTTATGCCTTGCGGCGCTTGCGGCGCGGCCGGCGGTTGTTTTTTATGGTGTATGTCACCACGCCCCATACCTCGAAGCGGTCGTCGGGTGTGACGAGCACCGGGTCGAACTCCTCGCTGGAGGGTATGAGCCACACGGCTCCGGGGGTGAGGTGTATGCGTTTGAGGGTGAAGTCGCCGTCGAGGCAGCATACGGCCAGATCGCCGTCGCAAGGCTCGAGGGAGCGGTCTATCACCAGTATGTCGCCCGGCTCTATGCCTTCGTCCGCCATCGAGTAGCCCGACACGCGGCCGTAGAACGTTGCCGCGGGGTGGTGTATGAGCTCGCGGTTGAGGTCGATGGTTTCTGTGAGGAAGTCCTGTGCGGGCGAGGGGAATCCGGCCTGTATGCCGGCGTCGGCGTATGGCAGGGGCAGTTCCGACGAAAGGTCGGGGATGAAGAAGTCGATGCAGGGGCCTTTGGTGTCGCTGTCCATGTCAGTCCATAAGGCTCTCGGCTATGTTGTAGCGCGGGCGCCGTTTTACCTCGGTGAATATTTTGCCCACGTATTCTCCTATTATGCCGAGCGCTATGAGTATTATGCTTCCAAGGAACCATATCGAGAGCATCAGCGATGCCCAGCCCGACATTGCGTTGCCCCCGAAGTGCGATATGAGTACCCACGCCGATATCACGATGTCTAGCATCAGCAGCACCAGGCCGAGGCCGAATATGAGGCGCATAGGCTTGGCCGTGAACGAGGTTATGCCGTCGACCGACAGGGAGAGCAGCTTGCCGAAGGAGTATTTGGTTTCTCCGGCGGCGCGTGCGCAGCGGTCGTAGGTCACGGTTGTCCATTTAAGGCCGATGGAGGTCATTATGCCGCGTATGAAGAGGTTGCGCTCCGGGTATTCTTCGAGGATGTCGAGGGCGCGGCGTCCCATGAGTCGGAATTCGGAGTGGTCGTATATAGTTTCGAGTCCGAGGGCGTTCTGTAGCTTGTAGAATGCCCGTGCCGAAGCCCGCTTGTAGAAGGAGTCGGAACTTCGGGAGGCTCTCACGCCGTACACTATGTCGTAGCCCAGTCGGTAGAGGCGTACCATCTCGACCACGGCCTGCGGGGAGTCCTGGAGGTCGGCGTCGATGGTTATGGCGGCGTCGGCCATGGGGCGCACCGTCATCAGTCCGGCGAGCATGGCGCTCTGCTGGCCGCGGTTATGGGTGAGGGTTATGCCTTTGAGGCGGTGGTCCTCGCTGTGGAGGCGGCCTATAAGCTCCCACGTGCCGTCGCGGCTGCCGTCGTCGACGCACAGTATGAAACTGTCGGCCGAGGCTATTCCTTCAGCCACCATGCCGTCGAGCAGGGCCAGTAGCTGCGGGGCGCTCACCGGGAGCATTTCCTCCTCGTTGTAGCATGGTACAACCAAGGCCACTACCGGACGCTCCCTGCGTCCGGCTGTGGCCTGTGCTGTTATCGGGTGCTCGTTCTGCATGGGCTGCGGCGCGAGTCCGTGTTAGTAGTTGCGGGCTATGATCACGCGTCGGGCCGAGGGCTTGCCGGTAACCATGCATACTCCGGGGGTGTCGTCGCCGTCGAGGGGTATGCAGCGTATCGTGGCCTTGGTTTCGGCTTTGATAAGCTCTTCGGTTTCGGTGGTGCCGTCCCAGTGGCAGAGGAAGAAGCCGCCGTCCTCGATGCGTGCCTTGAAGTCGTCGTAGGAGTCGCAGATGTATGTCTGGGCGTTGCGGCTCTCCACGGCCTTGCGGTAGATGTTGTCCTGGATTTCCTCGAGGAGGGTGTTTACGTAGTCGGCGATTCCGGCCAGTGGCGCGGAGTGCTTTTCGAGAGTGTCGCGACGCATTACCTCGACGGTGCCGTTCTCGATGTCGCGCGCGCCTATCACGAGGCGTACAGGCACGCCTTTTAGCTCGTAGTCGGCGAATTTGAATCCGGGGCGCTTGTTGTCGGCATCGTCGAATTTCACCGATATGCCGAGCTGCGCGAGGCGTTCAACCACGGGCATCACCTTCTCGGAGATGGCTGCGAGCTGTTCGGCGTTTTTGTAGATGGGTATGATTACCACCTGTATCGGCGCCAGATGCGGCGGCAGCACGAGGCCGTTGTCGTCGGAGTGGGTCATTATCAGCGCGCCCATCAGGCGTGTCGACACACCCCAGGAGTTCGCCCACACGTATTCGGGCTGGTTGTCGCGGTTGGCGAATGTCACGTCGAAAGCCTTGGCAAAGTTCTGGCCGAGGTTGTGCGAGGTGCCGGCCTGCAGGGCTTTGCCGTCCTGCATCATTGCCTCGATGGTGTATGTGTTGAGTGCTCCGGCGAAGCGTTCGTTGGCCGTCTTGACGCCGATTGTCACCGGCATGGCCATGTACTTCTCGGCAAATTCTGCGTAGAGCTTTATCATCTGCACGGTGCGTGCTTCCGACTCTTCTGCCGTGGCGTGGGCGCAGTGGCCTTCCTGCCAGAGGAATTCCGATGTGCGGAGGAACATGCGGGTGCGCATCTCCCAGCGCATTACGTTGGCCCACTGGTTGCACAGCACGGGCAGGTCGCGCCAGCTGTGGATCCAGTTCTTATATGTGCCCCATATGATTGTTTCCGATGTGGGGCGCACTATCAGCTCTTCTTCGAGGCGTGCTTCGGGGTCGACTATGACGCCCTTGCCCTCGGGGTCGTTCTTGAGGCGGTAGTGTGTCACCACGGCGCATTCTTTGGCAAAGCCTTCGACGTGCTCGGCCTCGCGGCAGAGGAACGACTTGGGAATGAGCAGGGGGAAGTATGCGTTCTGCACGCCGGTGGCCTTGAACATGCGGTCGAGGGTCTGCTGCATCTTCTCCCAGATGGCGTAGCCGTAGGGCTTGATTACCATGCAGCCGCGCACGGCCGACTGCTCGGCGAGGTCGGCTTTGGTGACGAGCTCGTTGTACCACTGGGAGTAGTTCTCGGAGCGTTTGGTGAGATTTTTTAATTCTGTTGCCATTTCTGCGAATCTCTATCGGCTGAAAAATCAGAAGGGTATGTCGTCGGGCAGCGGGGGAGGGGGAACTGCGCCGGGGGCTGCGGCGGTGATGCCGGGAGCGGGAGCGGCGGGAGCGGCGGGCTGCTCCACGTCGCAGCGCCAGCAGCGTATGTCGGTGTACCAGCGGCCGTTGTACTCGCGCGATTCCACGTCGAAGTACATAGTCACAGCCTGTCCTACCTGGAGCTGTATCTTGTCAGCGTTCTCGCCGAAGCAGGTGAAGGCCACCTTGCGGGGGAAGTTGCCCTCGGTGTTCTCCAGCACGTATTCCCTTTTCTTCCAAGGGTTGCCGCTGCGCGACGAAACGCCCGAGACTTCGGGAAGAGCCGCGATGATTGTTCCTTTTATTTCCATTTAGAGGATATATTTTTGTTTTTTATGTAACTTTGCTCTTGTTGGCTTGGGGCAAAGTTACTCATTTTTTTTCAACGCCACAAGAAAATCGGAGATGCTGGACAAATTTGTTACACAATGGTTACAATCGCGGGCCGTTGTAAACAATACGGCTGGCGGAACGGTTATTTAATACGACAGCGATGAAGCCGTGGACATTCGGCCGTCGGTTCGTGCCTAATTTGATTACCCCGTTAATGAACCAAAGATGATTACCAAGCAAGTTATCAACACGCTTTATAAAAAATACCGCAAGTTGCCCGAAAGCCCCGACTGTCTTGATATGCCGCTGTTGTTCGATTACGCTTCCACGCACCATAATATAAGCATAGATATGGAGGGGCCTGTCGACGCCCTTATAATACGGAGCATAGACCCGGCCTCGCCGTTCCACCGCATACCGCTGGAGCGGATACACGCCATAGTGCCTTTTGAGAACTGGGTGGCGATAATGCTTCATTCGTCGATTATATTTCTTGACCGCAGGTCGCCGAAGGTGTCTGTCCATATCCGGCAGCACCGTCCGTCGTTCATTGAGCGTGTCCGCGGTCTGTTGGGTTGGTAGTCTTTTCTGAGCTTAATTATGTATATCGGTGTGCCGGGGCTTGCTTCGGCGCATTTTTTTGTGTTTTCAGGCCGGGGCAGAAGTCTTTGAAATCTGCGATTTGTCGCTTTTTGCACATATTCTGAAATTTTTCGTTGAAATATTTGGTTAGTTGTTTGATACTGTATATCTTTGCGACTCTAAACCTATAATTTATACTTCTAAGCCATTATATCACCGCATAGCCAATCATTTCTTGCAATGAAAGCTTTTTTTGCTTGTCTGTTATTTTACTGTTCAGCCTGTATTCCGGTACTGGCGCAGGTTGCCGAGGCTTCCTGCGACACGCTGGCGCTGCGTTTGCACTTCTGCCAGGGCTGCGCGGACATAGACACGGCAATCGCCGGCAACAGCGAGGCTATGGGCAGGCTCGGGGCGGTGCTGGACTCGCCAGGAGACATAGTGGCGGTGAGCGTTCGCGGCAGTGCGTCGCCCGAGGGCAATACCGACAAGAACGACACCCTGTCGGCTATGCGTGCCGCCGTGCTTTCGGGCTTGTTCGAGCCGTCCAAGGTCAGGTCGGTGGAGGCGCTCGGCACAAACTGGGCGATGCTTCGCCGGGAAATCGGGAAATGCGACACTAAGTGGAAGAGCGCCGCCATTGCCACGATGGCAAACACCCCGGAATGGGTGGTGAAAAACGGCCGGGTGGTCGACAGCCGCAAGCTGCGCCTTAAGAAGCTGCGCAAGGGCGAGGCATGGGAGTATATGCTGGACAGCATATTCCCCTCGCTGAGATTTGCAGAATGCACCATAGTGGCCAAGGCCGCGAAGCCGCTTCCGGCGGAGACGGAGAGCCTCAGGCGTCTGCCCGGCAGCCGCGAGGACTCCGGCGAGAAGGAGGTCGTGGAAATGACTGTCTATACCGGGCCGACAGTGGCTCAGGCCGGATCTGGCGTGGCCGCAGAACAGCCCGAGCCAATTGCGGCTGACGGTTGCGGTGTGAAACTTGCCGTAAAGACCAACATGCTCTATGACGCCGCGCTCATTCCCAACCTCGGGCTTGAGCTTGAGTTCGCCCGCAACTACTCGGCGTCGGTGAACTGGATGTACGCCTGGTGGAGCAAAAATGCGTCGCATCGTTTCTGGCGCGTTTACGGCGGTGATATAGAGTTTCGATACTGGTGGCATACCCCCCCCCGCGGGCGGTATTGCAATCAATTTACGGGGCATCACGTGGGTTTGTACGGACAGATGCTGACCTACGACGTCGAATTTGGCAACCGCGGCTATCAGGGCGGACGGTGGAGCTACGCCGCAGGCCTGTCCTACGGCTACTCGCTGTCGCTTAGCCGCTACTTCAATATCGACTTCACCATAGGCATAGGCTACCTGTGGGGAGAATATAAGAAATACCGGGTGGAAGACGACTGCTACGTGTGGGGCAGCACCAACAACCGCCGGTGGATAGGCCCGACCAAGGCCGAGATATCGCTCGTGTACGTGATAGGCGGCAAGAGCCTGCGGAAAGGAGGCGCACTATGAGAAAAGCGATGATTCGGCTGGCTGTCGCCGCCATGCTGCCCGTAGCGGCACTGATGCAGGGCTGCGAGCACAAGGATTTGTGCTACGACCACTCCCATATGACGGATCTGCGCGTGGATTTTGACTGGAGCGCGGCTCCCGATGCCGACCCCCGCACTATGGTGGTGCACTTTTTCCGTCCCGACGGCTCGCTGTACAAGCGCGTGGAGTTCACCTCGGCGACAGGAGGCACCGCGCGCCTCGAGGCCGGCAAATATATGATGCTCTTCCATAACGGAGAGATGGAAACCGTCCACGAGAAAGGCGAACGGTACGACGAATACGTGCTTACCTGCATGTCGCGCTCGCTGCTCGCCCCGATGGGACGCGACGGCGACGCCCCGCGTCCGCCCCACTCCGAGAACCAGCCTGTGACGGCGGCTCCAGAGCCGGTGTGGGCCGGCACGCATGCCGCCATAGAGGTTGTGGCCAAGACCGGGGGGCAGGCTGTGACGCTGAAGCCGTCGGAGGCCACCGCCGAGTACACCGTGGAGATAAGCAATGTGGAGAATATGAGCGACGGCATAGAGTTGAGCGCCGCCATCACGGGCATGTCGCCACAGTATATGCTGGCCGAGGAGAGGCACGGCGGTGTGCCCGCCACAATGCCGGTAGCCCTTGAGAAAGTCGACGGGCACACCCTGGTGGCACGTTTCCGCGCTTTCGGCCATTGCCCCGAGGGCGAGCTGCCGCACACATTCACAGTCTATACCTCAAGCAAGGTTTACTACAACTACGATATAAGCGGGCAGATGCACTCTGCCTCCGACCCCCGCCATGTCTACATAAAGATAGACGGCCTGAAGCTGCCGGAAGAAGGCACGGGCATGAGTCCCGACATATCCGGCTGGGAGGAAGTTGTGGAAATCGAAATACCTATGAATTAAATAATTAAACATAAAATACCGAAACAGTACTATGAGCTCTCGATTTAAGCTAATTTCTCCTGCGACCGCAGCTATGGCAGCCACGGCGCTAATGCTTGCCTCCTGCTCTAACGACGATGTGCAGGTCGTGAACCAAGGCACAGAAATTACATTCAACACACAGGTGAGCCGCGCCACCGAAACCACATTGGAAAACCTCAAAGGCTTCCGCGTGTGGGCCCATGCCGAAGAATATACATCTATGTTTATCAACGGTGATGTGGCTGCTAAGAAAGACGGTGAAGACGGCACCTATGTCCTCACAAAGAATTACTATTGGCCCAATGATGTAGACAAAATACAGTTCTGGGCTTACGGACCTTCCGGAGACCGTGCAAGCGGCGGCGTTGAGGTTAACCCCAACATAACGGTCGACGGTCAGTCGTTCTCCGGTCTAAAACCGCATGTCAGCCTTACGGAAGGTGGCAAAGACCAGCGTGATTTCGTTGTGGCATACACTGAGGCTACGCGTTCTACAGCGAGCGGTATGTCGGTTAAACTGAAATTCGATCACGCATTCTCTCAGGTCATAGTGCAGGCCAGGAAGGGCGCGGATGCTGATAAGCGCGTAAAGATTAAAGGAGGCTGGATAGTAAACGCGAAAACCAATGGCACGCTTACTTTCTCCGGCGAATCCGAATACGACGAAGTAAACCATATGAAATGGACCATTGAAAAAGAAGGCGGCCAGGTTACGTTGGAGTCATATGGTGTTACATTTGCGGGAGAACCTAATTACAGGGAGCTGAGCTCGGGTGACTATACCACTATTATAGGTGGTGGCGATAATTCGAGCCTTATGCTGATACCGCAGGATACAGAAGGCATTACATTCAAGGACGGCAAGGCCACTAACAGCGGTGCATACATACTCCTGCTGTGCCGCGTGGAAGAGCTGCATCCCGGCGCGGATCATCCGGGAGGAAGTGATTCTCCTGTCGGGGTAGAAGGTGACAAGCATGTGCATCAGCTCTTCCCTGTAAGCACGAAGTACAATGCTGAAGAATACGGCTACACTTGCGTGCCTTTGACAATTGACTGGAAGCCCGGTAAGAAGTATGTGTATAATCTTGAGTTCTGCGGTACGAACAGCGGCGCGGGTGTATATCCTCCCAAACCGGGAGAAGGGTTCCCGACAGACAATGTCGTTGAAGCTCCTGCTGATAAGGAAGGACACAACGTGCTATCCGCCCCCATCAAATTCTCTGTGACCGTCAGCACGTGGACTAATGCCACTGATGATGATACTGATATAAACTAATCGGACTGGGACAGTTAAATTTCCCTATCATTCCACAAACATACAAGTTAAACCAAGCGGTGAATATGCGAACCATACGCCTTTCACAGCCCAGATACAGTAAAATATGCCGCGCGCTTGCAGTCTGCGCGGCATATTTTGCCATGGCGGGTTGTACCGACGACACTTTCGACAAGTTTCAGAACAACAAAGACGGCGATATGGCCTTCGAGGTCACCGCTCCCGACAACTGGACCGAAGGGTCGGCACGCGCGAGCCGTCCGGCCAGCGTGGCGATATCGCGCCTCGAAAGCGACTACGGCAGGCAGCTCTATCTCATATCCGAGGTAAGCGCCAGCCCCGACTCGGTGGTGGCGCTTCCGGCTTCGCGAGGCAGCGTCGTGACGGGCGATGCCTTCCACCCGTCGTTCGGCCTGTCGGCCATATGCTATATGGGCACATGGACCGATACCGACGAGTGGCTCGGCAAGTGGACCACCAATTTTGCCCACGACGTCAAAATGGCGAAGAGCGGCCAGTACTGGCAGGCGGCATCGCCGAGCGAGGATCTCGACTGGACCGGCTCGGGGCGCGTGCGCTTCTTCGCCTATGCGCCTTATCACGGTGATATTGCCGCAGGGTCGCTGAGCCATAGTGCCGAGGGCGCCACAGGCATACCCACGGTGGCTTTCGAGGCCACGACCGATGTGAAGAAGCAAGTCGACCTGCTGTCGACCTATGCCGACTGCGATGCCGCAAAGGGCGGCACAGTGCAGTTGGTATTCAAGCACGCCCTTACGGCAATCACCATAAAGACCGGCGAGGGAATGCTTGCCGGAAAGGTGACGGAGGTGAAGTTTACAGGCATAGGCACCAAGGGTACCCACGTGATAGGCACCGGGCGCTGGAAAGACGTGTCGTCGCCGAAAGACTTCACGGTGACGCTCGACAAGACCCTCGAAGAAAACGGCTCGGCCAATACCGCGCCGGGGCAGGAGATAGTGGGCGGCGACCTCACCTTCCTGATGGTGCCTCAAACCCTCGGCAGCGACGCCAGGCTCATAATCAAGTATACCGATAAGCTTAGCGGCATGGACCGCACACTCGCAGCCTCGCTCTCCGGCACCGAATGGAAAGCAGGCACCCGCGTGGCCTACTCCGTCAACACCTCCGGCATAAAGGTGGTGCCCGAAGTGGATTTCAGCTTTGAATGCGTGCTGCCTACCAAGTCGACAGTGGAGGGCGACACAAAAATAGAACGCGGCATGGAAGTGCCGACGAGCGGCTACATACCTAACTTCCGCGTCAAATCGCGTGCCGAGGTCTATCAGCTCGACGGCTCCAACCATACCGCCTCTAAAACGATCGATCTGCCTTTCACTGTGGAGTATTCACTCGACGGCGGAGAGTGGACCGACGGCGGCTGGAAACAGCATACCGAGGCCGACAAGGATCACTACGCCACAGGCAGTGTGCTACTGAAGCCCCGCGACGTATTCGCCCGGACGCGCGGCAGTCTGTACACCAACCCGGCCAATGGCACAGCCGAAAGGTATCACGACCTCAGCAAAGGTGGCGAAACAGCCAACTGCTATATGATCAACGCTCCGGGCTACTACTCGCTTCCGCTTGTATACGGCAATGCCCGAAATAATCCGAATGCCTACAGGTGTACGTCAACTCCTGCAGAAGGGATGGAGGATTATGTGCTTACGGATTTTGTGGGGAATGACGACGAGGCGATAAGCTCGCCCAACATCTATGAAGACGAAAATGTTGGCGACGCCGTACTGATATGGCAGGACTCGCCCGACCTGGTGCGCAACGTGAGGCTGGACTCTCAGAAGCAAAATCTCCTTTTTCAAATAGACCGGGAGGCTATCAATCAGGGCAGTGCCGTGGTGGCTGTCCGTGCCTCCGACGCCTCGAAAACGATTCTGTGGAACTGGCACATATGGGTTACTGAAAGTGACTGGAGCAAAGGGCTTATACTAACAAAATCGACAGGCTACGATAAAGGCACTCCTTACGAATTTTCGCCGTGCAACCTCGGCTACTGCGACCCACATGGTGCTGACGCTGCCCAAAAATCCTTTAAAATTCGAGTGTCAGCCACATTACCCGTCGGTGACGATGTGGAAGCTGTCGGAAAAGAGGTTGTAAAAAGTGTTGAGAAAGAGGCTCGCCAAACCATAATAGAGGCATCTCTTGCCGGTGACAACACTTACTACCAATGGGGGCGCAAAGACCCCATGCTGCCCGGCATATGGAACGATGAAACACTCGCCTATGGCGAAGCGTTGAAAGGTAGTCAGTCGGAAGGGATTGTAAAGATAAAAGATGAAAACAATATTGAAGTAGAGTATAAATATACAAAATACTCCGATATTGATAGAGCTTTGCAATTCGACATGGACAATAAGCCCTACTATCCCGGTGAATATCTGTTTGCGAAAGAAGATACTTACGATGGCAGCCCGGATAATGAAGGCGGGCGTTCGATAGGTGACGCAATCAGATACCCATTTAAATTTTTCTCGCATGAGCATACGGGTTCGATGCCGGGTAGCTCAGACGTTCATAACTTTTGGAGGCGCCACTGGCATAACGGTGCAAATAAAAGTGTCAATAACGGAAGCCGCCGTACAATAATGAATTATTGGGACGCGAATCTCGTGCAGAACAGCTGGGTAGCTACAAACGATAAATATGGCTCGACCCAGCCACATGGGCAAAGACCGCAAAAGACGATATACGATCCCTGCCCGGTAGGATTCTGTGTGCCGAATGTCAATGCGTTTAGCGATTTTGGCCAGCCTTCAGGTGTTCACTATATATATTATGAACAGGCCGGTCAGAATATAAGTCAGGTAAAGGAAGGCAACCATGTGATAGGCTGGAATGTGCAACTCAAAGAGACAGGCACAAGTATATTCCTGCCGGCCACAGGGCTGCGAGATATGGGAGAAGCTACAAGGGCTTTGCCGGATAAATTCAAAAATTCCTCCAATCCGGCCCATTCCAAGCTCACATTCATAGCAAGTACCATCTTCGAGCGCCATCATTCAGGTCATAAGATTGGAAAGGATCCTGACGGCAAAGATATTTGGTGTCCGGGTACAGGGTATACCGAGAATTGTCATTTCTGGAACTACTCCAGTGGTTGTATCATTACATATATTGATGACAGACCTCTGTTTAAAGGAGGCAGCGAGCTGTTGGACAAAGTACCGGACGCAACAAGCATTCCCGGTTCTTATAAACCATATATCTGTGTGAACAATTCGTCGAACAACGCGTACGGCTTCACTATTCGACCTATGAAGGACAACAAGTAGATAAAATATCTGTTACAGGAACGCATACTGTGATTGCGCGCCCGAATCGACAAAGCTTGATTCGGGTGCGTTAATTTTTTGCGTCGCGAGGACGCGAAAAGTAGTGCTTTTAGCCAAAAAAATGGGTAAAAAGGTGGAAAAATGTGAAAAATCGAAATCGTTAACACGATTTAACAATGGGGGGGGGTAAACATTAAAAAAGTGTTTAAATTTGTGGCCAGGAAAATTGTTCGAGCCTTTATCTGATAATTATACACTAATTTTCACCTCTTTCCTCCTTATGCAATACCATTCTCAAAAACTTACCCCATTATACATTTTTAAGACTTTGATTTCCGGCAGTATTTCTGTCGGGATATGAACATATACATTATGGGTCAAATCCACAATTATACCAAGGCACTCAGGTTGGCGCTGTCGGGTCTGCTTTTCGGAGCATTGGCGTTTCCGGCGGCGGTGCGAGGCGAGTCGCCTGTCGATTCGGCGAAGGTCTATTTCCCGCTCGGTCACAGGCAGTACTACCCCGACTACAAAGGCAATGATGCCGCTATGGGACATTTTCTTCGCTCTGTGCGCGAGGCTGATTCAGCCGGGGCTATCGACAGGGTGGAAGTTCGCGCTTATGCCTCGCCTGACGGCTCCAATGCCGCCAACGAGCGCCTCACGGCCAATCGCTGCCGCTCGATATCGGACTATATAGTGTCGGAAACCGGCATCGCCCCGGGCCTTATCGGCTCGCATGCCGAGGGCATAGCGTGGCACGAGCTTCGCCGCATGGTGGCCTCCGACGGCTCGGTGCCCTATCAGGCCGAAGTGCTCGAGGTGCTCGACAACACGCCGGTGTGGGTGTTCGACGACGCGGGCGCCGTGGTGGGAGGCCGCAAGAAAGCACTTATGGACCTTCGCGGCGGCGTCCCTTACCGATGGCTCTACGAGTATGTCTTCCCAGTGCTGCGCAATGCCGTGGCTGTGTCGCTCTACCTTAAGGGCGATGCCGAGGTGCCTGAGCAGCCGGTAGCGGCAACCGAAGCCACCGACAGCGGTGATACAGCCGAAACCGCAGGCTCCGGCACGGACGTGCGCGAGGTCATAGCCGACTATGATGCCGAGGCAGCGCCCGCGCCTGCCACGGAGCAGGCCGACGTAATCCACGCCTTTGCGTTGAAAACCAATCTTATATACGACGCGCTTCTCTGCCCGAACCTTGCCCTCGAATGGCGGATAAACGACAAGTGGTCGGTAGCCGCCGAGGCCGATGTGGCATGGTGGCGCAACGACGGGCGCCACCGCTACTATCAGCTTATGTACATAGGCGGAGAGGGCCGGTACTGGTTCAAGACGCGCGGCCCGTGGCACGGAATGTATGCCGGCGTGATGGCCGGAGGCGGCAAGTACGACCTATCGGGCGGCCACCGTGGCTACAAGGGCGAGGCCGGTCTGGCCGGACTTACCTATGGGTATATGTTCCCGGTGTCGAAGCACCTGTCGTTCGACGCCGAGATAGGACTCGGCTATATGTACACTGAATATAAAGAATACATACCGCATGACGGACATTACCTCTACCAGCGCACGGCGCGCACGGGCTACTTCGGGCCTGTCAAGGTGCAGTTCTCACTGGTGTGGCGCTTCGGGGATTCTGCCCGTATATGGAAAGGAGGCCGCAAATGAACAGTAAATCGTTGCTGCGAGCCTTTTTAGCCGCCATAGTTATGGTGCCGGCGTTTACGTCGTGCCGCAAGGAGCTTTGTTTCAACCACTTCCGCAATGCCGCCGTGGCACTGGAGTGGGAGTACGAGTGGGAGCGCGACTACGGCGCGGGCCACGCCGCCGACTGGGACGCCGACTTCCACGGCTTCGGCTACGACGCCCTGCGGCCCGAGCGCCCCGAGGGTGTGACGCTGCTCACCTATGCCTTGGGCGGCACGGAGCCGTCGACGTCGTTCCTCCCCGTGGAGGGTGCCGATGTCAACCTCGGCGAGGGCGGCGAGCACTCACTGTTGTTTTTCAACAACGATACCGAGTATATAGTGATATCCGATATTGCCTCGCTGCCCGAGGCGCGCGCCACCACGACTTCGCGCTCGCGCTCGTCGCTCGGCCTTATCAAGGAGAAACACCCCGACGAACGCACCATCAACCCGCCCGACGTGCTGTTCGGCTCCTTTGTCGACAAGTTGCCCGAAATAGGCCTCCACGAGTCGGCACCCCTGCCGTTGCGTATGCAGCCCCTGGTATACACCTACGTGGTGCACTATGAGTTCGAGCACGGGCTGGAGCATGTGGCGCTTGTGCGCGGAGCCCTCGCGGGCATGGCCGAGGCGGTGTATCTGCGCGACGGCGTTACCTCGGAAGAGCAGGCCACCATACTCTACGACTGCGAGTTTGCAGGCTACGGCGCCGTGGCAAAGGTGCGCTCTTTCGGCGTGCCGGGATTCCCCGACGAGTACTATGGCCGTTCGGCCGAAAGCCGTGCCTCGCGGGTGTATACCCTCAATCTCGAAGTGCGCCTTACCAACGGCGCGTTCAAGGAGTTCACATTCGATGTGTCGGACCAGATGGCGGGCCAGCCCCGTGGCGGAGTCATAACCGTGAGCGGCATAAGGGTGGAGGACAATGAGAACCTCGGCGATTCGGGCTTCGACGTCACGGTCGACGGCTGGGGCGAGCATGTGGATATCGACCTGCCGGTCGGAAACCAGAAGTAGCCCCCGTCGCCGATAAACGCGGCACGCCGCGTCCCTACCACCGAAAACGCGGCACGCCGCGTCCATACAGGATAATTATCAAACCAATTTATAAACCAACAACTTTCAGATTATGAAAAAAGCAATCTTTATGCTTGCTGTCGGTGCAATGGCACTTACCGCTTGCTCGGAGACCGAAGTAATCGAGGAAGGCGTGCAGAGCCCGGCAATCGGCTTCAATACCAACGTCGGCAAAAACTCCCGCGCCATCGATAACGACAACTTCGCCCAGTTCTTCGTCTACGGCACATACAAGATGCCTACAACATCTAATCTCGTGCAGGTATTCGACGGAGAAGAAGTTACAAAAAGCGAAAAGGGTGAATGGGGCTATACCAACACCCGCTACTGGATCGATGGTGCCACATATACGTTCGCCGCTTATGGTGTAGACGGTGGTATTCTTCCGGGAAATAATGCTCAAGCGAACTTCGGTACTGCTGACGGCTTCCTTAATCTTGCTCAGATAGAGGTGGACGGGGCTACCGGGCATCAGAAAGATATCGTGTATGCCAAGAGCGGATCGGTATTAGGGCTCGAAACTAATAACCCGTCTGTCGCTCTTGCTTTCAAGCATATCCTGAGCCGTCTTGATTTTACTTTCAAGAGTGGTTTCCCTGCCGGTTATACGGCTGAGGTGACAAACGTTCGTCTTGTAAGTGTACGCAATACAGGTCGCTTTATGGGCCAGACCCTCTCTTGGACAGATGTGGATCGTACGGTAGACGTGACAAGTGTTCCTGCCATATCGCTTCAGTTTGATGAAACTGAAATATCCGAAACTAAGTCGATTACTTCGGGCTATGCTTACGTGATCCCCTTTGAGTACAAAGTTAAAAATGTGGGTATAGTATTTAATCTTGATGTGAAAAATGGCAATGGCGAGGCAGTATACGGCAAAGAAGTTTCCGCTTACTGGGCCCCAAGATGGGCGGGTGGCAATACTTACTCGTACACCATCACTCTCAACGGCCAGGCTGCCGGTCTTGACCCAATTCAATTTACCGGTTCTGTTGTTGATTGGGCAACAGGAGAACCCTCTGTACCTAATTTCGACATAGATCCCGAACCACTGCAGCAGCCCGAGCCTTAATGGTGTGGTCTGACAGATAGATACAGGCGGCGCTGCGGCGCAAGGCCGTGGCGCCGCCTTCTCAAAACTCCTCAATCCTTTCTCCAATACCCCTCTCTGCCTCGGATTCTCTTTCCTCTTTTTTTGACTTGATAATAATACAGCCGGACCGCACAGCCGGAACCGGCCGACTATATAAAGAGGGTGTTTATTAATATCTGTTCAAGCACAGGCCAAAAGCTGACTTGGCAGGTATTATCAAAGACCCTGTAAAGGGCAAATTTAACAATAGTGCTGTCTTGGCGTCTTTTTGTTAACCTGCCCATTACTCATCAGTCACATAGCCCCGCTATGCTCCTTCTTCGTAATGAACAGTTTAATCAAAAATACACCAACCTGTGCTTGAACAGATATTAATAAACACCCTCTGAATCGATATGTATCTGCAACAAATCCACATACCTGCCGCCGTGCTGGCGCTGATGGCTGCCGCCTCCTGCACGAGCACGGTCGACGAGCCGCCCGTGGCCGATGCGGCCGCGGTGTCTTTTACCGCCGGCAACGCCTCCCGCAGCCTTATAGAAAATGATGCCGACCTGCAAAATTCCGAGGCCGGCTTTGCTGTCTGGGGCGAGTACTACGAAACGTCGAAGCCCGACGCCACGCGGGCGAAGGTGTTCGACGCCAAGCGGGTAGCCTATACTGGCGGCGCGTGGGCTTACGATGACGTCCAGTACTGGTTTCCGGGCATGACATACTCGTTTGCGGCGCTATTTCCTGCCGGAGTGAAGGGCGCGACCTATGGCGGCGGCACGCAGGTGGCGCTTGTCGGCTACGACGTGCTGAAGTCGAAAGGCGTCGACCTGCTCGGCTCCATGGCCGTGCGCGAGTGCCGTGTGGGCGTGCCGCAGACCCCGGTGGCCTTCGGGTTCAGGCACTTGCTGTCGCAGCTCAATTTCGTGGCCAAGGTCAACGCCTCGGTCCAGAGCGGCGTGGTGATAGAAAGCGCCGTGCTGTACGGCATACCGTCGTCGGGCAACTGGAGCGGCTACGGCGAGGACGCCCGGTCGGCGTGGACGGCTCTGGCATCGTCGGAAACCTCCGCCTCTGCTCCCTTGGCGCATGCTGCCTCAGTGACCGTGCTGCCCACCGATGCCGGCGGCAAGGCGCTCTTCGGCGGCGATAACGTCCTGCTGTGCATACCGCAGGCAGTGCCGGATAAGGCCGTGTTCGAGGTGCGGTATCACTATGCTGACACCCCCGATGTGCCGCGCACATACACCTTCAACCTGAAGCTTGCCTCCGGCATGCTCACCAACGGCTGGGAGCCGGGGGGCAGCTACCGCTATACGTTTGAAATCGGCAGCGACGACTTCATTCTCTTCACCAAGCCCGAAGTTGTGGAATGGGAGGAAAAGAGCGGCTCGAACATAATAATACAGGGCGATGAAACCAACTGATTCTCCGCAAGATTACCGACCTACAATGAAAACTACCGCTAAAATACTCTTACCGCTGCTCACGGCTCCGCTCCTGCTGGCCGCCTCGTGCAGCGACGAGCCCTCCGGGCAGACCTCGCCCGACCCCGGGCGATATATACTCTTCGCCCCGCCGGCGCTGACACTGCAAAGCAACTCCTCGCGCAGCCTGGAGCGCTCGCTATCGGGCGATTTCACTGTGTACGGCTACTGCGCGCCGCAGGATATCAAGAATCAGGCATATATAAGCTGGGGCAATGCCGCCGCGAGCTGGAACGACAAGTCGGGCTTTGTGACGCCGAGGGTGTTCTCGGAGCAGAGAGTGTCGGCCGAAGGCAAGTATGCGCTTGCGGGCGGCGGCCTGCGCGCGTGGGAGTCGCAAAGTCCCTACGATGAGAAAGGCTTCAAATACAGCTTTATAGCCCACTATCCTGCGGGCGAGGGCGTTTTTTCGATGAACAGGAAGATGGCTGACGGCGCGGCTGCCTCGATGGGCGTGCCGGAGCTTACGTTCACCATGCCTTTCAGCTATGCCAGCCCTCTTGAAGTGCTCGATGCCGACCTTGTGCCCGACGCCATGGTTGCCGCCGTGTTCGACCTCCAGAAGTCGGGAACGGCGGTGAAGTTCCGCTTCGGGCATCTGCTGAGCGGCTTCCGCTTTATGGTGAACAACTATACCAACCTCAGGCTCGAAATAAGGCGTGTGGAGCTGATCGGAAGTTTCTACAGGAGCGCCAAGGTCAATTTCAAGACCACCACGCCGGAGCATTCCGTGGGCACCGACATGTACTCGGGCACATACAGCCTGCTCGACGAGTCGCAGTTCGTTCCGGCGCAGGGCAGCGCGGGCGATTATCTCGGTGCTTCCGAAGCCAATAACAACGAGGGCGTGACCCTGAAGCTGCTCGCGGGGCTGAATCCCGACGAGTTGCCGGATTACGATTATCTCGGTTCGGGCATAAAGCTTGTGATGGACTACACGCTCTACGAGCCGGGATCGACGGAGCCCGTGCACGAATACACCAATGTGACTACCAACTTCCTGCCGGGGCAGCCCAAGGCAGGTGTGCGCTATACCGTCAACCTGAACTATCTCGGCAACGAGTTCGTGCTCGTGTTCCTGCCCGAAACCGATGTGTGGGAAGGCGATGAAGACAACGATATAATAATAAACTAAGAAATGAAACACACCATATTCAATGCCGCGATGCGCGCTCTGCCCGTAGTGGCGCTCGCGCTTCTTGCGGGAGGCTGCGCGGAAGAGGACGAGTCGCCCGTGGTTACGCCCTCGGGCGAGGGCTTCGCGCTGGTTGCCGAGTGCGGCGACATGCTGCCGCAGTTTGTCGACCCCACCGATGTGGCCTCGCGTGCAGGCGACGGCAAGGACCCCGAAGAGAAGCAGATCAACAGTCTGCACGTGTTTTTCTTTGACAGCCAAGCCGATGCCGACGGCAAGCACCCGCTTGTGGAGTCGACCGACCTTGGTTTCGACGCCTATCAGCGCAAGGACGGCACAAACATACTGTCGGTGCCCGACCTCGACAAGGTTTTCGACAAGCTCGGAGGCCGCGACATCGAGGTAAGGGCGCTCGCCAACCTTTCGGGCGGATATGAGTTCAAGACGCCCGTCACACCCGACGGCGACATGAATGGTGTGCACCGCGATGCCGGTGATGCCGACGACGTTGTGCCTCAGGTGTACGAGATTACCTGCCTCGAGGACCTTAACGACTGGGTGTACTGCCCGGTGCTTCGCTCCGAGGAGGGCACCACTATCGACCAGCTGCCCAAGGCCGGTATGCCGATGGTGGGCGAGCGCACGGTGCGGAAATCGGACTATGCCGACGGCCAGAGCAAGAACCTCAAGATTCCCATGCGTGCCATGATGGCGCGTATCGACCTACGAATAAAGCTCGAACCCGACAACCGCGACCCGGAGTTGGGCTTGCCGAGAATGACCATAACGGAGTACGGTGTGATGAACATGCCCACGCGCGTGCCTTTCATATCGCGCAACGGCGGCTCGTACACAGAGGAGGCCGATACCACCAACCAGCCCTTGGAGAAGTTCCTGACCAAGAAGGAGCCTCGGCAGCTTACGGAGGGCGATGTGGTGCGTTTCCACTACTATACATACGAGAATGTGCGCCAGCCTTACTGGGACGCCGTGCGCACCAACGGCGAGCCTGCCTTCAACGGCGACCGCACGGCAATCAACTATCCGGCCGGTGTGAGCAAGGACGAGGAGAAGCAGCGATGGAAGCCCACCGTGGCCCGCAAATGGTCGGCATCGGCCATTATCATAAAAGGCGAGTATGTTACGCACCAGAATCTTACATATCAGGCGCAGTTCACCATCTTTATCGGCGACAATACCGTCGACGACTTCAAGGTGCGCCGCAACCGCCAGTATGTCAACAATATCACCATCAAAGGCCTTGACTATGTGCGCAATTCCGACGACGGTGTGTATACTTTCGACGGACGCGTGAACGTCGTTTCCGACAATGCCATATACATATCGGTGGTAAACGAGCGAAAGGTAGATGCCCACGCGTCGGTGCTGCCGATGGATATTTTCTTTATGCGTCCGCTCGAGGAAGACGGCTCTGTGCCTGACTCTGAGGTGGAAGTAAGCCTGATAGACCCGAACACAGGCACCGCTCCCGACTGGATACGCCTCGAAAAGATACCCGGCAAGGCTATGGAGTCGGGCGTGTGGGGTTCGGAAACAGATTTCATACAGGGTATGGATAATGGCGATGGCACAAGGCGCCCGTATTCTCCCGGAACAGGCGCGCGGCGCTATTTCACGCACGACCTTGTGACGAACACGCTGAGCGGCAACACAAGCACCATAGTGAGCCGCCGCGCCGACGACACGCGCACGCGAGTGTACTTCTATATCGACGAGAATGTGCCGAACCGACAGCTGCCCGACGGCGAGGACTGGCCGGGGCGCGATGCCGTGGTATATATCACCTACCGGCGCAGAGATGCCGGCGGCACGGTGGTGGAAACACGTCCGAGAACCCTCGATATAGAGCAGCGCGGCCTGCTGCGTGTGCAAGGCAACGGCAATGGCCGTAATATCGATTTCTTCATAGAGTATTACGAGGAATATATGGGACATAACGACCCGCTCGACATGCACGAGATTCCCGGACAGGTGTACGAAGGTCTGCAGTGGTGCAAGCCCGATAACGGTAATGCCTCATTTGAAACGGACGGCGCCTATAGAAGCTGGATTAACGATCGTTACGATGTGAATGGATTGTATTGGGCTGGTCAAAGATACAGATCATATAATATCTATGGCGAGAAAGACGGCTACTGGATGACCGACTTTATGATGAACGGCCGCACGGGCCGCCGACCTATTACTTTGGTCAAGACTTACAACAGAACTCTCGACGAGCAGCCTCCCACGGCTTTCCATTACTGCTACGGCAAGAACAAGCGTACTGCCGACGGCGAGGTGTACCGCACCGGCAAAACGGGCTATTGGTATATGCTTGGCATTACGGAGATAGAAACGGCTATGGAGAAGTACTATACGACATTCCAAGATTTCCAAAACAAGCTGTACTGGTCGGCAGCCTCAGGCGAGCGGAATGTGGGTACAATCTTTGAACGCTCAGGAGAAGACCCGGACAGGGCGCGTGCTACCAAGACCGATGCAAGCGGAGTGCATATAGAGAGCGGTATGGGCGCCGTTGCTGACGGTGACGAGAGCATAAGCGGACGCCAACGCCGCACCAAGACCTACCGTATAAGGGCCGGATATATCTACAACCCGTAATCACACTTTCGGACATACGAAAACGACGAAGCAGGAACCTCGTGCGGAGTGTTTCTGCTTCGCCGTTTTTTTTGCGTCGCGAGCCTTACGACAAGGCTTCGGTGATGGCTCGGGCGAGCTGGTCGGGGCAGGAGGTGCCTTTGGCCTTGCAGTCGATGCCGCCCATGCGCTTGGCGGCTTCACGCGCGTCCATACCCTCGGTGAGGGCGCCTATGCCTTGTGTGTTGCCGTGGCAGCCGCCGGTAAAGCGCACATTATGAAGGCGTCCTTCGGAGTCGATGTCAAATTCTATGTGGCGCGAGCATACGCCTGTTGGTGTGTAATCGAAGTGCATATAAATATAAGTGAATGTGTGTCAACAATTGGTTCGCTGCCCGAACGTAGGGTCGCGATATATCGCGGCCCCGCGAAACGGAAAAATGCGTCGAACGAAAAAGGAATCAGGAAGCATCAATTCCTAATTCCTCATTCCTGATTTCTAATTGAAAAAAAGTACCCGAAGTGGGGATCGAACCCACACAGCCTAATGGCCAAGGGATTTTAAGTCCCTCGTGTCTACCATTCCACCATTCGGGCCCTGATAGATGCACAAAATTAGTTATAATTCCTCAATCGGCCAAATTTTGTCGGCATTGACTCCCACGCCGAACAATGCGAAGTCGTATATCACGGGGTCGTCGGGCTTGAATGCCCGGAGGTGCTCGGTGAGTTCGAGCACGGCGCGGCGGTCGTTCTGCCGTCGTGATAGCAGGCCTATGGCTCTGGCAGTGTTGCCCGAATGTACGTCGAGCGGTATGAACAGCTGCGCCGGAGTAAGGACGCTCCACATGCCGAGGTCTACGATGCCGTCGTTGCGTACGAGCCAGCGCAGGGCCATATTGAGGCGCTTCAGAGCCGAGCCGTCGGTATCGGCCGGCATGCACCTGTTGGGGCCGTCGAGGGCGCAGTGGCTGTTGGCCTCGGCGAGGGCGGCATTTACCGCTTCGGCTATGCGCCATGCCGGGAAGGGGTCGCCGGCGGCGCCTATGCTGCGTGCGAGGCCTTCAAGCGAGCCGTGGCGGCTGTATATCAGGCGCAGGCCGCGCAGGTAGTGGCGGAGGTGGCGCCCGAAGAACGTGCGGTGGAAATTGCAGTCGGGTATGGCGTCGATATTGCCTTGCATCACAAAGCGGTATGGCTCGCCGCCGAGAGCCGCGAGCATGCGCTCGGCATTGCGCAGTATCATAGAGCGCTTTCCCCAGGCGATGGTCGACACCAAGAGCGACGCTATCTCGGCATCGCGCTGCTCGGAGAAGCGCCGGGGGAACTGCACCGGGTCGTCGGATATGAATCCGGGGGTGTTGTAGCGCTCGGCCAGAGTGTCGAGCAGCTCCTTTAGAGGGTGTTCCATAATATCTGTTAAAGCACAGGTTGGTGTATTTTTGATTAAACTGTTCATTGTGAAGAGGGAGCATAGCGGTTGCTATGTGACCGATGAATAATGGGCAGTTTGACAAAAAGACGCCAAGGACGCACAATTGTTAAACTTCCCTCCATCGAATCATCGGATAATATCAGCCAAAGCGGTATCAAAGGCTTCGCCTCCAAAAAATTGTGAGTGTCTTTATCCCTTCGCCTCAGTCACATAGCAACCGCTATGCTCCTTCGGCTCAGATATAAACCCATCTCAAACTTTTTGGCCTGTGCTTTAACCGATATTATGGAACACCCTCTTACGTATTCGTTGATGGTCATAGTGAGAAACAGAAAAAATATGGAGGGGGAGAGATAAAAAATAGCCGCCCATCGGCTGATGGACGGCTTGCTTATATTTCAGGGTGCCCAGTGGGATTCGAACCCACGACCTTCGGAACCACAATCCGACGCTCTAACCAACTGAACTATGGGCACCATTTGTAAAGGCACTGCAAAGGTAAGGCTTTTTTTTGAATCTGCAAGCGGCAGCGCCAAAAAATCGCCAAAAAAATATTGGCAGACATCCTCTAAATTTCGACTCGCGCGTACGGAACGCTGTCGTATGGGCAGAAATCGCGGTCGAGATACTTGAAATATCCCGCTATGGCAACCATTGCGGCATTGTCGGTAGTGAAGCGCCGTTCGGGTATGAATGCCTTGATGCCTTTCTGCCGGCAGAAGTCGGCCACGGCATTGCGCACGCCGCTGTTTGCCGACACTCCGCCTCCGATAGCCACTGTTGCGACGCCTGTGGCGTCGACAGCCTTGGACAGCTTGCCAAGCAGAATATCAATGATGGCGGCTTGCAGCGATGCGGCAAGGTCGGCCTTGCGCCGCTCCACAAAGTCGGGGTCGGTACGCAGATTATCGCGCAGAGTGTACAGGAACGATGTCTTTAGCCCGCTGAAACTGTAGTCCAGTCCCGGTATGCGCGGCCTTGCGAAGCGGAATGCCTCGGGGTCGCCCTCGGCAGCGAGCCTGTCGATGTGCGGGCCGCCGGGGTAGGGGAGTCCCATCACCTTGGCACACTTGTCGAAAGCTTCTCCGGCAGCGTCGTCGATGGTGCGTCCGATTATCTCCATATCCTTGGGGCTGCGCACCACGATGAGCTGCGAGTTGCCGCCGCTTACGAGCATGCAGAGAAATGGAAATTCGGGTACCTCGTCGTCGGCTTTCTCGCGGATGAAGTGCGACAGCACGTGGCCGTGGAGATGGTTCACATCTACCAGAGGCACTCTCAGCCCCAGCGACAGACCTTTGGCGAAGCTTGTGCCTACAAGGAGCGAGCCGATAAGGCCCGGACCGCGGGTGAAGGCTATGGCCGAGAGCTGCTTGCGGTCGATGCCCGCGCGGCGCAGGGCGGCGTCGACCACGGGCACTATGTTCTGCTGGTGCGCGCGCGAGGCAAGCTCGGGTACCACGCCGCCGTATTCTTCGTGCACGCCCTGGCTGGCTATGACATTGCTCAACAACAGTCCGTCGGCAATCACTGCCGCCGAAGTATCGTCGCAGGACGATTCGATTCCTAATATAATATTATCCATTTTACTCAATTGTTAAAATATACCCACTAAGAGGGTGTTTAATAATATCAGTTAAAGCACAGGTTGGTGTATTTTTGTTTAAACTGTTCATTATGAAGAGGGAGCATAGCGGTGGCTATGTGACCGATGAGTAATGGGCAGGTTAACAAAAAGACGCCAAGAACGCACTATTGTTAAATACTCTCTCAAACGACATCATCGTATAATACCTGCCGGGGCGGCATCAAAGGCTTCGCCTCCAAAAATTTTGAGTGTCTTTATCCCTTCGCCTCAGTCACATAGCAACCGCTATGCTCCTTCGGCTCAGATATAAACCCATCTCAAACTTTTTGGCCTGTGCTTTAACAGATATTATGAAACACCCTCTAAA
>ERZ777011.1319-NODE-1319-length-27080-cov-3.773099_pt1 | contig 27080 bp, 20 predicted proteins | sample MGYA00374964_ERZ777011 | MGnify/ENA primary metagenome ERZ777011 (study PRJEB29310, sample SAMD00008975) | mouse gut metagenome | study: EMG produced TPA metagenomics assembly of the Metagenome analysis of fecal microbiota from mouse which was promoted... | reverse complement strand
CTACTTTGGCGACAGCAAGCGGGACAGCGGCGGCGACAGCTACGGCTCCCCCCCGCCCTACGGCATGCCCGCCGCCGCCCCCTATGGCGGCGGACAGAGCGCCTACGGCGGCGAGAGCCAGGGGGCCTTCGGCGGCGGCTACGGCGCGCCTACGGCGGACGGCCCCGGATTTGAGGCGATCATCGCCAATCAGGAGGACGGCGACGTGCCGTTCTAAACCGGGCTCACGGCCCTGAAGGGCGGTTCTGACCGCCATATTCTGACAGGAGGAAATAGTACCATGGCTATGGAACGTGAAAATAGGCCTGCCCGCTCCGGCGCTCCCCGGAAGCGGAAGAAGGTCTGCCAGTTCTGCGTGGATAAGTGCGAGTATATCGACTACAAGGATGCGGCCAAGCTGCGCCGCTTCATCTCCGAGCGCTCCAAGATCCTGCCCCGCAGAACCACCGGCACTTGTGCCATGCACCAGCGGCAGCTGACGGAGGCCATCAAGCGGGCCCGTCAGATCGCTCTGCTGCCCTACGTGACCGAGTAAGAGACGCCTCAGCGGCGTTGCTGTGAAAAGAGCAGCGGCATGATGAACCCATCATGCCGCTGTTTTCCATCTCTGCGGCGATCAATCATACAGGAGGCCGAAAGACATGCTCTTTGACACCCACGCCCACTACGACGCCCCGGAGTTTGACCAGGACCGGGACGCCCTCCTGGCCAGTCTGGCGGCCCAGGACGTCTCCCTGGTGGTGAACCCGGGCTGTGACCCTGGAAGCTCCCGGGCGGCCCTGGCGCTGGCGGGCCAATACCCCTTTCTCTACGCCGCCGTGGGCTGGCACCCGGAAAACTGCGCCCCCTGCGACGGCAGTCTGGACGATATCCGGGATCTGGCCCGGAACCCCAGAACCGTGGCCATCGGCGAGATCGGCCTGGACTACTACTGGGAGGAGAACCCGCCCCGGGACCTCCAGCGCCGGGTGTTCCGGGACCAGATGGCTCTGGCGCAGGAGCTGGGAAAGCCGGTGATCGTCCACGACCGGGAGGCCCACGCCGACGCACTGGCTGTGGTCCGGGAGTTTCCCGGGGTGCGGGGGGTGTTCCACTGCTTCTCCGGCAGCGCGGAGATGGCCCGGGAGCTGGTGGGGCTGGGATGGATGATCTCCTTCACCGGGGTGCTCACCTATAAGAACGCCCGCCGTGCCCTGGAGGCGGCCCAGGCCGTGCCCATGGACCGGCTGATGATCGAGACCGACAGCCCCTACATGTCCCCGACGCCGGTGCGGGGGCGGCGGAACCACTCGGGTAACCTCTGCCACATCTGCCAGAAGCTGGCGGAGGTGAAGGGGCTCTCCTACGAGGAGTGCGCCCGGATCACCCTGGAGAACGGGAAGCGGTTTTTCGCCATCCCGTGATCTCACGATACTGCGAGGCGCCGTCTCCCGACAGGGAGGCGGCGCCTTGCGGCTCAGCGGATAAAGTTGGTCCGGGCCGGCGGAACCGGGGCGGGGAGCTGAATACCCGCCTCCCGGCCGGCGGCGATGGACTTGACGAGCCAGGCCATGTTCCGGCCCAGGGTGGTCATGACAGCCATGCCCTCCTCATCCTGGCGGACCTCATCGGGGGTGTTGCCGTGGACCATGGTCCAGTAGCGGGAGGAGACCACGGGCATCTGGTTGATGGAGAAGTACTTGTTCAGCTGGTCCAGGGCAGCGGTGGTTCCGGCCCGGCGGGCGCTGACCACGGCGGCGGCGGGCTTGAGGCGCAGCGCGGCGCCGGCGGAGTAGAAGAGTCGGTCCAGGGCGCAGGTGATCTGGCCGGAGGCGGCGGCGTAGTGGACAGGGGAGCCCACCACCAGACCGTCGCAGGTCCGGGCCTTCTCCGCAGCCACGTTGACCACGTCGTCGTGGACGCACTTGCCCAACTGGCGGCAGGCCCCGCAGCCGGCGCAGCCGGCGGTGGCGTCCCTGCCCAGCCAGAGGATCTCCGTCTCCAGGCCCTCCTCCGCCAGGGCCTGGGCCACCTGATCCAGGGCGGTGTAGGTGCAGCCCCGCTCGTGGGGGCTGCCGTTGAGCAGCAGTACCTTCATAGTCGCGTCCTCCTCTTGCGCATAATCTGTTTCCCATTATAGCAGGTTTTCGGCGGGGCGCAACCGGGTTTTTGGCGGGGAGGGAGCGTTATACAAAATTCATGAAAAAAACTCACGATTCGGTTGACAAACGGCGTTTTATCCGCTATAATGATCCTCGCGTTCCAAAGACAGCAGGTGGGGTTTGCCCCGTAAGTCCTGCCGAGGATTGCCGATCGTTATGATTAGCACGGTCCTTGCGTCAAAAGCGCGGGGACCGTTTTCCGTTCTTGAACGCACCGATTTCCCAAAGCAAAATCTAATGGAGGTGAAACCAAGAATGCCTAACGCAAAGGTTCTGAGCGAGAAGCAGGCCATTGTGGCCGATCTGACCAACAAGCTCCAGAACGCCGCCGCCGGTGTGCTGGTGGACTACAAGGGCATCACTGTGGCCGAGGACACCGCTCTGCGCGCCGAGCTGCGCAAGAACAATGTGGAGTACGCCGTGGTGAAGAACACCCTGCTGCGCTTCGCCGTGAATAACTGCGGCATGAACGAGCTGGACAGTCTGCTCAACGGCACCACATCCGTGGCCATCTGCCAGGACGATCCCGTGGCCCCCGCCCGTGTCATCAACGACTTCGCCAAGAAGATCGACGGACGGTTCGAGATCAAGGGCGGCTTCATGGACGGCAAGGCCATGCCCCTGGACGAGGTGCTGGCCCTGGCCAACATCCCCCCGCTGCCCGTGCTCCAGGCCCAGGTTTTGGGTACCATGCTGGCCCCCATTTCCGGTCTGGCCTGCGTACTCAAGCAGATCGCCGAGAAGCAGGGTGCTCCTGCCGAGGAGGCCGCCCCCGCCGCCGAGTAAGCGGCAGCATTTCCCTGAAATATTCTATATTTATTGAAAAATTATTAGGAGGTACCTAACAATGGCTAGCGAGAAAGTCACCGCTATGATTGAGGAAGTAAAGGCTCTGACCGTTCTGGAGCTGAGCGAGCTGGTTCACGCTCTGGAGGAGGAGTTTGGCGTTTCCGCCGCCGCTATGGCCGCTCCCGCCGCTGGTGCCGCCGCCCCTGCCGCTGAGGAGAAGACCGAGTTTGACGTGATTCTGGCCGGCTTTGACGCCGCCGCCAAGATCAAGGTCATCAAGGTTGTCCGCGAGATCACCGGCCTGGGTCTGGCTGAGGCCAAGGCTGTGGTCGAGGGCGCTCCCAAGGCTCTGAAGGAGGGTCTGGGCAAGGACGAGGCCGAGGAGCTGAAGAAGAAGGTCGAGGAGGCCGGCGGCAAGGTGGAGCTGAAGTAAGCAGTTTCCACGTGATAACGTCTTTTTTAAGACGAGCATGATGTCTCTCGAATGATGACCCTGAAAAGGGCTCGCAGCAAATCGCTGCGGGCCCTTTTTTGTACCCATTTTCCCCCTGTCGTCACCCCATTTCAGGCCCTTTCAGGGGGATACTTCGAAATAAAAGTCCCTAAAATTCTCCCCAGTCTTACCCCAAAAACCTCCCCGAGCAAGGCCGATTCTTCGAGACAAAATACTCTAAAATCCCCCTGAAAAACCCCTTCCTCCTGCCCTGCGCAGGTGATGATTCCCCCCGGAAAGGCTCCAATTTTGAACGGAACCGTCTGGTTTTTGGTATAAATTCTGCCTATCGGACGTTCTAAAAAGGAAGAAAACAAGGGGGAAGGCCGGGAAATTACTGGGGGAATGTGGCTGCGAAGGGTGCCGCTAGTGCTTAAAAACGTCCTATTTTTGCCTCATTTCTCCCCTAAACCGCCCCGAACACTCCCCAATTTTCTCCCTTTCAGGGGGGATGCTTCGGAGAAAAAGTCCCTAAATTTCTCCCTGTTCACCCTTCGAAAATCCTCCCACTCTCACGCCGGGACAAGCTGAATTTGCACTAAAAAGTATGGAATTTTAGCAAAAAAACGCAACGTCTTGCTTGAAACTCTCCCCATAGATTCCCCCTGAAAGGGCTGATATCCGGGAAAACGAGCGGGTCATTGATTGGGAAACGTGGCTGCGAAGGCTCCCCCCCTGAAAGGGAAAAAGAACGGGGGCGGACAAGCAGAGGAAAATGGGGGAAAAAGTTGCAGAAATTGAGTTTTTTGAAGTTGGAATCCATGCGAAAAATGGACATCTCTCGACAGACAAAAGGACAAAATTCTCAGACAAACAGTGCGTTTTAAAAAAGACGCTTACATAGTAGCTCTGAATAATTCGATTTTTTACGAGATTATGATGGTAGATTTTGATATTTCCGGAGATTATGCCGGTCAGAAACGGCAATATCTCAGAGAAATTTCCCTTCGGTCACAAAATCGCAGAAAAATTTGGGGGAATTCAAACGAGATTTTGATATTTGAGGAGGCTTAAAGAAATGGAACGAGCAGGGCGGAAAACCAGGGACATCCAATTTTATAGCAAGAAAAATGGAGGGATGGTTTGCCTACACTCGCCGGCAGCAAGAGATTACGCTAAATGTCTGGAAAAGCAACCCTGGGTGGAGAGTTATGAGGCGGGAGTACCTCTGTCTGAAGAACTTTACTGCCATGTCAGTCCCGTGGGAATCCGAGGCTTATATTTCAAAACCAGCTGGGAGTCAGATTTCCTGCTGCACTTCGCGGACGGGCGGCGTGGTATCAGAGGGCTGGTCAGAGAAGACTCCCTTCAAAAAGCGAGTACCGCAGAGCGCCTGGAGTTTTCCAGACGATATTGGGCCGCTACGGATATTGATGAGTGGAAGCAATTATTACCGTAGAGCATCAGATCCCCTGCGTTGATCTGCCCCGGCTGGTAGGAATCAGTGGGCAGTTCGTTGTCCATATAATAATACTTCTCGTTCCCATTCAGCTCACTCATCTCCAGTGTCAGGGGAAACTGCACCGCAAATTGACGTGCGGTTTCATTGTCCAGAAGAGTTGCAGAAAAAGTTTGTTCTCCTACTGTTAAAGAGATCGCCGTTTCAGATGCCTCCGCCACTGGAGTGGCATCTTCTGATATGGTACTCGCCGGTGTATTTGACTCGGCGGGAACAGGGCTGGTTTCCTGCGGCTCTGCCGGCAGCAGTGTGTTGTTTCCATCCGCAGATATCGGGACCTTGCGGGCTGCCCCACAGGCGGTAAGCATAAAAAATATGGCTGTTGTTAAAATCATCAGAATGATTCGCTTCATGTCAACGTCTCCTTCGGCTTGTTTTTGCTGCTGTGGGAAGCTGCTTTTCCAACTTGTACCGCAGGTAGTCCAGCCGGTCCAGTTTTCGTTCCTCCTCATGCAGACGCTCCAGCTGGTGACTTCGTTGGCCACTCAGCAGACGGAGCTGGTTCCTGAGATTTTCCGTTTCCATCGCAGCCAAAAACTGTTGGGTGAACTCATTGGAACATCCCGCTTCTTGGAGCAGCTGGCCAACATCCTCATGTATCAAAAGTGAAGTTGCCATGGTGCTATCCCATCCTTTCCAGCTTAATTATAAGGCTGACATTTCAAAACATCAAATACCTATATCAAATAGAAAACCATAGCAAATTAGCATAGATTGTTTTTGAGAGAGCACCGCAGCTTTGCCCTGCGGCGCTCCAGAGAGGGATTATTCCAAAACCGCCTCCAGCCAAGTGTCCAGACGCTGACTCATATCTTCTTCGGCTATGGAGGTGGTATTGGTCAACTGTAAAAACTCTGTGACACGGACAGCGCTTTTGACAGCATCGGTAAAGTCTTGGGCATAGTTCCCAGGTGTCCCCTGATCCGTCCAGAAGGGTGCAACTGTTTTTCCGGTGAAATCTGTTTCCGACAGGTATGTATACAGCGGGGAAGCCAGCGTACTGTTCCAGACAGGTCCACCAATCAAAATGGTATCGTACTGTGACAGATCAGGCGGCATACCAGACAGTGACGGATAGTTCTCGCTTTCCACTTCTTCCCGCGCCCGCTGAGAAATGGCATTATTGCCGCCGGTATAGGGAACTGACGGAACCAGTTCGTAGAGATCACCGTTTGTTTTTTCTTGGAGCCGTTTTACCACATCCTCTGTCCGCCGAGAGAGGGAATAATAGACTACCAGGGTGCGATGGCTGGTTGTATCAGGTGCTTCAGAACGTTCTCCGTTTCCGTTATAGTAAACTGACCCGGAAGGCGCGTCTGCCACAAGTCCCGCTTCATGGAGATAATTCTCCACATTGGGATTATCTCGCAGGGCGCTGTTGCGGTTGATAACAGATGGCTCATTCATCAGAAAGTCTGCGCCTACAGAATCAATGGCAACCGGGTCTTGGGAGAAAAATAAACTGGAGGCGTAGCCGCCATTAAAGGGAGACTGCTGCCAGCGGGCATTTTCTCCTGTGATAGAGGAACCCTCAGAGGGAGCGCAGATCACGGCGTCCAGCATATAGAGCATAGTCTTTTCGCCCAACTGGTAATTGCCCATCAAATCCACCAGAACGGTATAGGCATCCATCTGGTTTTGAGTCAGGTAACGATGGATACCCGCAGCTTCCAGGGGCCGGAGGCGGCTGGAGTTCATCAGCGTGCCAAAGTGGTTTTTGCTGGTGTGCGTGATGCCGTAGCTATGTCCCTTCAGCTCTGCCAGATTGATGAGGTAGTCCGCCTCCGTGACACAGGCGGGCAGATAGTTGGTATCGCCAGAAACCTGCTGGGACCATACCACTGGAACCGAACGATCCGCCTGAGCGTCATTGGAGCCTCCCAAATCCATGTAGCGGAATTGGATACCAGACAGTTCGCCTTTCCATACTGCTGGCTGTATCCCTGGGACTGGTGTTGAATTTCATTTACTGAGGAGGAAGTCTATGAAACGAATGCTCTTTTATCTGCTGTGCGCTCTGCTGCTGGCATCCATGACGGCCTGTGGTCAGACACCGCTCTCATCCAGTACAGAGCCGGTCCAAACGGAGGTGTTGTCCTTGCAAAGTACAGAACAGGCGATCCGCACCACTGCAACAAATACAGACACAGTATTCCCCTCCCACAATCCCTATAAATGCTGTTAGACAAGAGAGGTTTTGGCAAATAGAACATTATAAAAACATTGAAGACGAGATTTAAGGAGGTTACATTTTATAAAGTGTATTGTCCGCCAGCACGATACTATTTCGAAGCACAGAAAACAAAGACCAAGAAACAAGCATTATGGAAATGTGCATAACTGGCCACCTCACACAAACATATTTGTGCTCTCTCCTGTCAGCAGCTACAAATTCGCAGCGATCATATACGGCGGCCATAAGACCGCTCTGCCCTCCGCCTCACACAACCTTCAGCGCAATCCCCCGGTTTTCCAGCAGATAGTGGGCATTTGACATGGCGGAATTGTCCGCCAACGCCTTTTCCGCCAGCACGACCGTCTGCGGCCCCAGCGCCGCCAGCTTCTCCACCGTCTCCGCCGTCACGCCGGGGCTCAGGCAGATGAGCATACGCCCACGCTCCACGCGGTAGACGGTCAGCCCGTCCACCGTCCCCTCCGTCAGGCTGGCCGTGAGGGGATAGCCCATTTTCAGCAGAATCTCATAGACCAGATCCAGCTCGCTCCGGTCCGGCTTCAGGTTGTCGATCATCCCCTCCATGCGGGCAAAGAGGCTGTCCAGATCGCCGCCCTCAATGGGCGTGCTGTCCCAGAGCTTGAGGTTGGAGCTGTCCAGGCGGAACACCTTAAAGCCCGTGTCCAGGGCGTCCGCCGCCGGACGCTTTCCGCTCGAATCGCCTTTCTCCCCCCGGTCCCCGCAGGTCAGCTCTCTGCCTGCCCTGCGGATTCGCTCCTTGCCGATCTCGCAGATATTCGGATACCCGTGCTTCGCGGCCTCGCTTTTTTCATCGCAGATCTCCGGGAGCTGCACCATGATGAACCGCCGGTTGCCTCCGTCCTCGGCGTTGAGTCTCATGACGGCGTGGGCGGCGGCGGCGGAGCCGGAAAAAAAGTCCAGAATGATGTCGCCGCCGTTTTTGCTGGCGGAGGTGGTCATCCTGATAAAATACTCGATCAAGGCAAGGGGCTTGGGAAACCCAAAAATCTTGCTTCCAAACATCTCTGTTATGTTCTGGGTGCCGTTCTGGGTCATGCCGATGCTGTCCGGAAGCTTTGTGCTCACAGGGATATAGCCGAACCTCTCCCCGGCCTTTGCCCTGTCATCCTCCTGAAAATACCGCAGAACAGGCTTGCTGATGTTCAAAAAATCGTAGTCGTTGGGGAACACGATCCGATTTTCCGCGTAGTATTTCTCAAAGGTCTCCTGGGTGATGGCCCAGGTGCGGTTGGGATTCGCGGGATATTCCTCGCCTGTTTTGGGGTTGACGATGGTAAAATAGCTGTTGGGCCGCTCGCTGGCGCTGGTCTGCTTGGTGAGGTCGTGGATGCGCCAGGGCCTGCCCCTCAGATCGTCCGTCTCAAAATATCTCCGGGTTCCCCCCGCAAGTCTGGCGGAGAAAGCGTCCGTCTTTGCATAGCCCACGATCCACTCGTAGTCCTGGGAGACGCCAAAGGGCACATCCGACTTGGCGGTCCGCTTCCTCCAGGGAAATTGCCCCACGAAGTTCTCCTCTCCGAAAATCTCGTTGCAGATTTTGATGAGATTGACCGCCTCATTGTCGTCAATGGAGATGAAAATTACCCCGTCATCCCGCAGGAGATTGGCCGCCAGATGCAGCCGTGGGAACATCATGTTCAGCCACTTGGTGTGGAACCGGCCCATGGTCTCCGGATTGCTTTTGGTGGTCTGGGCTGTGATCTCCTTGTACCGGGCCAGCGGGTCCGCATAGTCGTCCTCATATACAAAGTCGTTGCCCGTGTTGTAGGGCGGATCAATGTAGATCATTTTGACCCTGCGGAAGTAGGCCTTTTGAAGCAGCTTCAGAACCTCCAGGTTGTCCCCCTCGATGTAGAGGTTCTGGGTGGCGTCCCAGTTGACGCTTTCCGCCGGAACAGGCCGGAGGGCCGCGCTGCTCCGCTTCTGGGCCAGCCGCAGGCACTCCCTTTTGCCCTTCCACCGGAACTCGTATTTTTCAAAATCATCGGAGATATACTCGCCGCACAGGCTCAGCAGCTTGTCAATATCCAGCCGCCCCTCGGCGAAGCACTCCGGAAAGACCGCGCGGAGCTTGTCCCGGTTGGCGGCTTCTATATCCATCGTCAGTCCGTCCAGTTTATCCACTATGCCATTCCTCTTAATATTATAAAGTAATCAATCTGTCCCCAATGGTGTTGTAATCAACTTTTCCATCGTATTATAGCATATTCAACGGGCCATTTCACTATCTTTTTTGTAAAATGATCTCTGGGTCAGTGCTTGTTTGACCATGGGCGATACGGCCCCTCGACGGGGCCGTGCAGCGTCCATCACGCGGCATGGCGGAAAAAGGCCTGCGGTGTGGGCGTGCTGACAATTTTCAGACATGCCCTGATTCCCGGTGTGCATATGGAGGCTCTGCCCCCGGGCTGGCTGTGCCCGCGAAGTCGAAAACAAAAGGTATTCAGACCAAGCCGTAATACCTTCTGTTTTCTCTGTTCCTCTCCCCGGCCTACTCCCGGATACCCGCACGGGTTACCTGCCAGTCCCCCTCCTCCCAGAGGAGGGACAGCTCCAGACAGCGGTAGGGCTCCTCCCCGCCGGAGCGGAACTTCACCGACACCTCTGCGCACAGGCCCTCCTCCCTCTGGGACACGCTGTAGCTGAGACCGGCCGGGCTGGCGCCCTCCGCCTGGTCCAGCGCATCCGGGGTCTCCAGCAGGTCCTCCACCTCTCTCAGATCGCCGGCAAACACCGCCTCCGCCAGATCCATGGCCCGGTTCTCCATGGCCTGCCGCCAGGGGGGCGTATCCTCGCCGGAAGCCACCCGGAAGGTGCACACCATGTCGTAAAACCGGGCCCCAAAGCCCTCCATGGCCTCCAGGAAGCAGCTGGCGCTGAGGGAGAATACCCCTCCCTGGCCGTCCTCCACGAACCAGGTCTCCGACTGCATGTCGTCCCAATCCGTACCGTCGCTGGCCACGAGGCACAGCGGCGCGGCGTTCTCCGGCAGGCCCACGCCCCGGTCGGCGGTGTTCTCGTCCACCAGGAGGACGGTCTCATAGTAGAGCTCGTCGTGCTTCCGCCGCAGGGCCACGGCCTCCTCCAGGGTGCTGTCCTTGTAGTGGGCGATCTCCAGCTGGGAGGCCGGCAGGCCCTCGGACTGGGTCCGGGGCCGGATGAAGCAGGACCCCAGGGGCTGGTAGATGTAGTAATCCGCGTCGCTGTACCAGATGCTGAAGGCGGGCCAGTCCATGGACACGCCGGCCTCCTCCGTCTGGAAGGCCAGCAGGTGGTACCCCTCCCCATCCAGCCGGGGAGGCGGCTCCGGTGTGACTGCCGGCGGCGGTCCCTCCGGCGGGACGGGGTCCGCCTGTGCCGGCCAGGTCCACATCCAGGCCGCTGCCACCACCGCCAGACAGGCCGCCGCGGCCGCGGTCCAGGCCAGCCGGCGGCTGATCCGCTCCCACCGTCCCCCTGTCTCGCTGCGTTCCAGCAGCCTCTCGTCCACGCCTCCAATGGCCTCAAACAGTCTCTCCCGTTCCCTCATAAGAGAATCCCCTCCTTTTCCAGATAGACCCGCAGCTTCTCCCGGGTGCGGCGAAGGATGGTCTTTACCGTGTTCTCCTTCAGCCCGTACCGGGCGGCGATGGCCTCCAGGGACTCCACGTACCAGTACCGCCGCAGAAACACATTGCAGTCCCTGGCCGGCAGCCCGCCCAGAAATCGATTTACCAGCGCCTCCAGCTCCCGGTCCAGCACCGCCTGATCCGCCCCCGGGGACGGGGGCACGCACTCCCCCAGCTCCTCCAGGGCCGCCATGTACTCCCCGCCGCCCCGCTTCTGCGCGCCGCCGGCCCGGAGCCTGTCGCAGGCTGTGCGGCGGGTGATCTTGCCCAGAAACAGCCGCAGCCGGTTGGGCCGATGGGGCGGCATGGCCCTCCACGCCCCGATCCAGGTGTCGTTTACGCATTCCTCCGCGTCCCGGGGGTCCGCCAGAATGTTTTTCGCCACTGTGCGGCAATAGGGGCCGTACTTGTCCGCCGTGGCCCGGATGGCCTCCTCGCTGCGCCGCCAGTAGAGCTCCACGATCTGTTGATCCTGCAAGGTTGATCCCTCCCCTTTCTTGCGCTCCTACCCATATAGTCGGATAAAGTGGGCCAAGGTTTCCGAGCTGGGCGAAAATTTTTATTTTCCCTGGCCGCCCCCTGTGGTAGAATGGGGACGAGCGGGGATGGACGCCGGAGAAAAAAGCGGCGGAAAAACATTTTTCCTGTCACAGAGCCCCGGCCGGGCCGTCTAATTCCATAGGAGGTGTTATTATGCACACACAGACAAACAAGGAATCCCTGGTCCAGCGGGCCGCCAACGGGGACAGGGCGGCCCTGGAGGAGGCGCTGGCCGGGGTGCAGGATCTGGTCTTCAACCTCTCTCTACGGATGCTGGGTACGTTCCACGACGCGGAGGACGCGTCCCAGGACATCCTGGTGAAAGTGATGACCCGGCTGTCCTCCTTCCGGGGGGACAGCGCCTTCGACACCTGGGTGTTCCGCATCGCGGTCAACCATCTGCGGGACTACAAAAAGCACCTGTTCGCCCAGAGCCCCCTCAGCTTTGAGTTCTACGGGGAGGACATCCGCAGCGGCAGGGCCGCGGACGCGCCGGACCTGACCGGCGGCGTGGACAGCTCCCTTCTGGCCCAGGAGCTGAAGCTGTCCTGCACCAACGTCATGCTCCAGTGCCTGGACCCGGAGAGCCGGTGCGCCTTCATCCTGGGGACCATGTTCCGCCTGGACAGCCGCGCCGCAGGGGACATTCTGGACCTCACGCCGGAGGCCTACCGCCAGCGGCTGTCCCGGGCCCGGCGGCGGATGGCGGACTTCCTCTCGGACTACTGCGGCGAATACGGAAACGGGACCTGCCGCTGCGCGGACCGGGTCAATTACGCCATCCAGAACCGCCGCATCGCGCCGGACCGGCTGGAGTTCACCGCCGCCAGGCCCAGCGAGACCGCCCTGGAGGTGACGGCGGCCATGGAGGAGCTGGACGGCCTTGCCCAGCAGTTCTCCTTCTGCCGGCTCTACCAGTCCCCAGAGCGGCTGAAGGGGATGCTTCGGGATATCCTGGAGGGCCCGGCCTTCTCCGCCGTGGCCAGAGCGTAAGGGGGCGGGAGAGATGGACATGGAGCTTATTCTGCGCTATCTGGCGGATCTGGAGGCCAACAACAGCCGGGAGTGGTATCACGCCCACAGGGCGGACTACCAGCAGGCCAGCGCCCAGTTCGAGGCCCTGGTGGGGGCGCTGATGGACCGGATCGGGACCTTTGACAGCGCCATTCTGGGCCACGAGCCCAAGAGCCTCACCTTCAAGCTGGTGCGGGACACCCGGTTCAGCCGGGACAAGTCCCCCTACAACCCTGCCTTCCGGGCCCACATCGCACCCATGGGCAAGCTGCCCATCCCGGTGGGGTACTATCTGATGATCCGGCCGGGCGGCCGGTCCTTCCTGGGCGGCGGCCTGTTCGCGGACATGTTCAAGGACGCCACCCGGATGGTGCGGGACCACATCGCGGCCCACGGCGGGGAGTGGGAGGATATCCTCTCCGCCCCCTCCTTCCGCTTCACTGTGGGCGGCACGGCCCTGAAAAACGTGCCCGCCGGATACGACAGGGACCACCCCCAGGCCCAATATCTGCGCTGCAAGAGCTGGTATCTGGAGGTCCCCGTGCCGGACGGTGATCTGGCCCACGGGGAGGCCTTCGCGGACGCGGCGGCGGAGAGCTTTCGGGCCATGAAGCCCTTCAACGATTTCCTCAACCGGGCTCTGGACGGCTTCCAGATGCCCCGGCGGTGACGGCCTCCCCATCGGACCGCAGGGGCGGGCTATAGACGAGAGCACCCACATACGCCGGCAGCCGGCAGTCTAACCATAGACTGCCGGCTGCCGCTTTTCACGCAATCCGCTCTGTTGCGGTTTTCCCGCCCGTCACTGGGTCATGGCCCGGTGGAGCAGCACCGCCATGTCCCCGCGGGTCAGATCGGCGCGGGGGGAGAGCTGGTTCCCGCTGACGGGCAGCAGGCCCAGCTGGAGCAGGCCCGCCACCGCCCCCTGGGCGTAGCTGCTCACCTGACTGCCGTCGGCGTAGGCGTTGAGGTCCTTGGCCGAGCCGCTGCCCGGGTCCATGTCCGCCGCAGCCAGGGTGCGCTGGACCATAAGGGCCGCGTCCTGGCGGGAGATGGAGGCGCTGGGCAGGAAGCGGTTGTTGCCTGTGCCGTTGACGATGCCCAGTGCGCTGAGGGTGTTCACCGCCTCGGCGTAGTAGGCGCCGGCGGGCACGTCGGTGAAGAACCGGCCCGTGCCGCCGCCTGTTTCAAACCGGAAGGCCCGGCAGAGCATCAGGCAGAAGTCGCCCCGCCGGATGGACAGCCCGGGGCCGTACTGGCCGGGACTCATGCCGTTGACTACTCCCAGATCGTGGAGGAAGTCCGCCGCGGAGATGGTCTGGGCCCCGCTCCCCGCCAGATCCCGGAAGTTGGCCGAGGTCCCGGCGCGCTCCACAGTGATGCGCAGCGTACCGGAGTAGTCGCTGCCGTCGGCGTTGGTGGCCGTGTAGGGGATGTTCACCACCCCCGTGTACCCGGCCTTGGGCAGGAACGTCAGGTTGGACACCGACGGATCGCCGCCCAAACTGTAGTCGGTGGTGACGTCCGCCTTCCAGCTGTACTGGATGGGGCTGACGTACTGGTAGTACAGCCTGCCCTGGCTCTCCTCCGGCAGGCCGGTGAAGCGCAGGCTCACCGGCTGGTTGCCGGCTCCGGCGGCCTGGAAGTCGTAGGCCCGCAGGGTCACCGGCGCGCCGTAGGTGGCGTACTGCACTGTGGTCAGGGTCCCCGTGCCGGCTCTGACCGTCACCTCCACCGTGCCGCTGACCTGGGAGCCGCCGATGGTCCAGGCGGTGAAGGGGATGGAGGCCACGCCGGAGAAGCCCACGGCGGGCATGAACGTCACGTTGGACACCGACATCTCGCCGCCCCGGTACAGGCTGTCGGACCCGCTTACCGCCCGGGTGGGCTCCCCCTCCCGGTAGCCCAGGTAGAGAATGCCCTGGCCGGAGGAGGGCAGGGTGAAGCGGAGGTAATTGAGGGAGGACCCCACCGCCGCCTGACACGCCGCGTCAAAGTCGCCGCTGTCAAAGGTCACGGTCTGGCGGCCGGAGGTGGCGTAGCTTACCCGGCTTCCGCCGCCGGAGCCGCTTCCGCCGCCGGAGGTGCTGTCAATGACCATCACCCCGGAGAAGGTCTCCCCGGATACGGCGCAGCCGGTAAAGGGCACCTCCACGCTCCCCCGGAACGTCTCCTTGGCCCAGAAGGACAGATTCGTCAGATAGGGGGTGGCGCTGTTGAAGTACTTGGTGGCCGTGGTCACCCGGGCGCCGATGGACCCGGCGCTGGTGCGGTTGTGGTAGAGGGTCCCCTGGTTCAGATCCGGCAGGGCGTTGAACACCACGTAGTGGAGCCGCTGGCCGGTGAGGTCCATGGAGAGGCTGTTGAAGTCCGTCGTCACCAGCTTCACATACCCCCCGGGGGCGCAGGAGTAGCTCACATCCCCGGCCCCGCTGGACTGGAAGTTCAGCTCCGCCGTGCCGGAGAACTCCTTGCCGTTGATGTCCACACCCCGGAAGGGCACCCGGACCGTGCCGTGGAAACCCTCCGCGGCTACGAAGGTCACCTGCTCCACCCGGGGCGCGCCGGTGGGGTAGTACCGATCCTCCGCCGTCACCAGGGTTCCCCGGTTGTCTCCGCCCCGCCAGTAGGAGTAGAGGCTGCCCTGGGTGGTGGAGGGGGGCGTAAAGGAGACGTAGCCCATCCGCGCCCCGGTGGCGGCGAAGCAGAAGCTCTCAAAGCTGCCGGTGGAGAAGGTGATGTACCCCCGGCCGTCGTCGTAGAGCTCGATTCCCGCGTCCAGCCCCTGGGTGACGGTGATGACCAGCTCCCCGGTGTACTTGCCGCCGGAGACGCTGTAGCCGGCGTAGCCGATGCGCACCGTGCCGGAGAAGCCGGGGGCGGGCACAAAGGTCAGGTCATTGATCTCGCTCTGATCGTACTTCTGGGTGGAGGAGACCTTCATGCCGTAGTCGCCCTCCCCCTTGTAGTCCTGGTACAGCTCCCCCTGGCTCACCGGGGGCAGGGTGAAGATCACGTAGCTGAGGGGGGAGCCCAGCTCGCTCTGGCAGACCTTGCTGAACAGCGCCGCCGACAGCGCCACCGGCTTGCCCTGGTCCGAGGTGATGGACACGTCCGTCTCCGTCTCCTTCAGGGTCACCAGGATCTCGCCCTTGAAGGACCGGCCGCTCTGGTTCATGCCCGTGTAGTGGATGGTGGCCTTCTCCCCGGCAAAGGTGATGTTGGGGACAAAGGTGATGTCCTTAATGTAGGGGCCCCGGACCGCCCCGTCCACAAAGTAGGAGTGGCTCCCCGCCACCCCCGCGCCGGTGTCCGCCTCGGACTTGTAGCCCAGGTAGAGGGTGCCCTGGGCGGTGGAGACGGTCACGCCGGTGATGGAGGCCAGCTCGCCGCCGGTGATCTCCTTGCACTGGGCCTTGATCTTGGCCTCCAGCTCGGAGAATTTCAGGGGCTCGCTGGCGCTGACCCCGGTCGTGTGCTCGATGGTGGCCCTGCTGGCAGTGACCTTGACGGGGAACTCCGCCGTGTAGACCTTGCCCGGGACGGTGACGGTGATGACCACCGTGGCCTCGTCGGCGCTGATGCCCTCCACGGTGATGGAGTTGTCCGATTCCACCCGGGGGATGACGCTGCGCTTGTTGTTCACCACGGAGACCTCGATCGTGCCGCCCTTGGCGTCTCCGTAGAGGAAGAAGTCCGTGTCCAGCTTGATGGTCTCATAGGCGTTCTCCGCCACGGTGATGCCGTCCTTTGCCAGACTGTCGCTGAGCCTGATGCCGCTGACGGTGACGGTGATGGTCTTGGTCACCCGCTTGGTATCATCGCCGGCGGAGACGGTGATCGTGGCGCCGTCGCCGGGGGCCTGGGGGATGATCTTGGCCTTGCGGCCGTTCTCCATCTCCTCCACCTGCACAATGTCCTGCTTGTCAGAGGACCAGGAGACGTGGAGGCCCTGGGTGGCGTTGCTCTGGGGCTCCAGGACGGCGTTGAGCTGGATGCCGTCCCGCTCCCCGTTGGTGACGGGCGCCTCCAGCTTCAGGGTGTAGGTGTCGTCCAGAACGCCCTCCTCCAGCCGGTTGTCGCCAACGGGGCCGGTGAGCTTCATGTCCTTCAGGGTGGTGTCCTCCGTGCCTGTGCCGTCGCCCTCTGTGGTCTCGTCCGCCCGGACCGGCGCGGCCAGGGAGAAGGTCAGCGCCAGTGTCAGCAGCAGGCTCAGACAGCGGCGCACTGTGGTGCTCTTCATGGGTTAGCCCTCCTTTTCATCGCTTCCCCCACAGGGAAAGCGGGAGCGGGCGCAGGCCCGCTCCCGTGGGGTGAGTTACTTCTTTTTTGCTGGTGTCTGACTGAATATGCCGGAATCGCTCTTGTCTCCCTGCTTCAGCTTTACGGTGACTTCCAGCTTTGTCTTGTCGTCCGTGCTGCCTCCCACGCCAATGGTGAAGGTGGCAACAACGTCCTCTGTCTTTTTGGCCTTGTTGGCGGCGGCCTTTTTAATCTCATTGGAATCCAGCGTAAACTGCACGGTATTGCCGGTTGTCTTGAGATTCTTGTCCCGGTCCTTAATTAAGCTCTCCCCGGTCTGGGCCTTGCCGCCATCCACAGTCAGCTTTACATTGCTTGCACTCTGGGCGGAAACGCCGCCGATATCCACCGTGATCTTCTGCGCCTGCTGCTCGCCTGTGGTGGTATAGAACATCTCCATCTCATAGACCCCATCGGCGTTCTTTGTCAGGGCTTTACCGTTGGCGCTTATGCCGGTGACTGTGGCCGTCCTGATGGTAACCAATATTCGCTTGGTGATGGTATTGCTGCCCTGCGCCGTAACGGTCAGTACTGCCGTCTGTCCGGCATCGGGCGCTTTGTTCGCCGTAATGGTTGCCGTGCGGCCTCCCGCTGCGGGAGTGACGGTCAGACATCCGCCAGTCTGGCTCCAGGTGATGGTTGCGCTGTCTGCCGCCGTGGTTGGTTCAACTGCGGCGGTAACGGTCATGTTAGCTCCCACATCCATAGTGATCTCATAGTCATAAGCTCCGGTTTGCGGGGCTAGCGTTCCAGCGCCGCTACTCTTGCTTAAAGCGAGATTTGTCAGATGTATCGAGGCATCCTCCTTATCAAGGTCCGCTGGCAGGAAATGATCGCCCTCCCAGTGCCTATAGTCTGGGTGCTGCTCCAAGGAAGTACCCCAATCCACCGTGAGATAGACCCTGTTTTCCGTCTCGCCCTCCCGTTTGGGCTCCTCCTGATTAAGCTTGATTGTCAGGGGCTCCTCCGCTCCGGTGCCGTTGATGTTCTTGATCTGATAGTTGCCGCCAATATAGATGCTACTGGATACCGGCAGGTTTGTAAAGCTGATCAGATAGGACGACACCGCCGAATTGCCGCCGCCCGCCGGTGTGACCACCACACGGGTGTCCTTGCTTGTTGTCATCAGGAACTCCTGGAATATCTGGCTGTCCGCCGGAACGCGGTTGTTGGTAAATACTCTCTTGTCGAAGGTAAGAATAACAGAGCCGTTATAACCTCTGCCCGAATCGGGCTTTGTCAGCTCACCAATTACAGCGTTATTCACATTCGGCGCGCCGCCGGACCCCTTTTCGTGGGGATCAATTGCCTTGAAGGAGGCCCGCAGATGGTCCGCCGTAGGCTCTCCCGGCGTGCGGGTCGTGCTGACGGCGCAGGCCAGGAAGACGTAGCTGTTGGGCGGCGGGTCCACCGCGTCCGCCAGGCTCTGGGGTCCCAGGACGGGGTTGCTGTCCCCTCTGGTAGACACAGATCCGAACGCCTTTGCCTGGTTGGTGTAGTCGGCGTCCGGCGGGTTCTCCGACGTGGCCGTGCCGCTGATAATCAGCTGGTATACCTTCGATCTTGCATCCTCATTGGCGTAGATATCAAACACGGAGTAACCGCCATCATAGAAGTCTGGAATTCCTGGCCGGGAGGGAATATAGGCTCCTGTTGCATCCCCAACCTCGCCCGAAGAGTATGTTTTGGTCAGCGCCTGCCGTATGGTCAGACCAGCGTATGCGCTGGGAATGCCTCCGGGCAGAGACTGATCCACATAGCTCGCAAGCGGTTGGTCAAGAATCCATATCGCATCCGCGTCATCTTTGGAATACAGGCGGTATCTCACAGTGGAGGCGTTGGTCAGTGTATCCATCGTCACGTTGCCGGTGTCCTGGGAGACCAGATTCAGCTTGGGCTTGGCGACCCTGTCCGTGGTGAACTGATAGATGTATACATGAGATTGATCCTCCGTGGAGTTGCCCCGGATGACACAGTACAGGTAGTACATGGTGTTGGGCAGCAATCCGGTGATCGTCACCGTCTCCGGCTCCAGCGTGTCCGTGGTCTGCACGGAGCCTCTCCGGCTGATTCCGTTGGCCGTCCCGTCAGTGATGTTCTCTGGAGTAGGATATTCGATCAGATTCGGCAGGGCCGGATCGTCCGTCTCGCCGTTTCCGCCTTTCATCCAGTGGGGCATGGACACGGAGCCGTCTGTGGGCGGCGGCGCGTTCTTGTCTGCGGCGATGAACACCAGGTCGTCGTTGCCCGGCACGGGCATGACGTTGGCCGGCGTGGTGTCAGTGCCAACCGTGTAGTCGCCGTCCTCCGGGCTCAGCTTACGGGTGGCCTGGACCTTGCTGGCGTTGCTGGCAGTGCTGGTCACAGCCGGGCTGATGGCATAGAATACCCACCCCGGGGTGGCCAGGGCCATCTGAAGCTTGGCCTCTGTGTCGGACACTTCGACGACAATGGGGTTGTTGGTGGCAAACCGGGGCAGGCGCTCATCCTTGAACTCCTTTTCCAGTTCCAGGGTCTTCTGCTCCTGCTTGGCCTTGGGGTTCCACCAGCGGCCGATGTCCCGGCTGCCGTCCACGTCCTTGTAGGTATTCCAGTCGTTCCGGTTGGGCATACCGCTGTTGCCGGCCAGGGTGTCCAGCTGGTTGGCCTGACCGGAGGCGGCGTTGACCTCAAAGTACACGGGATCGTCCCACAGGGGGCGGTCGTTCTCCCCGCCCAGGGTGCCAACCTTGGTCATGGTGATGACGAACTGGTAGCGCATGTCCTCGTCCAGATCCTTCAGGATGGGGAAACTGGTGGCGTCGCAGCCGTTGAAATACTTGCCCAGGGACCGGCCTCGCCAGTCGTCCGCCGTGATGGGCCGCACGTCGCCGCTGTTGCCCAGATAGACCCAGCCGTTCTTGTCGGGCTGGCTGATGCCGTTGACCACCGGATCGCCGCCGCTCTTGCTGGAGGTGTACCGAGCTAGAGCGTACTTGGGATCCGCCGTGTACAGGTTTCCTGCGCCGTCAGCCTTGCTGGTGTTGTCGTCAAGGACCCGGTAGTACAGGTCAAAGGCGCACAGGGTCTTGGTGAAGAACAGCAGATCGTAGCTGAGGGTGGGGTTGACGGTGGAGGTGGACTCGGGGGTCACATGGAAGTTAAAGTCCACATGGTCCAGCGTCTCGGTGATGGCCCCCGCCTCGTCGCGCTTGTAGGGGCCGTCTCCCCGGGCGATGCCCACCGTCTCATCGTCGGTTAGGAAGCGCAGGATGGCGGGCTCCACGGTGAAGGGCGGGACAAAGTGGTCATCCGGGTTACTGCCGTCGGGGTTGGTGTTGTTGGTGATAAAGTCCACCACGCCGTTGCCGCGCAGGGGGTTCCGCTCGGTAGAGGTGTCAATGATATCGTGGATTTTGAAGCAGTACTGCCCGCCGTTCTCCAGGTGCAGGCCGGAGTTGGGGAAGGTGAGCACCACGGTCCCGTTCTGGCCCCGCTCAATGGTCGCCTGGGTGTAGTCCAGCACGTACTCGGAGGGGAAGTCGGTGGTGTTGGGATGGTAGGTGGTGTAGCCCTCCTGGGGCGGGGGATTGCTGGAGCTGGCCACGATCTTGTAGAGGGTGATGGTGGCTTGCAGAGCCGCCGTGAGCTTGTCGCGGGCGCTCTTGCGCTCGGCCTCGCTGGCGGCGCTCTGGAGGTCGTCCCACATCTCCAGGAAGCTCCTGCCGCCGCCCTTTCCGTTGTACTTCACGTCCTCAGAGAAGGTGAGGACAATATCCGTATCGGAGGTGGGGCTCTCGGTGGTGCCCACGGTGGGCTTGGTGAAGGACTGGCGGACGATGGGCCCTGTGCCGTCGGAGGGGTGAATGGTAATCTTCTTCACGCCGCCGGCGGAGTAGTTCTTATCCGGGCCCGCGTCGTCCTTGGCGATGTAGTAGAAGTCGTAGGCCTGCTCGGGCAGCATACCTGTGACGCTGATGGTGCCGTCCTGGTTCATCACAGCCCGGACCGTGCCGGACAGGCCGTTGGCGCCCTTGTTCATGCCGGTGGTCACCTGCAAAATGGCGTAGAGACTGTTCAGAGGCGCGGTCTCCTCGTTGGTGCCCGGCTCGGGCCAGGGGTAGGGGGTCCCCGCCGGGACGGCCACCCAGTACACCGTGCCGTCCTCATCCAGCCGGAAGGAGAGGTCCACGCTGGTGGGGCTGGTGGGGGTGGGGGTGGGCTCCACGATGAACTTCGGCGGCGTCTCGTCGGCGGTGGTGAAGGTGAGGGGGATAACGGCTGAGCTGTTGGCCCCGTTGGCGTCGGTCAGCCAGAAGTAGACCGTGTAGGTGGTCTTCTCCTCCAGAAGCCGGTCGTTGATGCGGAAGGCGTCCTCGATGTTCTTCTCCAGGGTGCGCACGCCGTAGCCCAGCGCGCCGGAGACGGCGGCGGCCTTCAGCTCATTGACCGTGGGCGCCTGGGCGTTCTGGGGCATGAGGGCGTAGTAGAGCACGCAGTTCTTGTTGGCGGACACCACGGCCACGCTGTCCTTGGGGGAGGTGGAGGACATGTAGGGATAGCCCGTGTTGAAGGCGGGCACGGTGTTGTCCGGGGTGGTGAAGGAGACCACCTTGGTGGGGCTGCGCTGGCCCCTGTCGTCCACCATCACGGCGGAGAGGTAGTAGGACCCGTCGGCGGTGAGGCCGGTGAGGGAGGCGGTGACCTCGGTGTCCCCCTGGGGGGAGATGACGGTGCCGGTCTGTATGGCGATGGAGCCGTAGGCCGGGGGCTTGATGAGGTCGTCCTCGCCCACGGAGCCGTCGGTGATGGCGCTGACGGCCCAGTAGATGGTGCCCCGCTTATTGGTTGCAAAGGTGGCGGTGGCGGAGTTGGGGGCGATGTCGGTGACTGTGGGGTAGCCGGAGAGGATCATGGGCTCACGGGAGGACTCCTCTGCGGCGGTGGAGTCCATGACCTGACCGTTGATGACGGCGGTGATGCCGGGACGGATGTAGATCTCGTCCGGCAGCATGGTCACGGTGGAGCCGGGGGCGTTGACGTTGAGCTTCTTGATGTCGCCCTCGCCGGACACGGCGGTGGCCACGTCCAGATTCAGCTCCTTAATCTCCGCGCCCCGGTCAATGATGACGGTGGAGTCGGTGGCGGCCTCATCCACAGTCAGCTTGGCCACGGTGCCCTTGGCGGCCCGGACCTGAGAGCCGGGGGTCCGGTTGACCACCTCCTCGATGCGGCCGGCCAGATCCAGCTGCACGGGCACGTAGTCCTCTGCCCCCTCCTCACCCTCCGCGGGCGGGGGATCTCCCTCCAGGGAGATGTACTTCAATCCCATGCCGTCGGGGGTGTTGTCCTCAATGTAGGCGCTGGTGCGCACGGTGGTGCGGCCGATCTCGGTGATGCCGTCGGCCTTGAGGGTGACATAGTTGTCCTGGAGGTTATCCACCAGCAGCTCGTCTGCCACCACGTTGCGCAGGGTGATGCTGGCCCCGCCGCTCTCGCTCTCGCCGGTGCCGCTGGCGATGATGCGGCCCAGGACGGTGACGTTCTCCAGCTTCACGTCGCCCAGGCCCACGCCGCCGGTGATGTACAGATCCCCGCTGATGATGCTGTCACGGAGGGTCACGCCGGGGGAGGTGATGGTCACGTTGCCGAACACGCCGCCCAGGGCGTAGTCCCCGGCCTCCTGGAGGGGGGTGCCCACGATGCTGGTGAGCATGGAGGCCATCTCGCCCCAGGTGAGGTCCTTCTGGGGCCGGAAGGTGCCGTCGTCATAGCCGGAGACCAGATAGTGCTCCAGGGAGGACTTGATGGTGCCCCGGGCCCAGGAGCTGATGTCCCGGGCGTCGGTAAAGCCCAGGATCTCCCCGGCGGACTCCTGAAGCATCATGTTGCGCCCCAGGATGGTGGCCGCCGTCTCCCGGGTGAGGGTGTCCTGGGGGGAGACGGTGGTGGGGGAGGTGCCCTTGATGTACTTGGCCGTGTAGGCGATGCCCACATCGTCATAGAACCAGTCGTTCTCCTTCACATCGGTGAAGGGGGTCTCGCCGGGCACGTGGTAGCCGTAGGCCCGGTTGACAATGGACATGAAGTCCGCCCGGCTCAGCTCCTCGGTGGGAGCGTTGGCCTGGTCGGAGCGGATGAAGCCCCACTCCACCAGCTGGTTGAGGTAGGCGTCGGACCAGTGGGCCTGGGCCTGCTGGCCCGGGACCGCCGGCGCCAGCCCCAGCAGGATGGCCATGGCCAGCAGGAGGCTCACAGCCCGCGTTCTCCAGCGGGCGCGGTATGTCTGGTGCATATTTGGATCTCCTTTCTTCACGGAAAAGCGGCGGAATGCGCCGTTCACTCTTTGCTGCGGGCCTCGCTCCTACACGTCCCCGGCGGACCGGGGGGCGTTGAGCTGGATGCTGAACACGGCCTTGCGGATGGCCACCTCCTCGTCCAGGCAGATGTCCACAAACCGGGACGCGTAGAGAGACAGCCCCTCCCGGTCGCTGTTGAGCTCCCGCAGCACCCGCAGGTGCAGCAGCAGGGGCTCATCCGTCACCGGCAGCACCACCTCCACCACCTCGCCCACCTTCAGGGCCGGGCTCTCGGAGTAGAAAGCCAGGCCGCCGCAGCTGAGGTCGTGGCCCCAGATGGGCCGCTGGCCCTTCCAGCGGCCGGTGACCGGGTACATGAAGCTCTGGAAGTTGGTCTTGATGCGCAGGTTCTCTCTGGCCTCCGCCCCCAGCACCGCGCCGGGCTTGATGACCAGCCGCTCGCCCCGCTGCATGGTCACGGTACCCCGCCTGTTCACGCAGTTGTTCTCCAGACCGATGAGCTGCACGTCGCCCAGGGCCACGAAGTCCACGTCTGACTCCCGGGTCAGGCGCATCTGCACCACCTCGGAACCCGGCGGGGACTCCAGCACCGCCTGGGCAACCGGGTTGCCGTTGTTGTCCAGAATGAGATAAATGCGTTCCATCACGTCGCTCCTTTCGCACTCTGGCCCTGGCCGGCTCCGCCGTCCTGGGCGCTGGGGTCCTCCGCCTGGGGGGCGGGAGGGGCCTCAAGGGCCTCCCGCTTCCGGCGGGCCTTCTCCGGATCATTGGGATCAAAATTGAGGAAGTAAACGTAAATCTCCACAATGGCGCGGTACAGGGAGTCGGGGATCTCCTGTCCCAGGGCCAGCTGGGAGAGCATGGTGGCCAGGGAGTTGTCCTCGTAGACGGGCACCCCGCTCTCCGAGGCCACCTCCACGATCTTTTCCGCCAGATACCCCATGCCGGAGGCCACCACCACCGGCGCGCCGTCTCCGCCGTCGTAGCGCAGGGCTACGGCCCGGCCGGAGGGGGCCTGGGAACTGTCACGCCTTGACATCGATACTATTCGCTCCTTCAAAGATTTTCGGGAACACGGAGGAGATGGCCAGAGGCTTCGCCATCTCCTGGACCTGCACCACGTTGGGCTTCAGGCCGCTCTCGCTGAGAATGCGGGTCATCTCGCTCTGGACCTCTCCGGCGAAGGGGGCCACCGTCCGGGGACAGAAGAGCTGGAGATCCACGTTGTCCCGCTGGCAGGTGAGCACCACGTCAAAAAAGCCCAGGCTCTGGATATCTATTTTGAACAGGAATCGGATGGTGTTGTCCTTGTGGCCCTTGCCCCGCTTCAGGTTCTCCTCCGCGTCCGGGTCCACCCACACCTCGCTGAAGAGCATCTTCCCGTCCCACTCCAGGGGGAAGATCATGTGCAGCAGGGGCATATACACGCTCTCGTTGACCAGGAAGGCGGAGACGATGTTGCGGAAGGCGTCCTGCGCCTCCGCCCCCGCGCCCCCCCGGAGGGCCCGCTGGGCTGTGCGGGCCAGCTGGTCCGCCAGATGGTCCTGCTCGGCGGCCTTGGTGAAGCTGTTGTGCTCCACCAGGTGCAGCAGCGCCGCATCGCTGAGAGAGCCCAGCTTCTCCCGCAGGGTGGAATGGGCGTTGAGCTGGTGGAAGGCCTGGAGAAGCCCCTCCTTGGACCCGTTCTCGTACCGGGCCACGTCCAGAGCCAGCATGGAGATGAGGGACCGGGAGAGACCCATGTCGTTGGTCTTGGAGGTATAGCTGGCCAGGAAGGGCATGATGGCGCTCTGGAGCAGCTTCAGGCTGCCCGCCCGGTCCCCGGCGGCCATCTTCCCCTCCAGCTCGCTGACCATGCCCAGAAGCTGGTTGCCGAAGCTGGCGGGGATGGACCGGGTGAGCCGGGTGAGGGTGCGCAGGAGATTGCCCTGCACGTGCTGGGAGGAGCTGTAGTCGCTGTAGCGCTTGAGGAACTGGAGGATGGAATTGCGCATGACCTCGGAGGAGCCGGTGCCGTAGGCCTCCCGGAGGATGGCGAAGAGGGGGCCGCTGAATCGGTTGCTGGCGTCCATCTGGTTTTTGAAGAAACCCGCCAGCTCCCCCTCGTCCATCTTCAGCATCTCCAGCAGGGCGGCCATGTCCACGGCCATGCCCTCCCCCATGCCCGAGGAGACCACGGTGCCCTGGTAGTAGCGCAGGATCTCCGTCATGGTCTGGGCAAGGCCCGGGGTATCGTTGAGGCGCTGGAGGAAGGTGAGGTAATTGGAGTCGTAGCGCAGGGTGTGTTCGCTGCCGGCGGCGTCGCCGTTGTCCTGGCGCTCCGTGCGGTTGTCCGGGCCGCTGACCCGGGTGGGGTCCGGCGCGTTCTGTATACGGGGGTCGTTGGGCACGTTAGGCAGGTTGCGGTTGATGTTGCCTGTGTCGTGCCCCGGGACCGGATTGGTTACACCAAGCAGATCTGGCATTGGCGACACTCCATTTCATTCAATAAAAATAGGTTTCCGCAGGAAAAGCGGCGCACCGCTTTTCCGAGACTCTGGGCCTCTCCGGGCGGCCTGATGCCTGCGGAGAGCTTTTTTGACGCGCTGGTCTTAATTTTTTCTGCTGCCCTGCCGATAACTCCTATGATGAAGTCAGCGCGGGGGTAGTATGCCCTTTTGGGCGAATTTCCCGTGCGTACCCAAAAATATAAAAAAAGGTGGCGTTTATTTATGGGCAGCGGCAACGACAGCATCCTTGATATGTACCTATATGAGACGAATACGCTCCTTGAACAGCTTGACGGCATTCTGCTGGCAGCCGAACAGGCGGATACGTTCTCCCAGGACAGCGTCAACGAGATTTTTCGCATCATGCACACAATCAAAGGCTCCTCCGCCATGATGGAGTTTCCCTCCCTGATGACGGTGGCCCACCGGATTGAGGACCTGTTCTTCATCATCCGGGAAAAGGGGATCGATGTAGTGCCGGAGACGCTGCGCCCGGAGCTGTTTGATATGCTCTTCCAGGCGGTGGATTTCTTCCGGGGAGAGATTGAAAAGGTTGAAAACGGGCAACCGCTCTCCGATTCTATCGACAGTATCGTGGATAAAATTAATAGTCTGATTGATAAAATTCAGGGCGGCGGGGCGGCGGCCCCGGAGGAAAAGCCCGCTCCCGCCGGCGGGACCCCCGAGAGCGTCCAGCCTGCGGCGGATCCCTCCTACCCCTTCGGCATCCAGGTCTTTTTCGACGAGGGCAGCGGCATGGAGAACCTGCGGGCCTTCATGCTCCTCAACGGGGTGAAGGACTACTGCGCCGACTATCTGAGCGTGCCGGAAAATGTGGAGAACGATCCCGCCACCTCCGAGATCATCGCGGACCAGGGCTTCTTTGTCTGGTTTCACACCGCCCAGGAGCGGGACAGCGCCATCCCCGCCGTCCACGCCGCCGGCTCCGTCAGCTCCTTCCAGAGCGTGGACGCCAAGGCGGAGGAGGCCCCTGCCCAGCCCGCGGCCGCAGCGGAGGCCCCCGCTGCGGGCGCACCGGCCCCCGCCCCCGCTCCGGCGCCCGCCGGCGGCGCCCCCGCCCCCGCGCCCACGCCGGCCCCGGCCGCCAAGCAGCCCGCCGCGGCCAAGGAGAGCCTCATCAGCGTGAGCCTGACCAAGCTGGACCAGCTGATGGCCGTGGTCAGCGAGATCGTCATCACCGAGTCCATGGTCACCGCCTCCCCGGATCTGAAGGGGATGCGTCTGGACAACTTCAACAAGTCCGCCCGGGAGCTGCGCAAGCTCACCGACGATCTCCAGGACGTGTCGATGTCCCTGCGCATGGTCCCCGTGTCCAGCACCTTCCAGAAGATGAACCGCATTGTCCGGGACATGAGCAAGAAGCTGAACAAGCGGGCCAAGCTCACCCTCATCGGCGAGAACACCGAGGTGGACAAGACCATCGTGGACGGCATCAGCGATCCCATCATGCACATCGTCCGCAACTCCATGGACCATGGCCTGGAGGAGACAGAGGCCGAGCGCATCGCCGCAGGCAAGGATCCGGTGGGCGAGATCATCCTCTCCGCCCGCCACACCGGCAGCGAGGTCATCATTGAGATCAAGGACGACGGCAAGGGAGCGGACTGTCAGGCCGTGCTCAACAAGGCCATCCGCCAGGGCCTGGCGGACCCGGACCAGGAGTACAGCCAGAAGGAGATCCTCAACTTCCTGATGATGCCCGGCTTCTCC